>Ga0315275_10000182_pt1 | contig 50597 bp, 51 predicted proteins | sample YL17G03_0_MG_FD_205557 | JGI IMG/M metagenome (GOLD analysis project Ga0315275, IMG submission 205557) | Sediment microbial communities from Yellowstone Lake, YNP, Wyoming, USA - YL17G03_0 | ecosystem: Environmental > Aquatic > Freshwater > Lake > Sediment | place: USA: Wyoming | collected... | reverse complement strand
TTTCTAAAAGACCTAAAAATAGGCAAAATCTCCATAGGAACAGAGGAAATGCCGCCGAGAGAAGGCGAAAACAGAGCACGGATGGTTTCAACAATCGAAATAACGCTCACAAAAGAGTAGGAAAACCTGGCGGAGCATGGGCGCTAAGTTAGCAAGGTAGATAGGCCATCGTTGAATAACGGTAAGGTATTATTAAGAAACGGGCAATGATGAAAAACAGTGAAGCTTGCTGTTCTGGTCTACGAGTATCCCCCAAAGATCGTCGGTGGCTTGGGAACCTATTCGGCTGAAATAACTCGCCAGTTTGTTCTCATGGACAATGACGTTACAGTTTTTACTATGAATGATGATGCAAGTAGCCTACCGACGCGTGATATTTGGCGCGGTATCGAAATTCATCGGCCGCAACACATCGACATTTCTGACTCGTTGCCTGATGTAGTTGCAGAAGACATACAGAAATGGGGTAGTGGGATACAGTGGTTCTCAAAAATCCTTTTGTACAATTATCTGAGCGCTGCAAAACTCGTTAATGAGTTGATAAGAAAAGAAGGCGTCAAGTTCGACCTTGTCGTTGCTCATGACTGGCTTTCGGCTATAGGGGGGATGACTGTTAAGAAAGAGGCAGGATTGCCTTTTGCGTTCCACGTTCACTCGACAGAGAAAGGAAGAACGTTTGGAAAGGGCTCGGTTACGGTGAGCAACATTGAACTCCACGCCGCCAGGGCGGCTGACCTTATCGTGACAGTTTCTTATGCTATGAAGGATGAGCTGGTAGGCATCGGATTTCCGAAAGAGAAAATCCAAGTTGCCTACAACGGGGTCGACCCAAAGAAATACGATCCAGCAACAGTGACTCGTGAGCAGATCAAGAAAGTCAGAGCGATGTATGATATCAAAGACGATGACTACATGATTCTTTTCATAGGCAGACTCGTTGGCGTCAAAGGCGTTGACAAACTTATCATGGCGTTGCCCCACATTCTGCAGAAAAATCCAAAGGCGAAGCTTGTGATTGTGGGTCTAGGCGACTTGCAAGAGTACCTGATGAATTTGGTCAAAGCCGCGAAAATGAGCGATTTTGTGAAGTTCCGTTTCGAGTTCATCCCAGAAGAGGAACGTATCCTTCACTACGCAGCATGCGACGTCGCAGTTTTCCCAAGCTTCTATGAACCCTTCGGAATAGTGGTTCTCGAGGCAATGAGTATGGAGCGGCCAGTTGTAATCGGTGCAGCTGGCATCAGCGGTATGCGGGAGATAGTCGTGTATCGCGGCGAGGAACAGTGCGGTTATCACGTAGATCCAAGCAACCCTTCAGACATAGCTTGGGGCATAAACTGCGTCTTGGAAAACGATGAGAAAAGAAAGTGGCTGGGCAAAAACGGCAGACGCAGAGTCCTGAACGAGTTCACTTGGGACAAGATAGCTGAAAAAACACTGGGGCTTTATGAACACATCATCAAACGCTAGGCTTAGCGCGCGCTGTATCTTTACGACATTGATTGACAAAGTGATTCTCGCTTGTGATTTGATATGAAGCGCGCGCTCTTGGGCACATGCTTGAAGTTCAGAAGATTCTATTACAAGTTTAGACTGATATGTGGTTAAGAAGCGGTATCGATGGTCAAGCTGACATTTTATGGAGGAGTAAACGAGATTGGCGGCAACAAAATACTCCTTGAAGATAAGAAAACCAAAATCATGCTTGATTTCGGACAATCCTTCACATTCGGCGCAAACTATTTCACCGGTTGGCTTGCCCCAAGGGCAATTAACGGTTTAGGAGATTATTTCGCGTTTAATCTGTTGCCAAGAATCAGCGGTCTATATTCTAAAGAGATGTTAGCTTCTACCGATATCCCATACACTGAACCTGATATTGATGCTGTTTTTCTTTCGCATGCTCATTTTGATCACGTGACTCACATTCAGTTTTTGGACCCAAACATTCCAGTGTACCTGGGCGTTGGAACCAAATTGTTCATGGATTCAATGGAAGAGACAAGTCCTTTCTGCAAATATGGCGAACACACCTGCAATAAATTTCGAACTGGAACCAAAATCAACATCGACAACGTAACCGTTGAACCAGTTCACGTAGACCATTCAATCCCGGCGGCCTACGGTTTTATTATTCACACCTCTGAGGGACCAATTGTGTATACTGGGGACCTGAGAAGACATGGACCACGAAAAGACCTCACAGAAGAATTCGTTGAGAAAGCAAAGAATGCTGAGCCAATCGCTCTAATCTGCGAAGGAACAAGAATGACGATAAAGGAGAACCGACAAAATCTCTCAGAGCCTCAAGTGAAACAGGAGAGCAACAAAATAGTTGCTTCAGCAGACAAAGCAGTGTTCACTATGCGAGCCAGCCGAGACATCGACAGATTCAACAGCTTCTACAAAGTGGCAAAGAAGAACAATAGACAACTTGTCATAACCCCAAAAACAGCCCATCTGCTGACCAAACTTTTAGATGATGAACATCTGGATTTGCCAGACCCACTTAAGGACGAGGCTATTCTGGTTTATTACAAAAGGAAGAAGTCTGGCGGTTTTGACGAAACCGATTATTTCGTATGGGAAAGAAAATTCATGGACAAAGTTGTAACACATGAGTACATTCGCAAGAATCAGAAGAACCTCATAATGGACTTGGACTTCACACAGTTTGCTGAATTGATAGACATTAAACCGAAAAGCGGCAGTCACTTCATACACAGCATGAGCGAACCATTCAGCGAAGAAGACATTGAAGATCAAGTTATGCATAATTGGATAGACCACTTCAAAATGCATTTCCACCAGCTACACGCCTCAGGACACATGAACAAAGAACAATTAGTAGAAATGGTAAACTACATACAGCCTAAACGAGCCTTCCCAGTGCATACTGAAAATCAAGAACTTTTCAAATCCCAATGCACCAAAATACAGACAATCAAACAAGGCAAAGAGTACGTTTTAAAATAGGAAAATTCATCTGCTGATCCTAGCCGACCCTGCAGACACTGGCACTCGTCCACGCGACTATCCGTCTCCTTAGCCCTTGTTACCAAAAAACGCTACATCTAAAGCTACCGAAACAAGGTAGCAGCTCAACAATGCAATGCTGCCATAGGTTCACAAAGCATCATTTACATCTGACGTACAAAGCAACATTACGTCTGATGTAAAAACATAGACCGAGGGCGGGTCATCGTTGAAAGGTTTCAGCAGATCAACGATGGCAGGCTACATCTGACCTCGCAGCGGAGACGAGGAAGTGCGTTTTCATGGGCGCGCTTACGCCAACTATTCAACGAAATGAGTCCGCTGCGCGCGCGCCGCTTTCACTCGACAAACCCTCACTTCAGTTGAGCAAACCCTCGCTAGTCGTTGCAGGTTCTTAAAGCTTGTCAAATGTGAACGAGATAAAACTGCGTATTGCCCTAAAGGCATATTGGTCATGCTTACTCCGCGTGGTTTTTATTCCTCTTAGGCCCATATCGGGTCTCGACAACGCCATGTCTGGAACAGTAAAAACGTTTGGCACTCTCTCCAGGGCAGAATTCATACTGCCAAATCTGGGTTCGCTCATTATGGGGCTCGCATGGGGAGCGACACCGTCCACAGGCCTCGGTGACTTGGCGATTAGGATAGTCTTGTCCTTCGCAATAATCAATCTCAGTTCAGCCATCGGAGCCCAAGCTAACACTCTTTCAGATCGAGAATTAGATTCAAGGGACGCGCGTAAGAAACAGCTCGTTGAAGCAATGCGTGTCTTTGGAGCAAATCGACTGAAAAAAGTAATCGCTGCTGAGATTGCTCTTACCCTGTTTCTTGTCTTGCTTTTCATGTTGATTCTGCAAAAACCTATCTTGCTGTTGCTTTGGACAGTCGGAATATGCCTGGGCTGCGCCTATTCTCTTGCGCCGCTCAGACTGAAATCCAGAAGTTGGCTAGCTCCAGTGTCCCTAATCCTTGTCCTCGCCTTCTTCCCAGTCCTGTTCGCTTACTACACCTTCACGGCAGAAATGAACCCCTTCTTTCTCATGTCTCTAACAGGGCTTGCCCTAACAGTCTACGGTGTGATAATACCGACTGAAACCCGAGATTACTTCGGAGACAAAGCGATGAACATCGAAACATTCACGGTTCATCTAGGTCTCGTCAAAGCTTCCATTACTGCCACAGCTCTTCTAACTACAGGGGCAGCACTCACAGCAATCGCCTTTCTTCTAGAATTCGCCTACTCCCAACACTTGTTCCTGTCCATCATTCTAATTGCCATACCTGCTTCTGGATTCGTCGTGTTGAAGCAGTTCAGGAAGCTCTATTCTCTTTCTAAGGAATACGCCCTATTAGAGAGCAGTAGCGTTGAGGAAAAAATCGTGGATTTGTCAGCCCACAATCCTCAGTGGATAATGATAATCACCCAGACCTACAGTGCGATCTCCATTATCTTGTTAGTCAGCAAATTCTGGTTATGATTAAGTGCGAACCTGACCGATTATACCAAGATTCGCCGGAGCAAACCCAACCACTGATGAATTTCTTCACCGCATCCTTGCATCACCCGTCTACATTATGGTTAATCTTAGAAATGGTGGCCGTTTCACCATGGAATTGCTAAGGGCAGAAAACGAATGCTTTCCCCCCCGTTGGCTTTGGGTTTCAGCGTTCCAAAGAGTGACAGCTTATATCAAAGTGGTATCATGTCATTCACAGAATGGGACTATTTTCTGGCTTTCGAGAACGTTACGCGTTCATGACTGGCAACTTCCTACTCTTGACGATAACATGGATATTGATGTTTTTCGCCTCTCCCATCCCTAACACCTACGCGAGCATATTCTACGAGGACGTGCTGGGCGCAAACGATTTCATCCTTGCAGTAATAGGATTTGCAGCAAGCATTGCCTTGGCACTCGTACAGTTTCCCGGCGGCTACCTCGCAGACAAACATGGAAGAAGATGGCTCGTCTACACGATGACGTTTGGTGTGGCCGCCTCCTCTCTTTTCTTCATATTCGCGCCTACCTGGCAATTCATACTCTTAGCCACAATGATACAGAACTTCTGCCTGCTCTACCAGCCAGCCTTGTTTGCCATAATGCTAGACTCTGTCTCACCTGAGAATCGAGGTGCAGGTTTCACAATTCAATCAGTTGTCACCAGTCTGGCTGGACTACCTGCCTCAATCATTGCCGGATATCTGATTTTGGTTTTCCAGCTTAATATTGGAATGCGAATAGCCTACGCAATAGTTGCTGTAGCCTACTTCACAGCAGCGTTCCTGCGTGTTAACCTCAAAGAAACCTTGCCTTCAGACAAGGGAAGCGGACGACCGAACCTGCTTGCTGCTTTCAGAGAATACCCAAGAACAGCAAAAGACAGCGTACGCGTCTGGAGCCAGGTTCCGAGATCAGCTTTCTACCTATTCATATCAACCTTGGTCGTCAACAGCCTTATCGCAGGATGCAGCATCTACTTTGTTGTCTACGCCACAGGACCGCTTGGTATTGCAAAGTTTCAATGGGCACTCGTCATGGCTTTCATGTCGATAAGCATCGCAGTGCCCGCAATAGTCGCCGGTCTCAGGATGGATAGAGTCGGAAGAAAATCGTTCCTTCTCTTAGGTTACCTCTGTTACTTGCCGGCCATGATACTGTTCATAAATGCAGACTTCAACACGCTTCTGCTAGCCTTCTTCCTATACGGGTTAGGCCAAGTGCTTCAAACGAGCAGCTACAATTCCCTGGTAGGAGACCTCACACCCAGAGAACTCAGAGGCAAAGTTGTAGGCTGCAGCCAATTCTTCATCTATCTCGGCCAAGCTTTTACCCAGCTCCTTATGGGATCATTATACGCCTATGTCTGGCGACCCCTCCCCTTCATAATGCTTGCAGCAGGAGGAGCGGCAGCCGCAGTTTTTGCAGCTCTCAAAATAACCGAGCCAAGGACGAAAGAGATTTAGAACGCCAGCGAACCACAGCGCGCGCGCTTTGGAACTGCTTTATGACGCTGGAATCTTGATGATTTCACGTCGTGAAAAATTCAGAAATACTATGATTTGACTGAAAATGTGTCGCCCTCCACTATTGACCTGAACGAGCCTGCAGAAATCGAGCGTCAACGTTTCTTCTTAGAAAAGACAATAGGTGCGTGGGGAATCGCTGAGCCAAGAGACATAGGCTCTTATTTCTATGCATGGTCAACAAAAACTAACGTAGGCGTCAAAGCTCTTTCAGGATTGATCAAAGAACTAGAGAAAGAAGATGTCCTCACAAGCGTGCAAATAGAGGGGCTGTGATAAGCCTTACTTAGCACTCAGTCGAGACTTGGACAGTTTGGAGAAGCCCGTAGACGCTGAAGACGCCACGGGTTCCGTCAGCTTTCTCTCGCCTTTCGACAATCTCACTTGGAGCAAACCCCACACACGCAGACTCTTCGGGTTCGACGCAGCTTTGGAAATCTACGTTCCTAAGGAAAACAGAAGATTCGGTTACTACGCTCTCAACATTCTGCACAACAATCAAATAATCGGCAGACTGGATCCAAAGATGCACCGGGACAAGGCAACCTTGGAAATCAAGGCACTTGAAGTGAAAGAAGACCTGAGGTCCAACGAAGATTTCAAACATCAATTCAGCTTGGCGCTTAGAGATTTTATGGTATTCCACGATGCACAGACGATGGAAGTCGCAAAAGACTGCGAAAAATGCGTAGAGAAATAGTTGCAGTCACCCGCCAAGAAAGAGGCACAGCATATTCCCAGTTTTGAAATAACGCCTTTAATCGCCTATGCGGGTTTTTCAATGGAGGATTTGACTTGGTCAGCTGTCCTGAATGTGGAAAGCCATTGAGAAAGGAACGCGAAGGCAAAAACAAGTACTTCTGCGAAAACGAGCATTGTAGTGTCACATTCGTGCTCCATCCTCGCGAACCAAACAAAACTAGGGTTTCCTATACAGGATTCACACGTTATGAAACGGCAGGACTTCCACATAGCGAATTGCTGTATAGGCGGTCAACAAGGCACAAGCTTAGGCTCTTCTAATTCCTTGGGACATGAAAGCGCATAGATGGACGCGCCCCAGTCTAATAATTAGTAAGCAGTGTGTATGTAGGACTGTTGCTTTGGGAAAAGAGCATCAACCAGAAGTTTGTGGTTTGGCCGGACAATGAAATCAGGATAAATCCGTTCAAGTTCTGCTCGACTTCGATAGCCGAGCAGAAGTTGAGTGAATACTGCTGGGTTGAACCTTGCAGCTTTGTCTTCGGTCTCTCCAAGACGCTGAACATTGAGAATTCCCCCTTTTTCGATTGTGAATTGAAGAGTGTATCGGTAGAAACTGAGATTAATCTTCCCCGTTAAGCGGTTGAAGACAGGCGTCTCTAGACGTTTTTCAAATAGTGGCTTCATTTTGCGGAAAATACTCGCATAGTCAGTAACGCGTATCTGCCATGCATAAGGTTTAGGTTGTTCCGCAAATCCCGTTGCCATCAGATGCTTTGCGAAAGGTTCATTTCGGCTAATTGTGTAAACCAGAGTCTCAAGCCCACGTTGTGCTCCCATTTCCTTGAGAAACTTCACTATTGATGCTGCTACGGACTGATCGACATCTGTAATTTCCCTTAGGAATAGCTCTTTTTTTTCAGGGTTGTGGCTTGTCCTGAAGTACGCAATCATCTGACTTTGCTGTTCAACCGAATAGCCCTCAAACTCGTATTCAGCAATAATACCTGTTTCTTGTTGCATCTTCCAGAGCGCGCGCGCATCGTTCTGTGTTCCCACAGTCACCAAGATCATAACAACGCAAAACCCGTTTTGGGAAAGGAAGGACGGGTGCTGGAGGGTTTCGTGGGTTCTGAAAAATTGAAAGGAATTACCATTAAGGGAGTTGCTGCTTTTCATGATGAAGCTGCAGGTTCTGAAAGAGGAAAAAATAGTATATACACCTTCAACCTCGACGGTGTACAGTTCTGCCACCTCGGAGACCTAGGACATGAGCTGTCACGACCAGAGGTAGAAGAAATAGGAAGAGTAGACGTGTTGTTTGTACCTGTTGGAGGATATTTCACGATAGGTCCAGAAACAGCCACCAAGGTTTGGGAGCAGTTGGAGCCCAAGATAGTAATCCCAATGCACTACAGGATGCCCGAACTCCCCTCTATATTTGACCCGTTAAAGACGGTTGATGTCTTCTTGGAGGGGAAGAAGAACATAGAGAGATTAAGAGGGCCTGTCGTGGAGATCGAACAAAGCAAATTGCCTAGGGAAATGAAGATAATCGTCCTGTCCTTCGCCTAGGGCAAGTCGATGTTTCGCACATTCTGGATGGTACGCGCTGCGCAAACGAGTCCACTGCTAAAGCTTGTTACCTGCAGCTTTGACAGTCTTCACAGTTCTGGTCAGCAGAAGCTGGGCTGATTCTTGCGTGGGCCACCCTCCCAATCCGCAGTCTGGTCCTGTGACCGTCATCCTGTCGCCAAACTTGTCCTTGGCCGTTTCAAACCTTTTCCGTATGACTCTCTCGTCTTCGACTAATTGCTCTGCTTTTGGTTTCTGTATGCCTTTTTCATACAACTCTGCTATGATCGAGTTTATGTCCGTCCTCGATACGCCTACTCGTATTTGTTTGTCTGCTTGATCAAGCGTGCTTCTTGGCAAGCCGTCGATGTTCCTGGGCGTTGCAGCATATTCAATCGACAGAACGTCAATATTGGCCACGTCAAGCAGATCGGTGATTCTGGATGGTGAGTGAAGATGAATCTGTCTTGTTACGCCTTGGAAGTCGAAGGCTGTTTCGAAGGTGTTTTGAATTGTTTCTCTATCTGCAATGATATCTTGGAAACCAAAACTCGGTTCGTCCAGCGAAACTGCGATTGTTTCGATGTATTTTGAGTTCAGAATCGAGTTTTGAGCAAATTGCTTGACGTTTTGCGCGAATATCCGCAGTATGTCCTTGTGGACGATAGGTCCCATTTCCTTCAAGTACAATTCAATCGGCCCTATTATGCACACCCTGAGCAGCACCTTTCGTCCAGTTTCCTCATAGAGTCTCTTAGCCTCATCGTTGATTACGCGTACCTCTGGCAATGCTGCACGTTCACGGGCAATGAGGTACGCTCCTCCGTTCATTGATTCCCTGAGAGGATCTGCCAACTGTTTATGCATGTCATAATGCTGTGGATAGTTTACAACATCCAGACCCGTCTCAACTTTTTTTAAGAAGGAGCCAATCACAATACTACGGAAACTATCCATCAGAAACTGGTCCTTTTCAAGGTGTTTTCCCTCGATCATTGCTTTTCTTGCAATTCGATATGCCTCTTCGAAAAGCTTGGGATCCATGTTCGATGGCAATGGAAAGCTTCCGACATCATCAACAAGCGTTGCCATGGAAGCATGCTGAACGCCCCATGATTTAAGACTATTTTCTTGACACTCGCCAAAGTTGTTGAAACCTGTTTCTTCTTGGAGTAACAGATATAAGCGGGAAGTACCCCATGAAGAACATTCGGTGTTTATGATGGATATTTGGAAACTCCGTATGTCCATGGCTGGAACACTTGCACTAATAGTAGGTTTGTCGACGCTGTTTTTCGCCATTATTCTAACCTTAACTGCCGGAGCCATCGACTTCTGGGTTCTAGGCATCTTGGTCGGAGCGTTTAACGTTATTCAATGGCTGATTTCACCATACATCATTGACGCTCTTTACCACGTGCGTGCGATGTCTGCAGCTGAGGAGCCGAAACTTCACGAGACTGTTGATAACCTTAGCAGAAAGAGCAACATAAAGAAGCCAAGACTGATGCTCGCGCAGATTCCTATGCCAAACGCGTTTGCATATGGCTCACCCATAGCCGGAACTCGCATAGCTGTCACGAGCGGACTCTTGAAGACGTTGGATCAAGGCGAAGTTGAAGCTGTCGTCGGACACGAACTTGGGCACTTAAGGCATAAAGATGTTCAGATTATGATGTTCGTTTCATTGTTGCCTGCAGTAGCTTATTTCATAGGTTATTCTTTGATGCTTTCCACTATGTTTGGAGGGAATCAGAAGAACCAAGGTGGCGGGGCTGCGATAGGTGTGGTCTTCATGGCTTTCTCGTGGATAATGAATTTGTTCACCCTGAACCTCAGTAGGTTGCGCGAGTACTACGCCGACAGGCATAGTGCATCAATAGTTGATAACGGCTCACAGAAGCTTTCTACTGGGCTAGCAAAGATAGTCAACGCAACGAAAAACATGGGCAGAATGAAGCAGCAAACGAAGAACCTGAACGGTTTCAAAGCGCTATTCATCACCGACCCTGACCGTGCACACGTCGACTCTGCCGAGTTGTCCGTGATGTCTTCAGCAGACAGCCAAAAGCTAGTTCAAGAGATACTGTCAAAGAAGCTGACGACAGCCGATCGGGTTCTTGAGGTATTTTCGACACACCCCAACATAATCAAGCGATTGAAGGCCTTGAAGGAACTGGCTTAGCAGACAACGTAAGCATTCCCAAGATTTTCTCCACGTTTGTCATGGCAAAGGCTAAAGGTCACTTGCCATCATTACCTGCACTTAAGAGTATGATTACGGTGCAGGTTCAGAAAGTATTTTCAGAGATAGAAAAACTGAAGACTGAAGCGACCAATGTTTTGATGGAGCTGGTTCGCGTACCGGCTGTGGCTCCCGAAAACGGTGGCGAAGGAGAACATGAAAAGGCTGAAAAGCTCGCTCAGATTTTGAAGGAAATCGGTTTTGACAAGATAGAACGCTACGATGCGGAAGATGAAAGGGTTCCATCAAAGAAGAGGCCCAACATAATCGCTTATTATCATGGAGAAAAGACGGCTGAAAAACTGTGGATCATAACACACTTGGACATAGTTCCGCCGGGAGAGGATTCGCTCTGGACAGTGACTAAACCCTTTGAACCAGTACTCCAGAATGGTAAGGTGTACGGGCGTGGCAGTGAAGACAATCTGCAGTCTATGGTGGCCTCTATTTTCGCTGTCAAAGCGCTGAAGAATCTCGAAGCAAAACCAAAAAGGACGGTGGCACTATGCTTCGTTGCAGATGAAGAACAGGGAAGCACTTACGGCATCCGACACCTGATAAAGAGGCGCCTTTTCAAATCTGATGATTTGGTCATTGTGCCTGACGGTGGAAGAGAGGACGGGAGTTTCATAGAAATTGCAGAAAAAAGCATTCTTTGGCTAAAGATACTCACTATCGGAAAGCAGACTCATGCAAGCCGACCTCAGCTTGGTCTAAACGCCAGCCGCATCGGAATGCAATATGCATTGGCTATGGACAGGATTCTCCATAAGGAGTATCCCGCCAGAGACAGGAGCTTCGACCCTCCCGGAAGCACGTTCGAACCGACGAAAAGAGACAGAAACGTCGAAGCCATCAACATCGTTCCGGGTGAAGACACAAATCATTTTGACTGCCGAATACTTCCACAGTACAGCCCAGACGACGTATTAGATACGTTTCGCAAAGTTGCGGCAGACTTTGAAAAGAAAACTGGCTCGGAAATAGAGCTTGAAACGGTGCAAAAGACGGTTGCTCCAAAACCCACTGCTGCCAATGCCAGAGTGGTGGTCATGCTGAAAGAAGCTATACGAAAGAGTCTTAATGTGAAAGCGAAGGTGGGCGGAATCGGCGGAGGGACATGCGCAGCCTTCTTCCGAGAAGTTGGCATACCCGCGGCTGTATGGAGCACCGTTTACGAGGTAGCCCACCAACCGAACGAATACTCAAGAATAGAAAACCTCATCGGCGACTCCAAAGTCTTTGCCTATTTGGCAATGCTATAGTGCAAGACGCATATACCGCGCGAAAGAGCACACTATACGAAACCCTCGCAAAACACAAGAGCGACCCAAGTTCTTCATCGCGAAGACTTACACAGAGCATCTTCAACCGTTTTTTAGTGAGGATGCAGCAAAATCATTTTAAGGTGAGAAGCGAGTGATAGATAATCATTTCAAGGATGGAGATGCAGGTTTTGAACGAGACTTCACGTATATTATTCGAGGCTTGCAAGGAGGGGCGAAAATCTCTTCTTGAAACCGAAGCCAAAAGTGTCTGCTTAGATTACGGTATACCCGTCACGAAGTTTGAATTGGCAAAGAGTGAAGATGAAGCCGTCAAATTCGCAGAGAAAATCGGATTTCCAATAGTTCTGAAAATCGTTTCCCCAGACATCATTCACAAATCAGACATAGGCGGTGTTATGGTTGGCTTGAAGAACAACGATGACATCCGGCGCGGTTACAATCAGATATTGCAGAACGTCAAGAAACATGATCCCAAAGCCAGGATCACAGGCGTGCTAGTTCAAGAGATGGCCCCTGCTGCCACAGAGGTCATAGTGGGAGCTATCAAGGACCCGCAGTTCGGCCCTGCAATAATGTTTGGGCTAGGCGGAGTATTCGTCGAAGTTCTGAAGGACGTAACCTTCAGAGTTGCGCCCATAACAGAAGACGATGCCCGTGAGATGATAAGCGAGGTGAAGGCCTATCCGCTCTTGAAAGGATACCGAAACACACCTCCAGCCGACATAGCAGTGATAACTAAAATTCTGCTGAACACTTCAAAACTTGTCATGGATCATCAGGAAATAAAGGAGCTAGACCTGAACCCCGTAATCGTTTATGAGAAAGGGGCAAAGACTGTTGACGCACGGATAATACTAGAATGAACTGCGAACACGAACCCTCATGCGATTTCCTGCTAAGATGATAGTCACCGATTATCACCAAGTCGTCTCTGAATTGTGAAAAAAAAGGTTGTGAGGTTTTGTCGGAGCGCAAGAAGAATGAAATCATTGCCGAGTTGAACGAGAAGCTTTCAACGTTGAAAGATCGGCAGACCAAGTTGGAAACTGAAGTGCGCGAATCGGCGGATAAGCGCGACAGGCTCAACGGCCGCGTAAAGGTCCTGCGAGATGAAGTTATGGACCTTCGAACCCAAAGAGACGAGGTAAACAGCAAGGTCAGAGAACTGAAGCAACGTCGAAACGAGATGACTGCCAAGATTCATGAAATGCTTGAGGAAATTAGAACGCTTCAAGAAAAAAGCAAGGGTCCAGCGAAAAGGAAACCTCCAATCAGCCGCGAAGCCCTGCAGAAAGAAGTGGAAAGCATTGATTGGAAGATTCAAACAACCCCCCTCACGTTAAAAGAGGATAAGGAGTTGGTCCAGAGAGTGAAACAGTTGGAAACGCAGCTGGCGATCTACAGGAAGCTTGAGCAATTGGCGGCCAGAATAACTCATTTGCGAACTGAAGTTAGGACTAGGCAGTCTGAAAGTGAGCTTTTGCACAGACAATTGACGGAGAATGCACAAAAAAGTCAGGAAACTCACGTGAAAATGGTTGCGAAAATTGAAGAGTCAAAGTCGCTTAGGAAAGAAGCCGATGACATGCATAGGAAGTTCCTACAAGTGAAAGAAAGGAAGAAACCATTGCAAGAAGAAGCGAAAATCGTGTTGGACCAAATCAGGCGGTTGAAAGGAGAAATTCGAGAAGAGTTACAGAAAGAAAAGGAGGAAAGTCAGGATGCTCTTCGCGAAACGCTCGAAAAGAAGGCAAAGGAGAAACTGAAGCGCGGCGAGAAGTTGAGCTGGGAGGAATTTCAGCTTGTCGCCGAAAAGGGAATGACAGAGGAAGATTAAAGTGGGCATTTGCTAATTATACTCACAGTATGAGATGCACATGAAAGAAAAGGAAGAAAAAGAGCAAAAACGAATACTAATTCTCTGCGTTGACAGAGATGCCGATTTAGAAGTCAAAGCCGGGGTGAAAACCCCAGTCATCGGGAGAGAACAAAACCTTGATGCTGCAGTCGCTCTGGCTCTGAAGGACCCCGAGGAGCCCGACGCAAACGCCATGTTCGAAGCGATACGCGTTTACGACCGACTGAAAGCAGAGAACAATCCTTTTGAAGCCTTTGAAATCGCCACATTGTCAGGTTCTGAACTTGGGGGCGTAGGTGCAGACAGAAAAATCGTGGCAGGATTGAACGAGCTACTTTCGTCTTTTTCTGCGAGCGAGGTCATACTGGTTACAGACGGCTATTCAGACGAAGCAGTCCTGCCTCTTGTGCAATCCAGAGTGCCTGTCTCATCAGTGAGGAGAATTGTCGTCAAGCACAGCGAGTCGATTGAAGAGACTGCTGCTCTTTTCTCACGGTACCTTCGAACCGTGATGGACAATCCCCGCTATTCACGTGTAGTCTTAGGCTTGCCGGGCCTGCTAATCCTGATATTAGGGGTTTTGTCAATCCTGGGATGGGTGCAATACTACCTGATCGCTTTCGTGCTTGTTCTAAGCGTGTTTTTGCTCATCAAGGGATTTGGGATCGATAGGGCCGCGAAGGGCCTTTACAAATGGGTGAAAGAATACTCTCTACCGTCACTCAGAGTCCAGATATCAAACTTCTCCTTGGTCGCAGGAGCCTTGTCAATCGTGCTAGGCGTCTACTTGGGCTGGACGAACGTTCCGCCCACAGATATTGCAGCTTGGTTGAGCAACATTCCGCGCATCATCGGCTTCTTCATCGATGGGTCAGCCACCTTATTGGTAGTCGGATTCAGCGTGCCGCTCTTGGGAAGAGCGATAAGATGGTATATAGAGCGTGATACAAGACTGTTGCGAAACGCTGTCCTAATAGTCATCGTAGGTTGGTCTCAACAGATTCTCATTGCAACCTCTGAGTTACTAATAACCCCAGAAATCGGTTACGGCCGTATAGTCTTCTCCATAGTCGTCGGCATACTGATGGGAATAGCGTCTGTGCTCGTCATATTTGCAGTTCATAGGGCCAAAAGAGGCTTTTTCGCAGAGACGGAAGAACAGGCCAAAGAGTTCGGAGACTCCTAAACTGAGACAAAGAACCATGTTCAAACTAGATGTCGCCAAAACAGAGAAAGTCTTAATTGCGACGTTCGGAAGGTTAGTCACAAGAATGTGCATTCGTCCGTCAGTACAACCTGCACGCGAGGCTTGAACGTGATAAAGACATTGCTCTCGACCATCGGCGCCTACAGGCTTTATGAGGATTGGCTTTGGCGTCAGGTTGAACACGGCGACAAGCCGGAGCACATAGCCATTATTCTGGACGGAAACAGAAGATGGGCATCCGAAAAAGTGATGAACCCCTGGTTTGGCCATGAAAAAGGGGCAGACAAGGTCGAACAACTGCTTGACTGGTGCTTGAAACTGGATGTTAAATCCATAACTCTCTATGCTTTCTCTACCGAAAATTTTCGGCGCTCAGGAGACGAGGTGGAGGAGATTATGCATATCGCTGAGGAGCGATTTCGAAAGCTCCTCACAGACAAGCGAATACATGGAGACAAGATACGCGTGAAAGTCATAGGCAGAGTGAATCTCTTGCCTGAAGAGTTTCAACGGCTCATAGCAGAGGTGGAGAAGACAACGCAGGACTATGATGAGCACTTCGTGAACTTTGCTTTTGCCTATGGTGGGAGAGCTGAGATTGTGGACGCTGCGAGGAGAATCGCCGAGGAAGTGCATGAGGGAAAACTGGACCCAGAAAAAGTTGACGAGAAAACTTTTGAACAGCATCTTTACACTTCGCACATGCCTAATCAAGATCCCGACCTCATCATTAGAACCTCGGGCGAGGAAAGGCTTAGCGGCTTCTTGTTGTGGCAGTCCGCCTACAGCGAACTCTGCTTCCTAGACGTTTACTGGCCAGATTTCCGTCTAATAGATCTGCTGCGTGCGGTCAGAACGTTTCAGAAACGCAAAAGGCGCTTCGGCGAGTAGGCAACCTCAAGCTCTCTTGCGGGCACTAACGATGGAGACAACATCCCTGTCCTTAAGTACGTAGTCTTCGCCAACTCTCTTTTTCTCTCTTGCTTCAATTGCATAGATGAAACCTTCTCCCAGTTCGGTGTGAATTATGTAGGCGAGTTGACGCGCAGTAGTTCCGTATGGGACTAGATAGGCGTCTGGCAGGACCCTACCCATGTGGTCAGTCAAATGCTCCAAATCCTCAACGGGGTACACTGTAATCATGCTCAGAAGCTTAAAGTAAGCCATGTTTATCGCCTCTTGAACGCCTGTCGAGCCAAATTCAAGCAGTATTTTTTCTCTTATAATATCTAAAGCTTTCGCTTGACTCTGGCTGAGACTCTCTGGCTTGTTAGCTTTGAAGTTGCAGTCTCCCGGTTTGTAGTCTATCAGCTGCTTTTCGGCAGCTCTTCTGAGAGCGAGTTCAGCTTCTGCACAACAAGGGACGACGAGACGGTTTGATTCCTTCAGCCGTTCGAGGTTCTGTTTGGAAGGCGGCATGTCCATCTTGTTGGCCACGATTAGCATCGGCTTTGCAACATGCCTCATTGTGTCAACAAACCTGAGAAAGTCTTCATCACTCCAGAGCGTCGGCTTGTCAGCGTTTAGTCCAGTCTTCCTTATCGCCTCAAAAATGTGGCTTCTCCTTATGGACAGGCCACTTAGACGCTCTTCCAGAATTGAAAGCAAATCCTTCGATTCAGCCTCGACCGTGCGTGCTATCCTTAGCCAATCCTTCTTAAGCATGTTCGCCATCCACATGGTTATTTCACGTTCAAGAAATCTCACGTCTTCCAAAGGGTCGTTTTCGCCCAGCTTGCACAGTCTGCCTTCGCAGTCTGTTCCTCCAGACGCGTCGACTATGTGAACCAAGGCATCTGCCTTCCTGATTTCGTCCAAGAACTGGTTGCCCAATCCCCTTCCTTCCCACGCACCGGGTACAAGTCCTGCGCAGTCGATGAATTCCACAGGAATGAGTCTCACTCCGTCTAGGCATATCGAGTTAGCCGGGTTGTCGGCAACGTTGAATTCCTTGTGGACGCATGGTGTTCGAACGTATCCTACTCCTCTGTTCGGCTTTATCGTCGTGAACGGGTAGTTTGCTATTTCAGCTGGCACCAGAGTTGCTGCGCTGAAAAACGTCGATTTGCCAGTGTTAGGTTTTCCGACGATGCCTAACAGTTTCGAATATGATTTCTGCATCGAATCCCACCTGAAAATGTCATGAGCCAGGGAATCGCGCCATATTGTCCATTGGCTATTTTCACCTTCTACGAATCATAAGTTAATATAAAAGCCTCTAGGTCTATAAGAAGTGAACTAAAATTTTAAAGGAAGGAGAAAACGTGACATTGAACCTGCAGAAAGAGAATCTCGCTGAAATGTACAGGAAAATGCTTGAGATTCGATGTTTTGAAGAAAAAGTTTTCGAATTATACGGGCAAAACCTTGTTCCAGGAACTATACACCTATACACCGGAGAGGAAGCCGTGGCCGTTGGCGTGTGCAGCAGCTTGCGAAGAGACGATTACATAACGAGTACACACAGGGGTCATGGGCACTGCATAGCCAAAGGTGCTGATTTGAAGCGCACGATGGCGGAGATTCTCGGGAAGAAGACCGGCTACTGTAAAGGCAAGGGCGGTTCGATGCACATCGCCGATTTTAACGTAGGAATGTTGGGCGCGACCGCGGTCGTTGGAGCCGGTCTGCCAATAGCCGTAGGCGCAGGTTTATCAGCTAAGCTTAGAAAGACCGATCAAGTGGTTGCATGTTTCTTCGGTGAGGGCGCCTCAAATCAAGGAACGTTCCACGAAAGCGTAAACTTGGCCTCCGCATGGCGTCTGCCCGTCATCTTCGTCTGTGAAAACAATCTTTACGCGATGGGAACACACCAATCGAGAATAATGAACGTTGAGAACATAGCTGACCGCGCATCCGCCTATGGAATTCCAGGTGTGACGGTAGATGGGAACGATGTCTTGGCCGTGTTTGAAGCATCGCAAAAAGCCGTTGACCTAGCCAGAAAGGGAGGCGGGCCAACTCTGATTGAATGCAAGACCTACCGTCACAAAGGCCATTCAAGGGTTGATCCTGCAAAGTACAGACCGAAAGAAGAAGTCGAACAGTGGTTAGCCAAAGATGCGATCAAACGCTTCAGGGAAAAGCTGCTGCAGGATGCGTCATTTTCGCAAGACGAGGTAAAGAAGATTGAAGAAGACGTTTCCGGCCGGGTTGAAGAAGCCGTCAAGTTTGCTTTGGAGAGCCCCTTTCCCTCTCCAGAAGAGGCCTTGGAAGACGTTTACGCTTAAAAGGAGTAGAGTCTCGTGCGGAATATCACTTATCGAGAAGCGTTGCGCGAAGCCTTGAGAGAGGAGATGCGCCGAGATCCCACAGTGTTCCTGCTCGGCGAGGACATTGGAATGCACTGGGGAGGAGCCTTCAAAGTGACGGACGGTCTGGCTCAAGAGTTCGGCGAAGAGAGAGTCAGAGACACTCCGATATCAGAGTCCGCGATAATTGGCACGGGCGTGGGCGCAGCGATAACGGGAATGCGTCCCGTCGCCGAAATAATGTTCGGAGACTTGACGGCATTGGCCATGGATCAGATCGCAAACCAAGCCGCAAAAATCAGGTACATGTTCGGAGGCCAAGCATCATGTCCACTTGTTATCAGAACACCGTTCGGCGCAGGCGTCAACATAGCCTCTCATCATTCACAAAGCTTAGAAGCATGGTTCATGCACACACCAGGACTTCAAGTAGCAGTTCCTTCAACCCCATACGATGCTAAGGGACTCTTGAAAACGGCCTTACGGGGAAATAACCCTGTCTTTTTCTGCGAGCACAAGCTGCTGTATCCAATTGACGGAGAAGTTCCAGAGGAAGAATACACGGTTCCCTTTGGAGTGGCTGAAGTCAGGAGAGAGGGGTCAGACGCTACTGTCGTTGCGACCATGTACATGGTTCATAAGGCGCTTAACGCGGCTGCGACGCTGGAGAAGGAAGGAGTCAGCACTGAAGTCATCGACCCTAGGACGTTGACGCCACTCGACAAGAAGAGAATAGTCGCTTCGGTGAAAAAAACTGGAAGGCTAATCGTCGTTAGCGAAGACTGCAAGACCGCTGGCGTGAGCGCCGAAATCGCCTCCGCAGTTGTTGAGGAAGCCATAGACTATCTGGACGCTCCAGTAAAGAGGGTAACGGGCGCGGACACACCGATACCGTTCAGTCCGCCCTTAGAGCAGTACGTCATTCCGAACGAAAAAACCATCGTCAAGGCAGTTAAGGAAGTCATCTAAAATGGTGACAAAAATTGTGATGCCTAGGCTCAGCCTAACAATGAAAACGGGCACTGTGGGCAGATGGTACAAGAAAGAGGGCGAAACCGTCCAAAAAGGCGAACCCATCGTTGAAGTCGTCTCGGAAAAAGCAACCTACGACCTAGAAGCGCCATCCTCAGGCATGTTGAGGAAAGTGCTGGCGGAAGAGGGCGTTGACGTTCCGGTAAACGCAGTCATGGGCGTCATAACCGCGCCCGACGAGCAGTTCTCAGAGGCCGAAATCGCTTCGGAAACAAAAGATATGGCCGAGGTTGAAAGCGAGAAGCGGGTTCTAGCATCGCCGGCTGCCAAACGTCTGGCAAGAGAACACGGAATAGACCTCTCAACGGTCAAGGGAAGCGGACCCGAAGGGCGAATAGCAGAGGAAGATGTTCAACGCCTCATTGAACAGAAAGGCGGAACTGCTCCCAAAGTCAAACAGACAATCCCGCTGAGCGGCTACAAGAAGACATCGGCTGAACGGCTCGCAATGAGCTTCCGAACAGCCCCGCACAGCACACTAGTCGTGGAAATCGACGTTTCCAAAGCAGTTGAACTGCATCAGAAAGTTCAAGTGTCCTACACAACCATCATCGTCAAAGCCGCGGCTGAAGCGCTGACAGAGCATCCCCTTCTAAACTCGACACTTGACGGCGACACGATAAAAGTATTCGCCGAGGCTAACGTAGGCGTGGCCATCGCCACTGAAAACGGGCTAGTCGTCCCAGTTATACGCGAAGCCGACAAGAAATCACTCGAAGAAATAGACGTAGCTCTTAAAGAGTTGACCGAAAAAGCACGACAAGCAAAGCTTACGAAAGACGAACTATCGGGAGGAACGTTCACTATCACCAACCTAGGCATGTACGAAGTCGACTTCTTCACACCCATAATCAACCCGCCCGAAGCCGCCATCCTCGCAATCGGAAGAATCACCCAAAAACCGGTCGTTATCAACGCTAAAATCGAAATCAAACCCACGCTCACGCTGAGCCTTTCATATGACCACAGAATCGTGGACGGCGCGCCCGCAGCCCAGTTCCTTCAACGCATTAAACAAAGGATCGAAAACCCAGCTGGTCAATAGACCTCTCTAAGTCTCTTTCAACGGGAAAATAGGGTGAGCTTCCCCAGTGCGCGCGAAAACCTTTTACACACGAACAAGCGCATGAAAGTGCTCTTCTTCAATGTGCACCGGTCGCGCGCATGCCTGTTCCTAAAATGGTTGAAAATGGTATTAGTTCGTTTTTGGAGATTAGGGGCGATTTTGGGGGTGCACATCCGCTTTATGGGCGGAATTTGGCAGAAACATCGTGTTTTCCAGCATCCCCTACGCCTCAAGATTCGTCTATCAAGCACACCCATATAAGACTCAAACAGGCAAAAGGAGAAGACCATTTTGGACCAATTTCGGAACAAGCATGCGGTGTTTCAATTTGCTGCAAATCAACATTCTTCCATCATCCTTCAAGGCGCGCAAATAGTGAATTTCTATCTCATCTTGCTTTGCCACTTCGCAGCTCTCTGAACTCATCTTCCAGAATGCTATTCATGACGAAATCGCTAAACTCATTGTCACCATAGTATCCGTCCCTCTGGACACCCTCCTTCTTGAACCCAAGGCTCCTCCAAAACCTCAGAGCTCTCTCATTGAAGCCCACGACTCCTATCGAGACCTTGTGGAACCCCAAATGTACGAAGGCATAATCAAGGAGAAGATGACCCGCGTCGGTTCCATAGCCTTTCCCCCATGCATCCTTCTCACCGACGAGGATGGTCATGTCTGTGCATCGCCAAGGCCTGAACATCCGTAGCAATCCAGCCTCTCCAATCACACGGTTCCCTCTCTTCAGGACCACCGCAAACCACTTGCGAGTCTCATCAGCGCACAGCTGTCTGAAAAACTCTTCAGCCTCGGAGCGACTCATAGGTGCCACCTCGCCCACTAGCTTCCTCGTTTCAGGATCGTCGTACCATTTCTGAACAAATGGCAAATTATCCTTCCTAAAGGGCCTGAGGGAAACCCTTCTGCCAATAAGTGACTCTTGCTCAAGCATGTTCTCACGAGTCATACTTCGACAGGCTTGCCAGCATAACCTTTTGGCAGACCCCCCTGTCTGAAAGATCCCAAAAAGTGATTGTTAAACCGTTGTCACATGAAATTGTTACGTTTCAATGGGCAAGACCCTACATTTCAGCTTAGCACGTATGCTTGGCTAGCCGAGATCGACGATGCTGTCGGGAGGTAAACCGCCAGGAATCTCTCTCATAATCAGCAGAGCCGCACCCCTGCCAGTTCGAATCTCAATGTTCACCCTCGTGTACGACGCCAGCCCGTACGTGCTTCCTAGGCTTATCACTAGGTAGGCCTTCGCGTTCTGCTTCAACGCCGTGTCCGTGATGTACTGACTATTGTATATGAAGCACGTGGCGTTGGGCGCACCCGTCACGTTTCCCATGAGATCCGTCACGGACTGATCGCTCGACGTCTGCACGCCTCCGTAAACGTTTGCAAGCGAAAAGTTGCCGCATTGCACTGCTACGACGACTGAGCCGTTGGCCAAGTCAACCTCACCCTGACCCACGGACAACTTCAACGGAATGGCCAAGTACGTCACAACCGCAGTGCTCCCGTTCGTTTTACCGGTCACAAAACCGTCCAGCTCCAATGTACTCGTGGCCTCTTGAATACCCTTGTCAATCGTCGATTTGGCCTGCTGAGCCGCGAAGAAACCCATGTTTATCACCACATAAGCCATTGAAGCAGCGATAACTACGAACGCAATGAGCACGATTGCAGCCTCAATGCCCACGATACCGCGACTACGCTTCTTAAGCTTCCTGAACATACACTTCATCCTAGCCTTCACCCTTAACTGCGCTCAGTATTCAGAATCAAGACATATAATCTGTTGTGCGTCAATATTGGCACATACAATAAAGTAGAAGCCTATTCCTTCTTTTTTTGTTTAAACAAAGCCTCCAAAATATAAACACGTCTATACTTTTCACCAAATACCCTATACCCTGCAGCTTAAACTATGCCTAGTCTTTCCATAGGCCTCGTAAAACTTCTATCCGCTTATCTATAAGCTAGATAGGCTTATACTTTTCATGCTGACGTTTGATATATTTCTGAAGTGTCCTAGCGTCAACCTGAACTTCAGAAGCTACAGCCATAATGTCGTGGTCCATGTGGTCGTAAAGATAGTTTTCTCCGAAGGCTCTGAGCCAATGCTCAGTTAGATCAGGATAATAAGCCTTAACAATATTCCAGGCTCTGTTTGCTCCGGCCATCTGAAAAGATTTAAACGGTTTAGTTTCACCGTTTCTAGTAGTGTAAGTTTTCTTCAGAGTATAGATATGCTGATTTAAGCTAAAAGGAAATAGTCGTTGCTCAGGCTTTAGAGTTTCAACATAGTCCATGATTAGCTTGGTGAAACAGGCACGTTCACCTTTCAACGGAAGCCGGGCCTCACGATAAGCGGTCTTGCCCTTCTTACGTTTCGATAACAAAATGTTCTTGACTAGCACACAATGATCTTTAGGCTTACGTTCAAACTGGTCCTTCACTAATCGGATGGCCTCAGAAACTCTAAGCTCCGCAACGTATAAGATGGCTACTAGGCAACGGTCACGCGGTCCATAATCATCATGCATGCTTGACTTGTATTTCCAGCCTGGCGACGTTATCAACTGCTCGTAAAGTTCTTGTGGTGATGGACATGAAGGTAACAGAGCTAAGGTTCTACGTGGTTCTTGCACATCATTCATGCTTATCTCACATCATATTAGACGTATAATCTTATACGCATGATAAGATACTCCCATAAGCGAACACTGAAAACTTTTGGGTGGCTATAATATCCTCGCTCCTTGTTTGTTCGTTTGTTTTATTCAAGTTTCGTCAACTGTTCCTTTATTTTCTTTCACAGATTGCAGTTTCTTCTTTTCTTCCTCCACCAACTCGCGCAAGGCTTGTTCATGCGCTTGTTTCTTCAACGCTGCATCCTCCAATATCTGAAGAGCCTCGATTTCCTTCTGGCCTATAGCTTCGTGGATTGTGGCCTTACTCCTGCAGAAGTAAAGGCCCAACTGTTCGTATGAATAGCCTTCCCAGGGCTTGCTAAGAATGAAGGACGCATCCTTGCCTAACCTTTGGTTTGCCTCATACTCTTCAACTTCTTCATGGCTAGGTTGACTGTGCTTATACATTATGGTGATAATCAGCTTCAATGCTTCCGACAATTTTCTAGCGCACATGCTTCGCGGATAATCCTTTAGCAATTCAAGGAAGTATCCGGGCGCGCTTTCTTCGTCGGTGTTGTCGGCCTTATCTAGTCTTTTGAAGAAATCGTTTATGAGATCCTCTAAGTCCTGAGTTGTTAATCCTTCTGCAGATTCAACGGGGGGAAGCTGTACTCCCTGGTTTCGCATTATGTCAAGGTTCACGTTTCAACCTTCTTTTCATGTTCACTGTAGCTTTTCAAAAGAATCTTCAAGCCTTTTCGCACTAGTCGTTGCGCTTGTGTTGGATGCTGTAGGCCCATGCTTTCGACAATTTGGGGAAACGTGCTTCCCTGCTCGTAGAATAAGCAGCTTTGCAGAGGTTGGTTATCAGATTTAATGTTCAACGGTTCACTAGGCTTTTCCTCTTCAGAATTAGGTATCAAAAGCGGCAAGGTTGTTTTGAAGTCTCGAAGGTTAAGGATCAGCTTGACTCCTGAAATAAGGGAAAAGATAAGAATTGAAAGCCAAGCATAATAGAAAACGATGTTCCTTTCAAACAGATAAGCCAAAAGCACAAGCGCGGAAGCTGCAACCACAACCAGGAAGGTTATGACTGCGCTGAAAAGCGAGAGAACCTTCTCATAAAATTGTATGCTCATTTCTTGCGCTCCTTATGAAATCTCCATAGGCCGTAGAGGCAGCCAGTCACGATAAGCACTATTATGACTGTTACCGCGGGATTGGCCTCGATCAGCGAAATAAGATGTAATACTTCCTTCGTGAATTCATCATCGCTCATTTAACTGTCACCTTTAGTCCAGTTGAAACAGGCCCTATGCCAATACCGATGATGGCCTTCCTTAGTTTTGCAAACCACTAAATCACCCTCTTTGAATGGTTCCTGGCAAGTCCAGCACAGGCGATCCGCTAAAATGCGTGAGTCTTGAAGTCTATAAGCGCGGGTTTCAGTCATTCAGAAGCCCCCTTCTGAAACACCTTCACTTTCTTCACTATCTTCACTTTCTTCACTAATGATGTTGGTTTCATGGTCTCCGCTGTTTTGACTGTTGGAAACCTTATTTTCACTATCTTCACTCTCGGGTTTCTGTTTCTCCGTCAAAAGTGAAGGAAGTGAAGGAAATGAAGGAAGTGAAGCATTTGTGGAAGGGGTCGCATATCTGGCTTTAAGTCGCTCCACAAGATCAGCATCCCAGTAGAAGCCGGTTAAACCCCCTGTCAAACGGCACTTTTCAAACCCTAATGCCGACACTCTACGGCCTATCCAATACACTGTTGCCTGTTCCTTTTCTGGCAGTCCAAGGTTAAACTGTTCCATCACTGTTCTAATGCTGAGTTTTCCGCTGTCCACCTTATGCGCGCTGTTAAGAATTGCCTCAAACACTTTCGCCTCTATGCTCACCTGTTCCTCGTCTAACCTTGTTTGAGTTATTCCCCGCATGCACTCGATAAGACGGTCTCTAATCTCCTGTGTAGGAGCCACTTCTAACAGTGAAACGAACAGTTCGATAACTCTGGAATTGGTGAAGTAACCGTTTAGGGTGGAAACGTCAAATTCGCTTTTCATTCCCAAGTTTCTGCAGCGATATAATAGAAGCTTATTCCTGAGTTCCTGAGCCTTCTCTTCATCAACGAATAAGCGCACGTGCTTCACGTTTTTTGTCATGTTAGACATTATGGCTCTGCTCTGCAAAGTTGCAGCGAGCTCTTCAGTTCCAGCAAGAACCTTGGGACCGAACACTTCAAACATGGCTATTTGAGGCACTTCCCCCTCGAGCTTTTCTATTCTGAGGACAAAAGAGCCTCTGCGATAGCCACTGTTAAGCAGAGCCAAAACTTCAACCATGCTTTCTCTACCATAAATCTCAGTTTCATCCAGCAATAAAGTACAATGCCATGATTCTAACGTGCGGAATATCGTGGCGGCGCTCATGCTTGAAGCCATGATAGACCGGTAACCTAGAAACTTGAAGCATTCTAACCCCCTTGTTTTGCCACTGGCAAGCGGCCCTAGAAACATCTGATAAGGCACTACCTTGAAGTCTTCGACTCGCCAAGACATCAGAACGAAACAGGCATATACGTCATAAAGCAGCTCGTTTCTTACGTCTAGGTGTTCCTTGAAAAAGTCTCTTATCTCGTTGAAAAGCTGTTCCTCGCTTCCGTACTCGCCTCTAAACCGTCCAAGCCTTAACTCTCCCTTCAATTGCTCTTTGGTTAGCGCATCTTCTGTTTCAGAACGCTTTGGAACACACGCGGTAGGCCAAGGAACCTTTTCGAGTGGTATATAGCCTATTCCGTCATGCGTCACTAACGTGCGCGTAAACGTTTCGCCTTTGACCCTATCGTAGTATAGAAATTGGCCTTCGTCTATCTGCTCAAAGATTATGTCTTTGAAGCTTAACCCCGGCGTCCTGATAGGCTTAGGTTCTTCGTCCTCTTTATTCAAGTTGAAGCCTCATCAGGATTCAGGTTTTTCCTTCAAAATGTCCTGGGCCGCTTTGACTTCTCTCTGCAAGTCTGCGATAATGACTCTAATTTTCGCAAGTTTCTCTGATTTTGTCATGCATCAATATTCATGTCTTGTAACGGTATAATAAAACTGCGTCACGTTTTCAATCTGAGGTTTCACCAAATATTAGTTTGAACATGCGCAAAACGCTTATATGTATTATGAGTGCGTATATTTACACATAAGAAGGCTACAAAATGACTAAAAGAGTGAGAGTAAGCATAACCCTTCCTAAAGAATGCATAGATTATGTGGAAAAGTATGTCAAAGACAGGACTTTCAAAGATCGCAGTCACGCTTTAGAACGTATCATTCTAAAGTTCATAGAAGAGGAAAAAGAAGAGAGGAAATAGGCCGCGAACTAAGCGGCTTCTTTCTGAAGGGATTTAAGCAGACTCTCCATTTTGGCTATGCGCTCTTCTAGGTCCGCGTCCTTCGCCTTCGCCTTTTCCTGAGCTGCTTTCAACTGTTCTCTTAAATCCTTAATCTCCTGCGCCTGTGCCTCAATAGTTTTCTCTGTCTCCGTAGGTGTGCTTGTTTCAAGTCTCAGGAACGGCATGGCCTTTTCTCTGTAGAGCTCCCTGTGAAACTCAACGTCCTGAGGCCTGTAGTTCTCTTCTTTTCCAGCGTTAACTATGTGGCCCATCCAAAACTGGACAAACTCGAATCCCGCCTGGTTCGCGTACTTCCTGAAATATTTGCGTAGATTGTACAGTCGCAGTTCTGAAGGTCTGCCCTTCTTTTTCTGTTCATAACTGAGTTTTCCAGAACCCTTCAGTTTCAACGCTAAAATTCCGAATCTATGACTTATGCTGCTGCGATCTAAAGGCGCGTCTGGTCCTTCTTGCTTGTATGACGTGAACAGGTAACTTTCAGAAGTAAGGTTCTTTCTTGTACTTAACCATGCCTTCAAATAGCGTAGCGCGTCTTCCCCTATGAACGTGAAGAAACTCCGGTACTGGCCTTTCGTTATTTCCTTTGGCACGTCTATCTTACATGGAACCGTGCCTTTACTCAAATCGGGCTCCAAGTGTTTCATTTGAAGTTTACATATGGTTTCTGGCCTAAGCCCTGACTGCGCCATGAGCGCATAAAACGCCTTCTCACGCGGTCGACTGCCTTCCATGACTAACAGGATTTCTTCCTTAGCTATATCTCGATTGTGAAATTCAATGCTTACTTTTCCTATCGGAACATGGCCTAATGAAAGGTCGTTGTACTTGAAGAAGCTTTTAACAGCTCCTACACGTCCAACAACCGTGCTGCTGACAAACTCTTCACGTGCCATGCTAGATATCCAACTTCTGATAAACTGCGCGTACCGGCGTTTGAAGTCTCTCTCATTGCTTCTTTCGTAGTCTGCCAAGATTTCTTCTGGAGTGCTGCCTATGAACTGGCAGAACAGTTTAAAGTTGTGCCGGTACGCTGCGGCTGTGTTTAGTGTTTTGCTGTGTGAGTAAGCGACGTTGTCTATCCAAGACTGAACCACATCATACGTTTGTGACATTCCTATCACTATTCTAGTATAACGTGCCTACTGCTTAATAAGTGTGTCGATAATGGCAGATACAATCTGTTGTGTGTCACAAACAAGTCAGACTGCACAAGCATACAGCCCCGCAGACGCGCTCGTGCTTCATCTGGCGATTTCCGTTTCATACAGGTTTGAGACGTGCTCGGCGATGGCTGGAGCCGCGGTTAAGCCTGGAGACTCGATGCCTACGAGGTTTATGACGCCGAATAGGCCCCTGTCCTCTTCGTGTCTTATCACGAAATCCCTAAAACCCTCGCCCGGACCCTGAAGCTTGGGCCTCACCCCCGCCTGGTCGGGGTGGATTTCACGTTCAACGATTGAAGGCACAAACCTCTTCACGTCCCGGCGAAACTCTTCCTCTCCTGATTCAACGCCGTAGCTGACGTTGTCCACGTAGTAGTCGTTGGGTCCGAGCCTCACTGAACCCGTCATGTCCGGAGTCAGATGGATTCCGAGGCCCGCTCCCTTGGGCACGGGGTACACCAGCATCTTGACGAGCGGCTTGCCGCCTACCCTGAAATAGTCCCCCTTGCAAGGGTGCAGTCGATAGCCCAGCCTGTTAACGTCCAGCCCCAGCATCGAAGCCACAGTGTCCGAGTGGAGCCCTGCACAGTTTATAACCGTCCCAGCAGTGACCGTGAACTTTTCTGCGACGCTGACTCCATCCAACTCGTACGCGTCGCCCGTTCTTCTTATACTCGTCACCTCTGTCTGCGGGACGAACACGGCGTTGTTCCTCAACGCAACCGCGTAGAATTGATTCATCAGTTCGTCGGGTTCAACTATGCCGGTGGAGGGCGAATACAGTGCCCTCTCAACCATGACGTTGGGCTCCATCCTCTTGACTTCGACGCCGTCAAGCATTCTCAGACCTTCGACGCCGTTGGCTAAGCCTTGCCGCATGAGCTTCTCAAGCTCGCCCACTTCTTCCTCTTCGACCGCAACCGTTAGCTTGCCTAAAGGCTTGTACGGGATGCGGTACTCCCGGCAGATCCCGTAGGTAATCCGGCTGCCCTTGATGCACAGCTTTGCTTTGAGAGAGCCTGGCGGGTAATGGATTCCCGAGTGGATGACACCACTGTTGTGGCCGCTGGTCTCCTGTCCGTATCGGGAGTTCTTTTCGAGAATGTAGACGCCCTCGTTTTTTTCGGAGAGTTTTGCAGCCATGGCGAGGCCGACCACGCCAGCTCCGATGATGACGATTCTGGCCTTTTCCATCTGTCACTATCAGAAAATCGACTGCTAATAAGCTTTTAGCCAGCTCCGTCCGGCGTGCGCTCTGTGAACGTTTCTTGAAGACTGCTGTGGCTTTTAGTTCGTGACAATGACTTTTAGGCTTTCTTTGGTTTCGAGTGCCGTCCTGAAGGCCTGAGCTGTCTGGCTGAGCGTGAATTGGTGGGTTATTAGATGCTCCGTGTCTATCCTGTTCGTGGCAAGCAGCTGGAGCGCTGCTCGGGTCTCGAGGTGTGAGGCAGAGTATGAGGGAATGAGCTGAACTTCGTTGAAGAACAGGCGTTTGGGGCTTATCTGCAAATGCTTTTCCGGATCTGTGGGGGCGAAGACGCAGAGTCTTCCTCCCCTTCTCAGAATATTTAGGGCGGCATTGTAGGCTTCTAGGCTGGGCGCAGTGACGATTGCCAAGTCGATGCCTCTTCCATCGGTTTCGGCCTTCACGGTCTCGGTTAGATCAGTGTTCCTTGGGTTGACTGTGACATCTGCGCCGTACTGCGTGGCGATTCGAAGCTTATGCTCGATGAGGTCGCTGACGATTGTGCGTGATGCTCCGTAGATTTTGGACAGGGCTGCGTGGATAAGACCCGTGGCTCCAGCGCCGATTACAGCGACAGTGTCACCCGTTTGCAGGTTACACTTTTTTATAGCCCGTATGCAGCAGGCGACGGGTTCGATGAAGGTGGCGGTTTCATAGGACATGTTTTCGGGGAGTTTAAGTGTGTCAGTTTGGACGTTGGGGCTAGGGACTTTAAAGAGTTCGGCGAAGCCGCCTGGTTTGATTTTGGTCTCGTGGAACTGTTTGCAGAGGGTGTAATCGCCGTGCAAACAGTAGTAGCAGGTCAAGCAGGCGACGTGATGGTGGACGAAGACGCGGTCGCCCACGTTGAAGTTGTCCACTTTCTTTCCTTTTTTCTCTATTATTCCTGCGGGTTCGTGTCCGAGTACGAGTGGGACTCTGGGTTTGAGGTACCACTCCATGAGGTCTGAGCCGCAGACGCCGCAGGCTTTCATGTTGACGAGGATTTCACCTTCGTCTGTTTCGGGGATGGGCATTTCCTCTATGCGAATGTCCTGTTGACTGTAGTATACAGCAGCTTTCATGGTGGTTCAAATTGTTTGTCTGCGGTTTGACTCTTAAGACTTTCCGGGAGGGTTGCCTCAGTGTTGAATGTGGTTTGGAGAGAAATCTCCATATACGCGAGTTTACTGTTTGAACTGCGTGGTTTGGGATGAGGGCGGCATTGCTTTACGGTGTGAATGATTTGAGGGTCGAGGACGTTGAGGTTCCTAAGGTTCAGTCTGGTGAGGTTCTTGTCAAGGTTAGAGGGGCTACCACTTGTGGAACAGATTTGAAGATTTTTCACAGGGGTTATGTTGAGAAGGTTATTAGGCTTCCGACGATTTTTGGGCATGAGTGGGCAGGGGATGTGGTGGAGGTTGGTGGGGGCTTGGAGTGGCCGCGTGAGGGCATGCGGGTGCGAGCTGGCAACAGCGCTCCGTGCTTGCATTGTTCGATGTGTCAGAGGGGCAAGTACAACCTGTGTGAGAACATGATTTGGCTCTGGGGAGCCTACGCGGAATATATCAAGGTTCCAGCGCGCATGGTACTTGTTAACATGCAGGAGATTCCCGAACACGTTTCCTACTTGGAGGCCGCTGTGACGGAGCCGCTGGCGTGTGTCTTGCACGGCGTTGAAGAGGCAGGTGTGAGGCTGGGCGACACCGTGGCCATCATAGGAGCTGGACCGATTGGGCTTTTGCATCTGCTGGCGGCTGGGAGTATGGGCGCGGGAAAAACCATTATGATAGACCTTGTGGATGAAAGGCTGGAGGTTGCGGCGAAGCTTGGCGCGGACGAGACCATCAACGGTGGAAATGAGGATGTCGTTGAAAAGGTTAGGCGGATAACAGGAGGGTACGGTGCAGACATCGTGATAGAAGCGATAGGACTGGCCGCCACTTGGGAACAAGCGCTAAAGCTTGCCAGAAAAGGTGGCACAGTGCTCGAGTTCGGTGGATGCCCTCCCGGGACAGAAATCACGGTCAACGCTGAACAGGTTCACTATGGCGAACTGACGGTGCTGGGCACTTTTCACACAACTCCGCTGCACTTCAGAAAAGCCCTCAACCTCATATCCTCGCGTACCATAGACGTGAGGCCGCTAATAACGGCGCAAGTGAGGCTGCAAGACATTCACGAAGCCTTCCAAATGCTCTCAACCTCCAAGAACGAGATCAAGATTGGAATAACCCCCTGGTCCCCAACATAAACCAAAACACCGTGCCTCAGTGCAGAGCGATTTTCAGCTGGCATAGAAGGCTCGTAGAGTCGTCGGGGAGATTGACTACTTCATGCGGATAGCGGTGTTTCAAAGTCCAGCGTCGTTTTCTGCCTATTCTCTCTCTCTCTCTCTCGTAATAAGAACGAAGATGCCGAGCGCGAAACACCACGCCGCGGCGTCGAACGCGAAACTGTCCCAAGCATACCATGCAGTAGGGCTGCTGGAGGCCGAACCGTGTTCTCCGTGCCAACTCAAGGGTAGCCCATAGCGAATGGCCTTCGTGCCACTCGTGCTGAAATCTTGCCTGTAGAACCCGGGGAGCAACGTGGCAAGCAAGCCCAGCCCCAAAACCACACAGACAAAGACAGCCTTCCTCATCTACTACACTAGCTGACTGCAAAGCCTTGATGTTTCTTAAGTGTTGTGTCCATCGCGCACTTGTGCACAGTCTCAAATTGTTCATCGCATCGAAAGTTATGAACTTCTGCAGTGGATTGTGGATTCATAATTCTTTTTTATCAGTTGTTTCTTGATGTAATGCCAGTGAGAAAAATGAGAGTTCAAAAATATAAGCGAGCAAAACCAGGCCAAAAAACCAAGACAGTGCAGGTAAAGGGCTACATTAGACGAAAGTAAGCCTACGTTCTAGCTGCATGCGGCGCAACAGCTGTTCTTCAGCACAAAGCCCAAAGCCCATTCTGGAAAAAAACGATTGCCAGAGCACAGCACGCCAGAACCGCCGTCGACAGTTTTTATAGGAACAGCTCATCATATCCTAGCGAGGGGCTTCATGTCTGAATTTGGCGGCTACATTCTTAGAATTGCTAGTAAGGAATGGGTCAATGAAGTTTTCAACATGGCGGTTTACTACACGAACATGCGGAAGAAATGGATGAAGGGGCAGACTGTACTCTTCTTGCACAAAATCAGCCTAGGCGATGCATTGGTGGGCTATGGCCTGGTAGAGAGAGCTTGGGAGAAGGAAGAGCTTTCTGAACTCGATAGGAATCAGTGCGACAGGGGCAATTGGAAAAGGGCCATTGAATTCACTTATGTGAAACAGTTTGATGAACCATTGGCCATCAAGAACACGTTTCTGAAGAGCTCGAAACTTAGAGGAAGGTATTTTCACGGTTTAAGACTCAATCACAGCCAAATAGAAGCCCTCTTGGCTCAGGCCGAAGCCTGAGTGGGACGGCCTAAGCATTATCGTCGACACGAATAGCGGTGAGAGCAGGAGCGAATATTTGACAGAATCTTTTGCAACAAGAAGCGTTCAATTCGTATCTGCCCACAGGTTGTGCCTGTTGCGTTGAGATGCGAGAAAGAATTTAAATGCCAAGTGCGGCTTTATGGTTCTGTCGTTATGAGGGGGAGCCGTTTTGGTCAAGTACGTTTTTGTTACTGGCGGGGTTCTGAGTTCGGTTGGCAAGGGGATTTTGACTTCCTCGATTGGAAAAATGCTTCAGGCAAGAGGTCTGAAAGTCACTGTCATAAAGATTGATCCTTACGTGAATGTTGATGCTGGGACGATGAATCCCTACATGCACGGCGAAGTGTACGTGACTGATGATGGCGGTGAAACAGACTTAGACTTGGGCTGGTACGAGCGCTTTCTGGATCTGGATTTGCAGAAGGAGAACAACGTTACCACTGGTCTGGTTTATAGAGCGGTCATAGAGAAGGAGAGACGCGGTGATTTTCTTGGAAGATGCGTGCAGATTGTTCCACACGTGACGAATGAGATTAAGCATCGCATACGAGCGGTCGCTAAGGACTCGGGCGCGGACGTTGTTCTGACTGAGGTGGGCGGCACCGTCGGAGACATTGAAGGCCTGCCCTTTCTTGAGGCGGTTCGTCAGATGCGACTGGAAGAAGGAGTGGAAAATACTTTGTACGTGCACGTGGCTCTCGTGCCTGTTCTGGATGTTACGCAGGAGATGAAGACGAAGCCGTTACAGCACAGCGTCAACGAGCTGCGGCGCATCGGTATACAGCCCGACACTATCGTGGCGAGAAGCCCAGAGATGATAGATGCTGAAGCTCTGAGAAAGATAGCGTTGTTCGGAACGATACCTGAAAGTGCTGTTTTCTGTTCATACAATGTTGAATCGGTCTACAAAGTGCCTCTCATTCTGGACGAGCAGGGGATGGGTGATTTTGTCTGTAAGAGGTTCGGGTTCTCTGAAGGGCAGAAGGACTTCAAGGAATGGAAAGACTTTGTGGACGCCGTCTTGAAGCCAGAGCACGAGGTGAAAATCGCGTTGGTCGGCAAGTACGCCGGATTGACTGACGCCTACGTGAGCATGGGTGAAGCCCTGCGACACGCCGGAGCCGCCTGCAAAACACGGGTCTGTATCAACTACCTTGAAGCAGAGAAGCTTGAGCAGAATCCAGACTGTGCAGAGTTGCTGAAGGATTTTGACGGAATATTCGTACCTTATGGTTTCGGCCCTCGAGGCACTGAAGGCAAGATAATGGCAACAAAGCATGCAAGGGAGAATAACACTCCGTTTCTGGGGATATGTTATGGTTTTCAACTTGCCGTTATAGAGTTCGCGAGGCACGTCTGCGGTTTAAAGGAGGCAAACAGCACAGAGATCAACCCCGATTCGCCGAACCCAGTGATCGATCTGATGCCTGAACAGCGCGGGATAGAGATTAAGGGAGCGACGATGCGTTTGGGAGCACACAAGATACTCGTTGAGCCTGACACTCTGGCGCATAGGCTCTACGGAAAGGGGGAGATTCACGAGCGTCACAGACACAGGTTTGAAGTGAACCTCGACTATTCGGAAAAGCTCAGGAAAAACGGTTTGGTTTTCTCAGGGAAGAGCACGGACGGCAGAAGGATGGAGCTCTTGGAGCTGCCCGACCGCTTCTTCTTCTTCGCTTCGCAGTTTCATGGAGAATTCAAAAGCCGCCCTGGAAAGCCCGATCCAGAGTACTACGGCTTCATAAAAGCCTGCTTAGACCGGAAGACCGGAAAATGCAAACCCGCATTCGGCCGCGAAATAGAGCTGCCTGCATGAATATAGAAAGGTCGCAGCTAAATCATCATGAAGAATCCGGGAAAAGTCTACGGTGTTCTTGCATAATGCATCTGTTCATTACTACTACTATTCCGGCTTGTCTGGCCGCTTCTGCAGCCTGTTCGTTGATTATTCCAAGTTGCATCCAGACCACGTACGGCTTGTCGAAACGTTCCTTCAGCTTGACGGCTTGAGCAACGATGGCGGGAGTGTCTGCTGAAGGCCTGAAGATGTCAACGATCTCTACAGTTTTCTGAACGCCCTCTGGCATTTCTAGAAGGCTCTTGTAACACTTTTCACCCAGAACCTCCTTAGTCGTTGGGTTCACAGGTATAATGTGGAAACCTTGGCTCTGCAGATATTCGGCGACACGATTGCTGTCCTTTGAAGGGTCGCGGGACGCCCCTACAACAGCGACGGTTCTGTATTTGGCAAGAATTTCTTTCACATCTTCCTTGGTCAAGCTTTCAGCCTCTCCGAATTCAAGGTTGTTTCTCGTACTTAAAGGCTCTATTTTCCACATTCCATATAAGATTCAAGCGGGCGATATTCTGGCTGAGGAATTGCCTAATGGCTAAGGGTGAACCTTCGGTGTTTGAGGGCTATCGTAAACGATTGGAGACTGCCCGCAGTTATGGCGAGGTCTGGGATATCGTCAAGGACACGGTCGAATATGCGCTTCACAAACGAAGGGCCGGGATGATGCTTTTTCTGGATGATTTGCCCATTCAACTCGGCGCCTATCACCCTATTGGCACGAACAACATTGTTCTGAACCGAGTGTTGGTTCAGATTTGTGAGGCGGCAGTCGAATCAAAACGGGTGCTGAACTCTCTAATCTACAATCTCTTGGTGCATGAGTACTTGCACGCTCTCGGCGAGTTTTCAGAGGGAGCCGTCAAAGAATTGGTTGTTGATGTCGCCAGAAAATGTTTTGGCGAGGACTATATCGTCACACAGGTGGCCATCAAGAGCCCTTGGTCTCTGCTCAGAGGAATACCGCTAGAAAGAGTAAGCGTTCCAAAGAGATTCATGGAGATTGTCAAGGATTTCGAAAAGACAGACAAGTACGTCGTATGAGACCCTTTCTGACCTGATACAACTCAATATCCATGAATGGTATAAAGAAAATGCAATGCCCGCGGTTAGGTTCCGCTGGCGAGTCACTCTGTTTTTTCAAACCGAATTGCGTAGACAAGCTGATTTTCATCCCATTGTCCATTCGTTTCCTTCCATTTCTTCTTGAATTGTGCCAGTGTGTAGCCGCCTTCCCTTGCGGCATCTTCTTCGTTGAAATATCTTAGCTTTTTTCTTTCCACTGATGTGATGCGCAATTCGGCAATGTGAGGTTCCCAGATTGCTGCGTGCACCGTTGCTCCGACCTTGACTTTAGGATCTGGGGCTTCAGGGGTGGAAGTCTGGGTTTTTCTTCCGTCAATTATGCTTCTCTTGTCTTCAGCAGTGAAATGCAGCGTAAAAGGCGATCTAGCAACCTCCTCAATCACTTCGTCAACGGATTTCTCAGGTTCGAGGACGACCCTTTCGATTACCTGGCTTCTGTCTTTTAGGGGGAGTCGCTTTTCCGCGAGTTTTTTGATGACCTCCACTCGCTTTTCAGGTTCTTGGATTGATCTTCCCACCTTGACAGCGGTTTGGTAGTCGATTTTCCCTTCTGGTACTTCACCAGAAATGGATGCTGGGGCAATGTAGTGTTGAGCCTCTTCTGGAACGACTTCGACAGTTCGCAACCATGTGGATACGGTTTCGGGGCTCATGCCTATTTTCTCTGCTATGGCCTTCTGCGAGGGATACTTTTCGGGGCATTCTTCGAGCAGATACTTACAAACCTTTGCCTTCTCGATTGCGTTGAGTTCTTCCCTTTGAACGTTTTCTATCAAGTTCAACTGTACAACCTCGTCATCGGTGTATTCGCGTACGATGGCGGGTATCCTTTCTAATCCTACCTGCTGGGAAGCCCTGTAACGTCTCTCACCCACAACAACCTCAAACTCTGCTTTCACAGGTCTGACGATTATCGGTACAAGGAGGCCCACTTCTTTAATGCTCGAGGCCAGCTCGTTGAGGCGCTCTATATTGACTTCTAGCCTTGGGTTAAGTCTGCTCGGACGAATCTTTTTGATATCGATTTCCATGAAGGTTTCTACCAAATCGCTCACGCTTTTGACTTTATATCTGCGAGTTTTCTATTTAAGAATAGTGCGCGCGCGGCCAGTGTATTTTGAAGCTGATCCAGGCAAGTATAAGCGCATGTTGGAAGTTCACAGTCAATTAGCAAAAGGCGTTGATGAGCTTGGGCTAAGGGTGAATAACGGTCAACCTCTCGTCGGAGAATCGATTTTTGCAGACGTATCTCATCAGTTACTGACGAACAATTTGAATCACTCAGAAAACATGCGAACTAAAAGAGGAAAGAAGGAATGAGTTATGAAGAAGCATCCACAACTCTCAATCTCTCTATCCCTTGGATTGACGGATCACGACACAGAAAAAACAAAGCGCGCATGCGTGTTCCTAAAATGGTTAAAAATGGTTATTATTCCATTTTGCACGTTTCTGCAGCGTTCGAGGAAGACAAGTACCTATGAAGGTCAAGGACAGATATGGAGCCCAAAACCCTGCCTAAACCATGAAACCCGAATAAAAACCATTTTAGACCATTTTCGGAACAAGCATGCGCGCTAAAGATAGTAGGGTCATGGGTAGTGTTGGTTGTAGTATTTTGCCATTATAGAAAAATCTGAAAGGCTGACTTTGCCATTGCCGTTTATGTCTGCGTTGGCGTTCCATTTTGCGTCGCCTAGCTTGGTGTTGTAAGCCTGTGCCAGGATGGATAGGTCTGTTAGGGTGACTTTGAAGTCGCCGTTGAGGTCGCCTGGAATTGTCACACAGACCGAACTACCAACAGAGGTGTTGTCAGAGAGGTCAGCTTCGTTCGAAACCGGCCAAGCAATTGCGCTAATGGTGAGGTTGCTGTAAGGATAGCCGCTGGTGTTCCAAGCGAAGGCAACAAAGGTAAATGTACCGTTGGAGAGGTCGGTGATGGTTAGGTTTTCTATCGCAGTCGCGTTGGCGAACACAGTAACGTTAAACGTTTCTGGGTAGTCACCAGGGTTTCCCACGGTGACGTTCACGCTTAGGCTGTAGTTCTGACCCACAAAAGTCCTAGACGCTGCAATATCGGTAACAGCAACGTCGTGCACGGGAGATGGCCCATAGTATGCTATCCACGTTCCGCCCGAACTGACATTTAAAGTCGTCGTCGTTTGGCCCGTATTCCACTGTTTGAATGCGTCACCGTTTGTGTCATTGTCCGCGACTGTTAACGTGTGAGAACCCCTTAAGCCGATGAAGGTGCAGGGTGTTGTATAGCTTGCAAGCGATCCGTCCAGTGCAATCTGGACACCTATATCTGCACCTTCAGCAATGCAATGAGCTTTTATTGTTACGTTATAGAGTGGCGCATCGGTTTGGTCGAGATAGATGCGGTTGGTAGGTAAGGGAGAGGTACAGGTCACGGTTGTTATCATGTTCCACGAATTGCTGAATGCCACTTGCCAGATACCACTCTGATTGAAGCTGCAGGTTACGGGCGATGCTCCATACTGGAACAGTATGGTTCCAGCACCGCTCACTGGAATGGTTACAGTTTGGTTCGTGAGGTTGAACTGGAACAGCTGCGGATCAATGTCCTGAATGTATTCATAGTTTAATTCTTCCAGTGGAAATGCAACCGTCGTGCTCTGGGAAACCATTCCCAGCAAGAACAACAGAATTTCTGCATATGCGGTAGCATTGTTGTCATCAACTTGGTAAGAACGCCATCTGAAAAGTCCGCTTGGGCTGTTATAGAGTTGAGTTGCGGGTCTAAAAAGCAAGGTCCATGCTGGTTCAGTTGCACTGTTGCCGTACAACATGTCCTTCACGTCACTCTGATACGTAGAATTAAGCTGTGAATACACTCCTAATAGCGTCTGCCACGCACCGAAAGTATTCTCCAATCGTCTCTGCTCATTTCCAGGGTACATATGAACAACCACATACGTACTGGAAGGAGCAGAGTCTAGCCATTGGCTGCTGTTCCATTCCAGACGCAAAAACCTGTTTTCAATATCTGTCAGAACCCTGGTCCAGTTTTCCAATGGAGGATAGTAATATTTCAAGGTACTGATGATTTTCAAGAAAAACGGTGCTTCGCACTCATAACCAGTTGTCCCTGTATATCCATAATGTTGCTCCGCCTCATTCCAGTGAACAGAATTAGTGTAGGACCACCAACGCAATGCGTCGTCCATTGCCCTAGAAACTTTGAGAAGCTCCGCAAAAATGATGTAGCAGTCAATAGTGCAAGCATCTTCATCATAGTACCTGTTGGTAGAAGTTCTCGCTGTTCCATCCGCGTAAATCCAAAGAGGAAGCCCGTGACTGTGTTGAATTGAATAATCGACTGAACTGTTAAACTGTTGATATGCTGCTGTGATATTCCACTTTGTCAAGCTTGTGTTGTATTTACCAGCATAGTAATACCCGTACAACGCCCATTTCTGTTCTGGAGAAAAATCGATGCCGCCAGAATTAGGCGTGTATGGAAGATTCCCAACCATTGTGTAGTTACCTAAAGCGTTGATTATGTCTGTTTCTTGGGCTATTCCAAGTTTGTTGCATACAGCACTCCAATACAGCACGTCTGTCCAATCACTCGCACTCGCATAATTATCAATCATTCTCTGTAAATCGGCAGTCGTCTTTTTCGCTAGCACAGTCTGGGCATAAGTGTCAGCAGTATTCCAGTTGTTTGCAGAATCCACGCTCTGAATTGCCTGACTCAACGAGATGAATGGAGTTGAAGTGTACACCTTCATACATCTTCGTCCGGTCGTTGACATTGAGCCATTGTTGTTCCAAAACCAAAGCTGGAAAGAAACTAGACAATCATAAGCGGGAAGCGTATGAGTGTAATTAGCCCACGCTTGAGTGCCAGAAAGCGGAGTCGAAGAGTCGTTGATGAAATTCTGTGTGACGTTGCAACCGAAGACCGCATGGTCAAGACCTACGGCGTCTGCTAGGCAGAAGCTCCACTGGCAGAGCTGACCTGACCACGTACTGTTGATGTAGAAATCTTGAATCACCGGAAAGGCAGAATCGTCAACGGTTCCCATCACTTCAACTATTGGTTGAATGTATCTAAGAGTTGGAAAACTAAGCAAAACCATAATACATGCCAGAATCGAAAGAAACTTTTTGGCTTTCAAGATACCTTTCTCCAATACACAGATTGTGCTTCAGGGAAAAAGCCTTTATGGAACACTCCTCTATCCCAGTCCTGGCCTTTTGGACTAGCGCAGATCATAATTGAAATGTTACGGCGCGCGCGTGACGACGACGAACGACGCGCGCGCTAGAAGCTGCTAACTCTGCCAAAACGCGGGGTCTTGCCCGATGTATGAACTGAACCATAGTGCTTCTGATGTGATAGGGTCGTTTTGGTCTGGGTTGCGTCGGGGTCTGCGCACGCTCTAAGTGAATTTGCTATTTGTTAATGCGTCGGGTATGGTTACTTAAGAATTGCAAACGCTCGACGGGCCAAGGTAGAGCTGAACAACCTTGGAGAGAGAAGCCCCTTGAACGTTCTACATCTTTCCATTGTAACCTCATTGGCGGTCCTTGGAAGGCGTTGACCTGGCGCGTCGTGAAGCCATTCGGTCCAAGACGTAAGCGACGCAGATGCCCAAGGCAAAGATGGCAATCCAGACTATTATCGCGATGAAGTACAAACCTCCGCCACCGATGCTTGTTATTTGCAGGACGGCGAAGACTATTGGACCGATTGGCATTGCAAAGAAAGACACGATTCCGAGTATATCGGCAAACCTTGCAAGGCGTTCCTCGCTCAAGAGTTCGCACCGCTAAGAAGTATAGCTATGTTAAGTATAAAAGCAGGCGGCTGGGGAATCGGAACTGAACTACGGCGCGTGAAGGGCGTCGCTGTATGGGAGTTTGAGGGCCTTATGTCCTCTGGGAGTTGGGAAACTATATTATATCGATACGCGTCCAAATGCTTTTGACAGCTGGGGCAGGGTCTTTGACTCAGCCTAAGTATATGGTAACGTGGAAAACCCTGATATTGATACCTTTGGGACTCGTGGCCTTCATCGTATACATATACCTTTTCGGGGTTGACATCCCTGATATTGTTTCGAGGGTTCAGCAAATTAACTTGAATTTCTACGTGCTGACCGTTGTTGCGGCAGTGCTTGACACTTTGTTCTTCACTGCTGCTTGGCATTCGCTGCTTAGGTTCTTGAAGGTGAACGTCTCACTTTTCAAGTCCTTTCTTTTCGTATGGATTGGAATATTTATTGATGGGCTTATTCCTGCGGAGTCAGTGAGCGGGGAAGTTGCTAAGATATACTTGGTGAATAGGGAGCATGACGGTTCGGCGGGGGCTGCTACGGCATCGGTCGTTGCGCAGAGGTTGATAGGCATGGGCTTGAATGTCACGACCTTGTTGATAGGCGCATCCCTACTACTGGCAGAAAGCTTGCTCTACGGTATGATGCTTTTTCTGATACTGTTCCTCGTCGCTGTGACATTCGTTTTTCTTGCCCTAATCCTTCTCCTATGCGTTAAACAAAGCTGGACCTTCAGGCTTGTCGGTGCAGTCACAGGGTTTGCAGAGCGCATCAGCAGGGGCCGCTGGAAGCTGGCGGGACTCAGAGCGGAGATGGTTGAGGCCACTAGGTCTTTTCACTCGGCAATGAGAGACTATGCTCACGCCCCGAAGACGTTGCTGACAGCTTCCCTTTTTTCAACGACATCGTGGATTTTCAGTCTTGTCGTTTTCTATCTTACATTTCTTGCTATCCCTAGTGCTCGAATAAGCTGGAGCGGGATACTTGTGACCTCAGCGATTTTTGTGGCTGTGAAATCCATACCCGTGGGTGTTCCCTTCGAAGTGGGATTGCCAGAGATAACTCTTTCAACGCTTCTGATGATATTCGGTGTTCCAGGAGAAATCAGCGCCACTGCGACGATATTGATAAGACTTCCAACGTTTTGGCTGCGATTCTTTGTCGGATTTGCGGCACAACAATGGCTTGGAATAAAGGCCCTCATAACAAGGCAAAAGGGCCAAATCAAGCTTCCTCCAAACTGAAAGCCTAAATTTCAGCTTTTCCTTAATCTCCAACGATGTGTGGTCATGACGGTCACTGTGCAAGATGCGTCAGCAAGAAATCTGGAAAGGCTCTACGAAATTGAAAAAGAATGCTTCGTTGAGGAAGCCTTCACTAAGAAGCAGATATCACAGTTATTGACAGATTACAATTCTGTAAGCTTAATTGGCCGGGAAGACAGCGAAATCGTTGGATTCATCGTGGGCATGATCTATCCTGATAGAAAAGCCAGCAGCGGGCACGTGGTTACGATAGACGTTTTACCCTTGCACCGTCGGAAGGGCGTTGGAACAATGCTTCTAAATGAAATGGAAAGCATTTTCGCTCAGAAGGGAGTTCAAGTGTCTCTTCTTGAGGTGAGGGAAGACAATGTTGCAGCCTTGAGTCTCTACCGTAAATTGGGATACACTGAGGTTGGCAGGCTTGAAAACTACTATAAGAATGCGCACGGCATATATCTGAAGAAGGTCCTAGCCTAGTTTCCAGAGTTTCAGCTTGGTTTTCTCATCATAGACCTTTTGAATCTCAACGCCTTGAGCTTCAGCCATTACTGACTCTGCTGTCGCGCCGACTACGGAGCCTTTCATAAGGTGGCCTCCGAAAGCTTCGCATTTTTCGTTCGAGACTACTATGTGCGCATGAACCACGATTTCGCCTTTCTCATCGACGACAATGTTCCCTGTGCATGAAGCTACTTCCAGAGGACCTTCCAGACGGATTGTGTCATACTTACCGTCCTTGTAATATCCAAGCGCTGCGCGTGTCAAGCTTCCGATTATAATGAAGTATCCAGCCTTTATTCCGTTCATTTCGGCCTGCCTTTTTATCGATTCAGCCAAGTCTTCGTTTTCAAGGAAGCGTGTGAAGACGATTTTCCCAGTTTTTCCGATTGGCTTCATCTTTTTTCCCTCTTATCACTGTTTTATTGGTCTGTGGGTTTGGAGCACAAACCCTAAAAACTCTTTCCCACATATATTCCTGTAGTGAAGATGCGTTGAGTGGTAAGCAAGACAGCGACACACAGAGACTTGTCAGGGCTATCGTGGTGCTGATTCGTAACACAACGTGGAGATGCGGAAAACTCGAGAGGTTGATTGTGAGCAATCTGTACAGAAGGAACGAGGACTTTGGGGGGCCTGGCATGCCGATAAAAGAGATGATTCAGCGGTTCAAGCTTACCGGCAAGAAAAGGAATGAGTTTTTAGACGCTATAAGAAGGTTGGAAAGAAGGAATGTAGTAAGGGTTCTGATGATATAGGCTTGCTGGCGAGGTTTTTCTAGGACATCTGTTTGACTTCTTTGGCGTTTTCAATCCATTTGCTAGTGATCTTCGTTGAAATGTTCAGTTTTAATGCCAAGTCGTTGGATGAAGCTTTTCGTAAGTCTTCAATGGTGTTTACGCCGAGGGCTTTGAGCTGTGCCGCTCGTTTTTCCCCAATTCCTTTGACCTTCGTGAGCTCGCTTGTGGGCAGTTGAGGCTGTTCAACGATGGGTTTGGCCTCCTCAATCTCTATTGGTTCTGTCACTGCGGGTTCTGAAGGCACGGTGGTCACGACCAACGGCTGCTCTTGCTGCTGAGGCGGTGAAAGTGGTTGTTCAGGAGCGATGGTTGTCGTTGGTGTCGGCGCAGCTGCGAGTTTGCGTCTTTGAGTGTAGCCTGCCCCGATGAATGCAAGGCCGACTACAACCGTTGATACGATCCAGACTTGCTGTTGGTCGACTGAAAAGGCGACCGCGGAAAGTGTTATTACGAAGAATATTACGGCTATTGCGTACAATACGTAATCTAAGCGCATGTTGGTTTTCTCCCCTCTCTATGTTCTGTGGAACTGTTTAAATAATTTTCTGAATTTTGGATGTAAAAAAAGGAGAATTTTGCATTTTTGCTGCTACGTCTTCTCCGTTTGTGATGTCTATTTCAGCAGTTTGTCTTCAGCGGGCATGGGTTTGATTAGGCCTTGTTTCATCAGAGCTTTGACTGACTCGCGTGCATTCTGAATTATCGCCGTGGCTTTGTCGTAGAGTTCCTTTCTGCTCGGTTTGATCCTTGCAACTCCTTCATCAATGGATTTCAGAGCGCATGCGACGGCTTCACGTGGGAAAACTTCCCATTCCTCCATTCTCGGCAGGATATCTTTCTCATGCATTCCGCGTTCTTCAGCAAACTTTGCCAGTTCTTGGGCCGCTGCTATACACATGTCATCAGTCACTGTTTTGGCTCTGACGTCAAGTACTCCCCGGAAAATCGCTGGAAATCCGAGGCTGTTATTGACTTGGTTGGGAAAGTCGCTTCTGCCTGTGGCTACTATCTTTGCGCCAGCTTCTTCTGCCTCCCAGGGCCATATTTCGGGTATGGGGTTTGCGCAGGCGAAGACTATCGAATCATGTGCCATCGTCTTTATCCATTCCTTCTTTATCGTGTCTGGTCCTGGCTTTGACGCTGCGACGACGGCATCTACGCCCTTGAAAGCCTCAGCTATTGTGCCCTTCCTTGTTTCGGCATTTGTTTTTTGAGCCAACTCATATTTCCATGGATCCTCGTCTTTCACTATGTCTTTTCTTCCGGGGTAAACGATGCCCTTAGTGTCTACCATCATTATGTTTCCAGGCTTGATTCCCCATCTTATCAGGACGTAAGCCGTTCTCAGGTTGGCTGAGCCGGCGCCGATCAGGGTTATTAGGGCTTTCTTCGGGTTTTTGCCAACGATTTTAAAAGAGTTCATCAGTCCTGCAAGAATCACCGTGGCTGTTCCCTGCTGATCGTCGTGCCATACTGGAATCTGAAGGCGTTCTCTTGCCTTTTCGAGAACATAGAAGCATTTTGGTTTCTCAATGTCTTCGAGGTTTATTCCTCCAAACGTCGGCTGGATAAGCTCGCATGTTCTGATGATCTCTTCCTGATTCTTTGTCTTTAGGCAAATCGGAAAGGCGTCAACACCGCCCAAGTACTTGAACAGCAGGGCCTTTCCTTCCATGACGGGCAATCCTGCTTCAGGGCCTATGTCGCCTAATCCGAGCACGCGGGTTCCGTCGGACACGACGGCTACGTAGTTCCAGCGATTCGTAAGTTCAAATGACTTGTCTGTGTCCGCTTGAATTTCTTTGCATGCAGCTGCCACGCCTGGAGTGTACCATATTGCAAAGTCAGCTGGGCTTGAGACTGCGCATTTTGGCATTATCTGCACTTTTCCTTCATAGAATCTGTGAAGCGGCGGCGAGAGCATTGAGGGTTTCTTTGCCTTTGCCAGCAACTCGTCAACTGTCGGTTTTCTTTCTTCCTTCTTGGTTTGAGACATCATACTCCTCCTTTTGAAGAAGAGTTGATGTTTCAAGAGCTTCGCCTTTAAATGTTACGGTAACCTTCTCCAGAAATGCACAGTTGTAATTACCTTTAGTCTCTTCACTGGGAGAAAAGAAAATTAAGAAAAATGAAGTTGGAAAGGTATTAGTCCAAGCTTTCTTGTGTGTCTAATATCTTCTTTGTCTGTAGCCGCCGCCTCTTCTGTCCCTGTCGCGCCCGCCGCCGTATCCCCCTCTTCCGCCACCGCCGAAGTCTCTTCCTCCGCCGCCTCTGAAGTCTCTTCTAGGTTGTTCGTATACTTTGCTCGATACGTTGTTTTCAGTGTTCACTTCGCCTGCAATTGCCTGTTCTGCGATTTCCAGTGTGCCGTATCTTCCAATGTTCAGGCGCATGTTACCTCTGAACAGGTTTATGTAGCCGTTCTTGACGTTTACCGTGTCTCCTTCTTTGACTTTTTCGATGTTGTCATCCCATAGAGTCAGGTATATGCAGCCGGTTTCGTCTCCTACGAGAGCGTCACTTACCTTGTGTGGTTCACCGTCTCTTCCAGCCGTAATGTTTCTCACTTCGCTTTTGGATACAATCTTTGCCAATACGTTCACAGCTCGCGATGAGGGACTCAGTTCGCCGACTTTAGCGTCTACAGGTTGTCTGTCTCCTGTAAAACCTTCAACTGCCAATCTTCTTCAACACCTTACATATTTACAATGCAACCATAACATAATGAGCACACTTAAGGCTTTTGGTTTCCTTTTTCAACACCCTTTTCTCTAATTGCTACATCACGCAAGACTGACAAACCTCTTGCGCGCGCGAAGGAGAAAACATGAAGGATAAGCCTCTCCTAAATTGCATCGTGGAAAACTGCAAGCTCGAAGATGACATATTTACAAACGTCACAATCTACAATGCTCCTGAAAGCCTTCTAAGAGAGTTCATGCGGACAGTTGTGGGGCCCAACTATCCTGAGGGAATAAGCGGAGCAATTCAAAACTTAATAAGAAGAGAAACCCTGAGACAAAAGAAAATAGACGCCATTCCTGATGCAATCGAAAAGACTTAGCGCCCTATTCGCATGGGCTATCCTTTTTTGGACTGTAACCAACCACATGCATAAAGCTTATCTCTTAATTCCATTACGAACTCGATGTGAGTCCTTAAATGTTTTTTAATCCTTTCTACTGTTAGTGCGTCGTTCGTTAAAGACAAATAAACATCTGGTATATGAGAAGATTCTTCCTTATGTTTTGACAACCCTAGGAAATCTGCTAAGTCTGAAGGACGGATGGGTTCTGGTTCGTACTGAAAGAACTCAGCTAGATCTTCTATTTCGAATGCACTGCGCTCAAAGGGCAAGGCAATGCCATATTTCAAAGCTCTAATATTACAAAAAGGGATATCGTATGTTTTTATTTTCCATCCAGTTATCCTGACGTTCTTATGAGATTTTCTTTTCAGGTATGCTTGAAAGTCCTTCAATAGTTCTTTTTCATCTTTATTAAAGAAAATATTGTCTCCTATTCCAATCATGATTATCCTACTTGAAATAGGGCTAACTCCTGTTGTTTCAATATCAAATGGGACAGTTTCACTCATCTTTTCCCAACTCCACCCCTAAACATGCCTTTGCACATCTTCTGTACTCGAACGTCCCTTTTTAGGTTTCACATTACCATAACATGTTTCTAGTTCGCGCAAGCATTGTGGTAATCCCATAACGCGCGCTAATTAGTGGCCAGCTTTCTCCGTTGGATATGAGGCTCGACTTCAGTCCAACATGGAACGCAGGGATACTCGTTTGAGCCTAGAGAGGCAATATACGCAAACATAACGTCCGAGCTTGTGAATACTTGCAAATAACTGCAGGTAGCTGATGCCCGACGATATCTACAAGAGGCTGAGCTTTGTAAGATCATATCAGTATATGAGGCATGATAACTGACAAAGCATTACTGTAATAAAGAAAAAAAAGAGTAGATGTTTTTAGTAGGTCATGTTATAGTTGCGTGAAAGCGTGGCGAAATCCACGAGGTTCACAAAGCCGTCATTGTTAAAGTCTGCTTCTGGGTTGTACTTGGGATCGCCAATTCTGGTATTGTAGGCTTTTGCGATGAGGTTCAAGTCAGCTAGGCCAACAACACCATCTCCGTTAATGTCTCCCAATAACTTAATCATGACTTTGACGGAGCTCGTCATATTGTTGTTGGTGGTGTTGTACTCGTATGGCATGAAGCTGGCGTTTGCCGATACCGTGTGCAATGCTGTTGAACTGGGCGTTTGTCCAGTTGGATTCCAGTAGAATGTCAATATGGTCATGTTCTGGGGTGGAAGGTTTGTAACTGTCTGAGTGCCAAGAGTAATGTTACCATCTATGTAAGCTGCTACAGTGAACGTTTCAGTCAAGTTTCCCATGTTGGCAACGGTGACGTTAACCGTGACGATTCTGTTGGCATAGACCTCCACCATAGGCACATGATATATCGGGCTTATCATTTGCGGATAAGGCTGCACGTTGATTGTTGCTACGTCTCTTATTGTGGTTAAGACTTGAACTATGCCATCCACGTAGACGTTGTTTGCGGTGTTGAAGTAAGTTTCGTAAGGTACGAATGATGCTGTTCCAGTTATAGTGTAGTTATCCTCGATTACCCCTGTGGTGTCCCAGATGATGGAAACGGTGGTACTAGCATTCGGAGCCAGATTGTTCACGGATGCCGAGCCTATTAGGGAGCTGTCGTACCATGCACTGGCAGTGAAGCTTTCAGTTACGTCTCCGAAGTTGGTTAGTGTGACATTTATCACGTCAGTCCAGTTCTGGTAGACCCAATTGGTTGCTGCAACCACGTTTATGACTGCTACGTCCCTGATTATGTTGGCGAATATTCCGTTGAACGTGTTGTGCACTATCGGGTCTCCGTACTGATCTAGCAGTTCAGTGTCTGTCAGAGTTAGCGGAGTTATTCCATACGAGTTCACGTAGAATCGCAGCACAGCTAGCGGTGCTGACGTCACCGTTATCGGAGACAAGTAGTAGAGGCATATCCACGCGTACCCTGTTATCGTGTTGCCCGTCAACACTGCCGTCGGATACTCTCCTTGGGTTTGAACGAAGTCAAAGCCGATCCAAGTCAGCACTTGCGGATCATACGTTAGGTTGAAAATACACGTGGCCAAATCTGTAACGTTGGATACTGTGATGTTGATGGAAAACGTTGAGCCTGGCCCCATAGAAACGTTCAGGATCTGTGATGGGTCGATATATATTGCAGGCGCTGTCAACGGCGGCATAACCGTTATCGCAATAGTGTTTGACGTTGTAGTGTTTCCATAAGAGTCTGTCACGTTCATCGAGAACAAATATGATCCGCTGGAAATCGGCGAGAACGTATAGTTTGCTAAGGTAGCGCTCGGTATGAGACTGTCGTTTAGGAGCCATTGATATGTATACGGCGGCACTCCACCGCTAACAGTTGAGCTAAGGTTCACAGCCTGACCAACATACACAGCCGTTGATGATGCACTGATGGACGCTATAGGAGATGTCAGTTGTGTCACCGTTACAGAAGCATTGCCAGAGATCGTAGTGTTTCCAACGCTGTCGGTAACATTCATGTAGATGGAGTAAGACCCTGTTGCTGCCGGGGTGAAATCCCAACTGTTTGAACTTGCGCCCAAGACGATAGTACCGTTTCTATACCATTGATAGCCATACGGTGGCACTCCACCGCTGACTGTTGAAGTGAAATTTACGTTCTGGCCAAGCAGTATAGACGTTGACATTGGGCTTATGGATGCCGAGAGCGGTGCAATCGCGATGTTAGAGAAGAATCCATTCTGTACGTAAAAGGGTATATCGTTGGAGCCAAAATCGGTCATGGCTACGTAGGGCATTCCAAGAATTGAACTTCCAACTGCTAAGACCTGAAAAGTTATAGTTGCTGTCACATTGCTTCCGAACCATCCGCTACTGCCTGAAGCTGCTGCGAAAGCAAAGGACGTGGCGTTGGTGTATGGAGGCGATGATATTATATTGTCCCCGCTGTCATAGAAGCCCGCCGTTATGGCATATATGAGTGGTACTTTAAGCACGCGTGTTCCAACGTAAGAGACAAAGGATGTTGGTACGAGTACGGTGTTGTTCCACTCTAGATGGACCTCAAGACTTCCCAGACCCAATGGCACATTGTCTATAGTGACGTTGTAAATACTAACGTTCACTTGGAACGTGGAACCAATGGTAAGGCTTGCGTTCTGTATGTTTGAGGGTTCCACAACCACAGCCGGTTCATCGCCCGGAAAGGCCATCGCCATTTTGGCTGCCATTGGAGCGAATGTTCCGAAGCAAAGAATAAGCATTAAAGCAATCACCAAAGATTTTCTCTTCAAAGTCTCACCTCCCTTTACTGGCGTCACACGCGCAATGTTGCCGCAACAATCTTACGGCCGCTAATCTTGCTCACAATATTAACCATTCTTCCTCTATCTCCCCTCATAGAGTTGAGTGCTTGAAGGAATATTAGACTTTCGGTGAACAGAGCAAGAAGCGCGCGCGATATTCAGAGCGCGTGCTAGCCTGAAGTAACCTCATACACTCAAACTAGCGCCTACCCATGTTCACCATATCACCAGCACACCTGGTGGGTAGGTAAAAAGGATCAGTTAATGGCTCGCCTGCTGACCAAATTTCGTCAGCCACAAGGAGAACAAAGCGGAACACAGCTCACTTTGGCAAAAGGTAGCTCTTCAGCCTAATAAGGCCAACTCCATGGTCCATGATATCTGTGATCAATCTCATAATGGGGGTTCTCTTTCCTTTCTTTTCCTCCCACTCCACCGGAAATTCGACGCACTTGTAATTGTTGCACACACTTCGGACAATGATTTCCGTGTCCCAGAACCATCCAGTACTTTTGCATTCATCTAGAAGATCTGTGATTAGTCGATTAGAGAACGCTTTGAAGCCGATTTGGTGGTCGAACACGTGATCTTTGAACATCATTCTGATGAGGGTGTTGTAGGATCTTGACACGAGTTCCCGCAAAAATGGGCGATGGACTCTAGCGCCTTCTATGTATCTTGATCCCGTGGCCAGATCATTTCCCTCTCTTATCGAATTGATTAATCGAGGATAGTATTTCATATTTGTAGCAAGGTCGCAGTCAATATAAACATAAATATCGCCCCTCACTTTGCTCCAAGCGCGCTTTAATGCCATTCCTCTTCCCAATTTCCCGGTGGCATGAAGATGAGTGACAACGGGGTACATGTGCTCTAAGCTTTGAGCAATAACATCAGTTCCGTCCGTACTTCCATCTTCAGCTATCACAATACAGAAATTCTCACCCAGTTTAGGAGTTTCTTGTAGCAACAGTTCTACGCATTTTCTTAGGTTTTTTGACTCGTTGAAGGCTGGGACTGTTACAACGATCAAATTGTCATCCTCCTATTCGTGTCGCAATAAGTATGATTCTCAATAAAATAAAGCGTTCAATCATCCATAAGCCTCTCGACATGAGCTACATTGACACTCCCAAGAATCCTCCAGATAAAAGCCTTGCGCCTACTCTATATTGTTAATTATTCGTGCAAATCTCAGCTGGGGTGATTCAAAGCAAAAGAGAAGCATTAAGTAGTTTCCCCCGGAGCAAGCTCCGGGGCTCTACGGTAGGGCTTCTTGTTGTTCTTCTCGTATGTACTGTCTGACGGCGTCAAGGTTTAGCCCGCCTACTGTGTTAACGCAGTATCCGCCTGCCCAGAGCCTTCCTTCCCAGAGGTGCCTCTTTAGGTCTGGAAACTCTTGGAAGAGGGTTCTGGCGGTTATGCTTTTCAGGGTTCTCACAACGTCGGGTATGGCCTGTTTGGGTTGTAGTTTGAGTAGGACGTGTATGTGGTCGGGGGAGACTTTCAGCTCATCCAGGGTGTAGCCGTACTCATCAGCGACTCGACGGATAACCTGTTTGGCCCTTTCACCCACCTTGCCCTGCAGTATGCTCCGCCGGTACTTTGGAACCCAGACGACGTGGTAGTAAAGGTTGTGGACTGTGTGCGCCCCAGCCTCCAAGGTTATCTCCACGTTTTCGTAACACACGCTCGGTATAAAGGCTTAAGTGGGGGAATTCACCG
>Ga0315275_10000180_pt1 | contig 51226 bp, 54 predicted proteins | sample YL17G03_0_MG_FD_205557 | JGI IMG/M metagenome (GOLD analysis project Ga0315275, IMG submission 205557) | Sediment microbial communities from Yellowstone Lake, YNP, Wyoming, USA - YL17G03_0 | ecosystem: Environmental > Aquatic > Freshwater > Lake > Sediment | place: USA: Wyoming | collected... | reverse complement strand
AGAAAGATACAATTATGGAATATGTATTACAACGACCTGGACCATTGCGGATTGAAAGGGAAAAGCCCCAATCAATTTCTTGCTGATTACCAATTAATGAAACCGCCAAAAGTGTGTACCTAAAACATAAGATTGACAACTGATTTGGCCTTTGCTATCTTAAAGCCATGGAAAAAGAAACCAACCTTAATGTTTGTTGCGACTGTTGCAGCTGTTGCTGCGACTGTTGTTGCGCCTGTTAATAAGAGGTTGGTTTTTATTCTTTAAATTATTAATTATAAAAAACGGCCAACCTCTTTAAGTAGAGGTTTTTTGTTGTTAAAGATACAATTATGAAAAATATTCTAGACACCATCGGCAATACGCCGCTTGTAAAAATAGAAAAACTGAGCCCCAACCCCCGGGTAAACATATTCGCCAAGCTTGAAGGATACAATCCTACCGGTTCGATCAAGGACCGAATCGCTCTGGCCATGATTGAAAAAGCGGAAAAACAGGGGGTTTTGACAAAGGGCAAAACCATTATCGAGCCGACCAGCGGAAACACGGGAATCGCCCTGGCCATGGTGGCCAGCATAAAGGGATATAAGATAAAGATCGTCATGCCCGAATCGATGAGCATCGAGCGCAGGCAGATGATAAAAGCTTTCGGAGCGGAGCTGATCCTGGTCAAGCCGGAAGACTGGCGCGACGCGGCGATAAGATTCACCAAGGAATTGGTTAACGGAAATAAAGACCTGGTACTTCTCAACCAGTTTGAAAACGAAGTTAATTTTGAAGCCCACTATGAAACAACCGGGAAAGAAATCATGGATCAGATGAACGGAGAAAAAATTGATTATTTTGTCGCCGGCCTGGGAACAGGAGGAACAATTACCGGCATAGCTAAAAGATTAAAAGAAAAATTCCCGGAAATTAAAATAATAGGCATCCAGCCAAAACTGGGCTCAAAAATCGAAGGACTGAAATCTTTAAAAGAAGGATATGTTCCCCCTATCATGAACTTAAAAATTATCGACGAAATAATCGAGGTTGATCAAAAAGACGCATTTGAAAACACCAAAGAGCTGGCCCAAAAAGAAGGTATCTTTGCGGGCCCCTCTTCCGGCACGGCATTGTTCGTCAGCCGCCAGATAGCCCGAGGGATAAGCTCGGGAAATATTGTTACCATTTTTCCGGACCGGGGAGAAAAATACCTCAGTACGGAAATTTTTAAATAATCTTTCTCTTTTTAAAAAATAAAAGAAGGGCGCTGAAAAGCTCCCTTTTTATTATTTGAGAAATAACACTGCAGAAATGCAGAATGCTGCGTATCCCACGACAAATTTCAGATAGCTTAAGGAATGTATAAGAATGGATAGCATGGTGAAAATTATCATTATAACGATAATTTTATTGCCCAAAGAATAAAGATCTCCAGCAATGCGCATTTGTCAATCAATCTCCGATTGGCGGAACAACGATGATTTTATCGTTAATCCTTTTCCCCTTCCCTTTGAGCAGGGCGAAAATGATATCGAGGCGATGAACGCGCGTCATATGCGCCGTCTCTCCGCAATATTGACAAACCATCTTGAAGTTTCCCTTGTCCTGGGGAGAGCTTGGGCCGATTATCACCGTTCCGCCGCATCCCTGATGCACCGGCTTTAAAGTTTCCAGAATTTGATTTTCAATTCCAAGGCTGTTTACCTGTTTTCCGATTTCAAACATATTTTCCATTTCCAACCTCCTTTTTTCCATATTAAGTTTTCAAAGTTTCCGTTATAAAACGGAATCCAAGAAAATAATTTCTTGGCTTGTATATTATAACAAAATTGCTTTATTTTTCAAGGATGGGCATAAGATTTAAAAAATAGTATAATAATTAAATATGCTGAAACTGTTCAATACCCTATCGCGCAAAAAAGAAGAATTCAAGCCTTTAAAGGATAAAAAAGTCGGGATTTACACTTGCGGACCGACGGTTTATTGGTTTGCCCACATAGGAAACCTGAGGACCTATCTTTTTGAGGATTTCTTAAAAAGGGTTCTTGAATACAGCGGATACAAGGTCAAGCATGTGATGAACATCACCGATGTCGGGCATCTGACCTCTGACGCCGATACGGGCGAAGACAAGCTGGAAAAAGGGGCCAGGAGGGAGAAAAAAACCGTCTGGGAAATCGCCCAGTTTTACACGGATGCTTTTAAAAAAGATTTGAAGCTTTTAAACATCGAAGAGCCGGATATCTGGATAAAAGCAACCGACACCATAAAGGAGCAGATAGACCTGATAAAGGCCTTGGAGAAAAAGGGTTTTGCCTACAAAATCGAGGACGGAATGTATTTTGACACTTCAAAGCTCAAGACCTACGGAAGATTGTGGGGAAAGAAAAAAATGGAAGTAAAAGCCGGAGCGCGCATAGAAATGGTGAAGGGAAAGAAAAATCCCACCGACTTCGCTCTTTGGAAATTAACGCCCGAGGGCGTTAAAAGGCAGATGGAATGGGATTCTCCCTGGGGAAGGGGCTTTCCCGGCTGGCATACGGAATGCGTGGTGATGGGAGCCAAATTCTTGGGAGTTCCTTTTGACATACATTGCGGAGGAATAGACCATATCCAGATCCACCACACAAATGAAATAGCCCAGGCCGAGGCGGCTTACAACGAAATTTTGGCTAATTTTTGGATGCACGGAGAATTCCTGAACCTGGCCAAAGGCAGGATGGGAAAATCGGAAGGAAATATAATTACCATAGAATCCTTGGCTGACAAAGGAATAAACCCTCTCGCCTACCGCTATCTATGCTTTAATACCCACTACCGGTCAAAATTAACATTTTCCATGGAAGCGCTCGAAGGTGCACAGAACTCCCTTAATAATCTTTACGAAAAGGTCATTGATTTTTCGGAAAGAAAAATCAAGCCGGTAAAGCCGAATAAAATTTACCAAGAGAAATTTTCAGAATATATCCAAGACGATTTGAACGCTCCGAAAGGCCTTGGGCTGATGTGGCAGATGCTCAAAGACAAAAAATTATCTGACGAAGAAAAATATGCAACCCTCCTGGATTTTGATAAAGTTTTCGGTTTTAATCTGGAAGAGGCGAAAAAACCGAAGATTGACAAGGAAATAAAAAAGCTCGCCGAATTGCGAGAAAAATACAGAAAAGAAAAACAGTGGCAAAAAGCGGATGAGATAAGAAAAGAAGTTGAAAAAGCGGGCTATCTGATCGAAGACACGGAACAGGGTCCGAAAATAAGAAAAAAATAAATTAACTAAAAAAAGGGGGTTGGCTATTCAACCTCTTTTTTATTTTCTTTGCAGTATTTGTAAAAATCCAAAACCCTCTCAGCAACCTTCGGCCAGGAATATTTCTGGGCTTCTTTTATCCCCCACTCGCCAATCTCTTTTCTTAGTTTTTTGCTTTTTATCAAGGTTTCTAATTTTTTAGCCAACCCTTTGTAATCCCTCGGCTTGGCTAAAAAATTTCCGCCTCTTTTTCCCTGCAAAAGCTGCTTGTATCCCAGATTGGCGAATCCTGTTACCGGTTTCCTGCAGGCCATTGCTTCCAAAAGCACTATCCCGAAGCTCTCCCCGAAAATAGCCGGGCTGCAGAATATGTCGCAGGTATTGAAATATTTCGGTATTTCCTTTCCGTCTTTTTCTCCTTCAAAATAAACTTCTTTTAAATTGTGATTTTTTACGAAATTCTGGCATTCCTCTTTTAACGGCCCATCCCCTACTATGATCAAACGCAAATTGGAAAACTTTTTCTCTAAAATCTCGTAAGAATGAAGAAGATAAATCAATCCTTTTCTTTCTTCAATCCTTCCCACGAATAAGATATTTATCTTTTTAGGATCTAAAAACTTTTTAATCTTAGGAACCTGAGGGTTGAATTTTTTAACATCTATTCCGTTAGGAATGACTATTTTGGGGCCGGAGAAATCCTTGAACGCTTCGAGGTTTAAAGGGGCCACTCCGATTACTCCGTCTATTTTCCAGTCCGCTATTTTATTGAAAAGATAAAGAAGGCCGGGAGCCATTTGAAACAATCCACTTGCCTCAAGGTTGGCGTGAAAGGTTAGAATATTAAGAGCCTTTGACCGCTCCAAGACCTGGATGGCGGAAGGAAACCCAAAATTATGGAAATGAAGGATGTCGAATTTTTCCTGTTTCAACGCCTTATCAAGGGCAAGAGGATTAAAATTAACGTCGAAATCAGCCTGGGTTCCGGCAAATTTCAAAGGAAAAGAGGTGCCAAGCAGAATAACGTCTCTGCCGTAGTCTTCCGTTTGAAAGCGCCTGGGGGCAATAATTTTTGATTCGATTCCTTTCTTCTTATATTCATTATGCAGGCCTAAAATATGGTTCTTAACGCCTCCTGGCTGAGCAAAAGAATGGCAGGAAATTAGACCTATTTTCATTAAATTATATTTTTTGAAATTAAGAAACTTTTCACCTCCCCGAATATTTTTTTATGGCCCTGCTCATTGGGATGCAATCCGTCTTCCAATAAATCGCTGTATCCTGTTTTCATCCAGCCATCAAAGATTTCAACAAATTCAGCTTTTTCTTCTTCACAGGATTTTTCAATAATATCATCGTACCTTTTAATATATTCGTTCCTGTATGAAAGATCGGGATTCCAGGGAATCGGAGTCACTCTCAGCTCGTCAACCGGCGTTAAGCCGACAAAAATAATCTTTAAAGAAAATTTCCTGGCGCTAGCTATCAGTTTCGTAATATTTTTTTTAAATTCTTCGGGCGGAGTCATGAAGTCATTTCTTATCTTAACAAAATATGAATCATTGATCCCTAAAGCGAAAATGATGATCACTTCCGATTTATATCTTATCGATTTGTTCCTTATCTTGGATGCTATTTCCGATTCAAACCTCGTCAAAAGATTGGTGGTTATATCCCCGTCAACCGCGAGATTAGATAACTCAAACTGAAGCTTTCTTTCCTTTTTTAAAAAAGAGTCTAATCTTCCAACCCAGCCTCCTGGTTTGGAATCATATGCTCCCCAAGCAATGCTGTCTCCGAAAACCAAAATTAGCTTCATAATGATTAATTGCCAAGATATATAATGTTTGGTATATTATAGCCGATGAACAACTCTTCTTCAAATTTTGAACTGCCGGGAAAGCTTCCGCCCCAGGCTCTGGAGGCGGAAAAATCTCTTTTGGGATCATTGCTGCTCGACAGGAACGCCGTTGTGAGGGTGGTTGATTTTATTACCCCCGGCGATTTTTATAAAGGAGCCCACCAGGAAATCTACCAGGTCTGCAGGGAGCTTTTCGAAAAAAACGAGCCGATAGACCTATTAAGCGTCGCGGGGAGATTGAGAGATAAGGGAAAGCTGGATGAGGTCGGAGGGAAAAGCTATCTGACCGAAATGATAAATTCGGTTCCCACGGCCAGCAATGTATTGAATTATGCTAAAATTGTTCAAAGAAAAAGAATTTTAAGGGATCTGATCGATGCCGGTTCCGAGGTGACGACCTACGGATACAACGAGAACGAAGACCCGGAGGTTCTTCTGGACCAGGCGGAAAAAAGAATCTTCAGCATCGCCCAAAAGGGTCTTTCTCAAAAATTCCTGCCCGTAAAAGAAAGCCTAGCCGAGGCATTTGAAAGAATAGACAAGCTTTCAAAGCATAAGGGCGGATTAAGGGGCCTGCCCACCGGATTCACCGCTCTGGACAATATGCTGGCTGGCCTTCAAAAATCAGATTTAATAATTCTTGCATCCCGTCCTTCCATGGGAAAAAGTGCTTTGGCAATGAATATAGCCGGACATGTGGCGATCAATGAAAAAATACCTGTCGGTATTTTCAGCTTGGAAATGTCCAGGGACCAGCTGGTTGACAGATTGATCGCGGACCAGGCCGGACTTGATTTGTGGCGGCTGAGAACGGGAAAACTTTCTTCCGAAGGGGAAGACGATGATTTTTCCAGAATCCAGCACGCCTTGGGCGTTCTGTCCGAAGCTCCGATATATATCGACGACGCCTCAATGGTCAACGTGCTTCAAATGAGGGCAATGGCAAGAAGACTGCAGGCGGAAAAGGGCCTGGGGCTGATTATAGTGGATTATTTGCAATTGATGGAGCCGAGAAACACCATGAGCACCATGGTTCAGCAAATGACGGAAATCTCCCGTTCACTTAAGTTCCTGGCCAGAGAGCTTTCTGTCCCCGTTTTAGCCCTTTCCCAATTGTCCAGGGCAACGGAACAGCGCTCGCCCCAGATTCCCCGCCTTTCTGATTTGAGGGAAACGGGTGCCATAGAACAGGATGCTGATGTGGTTTTGTTCATTTACAGGGAAGACAGATACAGGGAAGATTCTGCCAGAAAAGGTATTGCCGACATAATTATCGCAAAACACAGAAACGGACCGGTCGGCAAGGTAGAACTGTCCTTTGACGAAACCAGGGTCTCTTTCAGAAACATAGATAAAAGCTATCAGCAAGAAGAATGAAATCTCTTTCTGCGGACAAACTCATTAAAATATTTTCCAAATTTCCTACCGTCGGGCCAAGAACTGCTGCCCGATTTGTTTTTTATCTGATTCAGAAGCCCAAGGAAGAAATTGACGAACTGATAAACGCAATTCTGGAACTGAAAAAAAACATTAAAACCTGCACTCTCTGCTTTAATCATTTTGAATCGGATAATGCAGAAACTCTTTGCGAGATTTGCTCCGACCAAAGAAGGGAGAAAACCCTGCTTTGCCTTGTTGAGAAAGAAATTGACCTGATCGCTTTTGAAAAAACAAAAAAATACAAAGGATTATACTTTGTTTTGGGAGGGTCTGTTTCCGCGATTAAAAAATCCGATCTTGAAAAATTAAGAACAAAAGCTTTGGAACAAAGGATTAAAGACCATCCGGAGATTAAAGAGATTATCGTCGCCCTCAATCCTACAACTGAGGGAGAAGCAACCGCTTTATACATTGAACGGCTCTTAAAACCGCTAAACAAAAAATTCACTCATCTGGGGCGAGGATTGCCCACAGGCGCAGAGCTGGAATACGCCGACGAGGAAACGATCGGAGCGGCCCTGGAGGGAAGAAAATAAATTATAGAAATTAAGAAAAGCAGCCTTTTAGCTGCTTTTCTTTTAAATCATTCCTTTTTTCTAAATCGCAATCAAGATTGTGAGCTAGAAAAAAGAAAAGAGGAAAGAATGGTTAAGTTGAGTCTTTGAGGCTTTCCTTTAAAAGGTAGGCTACATAATCCAATGCTTTGGGATTTTTCCGTAGCCCAGAATGACCAACAAGCGGGAACACCTTTACGGGTACTCCACAGGGAAGCTTATAGAACTTTTTGAATATTACAGATAAGATTCCCGTTACTTCAAAGCGTTGGACATCTTTTGGCCAATCACTGTTAAGCTCAACAATATCGGGGTTACCCTCAACCATATCCTGGATCGAAGACCAGGAAAAAGACGCTCTTCTCTGGGTCAAGAACCTCCAGTCCCTGAGGAACCACGCAGGAAGACCAAGGACTGGCGATTCCAGCATGATTACCGGTTTTATTCCGTATTCTCTATACCTTTTGGCCAGGTCTTCGGCGACTATTCCGCCCCTTGAATGAGCGACGACACCATGGATCTTTGTAATCCCCAATGCCTTAATCTCTGCAACAAGCAATTCGGTAGAATCATGGAATGACAATTTTGTCGCTTTACCTCTGCTATAGCTGAGACAATATACCGTCCAGCCGTCCTTTGTTAATCTTTTCTTGATAGCTCTTCCCTTTTCTTCGGGATCAAAGTCTTTATCCTGAAATCCGTGTAAGTACACAATAACTTTTTCTGCCACCCAGATCACCTCCTAAGTAATTAGATGGCTTAGTCTGCCTATAAAATCATATAGACCTATAGGCAAATTGAGCCATCTAATACTTTCTTTCCTCTTTATATGTTTTTAAAAGAACCAGCTTTATATGGTTATATTATACACCAAAATATTATTTTGTCAAATCAAACTTATTAAAAAATCCCGAAGCAATCATGTAAAAAAAGAACTGAGGGATTATTCCTCAGTTTTTTTAATAGTTTTGTAGGCCTCAACTGCGCATAGGACGTAGGGTTCAATTAGTTTTCCTTCCATGTTCAGTCGTTTAATTTCTTCGAAGGAAAAATACTTGACATCAAGCAGGTCTGACGGAACTTTTAATTCTCCGCCTATTATCTCTGCCTCATAAACAGAGACCAGCATCTCTATTGGACAAACTTCAAATGCATAATTGCATATAAAACTGCCCAATTTGAGAACATATCCCGTCTCTTCCTCTCCTTCCCTTAGGGCGCAACTTTGGTCGCTTTCTTTTTTTTCTGTCCTTCCCATCGGCAAATTCCATTTGCCAAAGATTCCGGGAATGGACATTTTCTCCTGTACAAGCAAGAACTTGCCGTCTTTTTCAATAACGACTCCGGCAGTTCTTTTAAGAATCCCTATGCCCAGCATTTTGCAAAGGGCAACGACAATCACTTCAATTCTTTCTTTCAAACTCATGCAAATCCCTCTTTAATTGTAAAAGAAGTATATGATATATATTATACACTAAAAAAAAGATTTGTCAAATCTGACAAATCTTTAAGAAAATAATCAATCTTTAGTAATTACCCTATCTTTGATATCTCTATTTCTGTATACGGCTGCCTGTGCCCTTTCTTAACCTTATAGCGCTTCTTGGCTTTGTATTTAAAAGCGATGAGTTTTTTCCCTTTTCCCTGGCTTAAAACCTTGGCCGATACCTCCGCCCCCTCGACAAAAGGAGTCCCTATCTCTATTTTTTTGTTTTTTTCCAAAAGCAAAACCTCTTTGAAAATGACTTCATCCCCTTCTTTCTTTTCCAGTTTCTCTATTTTTAATCTTAGCCCCGGAGTCACGATATATTGTTTTCCTCCGGTTTTAATTATTGCCAACATATTTTTATTATTATTTTTAAAAATTTTACTATATAATTATTCTTCCGATGACGGATGTTCTATTTCACCTAAAGATTTTAATTTTGGATCATCGCCGGTAATCTTAACTACGTCCTTGTCTATTTTTTTAAATTCCGCGCTTGCCTTATTATAGGTGCTTACGGTTGTTCCCAGGTGGCTGCCCATTTTCTTCATATACTCGCTGTAAACAAACAGATGCTTTCCCAGCCTTTCCACCTCTTTGATTATCTCTTTGGCCTGCTCGGAGATCTTCTGATTCCTTAATCCCTGCAAAACAGTCTGAAGGTAGGCCAGGAACGAGGTGGGAGAAACGACTATCACCTTTTTCTTTCCGGCGTAGTAGATCAAGTTATTGGTTTCTTCGGTAATCGTCCCCACTTTATTTATCAAAAGGTCGTAATAAACAGCTTCCGAAGGTATGAACATGAAAGCGAAATCCATTGTCTTTTTTTCCGGCTTCACGTACCTGGAAGTCTCTTCAATCCGGTTTTTTAAATCGGCGACAAAAGCGTTTTCGTATTTTTCCTTCTCGTTTTTATCGGGCGCTTCCACCATCCGGTTGTAATTTTCCAGGCTGAATTTTGAATCAATCGGGATAATGTTCTTGCCGACGAAAACGACAGCATCTACTACCAAGTCCTTGCCTGTCCGCTCGTCCTTGCCCAAGCCGTACTGCATCTGATAAGCTCCGGGCGGAAGAACATTTTTTAAAACAGTTTCCAAGTAATATTCTCCCAGGACTCCCCTTTGCTTCGGATTTTTCAATATATCCTGAAGCTTATTGAGCTGATCGGCATAGCTGACTACCTGGCGGTTGGTTTCCTTCAGCCCGGTGAGCTCTTCGGTAACTTTTTTAACAATATCCATGCTTTGGCCGACCTGGCCCTGGACGATCCTGGTGGATTCGGTAAGGTTCTTGCCCACTGTTTCGCTGAGCTGGTTTATCTGATTCTGGAGCATTAAAAAAGAACTATCCTGATTTTTGGGATTCCTTCTTATTAACAAAAAAGTTGCTATTAAAAGCAGTATTGTAATAACAAAAAGAAAAACCTGCTCCATGCCTTGGATTATAGAATAAAAGGGCTAATTAAGCAAGTTTTCAGACACCAAAAAGGCTATATATATGAGGAGCAAAACAAGGGCTTCTTTTCTGCAGATGTGCTTTCCGCTCCGGATGGAATAATAGAAGAAAAGGGCGGAAATAATTAGAAAAATCCGGGCAACGAAAAAAGAAGAAAAATCTGTAATGGTAAAGGGGCTAATCAGGGCGACAACGCCCAAAACCAGGGTGGCCGGTATTATAACCGCACCCATCAGATCTCCCAATATGAGCCAGGTTTGGCCTTTTTTAGCGGATGCAATGGCAAAGTACAATTCCGGCAAAGCGCTGCCTGCTCCGGTAATTAATATTCCTATTGATATCAAAGACATGCTAAAAGTGGAGGCAAAAAATTCGGCTGACTTAACAATTCCCTGGGAAGACAAGACCAGAAAAAAGACGCCCAGAAAAACCTTCAGCAGGTCCTTCAAAAAGTTTTTAAAATCCTTAAAGGGGCTGACCTCGTGGCCGTCGTAAATCTTGACGAATCTTTCTTTCTTTGAAAAAAGCCAGATGATGTAAAAAATGAAAAATCCTATTAATATAAGACCGTCTATTCTGGAAAGGTTGCCGTCTAAAATCAAAACAATCGGCAAGATAGCCGAAATCATGGTAAATCCGGCAGTTGCCTGTATCGCCCGGCTGTCGGTTATAAGGCATCCATTGGAAAAAAATGTTGCAAGTGCAACTCCTATGGTTAAGGCGACCAGATTATTGCCCGCCACATCGCCGAACGACAGCTGCGGTATGTTTTGGAGGGCCGAAGAAATGCCCACAAAAAGATTGGGCAAAGAAGAAGCGAAGGCAACCACGATAAAAGCAACGACGAACTCCCTCCATCCCAGAAATATGGCTATTCTCATCAAACCGCTGACCACCAGTTCGCCGACGAAATAAAAAACGGCGCAGCAGACAAAAAAAAGAAGAAGATAAAACCAAAGCATAAGATTATCTTACAAAATATATGATTTCGTAAATAATTCCGAAAATAAATATTAAGATTAAGGGGTAAACCAAGATATTCTTTTTGTTTATTTTATGATACATCAGGAGGATTAAAATGCCATCAATCCCTATCATCACTCCGCCGATAATGGATATTATGTTAATAAAATCCTTTATTCCCATTAAAAAAAGAATCAGGGGGACAAAACAGGTTATCGCCCAGGCTATTTTCCTTTCTATCTTCAGGTCATATAGAAAAGATTTTTTCAGGGTGACTCCTGCCGAGAGAAAGGCATTGAAGGTGGTCAGAAATCCGAACAAGAAAATCAAGCTCGTAAACCCGTTTCCCAGAGCATGCCCCAGCCCGACAAGAGCCGACTCAGTTGTCTGAGAACCGGTTATTCCCAGGACCAGAAAAATAAAAAACAGATAAACGAAAATAGGAATCAAAATAGAAAAAACCAGAATCCTCTTCAACAAATGTTTTTTATCAGGAATCATTTCTTCCGCCTCGGGAATAATAGACGCCCCCCATAAAGAAAAAAGAATCGGACCATAAGGAAGAAACCAATTGCCGCTTCCCAGCGACTTAAAAGAAAAAACCAAATTTGCCCCGTCGATAAGAAATCTTTCCTTGAAGAATATGAACAAAAGAATGGCTAAGAATAAAAACATCCCCCAGAGCTCTATTTTTGCAATTGCCTTTATACCGCCAAAAATAATAAGAGAGCCTAGAGAGAAAAACAAAATAACATAAAAAAAATTGCTTCCTCCCAAAAAGGGAGAAAGCAAGTTTCCCAAGAATTGCCCACCTATTATCAGATAAGCGAGGAGCGCACCGAAAAGGCCTAAAACGGTTGAAACGAAGGCAACCTTTTCCGCCCAATTGCCCAAATGAATCTTGGCAAAGCCCGCCAAGCGCTTATTGTCAGGAGTTTGAAGAGCGATTTCTCCGAGGTACAAGTGAACCAGATTGATCAAAATTCCCAGTCCTAAGATATAAATAATCATTACCGAGAATCCGACTTTCGAAGCTATATAGGGTAAAGAAAAAATACCTGCTCCGATAATGGTTCCGGAAATCATCGCTATAGCATAAAGTGATTTAGGCATTTGTTTGCGGCCCCAACCGGAGTCGAACCGGTGTTACATGGATGAGAACCATGCGTCCTGGGCCACTAGACGATGGGGCCTTTGATAGAATTTAACACAAAAATCAGGCTTTGTCAGGGGTTTTAAGAGCCTCCGAGATCTCAACCAGGTTTAAGCCAAAAACGGTGGCAATGGCAACTATGGCTAGAGCCCCTATTATTTGTTCTTCCCATTTTGATTTTTCCAGCCAGATGGGAACGCTGTTTCCCTTATAATTAATTTTAAAATTGATTCCCCCGTTTATCTTTACGTCGCTGGCATAAAAATCTGATTTTTCCTCAAATCCGAAGCTTAAAACGGGAACTAAAATTCCCTCTTTTATTTGCCTTATTGTTTCCTCGCCAGAATTTATGATCAAAAAACCCTGGCCCAACATGGCCTCGGCAAGAATTTTTATCTTTTCAACAGAAATATCGCTTACTTGGTTTAAAACCAAAACTGGAAAAGAAGATTTTTGAAAAAGAAATTTAACGTCTTCCGTGTTTTCCAAATTATTTATTATTACCAAAAATTCCTCATCATTTTTAAAATAAGGCCTTAAAACCCTTTCTGTCGTTTCTTTGATTATCTGGGTGTTTAAACCGGCCAATATTATAGTTTTCGATTTTTTCTCTTGAGGAAAAAGATTAGAAAATTCATTCATGATATTAAAAATTTATTTCTCCTCGCTGTAATCGGAAGGAATTTGATAATAATCAATTATATATTTTGCCAAATCGTGGAATATGGGAATAGCCGAATATTCAGCGGTTTTCGCCTCGGGATTGTCCAGCTTCACCAAGATCACGAATCTGGGATTATAGGCCGGGGCAAATCCCATGAAACTCTGCCAGGTTTTTTCGGAATATCCCCTCTTGTTTTCTCTCAAAGCGGAATAGGAAATCTGGGCTGTTCCGGTTTTTCCCGCGACGTAATAGCCCGGTATCTGGGCGGCTTTGGAATAGCTGTTTCCCACAACGCTTACCAGCATGCCTACGACCTGGGAAGCGGTCTTGGGGGAAATCACGACATCGTCCGCGACGAACGGTTTGGTTTCGGAAACCTCTTCGTTGGTTTTTGTTTTTTCCACTATATAAGGCTTTACTAACTTTCCGTTATTAAGAATTGCGCTATAGGCCCTTATCAGCTGGATGGGCGTCATTTCAATGCCCTGGCCGAAGCTGGCGTTGGCAAAATTTATTTCATAACCTTTTTTGAACTCCTTGTTCTCGGAATAAATCTCGTCTATATCAATTCCGGTCGGCTCAAACAAGCCGAAACTGTCAACGTATTTAAGAAAGAAATTGTTGCCCAGCTGCTGTTCCGCAAAAACCGCTCCAGTGTTGATAGAGTTTTCCAAAACCTGGGTCATGGTTTTTTCTCCCCAAGTCCTGTTTCCGTAATTGGTAATAGTGGAACCGCCTATTTTAAGAATCCCGTAATCGGTATATGTGGTTTGGGGAGTAATCTTTCCCTTGTCTATGGCCGAAGCCATGGTTATCGGCTTAAAAACCGAACCAGGCTCAAAAATCTTCTGGGTTGCCGAGTTCTGAAAAAGATCCAGGTCTTCAACTTTTGAATACTGGTTGGGGTTGAAATTGGGAAAATTGGCCAAGGCCAGGATTTTCCCCGTCTTGGGATCCATCACTATAATTTCTCCTCCTTCAAATTTTAAAGTTTTTTGAGCTTCCTCCAGTAATTTTTCCGCCGTAAACTGAATGGAATAATCAACGGTTAAAAACAAATCGCTTCCTTTTTGTTCTTTTTTGCCCTTTAAAGCATTGTCGTAATATCCTTCCAGGCCGTACCGCCCTTTCCTGTCGGCGTCCAAAAATCCCGCCAATTGCGAAGCCAGTGTTTCCTGGGGATAATATCTGCCCTTTTCTTCGCCCAAATGGATTCCGACAAAATTTAATTCTTTTATCCTTTGCACCTCCTCCTCCGAAAGCTTCTTCTTAAGGACCTCATAAAGGCTGTCTTTTTTAAGCTGCCCCAGGATAACCTCTTTATCAACTGATATTATTTCCGACAGCTTCTGGGCTACTTCTTCTTTGTTCTCCACTTCCCTGGAAGAGGCGTAAACCAAAGGAAATGTGATGTTTATAGCCAGCGGCTCCCCTTTTTTAAAGAATATCTCTCCTCTTTCGCCCATAGATTCATCGTCTGAGACATACATCCCCTGGACCATTGCCTTGTAATAATCGCCTTTTATAACCTGGATATAAAAAAGCTGGCCGATAATGACCAACCCGCAAGCAAAAACAATGAATAAAATTAGATTAACTCTGCCTTTGCGCATAAATATCATTTAGCCAGAGCCGTGGTTTCTAAAATTCTGATGTATTCGATTTTATCCGTCTTTTCAAAAAGCTGATTTTGGGCAAGGTCGCCTATGCTGTTCAAAGAATTGGTCTTTGAATAGTTTATTTCCAAAACCTTGTTTTCCTGGGTGAGGACGCTCAGTCTGTTTTGGTATTGCTCCAGAAGATAAACCTCTTTGGTCCTGGCATTGATCTGATAAACGCAGGCAACGACAAGGGCTAGGGCGGCCGTTATAACCAGCATTAATGCAAATTTGGAAAAAATTATTCTTCCTAGTTTGTTTGGTGATATTGATAAGGGAAAGCTTGTGGCTATGCTATTGTTCATTGTTTTGTTGCTACTCTCAGCTTTGCAGATCTGGAGCGCGGATTAATTTTAATTTCTTGTTCGCCGGGACCAATCGGCTTTTTGGTTAATATTTTTAATTCTCCTGTTATTGATTTTTCTTTGAAAAAATTTTTAGCGATTCTGTCTTCCAAAGAATGGAAAGAAATTATTGCCAGTCTTCCGTCTTTGTTAAGAACCTCTATCGCCTGGGGCAGTGCTTGTTTTAAATGGTTCAATTCATCGTTGACCGCAATTCTTAGAGCCTGAAATGTTCTCGTTGCAAGGTGTATGCGTTCGTGCTGATATCTGTAGGGAATTGCTGTTTTTAAAATATCTACCAGTTGGAGCGTGCTGATTATCGGCCTTACTTTTCTTTGCCTGATGATCTCTTTTGCGATTTGGGAAGAAAATTTCTCTTCCCCGAATTCTTTTATAATGCTTTCTATGTCTGATTCGGACCAATAGTTTAATATCTTTTCCGCCGTCAAAGGATTTTCCGAATCGTACCTCATGTCCAGCGGTTCTTTTCTCAAGAAACTGAATCCCCTGCCGCTTTCTTCCAGATGACTGCTGGCCATTCCCAGATCGAATAAGATGCCGGAAACGGAGGTGAACTTTTCTTTTTTAACGATCTCTTTCAGGTTGGAAAAATTATCGTTTACCAAAATTAATCTTTCAGTTTTTTTCAGTTTTAAAATTTGATTTTTGTCCCGGTCTATTCCCAAGACTTTTCCTTTGGGTCCGTTTTTTTCCAGTATGGCCATACTGTGTCCTGCTTCACCGACGGTACAATCAATAAAATTCTCATTTGGTTTTGGGTCTAAATATTTTACAACTTCTTTTTGAAGAACCGGTATGTGCATTTTTAGACTCCTAGCTCTTTTAATTTTTCAGCCATGTCCCCTACCGCTGATTCTGTCTTCTTGTTATATTGCTGCCATTTTGATTCGTCCCAAACTTCTATTCGATTATAGATCCCGACAACCACCACTTTCTTTCCCAGCGCGGCGTAATCTTTCAAGTAGTCGGGAACCAAGATTCTTCCCATGTTGTCAATATTCGCTTCCATTGCTCCGGCAAGCTGAACCCTGGCAAATCCGCGGGCATCGGCTTGGGTCAGGGGCATCTTAGAAATCTTTTCCGCATAGACGCTCCACTCCTTGGCCGAATAAAGAAAAAGACATTGGTCCAATCCTTTTGTGATCACCGCCTTTTTTCCCAGCACTTGGCGGAATTTCGGCGGGATTGCAAGCCTTTTTTTCTCGTCAATTGAATATTTATACTCTCCTATGAACATGATAGTTATCCACAGTTCGACTTAGTTATTAACACCTTTATCCACAATTCCCCACTACAATTACTTTATACCCCACCGAGTATACTGAGTCAACCACTTTATTCCATATTAAAAATATGAGGAAAACTCCTTATTTATCCACTTTTATTCCACAGCTATAAATACGAACAAAATAAAAAATCTGCCAATAGGGCAGATTTAAGGCAAGTAATGAGCCTTTTCCTTCTTACAGCTTCCTTATTTTAAATGTTTCCGGATTGATTTCTATCATATCTTTCCTTTTTATTTCTCCTGAAAGAATCGCGGTGGCCAAAACATCTTCTATCTTGCTTTGAATCACTCTTTTCATCTGTCTGGCTCCGAACGTAGGATCGTAGCCCAATTCGGCTACCTTCTGCTTGAGGGCTTGAGTTATTACAAAATCTATATTTTTCTCTTTTAAATTTTCTTCTATTTTTTTCAGCATCATTTCGGCGACCTTAAGAATGTGCTCCCTGCTCAACGGCTTGAAAATCACCATAGCATCGAATCGGTTGATGAATTCTGGCCTGAAAACCCCCTCCTTGAAAAAATAATCCAGAAGTTTTTGTTTTACGTCGGACCATTCCGAATTTTCTTTTATGGCCTGAATAATTATTTGGTAGCCCGCATTGGAGGTTGCAATGATTATTGAATTTTTAAAATTAACTCTGCTGCCCGAGCCGTCGGTCAAATGGCCCTCATCCAAAACCTGCAAAAATAAATTTAATATTTTGGGATGTGCCTTTTCTATTTCATCAAGCAGGATCAGGGAAAAGGGATTTTCTTTTACCTCCGTGGTCAACAGCCCCTCTTCTCCGGAAGATCCGATCAGACGAGCAATGTCAGAAACAGACTGAAACTCTGACATATCCAAGCGAATCATTTTTTCTTCCGAGCCGAAATAGATAGATGCCAGAGCTTTGGCAGTTTCTGTCTTTCCAACCCCGGTCGGCCCCAAGAATAAAAATGTTCCCATCGGTCCTTTTTGAGCCGAGATCTCGGCTCGCGCCCTTCGCAGGGCAATGGAAATTTCCCGGACCCCCTCTTCCTGGTTGATTATTCTTTGATGAATGAGCTCTTCCAGGTTCAATAATATTCCTTTTTCTTTTTCTTCAACTTCTCCGATTGGAATCTCAACTTTTTCCGAAACTATTTTTCTGATGTGCTCCTGCCTGACCAGTTTTTCATTCAAGGGAGAGACATAAACCATCGCCTCATCCAGCAGGCTTATCGCAGAACCGGGAAACGGCTTGGAAATATATTTTTCCGCTAAATTGATCGTTTCTTTCAGCGCGGTAAAGGTAATATATTTCTTGTATTTATTTTCCAGCAGCAAAGTATGATCTTCCAAAATCATCAATGTTTCTTCTGGGGAAATTTCTTTAACTTCAACTTTTTCAAAAAGAGACAATATGCTCGGTTTTTGCTCGATGCGCTCATGCAGTCCCGTAAAGCTGGTGATGGCCACAACCTGAAACCCTGGCAAGGGCAAATAAGGAATTATTACGCCGGAAATATCAATAATCCCCGGCCTCTTGTCTCCTCCTATAAAATGATGGAAATCATCAATTACCAAAATAATGTTTCCCGCATGCATTATTTCCCGGAATATTTGCTCCAAAAAAGCTTCTGCTTCTTCCACGTCTTTTGTTTGCGACACCAGAGAACTTAAATCCAGCTGGACTATTCTCTTGTAATTAATCTCGGGAAAACTTTTTCCCAGGGCGCTTTTTCTAGCCAGCTCCAAAACCATGCTTTTCTTTCCTGTTTCCGGCTCGCCCACCAAAAGGCAATTATTAAGCTCCCTCCTGACCAGAACTCTTTCCATCGCCTCGATTTCTTCCTTATGGCCGACAAGTTCGAAAAATCCCTGCTGCCTTATGGCTAGGGTGTAATCAATACCGAACCGGTCAAGCAAGGGAGAAAATCCGGCCGCCCAATCTTTGGCCATGCTCCCTTTTTTAATAAGATTTTCCCATTCCCAAAAATGTTTTTCTTTCGTGATCCTGTTTTCCAGCGTTTCCAGCCATAAAACAGTACTTTCGATATCGCTAACGTCGAGATCCGCGTCGACTAATATTGTCTTTAAGGTTAAATTATTCTTAGCCAGGGAAACGATAATATCGCCCAATTCCGCTATTTTGTGGTTCTTCTGGTTGGCTGTTCTTAATGATCCTATTACCACCTCTCTGAAGTTGTCGGGCTGGGCTTCAAACTTCTGACTTTTAATAGTTTTTTTAATTTTATTAACGTCAAGGAGCAAGCGGGAAAAAACAAAATTAATCCTGGGATTGTCGTAAAGAATATTGTAAAAAAGCCTGTTGGAATTGTTCTTTGATTTCCAAATTGCTTTGGCGGCCTCAAAACTAAAAAAATCGGCTAAATTAATTTCGTCGGGGTTGGTCAGGGCTTCTCCTATAGAATTTTCAAGTTTCGGTTTTTTAAGTTTTAGATTAAAAAAAGATTCCTCAATTTGAGAGAGTAAATAAAGACTGGGGAAAACCAAAAACAATCCGAAAAAGAAAGAAATGTTCCTCCCGTAAAATAAATAGAGAAACGACAGGAAAGAAGAAAGCAAAAATAATCTTTTCAAAATACCTATCAGTTTGTAAAAACCTTCCCATTGTATCGCCTGAAAAATTGCTGTTTCTTTTATTTCGAATTTCATTTGTTAGAAATAAATTTATTTCCTTGTTAAATTTTCATGTCTCCCTTCTCCGCTTGCGTAATTTTTTTGAATTTCCGACGCCACAAGATTATTGTTAAAAATGCGGATCTCATCAATCTGACCCGAGAATCTCTGGGTGGCAGAATTGCCGTTGCCGCTGTGCGCTCCGATGCGAAACGAAAAAGTGTTATCTACCGAACCGGTATTGCCGGTAATGGTTGCATTCGTGCTTTCTTTTCCGTCAAGATAAACGAAGACCTTGTTGTCCCTATCAAAAACACAAACCGCGTAATGCCAAATTCCCGCCTTCGGAACTGAACCTTCAACGCGTTGATTGCTTCCTCCTGTAGCCCGGATAGAACAAGTAATTCGGTTATCATCGCTTATTTCCATACCATAACCTATGACATTATTCGACGAAGCGCCCTTGGAGATGATTGATTTCCAGGAGCCCGGCAATGAGGGGAGGTAAAACCAAGCTGATAAAGAAAAGTCACCCGTTCCAAAATCCAGTATTCCGTTACCTGGGTCTCCTATGTCGACGTAAGAATTGTTAAAATTTCCCGCCCAACCAAGCTGGGTTATGGTATTGGCTACCCAGTCCGCAGATCCGTTCCAGGTGCCAGCATGGTTGTAACCTGAAGTATCGCTTACCAGATTGCCGGAGCCCTCGTTAAAACCCCAGACACCGACAAGATAAGAACCGATCACATTGTTAACCGTCTGGCTGAACTCTAAAGATTTGGCAATGCTTGCTTTTTTCCTGGCGTCGCTCAAGTTAACAAAAATCAATCCCGCCAATAGGGTGATGATTGTTATAGCCACCAATAACTCAACCAATGTAAATCCTCTTTGGGTTTTTTTAATAAAATTTATGAAGATAGTGTTTTTTTTATTTCTCTTCATCATTTATTTAACAATCATGCTTAATCCTATAATTAGCCCCCATATTAAGACAGCCGGCATAATAATCCAGCCCAGAAGGACAAGCAGGCCGGCGAAAAAAATAAAAACCTCCGTAAAAAGCCCTATGATTATCAGAAAGCTTCTCATTATTGCGCCCAAGGCGCAATAAATAATATTGGCGAAAAGGGTTTCCAAAAATCTTCCGATATCAAATCCCCTGCCGTATGATTCCCTGTATCTCCTCCAGGGGGAAAAAAACGTCTTAAGGAGCAGGGGGATGGAAAAATAATTAAAATTAAACAGCAGAAAATTTTTCCAACCTTTTAATATTTCTTTCGGCACTTCAATAAAGTGCCAAAAAATCCTTTGATAAAGAATGTTTTCTTTAGACATGCTCGTTTTTTTCCTGTCCGATTCTTATCAGCCTTATTCCCAGGTCGGAAATCCTGGAACCGCCGGACATTAAAATCAAAGCCAGCATTGCCCAAGCGGCAAGATTCAACGACTTGGTGATGAGATCAGAAGGAATCAGTCCCTTGAGTTCCTCCTGGATATTTTTTTGCAGTAAGGCTTGCATATCCTGCCCTTCTGCCGTAGTGGAAGCGGTTTTTGTTTCTTTGGGGGTTTGGAAATATTCAGGAATGCCGGCCTTGGCGGAAAAAACATTATATGTATACCAGATGGTCATTACTATTATCAATAGACCTATGAAGAACAGCAGCCAGCCGGCTATTTTTGTAAAACTATTCATGATTTTAATTGTTTAATAAGCTCAGCTCTTCCAATGTGTCTTCAGGTATAATGGGATGCTGTCCCAAAGGGGTTCTTCCGGGATAGCGCCAGGCGGAAATAATCCTTAAAATTCTTTCTTTTTTTCCGGCAGCTGTTCTGTTTATGTAAGAGTACATCATCCAAACCTCGCCCGGATGTTTTTTTGTTCCGGAAGCCTGCATGGCAGCAATGGTTTTCGGCGCTATTCCCACCTCCCTTCTGTCCGGCCTGCGTAAAATGCTTAATACTCTTTTTTCCGAAAATCGATACTGTCGCATTTTGGCTCTGGAATGCTGGGTCCAAAAAATCTTTTCCTCCCTGTTTGCCAAAAGCATATAAAAGGTTTACTCGATCTCGTAGGTAATTGAAACCGTAACCTGTATTTTATTCTCCCCCGTCTGTATCTGGGGAGCCGCGTTACCTCCGCCAATACCAAGAGCCGATGCTTTTTCCATGGAATCGTAATACGGTATATAGTTATTTTCGCTGAAGCTGGTAATTCTGACCAGTTTCACTCCCAATTGGCTGGCCAGCACCTCTGCCTTTGCTTTGGTTTTATTAATAGCCGCTTCTCTGGCTTGCTTCTCCAGCTCGTCCTGATTATCAATGGTAAACTGCAAATCGCTCGCCTCGTTGCTTCCGCTGTCAACCGCTACCTGGATAATGCTTCCTACTTTCTCCAGGTTCCTTATTTTCACCTGAAGCGATTGTGTGACGTCATAGCCTGCCAAGACTCTTTGTCCGCTGACGGGATAAGACGCGCTTGGATTGTAATAATCATAGTGGGGGCTGATGTTGAAGTTAATTGTTTTCAGATCTTTTTCTTCAACTCCCTGGTTCTTTATGGCTGCGATTACCGCATTCATTTTTTTAGTGTTTGCCGATATCGCTTCGGCAACGGTTTTGGCCTCGGTTATCACCGAAAAAGAGGTGACGGCCAAGTCCGGCTTGGCATATATCTCTCCGCTGTCGGAAATGGTAATGGTATTCTTGGCTTCAATCCCCTGGCCTATAAAGTTCCACTCTTTTATCTTGTTGAAGGCTCCTGCTGTTGAATAGACAATTAAAACGACCAGAAAGACTGCCGCTAAGCCTAAAAGCACTTTACATAATTTACTGTGAGTATAATCCCCGTGGCAACAGGGTTCTTTTTCTCCGGACGCTGATTGCTCTTTTGCTTTAAATTCTTCCATATTATTGTTGATAATTAATTGATAATTAAGCTTCTTTTTCCTCCTTTGTCTCTTTCTTGATTATGCGCCAGTGGTAGAGATACAGAGGAAGACCGACTAGTATCATGGCCAGGCTGGACGAAGCATCCCTCTGCCTTTGGGAGGCGAGGTAATCTATTTTGGACGCCTGGTCCTGATATCTTTGATAATCCGCAAGCCAGCTTTTGAGGGCGGCTTTTTCTTCTGCCGTCAGCTCAGTGGAGGTGCTCTGCGAATAGTTTTGTATTTTTTCTATCGATCCCACCGGAACCAGGGGCTGAGAATAATAGCTCTGCAGCTTCTGGTTGTCGTCCGCCTTGGTGAAGATAAAAACTTTTAATCCCATGTCGAGGAGGCGAACCGCTCCGCTGACCACCAGGGCCAGTCCGACTATGGTGAAAAGATACAGATAAATTGTTCTAACTAAAGGATGTTTTTCAAGCATATTTTTAAATTAATTTTAATATTTTGACCTTTGTATATTATATCATTATCATGTCTTTTTCCCTAAAACAAAAACCCGTTTCCGGGTTTAGTCTGGTTAAAAGAAATGGGGAAAAATATGATTTAACACGTACCAAATTGCAAAAAGCAAAAGAATGATTACGGAAATGACTTCAAAATTAAGCATTGTTATATAAGGTTAATTTTTATTGTTCTTTAAATAGGATATCAAATATTGGACACAAAGACAAACAAATCAAATTTAAAAGCGGACATTTGTCCGCTGCTTAATTTTTGTGCTTTTAAAGAGGGTAATTTTTGGTCCATTCCTGGATTAGGAGGGAATTACAGCATTTTCAAGCCGTTTATCAACCACCTTGTCCACCAGCTCGGGCGCTAGTTCTCCGCCGCTCAGACATTGAGCGCACTTTGCATTGCCATCTTCAATACTTTTCTCAATGCTACCGTTATCGCATTTGCATTTTCGCACATGCTCAGGGCAAATCATTTGTATTCCTGTTTCAGACATGGTTACCAACTCATTGTTAATTTACTGATTTAATTATACACAAATTGTCTAATTTGTCAAACATGAGTAATTATGTGGGCGTATCTGGATTTGAACCAGAGGCCTCTGCAATGTGAGTGCAGCGCTCTAACCGCTGAGCTATACGCCCCTATAGGAAGAATTTTACAACAAAGGAAATAAAAAGTAAAATATATATGATGAAAGTTTTTGAATTCCATTTTAATCCGAAGTCGCAAGAGGATTTGATTTTTGAAAGTTTTTGCTATGACCCGGCAAACGTATACGAAAGGCGGCTGGGCAATTTATATATGGCCGGATTTTTAACCAATGCCCTGCCCCAGAACGCCGGATTCCTTAACAACCTGGCCAAGGCGATAAATGACAAATACTACAAAAACACTTCGGTCAAGCCGGAAAGATCCTTAAGGGAGGCTTTGAGAAAAGCCAATGATTATTTGGAAAGAATAGCAAAGGACGGAGACGTCACCTGGCTGGGAAATCTCAATTTTGCGGTAGCTAGCTTTAAAAATTTCGAACTGAATTTCACCAAAGTCGGTGACTTAAAAATCTATTTGCTGAGAAAGGGACAAGTAATAGATATTGATCAAAAGCTGAAGTTTGAAGAAATTGAACCCTATCCTCTGAAAATTTTCGGCAATGTGGTCTCGGGTAAATTGGCGGAAAATGATATCGTTTTGATCTTAACAAAAGAAATCGCCCAATCGTTTTTAAGGGAAACCATCCTCGGAAAAATCGCCCAGATACCCGTATCCGAGCCCCCCAAAAACCAGGCTAAAAAGATAAAAGAAATTATTAACTCCAAGAAAGAGCAGCTGATGGAGGCAAAAGGAATCTGCCTGCTGATAATCCTGACCAAAGAGCCTTCAAGCAAGGAAAAAGAAACCATGGCCCCAGCAAAAAGCTTGGGAACCTTCTCTTTAAAGAAAATATTCTTGCCTATTATGAAAAAATTCAGGCTTCCTAAAATTAACCTTAAAAAACCTACATCAAGAAGCAAAGGCAAAATTTTAAGCATTCCCAAGTTGAAATTATCGAAACCAAACATAGCCTTTCCGAAATTAAATTTAAAAAAACTTTCCATCGACAAGAAAACTTTTTCAATTGTTTTTTTGATTTTAATTTTGATTTTTGGCTTTTTCCTTTTCCAGGGGCAAAAAACAAAACAGATAATGAATTACCAGAACCAGCTGAACGGCATCAAGGAAAAGGTCAGCCAGGCGGAAGCATACCTGGCATTGATAGGAAAAGATTCCCAGGCGGAAAAAAATGCCAATTCTTTGCTCACTGAAAGCTGGAATGAAATATCTCCTTTGGTGGGCATTATCTCATCTTTTCCTTCGGATCTTGCCAATAGGGTTTCCGAGCTTAAGAAAGAAATTTCCCAAGGCCTTTATCAGATTAACAAGCTAACGGAAATTACAGACCCCCAGCTTTTTTTTGAATTCAAGCCCAGGGAATTCGTTCCTCAAAAAATGACTTCCCTTGGAGAAAATCTTTACCTTTTCACCCCTTACGGAGAAAACGTATTTACCATTAGCCAGAAAGGGGAAGGAAAAATATTGTCTGTAAATAAAAAAATGAGCTTGGCTACTCCCATTTCCAGCTCTGTTCTGTTTTTCGTCAATCCTAATCAACTGATAAATTTAAGCAATGGACAATTCAGCGATCCGGTTTCCTTAAGCACTCCTTATCCCGAATATAGTTTCAATGATTTTTCCAGCTACCAGTCAAATATTTATTTTCTGGACAGCAAAAACGGAAAAATAACGAAATATCCCTATTCGAAGGACTTCCAGCCAGGCCTGCCCCAGACATGGCTGGAAAATCAAAAAGCCAAAGATTATAAATCAATGGCTATTGACGGTTCGGTTTGGCTTTTGTCCAAAAATAATTCTATTGATAGATATTATGCCGGCAGACTCCAGAACAATTTTATCTTGAAAATTTTTCCCGAACCAAAGGAATTTTCCCAAATTTACACCTCTTTCCAGCTTTCCCATGTTTATATCCTAGAACCTGTTCAAAAAAGGATTATTATCATGGATAAATCAGGCCAGATAGTAAGACAGTTTCAGAGCCAGAAATTCGACAATCTGCTTGACCTTGCGGTCTCAGAAGAAAGCAATAAAATCTGGCTGCTCAATGGTCTGAAAGTTTTTCAGATTGACCTCTAAGATTACTTTAGCTCCACCTTGGCTCCGGCTGCTTCGAATTTCTTTTTGATTTCTTCCGCTTCCTCCTTTTTGGCTCCCTCTTTGATCATCTGAGGGGCGCTGGCAGCGGCATCTACCAAATCTTTAGCTTCTTTCAGCCCTTTTCCGGTCAGGTCTCTGACCACCTTGATCACTTCAATCTTTTTATCTCCTACGCCAATAAGCTCAATATTGAATGAGCTTTTTTCTTCGCCCGCTGCAACAGCGGTCGGAGCTGCGGCTGCAACCGCCATCATCGGAGCGGCGGCTGAAACACCGAACTTCTTCTCTAAGACCTTAACCAGCTCAGCCAAGTCCAAAACGCTCATTTTTTCGATCTCTCCAACCATCTTTTTGAACTTTTCCGGAACTTCTATTTTTTCGTCTTTTTCTTCTGCCATAATTTTTTTATTTTTTAATTGAACTTAATACATAAACCAGACCTTTAATATTGCCCTGCAAAACGTTCGCAAGGCCGGACATGGGAGCGCTTATGCTTCCCACCAATTTCGCCAATAGCTCTTCCCTACCTGGGATTTGAGCCAAAACGATCATGTCTTCTTTTTCCTTAAATTTATTCTCCAAAAAGCCTCCCAAAATTTTAAAATTTTTGTTTTCTTTGGAAAACTGATATACGGTTTTGGCCGGAGAAATTTCATCTTTGAATCCGAACACTAAGGCAATCTCTTCCTTGAAGTTTCTTTTGTCGAACTCCATCTTGTTTTCCTTAAATACTATCTCGGTCAGGGTTTTCTTAAAAACCTTAATGTTGGCATCCATGCTTTTAAGCTTTTTCCTGAGATTAGAAACATCCTTTACTTTTAATCCTGTTATTCCAACCAAAACAATTGCTTTTTGACGAGCAACTTTATCTCTTAAATCATCGAGAATTTTTGTTTTTTGAACTTTTGTTAAAGGCATAAAATTAATTAAAAAATCTGCGGTTTGCGCAGATGAGGTTTCCCAATAAATAAAAAATCTATTGATTGGAATATTACCTCGAGGGGACTTAGTTATTCGCCCCTTGTCTGCGGTATATTTATTATGTTCTAACTTTAGTAAATATCTTGAAGCTTGTCAAGCCCTTTGCTTACGGGAGGGCATTAAAGTTTCTCTGATAATTACTTAACTTAAAATTAGGAATTTATTATTTTTCTGATAATAGAGTCAGCCCTCTTTCTTTTAATCCTTCTGCGTAGTGCTTTTGAATTTCTGCTGCAGGAAGGGCTTCGTAATATACTCTAACTTCGTCCACGTAACCGTAACTGTCGTAACTTCCAATGTATATTCCATGCCCGTAATATGAGTCAACGGGCCCGGAACAGCTTCCATTAAAACCCGATGTAACCTCTTTTCCATTTACAAATAATCTTGAATGTCCATTTCCATCATAGGTTCCCGCGTAATGATTCCATTTGTCTCTTTTTATAATGCTATTAACGTCGGAAAGAAAATAACAAAAGCTTGTAGGATAATCATTTGCAATTTGCCATCTTACCAAGCCTCCATAACGAGCCTGAAGAGACCAATAATAAGGGTTAACGTGAATATCAAATGTGGATATATAAACACTTCCCCCCGCTTGTACTGGAACTTTTGCCCAGCCCTCAACAGTTATTGCTCCGTTGTTATTGTCAGTATTAGATGTATAAAAAGCATACCCCCAATTTAAAAACAAAGCTTTGCCGACTACTCCATCGTTTACGATCGAAACTCCAGATGTATCGTAAGGTAATCCATGATTACCAGCTAAGTCGCTGAGCGTACCATCATTAAAATTCCAAAATCCTATAAGTTCAGGATTGGAATGGTAGATGCTAGTGCTGAATTGAAGAATTTTAGCAATTCTAGCTTTTTCCGTGGAATTACTCAGGGAGACAAGAGCAATGCTTGATAAAAGCCCAATAATTGAAATTACCACTAAAAGTTCAATGAGAGTGAAAGATTTTTTATTTTTCATCTTGTCTTTATCATATCATAAGAATACCTGCCAATCAAAAACTGCCCCACCCTACCCTTTACCGGACAAGAACCTCCATAACTTTTATAGCAAATTCTTTTGAAGCACTAGGTCCGTTGCCCGTAATAATCATTCCGTCACTTATCACCATCTCATCGTTAAATTCGGCTCCGTTTTCTTCTAAAATTTTAACTGCAGATTTGTCTACGGGACTTGTCCAAACAGTGGCTTTTCTTCCGTCTAAAACCCCTGCCTTGGCTAAAATAACAGGCGAAATACAGATGGCGGCCAGGACTTTGTTGCCAATAATCGTTTCTTTAGCTAGCTTATAAGAATCTTCGTTATCAAGATAAGTTAAGGCTCCAGAACCGCCTATAAAAACTACTGCATCGTAATCTTTGGGGTTTGCGTCTTTAACTAAAACTTCCGTCTCAACCGTGTTCCCTTCGATTCCGATCGCCTCTCCTATTTTGTTGCTGGCCACCGTTATTTTCGCTCCGGCAGATTCAAACACCTCTCTGGTTTTAAAATATTCCTCATCGCGAAAATCTTTATAGGCGATGACTATTAATATTGATTTGTTTTCTAAATTAGGCATTGATTTTTCTTCTTTATTTTGATTATTTTTATAAACTAAAAATCCGGTCAGTATCAGTATAATACAAATTCCAAACAAAAGAAAAATATTGATTTTTTTCGTATTATTGGCCGTTGTTTTTTAAATATTTATATTTAGCTATGTTGTGCTCTTCCAAGGTCCTGCTAAAAATTGTTTTTCCTTCCGGCGTGGACAAATAATACCAGTAGGCGCTGCTCTTGGGATTAATCGCAGCTTGGATGCTCTCTATTCCAGGGCTGCAAATCGGGCCCTGGGGCAGTCCCAAGTATTTATAAGTGTTATAGGGAGAATCAATCTTTGTTTCTTCTGTGGAGACCTTGCCGCCCTGCTTTTCGGTGAAATAGATAATAGTGGCGTCAACCTGAAGAGGAACTTTATTATTTAATCTTTTCCATAAAATTCCCGATACTATTTCTTTATCTTCCTTTGTATTTACTTCCTTTTCGATTAGGGAAGCCATCGTAATTACGTCAAAAACGGTTTTCTTTTGTTTTTCTATCGCCTGCCTTAAATCAAGAGTAAATTTCTTGTCAAAATTATCTAGCATTATTCTGGCAACCTCTTCTCCGTTCGCGTCGTAAGAAAACTCATATGTGTCGGGAAACAAAAACCCTTCCAGAGAAGCACTATCAGTAGCGCTTTTTAAAAAGCTGAATTCTCCCTTAAAATCTTTTGCTTTAAGGTCGGAGATGTTATAAATTTTATTCGCGCTTTCCGCTAGGGCTTCTTCTATGTCTTTTATCCCGTATCCCTCGGGCACCACCAAATCAATCTTTACCACCTCGCCCTGGATAAACTTATTTACCATCTGAGGAACATTCATGGAATAAGAAAGATAATAAGTGCCCGCCTGGAGCTGGGAAGATATTCCCTTGGTTGCGACGTAAAGGCGGAAATCGGATGACCATTTTACAAGTCCCCGCTTCTGCAGATTAAGGGCTATTTCCCTTGATCCCTGCCCTTTTTCAATGCTGAAAACAACCTGTTTTTGTGATAAAGAATTCTTGGGCAAAAAGATATCCCAGAACAAAAATCCGATAATAGAAAAACCGATGAGTAATGCTATTAAATATTTGTTCATAATGACAATAGGGGGACAAAAACAAATCCCGGATATTCTTTTTCTTCAAATTTAATTTCTCCGCTTGCCGACTGCTTTTTTTCGCAAACTACGATGGAATTATTTATCGGGGCCACGATCCGGCCGTTAACCTTCAGCTGTTCTTTCCAAGAATCAGGGATTTTATTTGTCGCCGCCGATGCTAAAATTTTATCAAAAGGAGCTTCCTTTGCATATCCCTTGGATCCGTCGGCGATTATAAATTCCGATATTCCTTTTTCAGCAAAGCCGTATCTTGAAGCGTTTTTTTCTCCGAACTCTTTTAATTCCGGAACCAATTCCAGGGAAAAAACCTTTCCTTTCGGGCCGACTATTTCCGCCAATAAAGCGCTTGTCCAGCCCGATCCGCTGCCCACGTCCAGTATCTTGTCTCCCGGTTCTGGCCCCAGCTCTTCCAGCATAAAAGCCACTACCGAAGGCTGAGAAATAGTCTGGCCTGAGCCTATTGGCAAAGCTTCATTGATTTCAGACAAATCTCCCATTTCTTCGGGCAAAAAATCTATCCTTTTTATCTTTCGAAAGGCCGCAATGATCCTTTTGGTTTTTAGCGAGCCTTCTTCAATTAAATAATCTATTAGGCCCATATTCTTTGCCAAAAATTAATCCTGTTAATTAGCAAAATTCCGTCCAAATGGTCGACTTCGTGCTGGATGATTCTGGCCAGCAATCCGTCCGCCTTCAGTTTCATCCTCTCCCCTTTTTCGTCCAACCATTCTATTTCAATTTCTTTCGGCCTTATTATCTTTAAGGAATAACCGGGCAGGCTGAGACATCCCTCTTCAAGGGCTTCTTTCTTCCAGCTTTTTTTAACAATCCTGGGATTAAAAAAAATTCTGGGACCGTCTCCGGCATCGACCACAATCAGCCTCTTTAATTCACCGATCTGGGACGCGGCCAAGCCGACCCCCTGGTTGGCATTCATTGTTTCTATCATCTCTTTCGCCAGTTTCTGGACATCTTCCGAAATCTCTTTGATTTCTTTCGCTCTTTTTTTTAAAAGAGGATTTGGATATTTAATAATTTCTCTATTCATATCTTCTTGTTTTTTAAAAAACCCGGGCTTACCGGAATTCAAAACAAAAACAAACGATTATCAATATTCTTTTTTATTATGATTATTAGTCAATTTATATGTGTTTAACAACGTAAAATTTCTTGAAAACTTCATACATTGCGGGGACTGAGGGAATCGAACCCCCATCAATGCTTTTGGAGAGCACTATTCTGCCGTTAAACTAAGTCCCCTTTGGACAAAGATTTTTAAGAATCTTTGTCGAGATTAATTCGTTAGGCGCTAAGGATATTCTACTTAATTACGTTGCTAGTATATTTATCTTTATAACAATTTTCCCACCTTTGAGCAAGTTAATCTCCTTAATCAAAAAATCACCGAATTGGTGGTGTTTTGTCTTACAATCTATGTTGTTCGCATAACGCATCTTGTAGAAACAAAAAATTGCTAATTAGGCGGTTTTTTTGATAGAATTAAATCATGATTAGAAGTCAGATTATCATTGTCTTGAGAGATAAATTTGGAAGGATTCTTCTACAGTTGAGAGACGAAAAGCCAAAAAGATACCCAAATTATTGGGCTTTTTTTGGTGGGGGGATAGAAAAAGGAGAAACGCCAGAAAAAGCTTTTAGAAGAGAGTTAAAAGAAGAATTAGGAAGACGTTTTAAGAATTATAAATTTTTTAGGAAATACAAACTAAAAGACAAATTTGGATCTATTGAGGAATATGTTTATATTATTTCTATAAAATCTCTTGCCTCAAAGCTGAGATTAAAATTAGGAGAAGGAAGAGGATTGGCTTTTCTTTCGTGTAAAGAAATAAAAAAAATAAAAACTCCTGAATATGAAAAATCTATATTTGATGATTTATGTAAACTAAATAGGGCCTAATCTCATTTATTACCATTAGTAAATTATTTTATGAAAAACCTGGTCGCTAACGATTTAATTGGGAAAGCATTTTTTCCAATTCGGCAATATAGTAATGACAAAGAATTTTTTAATAATTATTTTGTTCTTTTAATCTCAATTAAAGAAGAATTGAGGGAATTTGAATCAAAATTTTTAATTACTGGTTTTTATATAAATCACATAAATAATGCGAGCGTGCAAAATAGTATACGTGTTACTTATTTTGTTATTGATAAAAATAAATTTATTGTTGAAGATGAGTTTAAAAAAATTTCAAACAATAATAAAAATAATGAGTCTCCCAAGGGAATCCCTCCTGGTTCGCTCTTCGGTAGTGGCTACCCGAACATAGAAGATTTGAGAGGAAGACAATTTTTAAATACATACAGTCAAATAGGGTTAGATTTGTTAGACAAGTTAAAGACGGAATATTTATATAATTTAATATCTTCATATAGGTTAAAACTTATTATAGATCCCCGACGAAAATCTTACGATGATATTTCAGATTCAAAAGAGGATATTAAATTAACGTTTGCTGACACCTTTAATAAAAATAGTGATTTTTACAACAAACTAAATAGTAATTTATATTCTGCAGATAATTTATGGGAAGACCTGGCTCGTTACAGAATTGTGATTAATAACAATAATTTTTCCATAGGTTTCTTTGGCCATTTTTTAGTAAACATGTTTTTAATACCAGACGAGTATGTTTTAATTAAGAAAAATTACCCCTCAAACATGTTTTGATATCTTCCGTTCCCAGGACCTATCAAAAACAGCCCAGTAATGGGCAGTTTTATTTAGTTTATTTTTTATTTTATTAGCCTAATAGCCATTTCTATAAATGGCGCAACAATTAAAATAGCGCCAAAATAAAGCATAAAATCTCCAATACTACAAATAGATTTCCCGAACCAGAACCTATCACAAAGCCCAGCCAATTTCGTTTTTTTATTAACGGCGCATATGCGACGTGATGGGTTCAATTTTTTAAACCGATTAAACTCTCTTCGGTCCCGAGCCAAGACGGGCATACGAAAATTGTTAAAGCTAATGACATATAAATTAGCTTCGCCACCCATAGCCATAACGAGAAAACAAAAAGCCCACCAAGGAAAATTATATTTGTATAGAAGCCAAGATACAAAACCAGCACAAATTACCGCCTTAAAGATTTCTACCGTCTCCTTCGTCGCTATATTATTTCTTTCTAGAAAGAAAATGATTTTCATGCCTCTAAAATAACCAGATTTTTAGAAAATTTCAAGTCTTTTTGTTTCTACAAGATGCGTTATACGAACAACATAGATTGTATGAATAAAAAACCACCAAAGGGGCGGTTTTTTATTTATTCCTTAAATAACAAAACAATCTCCCCTATTTTTCTAGAGAGATTGTTTCCTCAAACTCAAAGACTATTCGTCGTGCTCCCAATGTTTTATCTCCTTGTGTACGGTTGTCAAAGGTTATTAGGGTTTATTTTTATTGTTAATAACTCATTTGACACCTTCTTCTAGAAAAATTACAATAAAAGTGTGATAAATACCTGTTCTACTTATTAAAATTAAGCCCTGCACTTAAGGGCTTTTTATTTTGTGGGGTGTGGAAAACCCCCTTTTTTCAATGAGAATTGACGAATTTTGTTCCAAAACTTATTTGTGTTAATGTGTCTTAATAAAAAGAGTTTGTAAGCTGGACGTGATTGATTAGGGCTCGTAGTTCAATTGGTAGAACAGGTATTTATCACATATCAAATGAGGGTTCGAGTCCCTTCGAGTCCAGGCACGTCCAGCCTACAGATTCTTTCTTCCCCGCAAGGGGTTTTTAGTTTCAACTCAAACTCTTATCACTTCTTCAAATTACATTCAAAAACGGAGGTTTTACATAAGCCTCCGTCTTAGTAGTTTAATAGGGTAGTTCGGGTCGTCTAAGGTTTATTTTTTATGTTTCTAACATCTGAGTCAGAATGAACCTTAGCCTTATCTTCTGGTGAAAGTTTATCATATTTTTCTGCTACTTCTGCCAAGTCTTTTGATATTTCTCTGACCCGATTTTTTGCTTCGTTAGCTAGAAGGTCTTCGCTTGTTTCGTGATTTTTTTCCCACCTATCAATAATCTTTCTACCAAGTTCTTTTATATCTTTTTTTCCTATAATCAGTTCTTCAATTTGAGCTTTTAGTTTCTGAATGTCATAAGAGACAGAATTTCTTACCCTCAACAAAGGAAACCCAGCGTCCTTAAAAGCGTCATCAACAAAATCGTCTCTGTCCATTCTGTCGGTTCGATTGTGAGTGCTGTCGTCTAACTCTATCGCCAGTAAGGGATTCAAATAATTCTTATCAGTAAGGACAAAATCAACCGACTTATACTTTATCTTGCTCTGATAACGGAAGTAGTCGCTCTTATCTGCTTTGACATAAAGAAGATTAGAAATCCGAATCTGAGGAAAGATATAATATTTATTCTCTGTTGCCTTTTCCAAAATTCTGAAAAAAGATGACTCCGCAGTAGTCAGTAAATATTTCTTTCCGAAATAAGGGAGTCTTTCTTTCTGTCCTCCTCCCCTGAAGTATTCATTGGCAATCCAGAGTATTCCTACGACTACAATGAAAAAAATAAGATATCCCATAGATTTATCTTTTACTATCTTTCTTAAAAAGATTCTTTAAATTTTCATCGGCTCTTTTGCGAATTTCATCAAATTCTTTCTGTTGTTTAGCCTCTTCCTCTTTTTGGTTTAGTCCCAGTAATTCATTATACCTTTTTTCAATTTCCTCTCTTCTAATATGTGGCTCCCTAACTCTTTCATCATGTCTTTCGAATACCCCTTCTCCCGAATCTACATCGAGCATTTCTGATGCAGTAAAAATTTCAGAAATTGCCGAGACATAATCAGTCCAATCTTTTGCTATTCTTATACCCATTTTTGGGTCGTGTTTAAACTTTTCCTTAAGATGAATATACTTATCTTCCATTACTCTCAAAACATATAGCTCCCTTTCATTGTTTAATCCAAGTGGGTTTCTCATTAAATTCTCTCGTATAAAACGTGCTACTTTCTCTTCTTTTTCAATAATGTTTTCTGGCTTCCTTGCCTCAAAATATTTGCCAATTGAATATAATAAATACCACGCAATAAGAAAAATTATTATTTTGTCCATATTTATTTGGTCTTATGCTTGATTGTTGATAGGTTAACATTAATTATTTATACCTCTTACGTAGGTATAACGAAAGCCCCCTTGCGGGGGCTTTGATATAAGCTTAATCGTTATAATTTCCTCAAATTCAAAGACTATTCGTCGTGTGCCTAACGTTTGCTCTCCTTGTGCTTGGTGTGCTTTCTGCACCACTTGCAGAACTTACTCATGCCCAACTTCTCCTCAGCCATTTTCTTTGATTTGTGGGTAAAGTAGTTGACTCTCTTGCACTCCTGGCACTGTAATTTTACGAATGGTTTTTTTGTTGCCATGTTTTTATTTTATGCTGTCTTTCTAAGCTATTAATTAAGGAAACTCCGTCCACCCTTTTGTTTGAGCCTGAGAGCAGACTTGCACTGCTGACCTCGTCTTTACCAAAGACGTGCTCTGCTACCTGAGCTACTCAGGCACAAGGGCGAATTCATCCCTTCGGGTAGAAAGTTTTTTCTACTGTATTAAAGAATAGCAAAAAACAGCGGAATTACAAGCTTTAATTAAATAAAAAAGACGGTTTATTCCGCCTTTTTAGCTGTGCATCGGATCACGATTATCATGTTCCCAGGGCTTAATCAAACGCTTTTTCTTTTTAACGACGAAATCGTTTCTCTGTTGACTTAAACCTTTTTCCTGGTTGTTCGGATCTTCTTCTTTCAATTCCAGTTCTTTTACCTCCAAAGCTGAGTATCTTCTCATTATCGCTTTTGCCTCTCTTGCGGTTACCGTATCAATTTTTTTGCTTTCAAGCACTTTTTCAAAGTCTTTTCTTTCCAGATCATCTCTTTTCTTAAAGATTTCCCAGACCTGATAATTCAGAAGCCTGCTGTCCCTGAGGTGCTCAAAGAGAAATATAAAGTCCTCTTTGGTCGGTTGTCTGTTTAATACTTCTTCCCATGCCTTTTCTTTGACGACTTTTGCTCTGCATATAGCCAGGCAAAGATCTTGATTACTAGGTTTTGTTTTCAAAAATTCCTGCCAGACTTCTTCCTCGAATTCTTTCAAGTGACTCATCTTTATAATGATATCTTTAGGGGCAAAATGAACATTTCTTTCCTTTTTCTCTGCTGACTCAAACCTCATCATTCACCTCTTTCATTAGTAAGATTTTAAAATAACTGTTTAATATTATATATAATTTGTATTAATTTGTCAAACAAAAATTCTGACAATCTATTTGTCTTATTTATTATTGATTCTAATTCCAGGGATTAAAAAGATATTTGGTATAACCTTGAACTGTATTTATTAGAGGAGCCTAAAAGAAAATAAAAGTACAAAATAGATCGTTATCAAAAAAACGATAAAGAAAATAATAAATATTACTATCGCAAAAAGCGCCTTGATTAACCTATTTTTAATGTTGAATTTATTAATGATCTTATTCGAAATAAATCTGATTGATAGAAAAATAGCCCAACTAATAACGGAAAAGATAAAAGATATGACCGCCATTAACCATAAACCATTTTCCACCCCTAGGGGTATTAAGATTATCGATAAGGGGACTAATGATAATATAAAAAATACCGAAAATAAGGGTATAAAACTAATTCTTGAATATTTAACATCTTCTCCTTTCTTTCTTTTTATATAGAAATAAGTTAAAGCTAGCCCGATCAAACTAAGAATGTTACCAAGTCCAATTAGCGCATATTTTTTTAATTTACGGAATCGTATATAACCAGCGACCCCTCCTGCAATAAATGAAACAATGCCTACGATTAAAATGTATAAAAATAATCCAAAAAATAAATGATTGTTTATAACTGATAAAGCAAGGGAAATCTTGAATGGTCTACCGTTTTCCATCCATAAATCTTTTTTTAATAATTTAGCCGGAGCATTTATAGTTATTTTGGTGTATTCTGATTCTCCTAACCATGGTTTTTTGTCTCCATAAAATTTTTGTAATTCTGGAGAAATTACCCCATTTTCTTTATCAATGAAACCATTAAAACCAGAAGAGTTTATTTCGTATAATCCCGAAGCCATTCCCAGCATCACTTTATAATCATCACTGCCTTGACTAAAATAGTTAAGAGAAGATTCGCAATATTTATTAATATCTTCTATTACATTTTTCGTTTCTTCTCCCCAGCTGCTATTTAATAATTGTTGAATTGAAGAGGGGTAGGAGTAATAATCACCATAATACATTTCTAATATTGTCTCTAATTGACGCATGTCGGATTGACATCTAGCCGTGCGAGCAGAATAGTAACCTTTTGTTCTTTCGGTGTAATAGTTTATTTCTGTATAATCTTTTATGTCCGAAAAAATTTCTGGCTTAACGTGGTCTAATACCCTTATTGTGATGGGCATTATTGCTTCTCCATAAACACTGGTAAGGATTAAAGGATAATATATTTTTGAGATAGGAAAACTTATAAATATTCCTCTTTGGCCATTGTAATTGTCAGCGACTGATTTTGCGGCAATCCAAGAGACTACAAAGCTATAATCTTTCTCTATGTAGGAGTTCAATTCAGAAATACTGCCCTGTTTTATATTAAATCCTTTTTTAGAAAAATAATCATAAATGGCTTGGCTATTTTTAGCCGTAATAACCTCTGTAACCATTCCTGCTTTTTCTAGATGTTTCTCTACTAAAACAAAATCTCCAGAATCTGTTTCATCTCCAAGCGCCAATTTTGCATGGGCTCCTCCTAAGGATACGAGTAAAAAAGGAAAAGGAGATAATTGACCTAGTAATCCTGCATAATATGTCGATTTAATATCTTCAGAAATTTGAAGTTTTGCTTTTGATATCACTTCATCGCCGAAAAAAAATGGAAGTCCGGAAGTGATATCTATTTCTACCTTTTCTGGATTGCTAGGAATAGGCATTATCCAAACGATATCTGAATTTTCTTCTTCAATGTCAGCTGAAACAATTAATTTCTCTGTCCCTTGTTCATAGTTTATAAATGCTTGCTGGCTATTTTCATCAACCCAGACCCAATCACCGTTTGGCAAGGGCCTGCCAACTCCCCCGTCGGCTTTTACCGCCAAAGGAAGGGAAAAAAAGTTACTAAAATTAATAAGTAAATAAATTTATTTTTCATATTATTTTATTGTATCAAAAAATTGCCTATTTGGCGCTAGGTTAATAAAAATAGACTATTTCATTTGTTAAACAGGATTTTCTCAGAATGTTTTAATTATGCTGGATTCCTTAACCTGTTCTATATAAAATCTGTTGTGGGCAGGGAGGGATTCGAACCCCCGAAGGTTAGAAACCACGTGGTTTACAGCCACGCCCCTTTGACCGCTCAGGAACCTGCCCTTTTTCTAATGCATCTTATCAAATAATATTTACTTTTCAATGACTTTTCCTTCCTTCTTCCTCCATTTTTCAATTTCTTTGTGATCTCCGGAAACTAAGACTTTAGGAACCTTCCAGGATTTACCTTTCTTAAAATTGAACGATTCAGGCCTGGTATATTGGGGATATTCAATAAATCCCTTTTCCTTGGTGATTCTTTCTTTTAAAAGCTGGGGTTTTCCCAAAACGCCAGGAATCAATCTTGCTATCGTTTCCGTTATCACCATTGCCGGAAGCTCCCCTCCCATCAGATCGTAATCCCCTATTGATAATTCCAAGTCTGCAATATTTTTTGCCACCCGCTCATCCACTCCTTCATATCTTCCGCAAATCATTATTATTCTGTTAAATTTAGAAAGAGAATAAGCTGTTTTCTGATCAAACTTCTTTCCCCGGGGAGTAAAGAGTATTATTTTTGTTTTTTTCTTGTTAAATTTGGTCAGCTCTTTGATTGCCTTAAAAATCGGCTCTACTTTCAACACCATTCCCAGGCCTCCTCCGAACGGCCTGTCATCAACGCTTTTGTGCTTGTCAAAAGCCCAATCCCTTAAATTATGAATATTAATCTTGATAAGCTTTTTTTCCCGTGCTTTTTTAATGAAAGATTCATTAAAATAAGAATCAAAGATTTTGGGAAAAATAGTAATGATATCAAATGTGATCATATCCAACAAAAAACAGCGCTATTTTTGATGATAGCACTGTTTTTTTCTAATGTAAACGAAATTTTAGAGCTTTAAGTCGTCAAGACCTTCTTTATCGAAAGAGGTCTTTTCCCTCGGAGCTCTGCCGCCTTCTGGCTCTTCGATCTTTAAATTCACTCTTGCGTGATTTTTAAGACCGACGATGCGAACCAGGCTTCTGATAGATCTGGCAGTTGATCCGGCTCGGCCGATAATCTGACCCATGTCTTCTGGGTTTACTTTCAAAGAAAGCAGGACACCCATTTCATCAACCTTGCGGTCAATGTTAACATCTTCAGGATGATCAACCAAAGCTTTCACGATATACTCCAGGAAATCTTGATCGCTAGATGCTTTTGACATAATCTTTCTGAATTACTGATTTTTATCATTTCAAGTAGCCCGACCTTTCGGAATTCTCTCCTTCTTTGATAACAAGAGAATCTGAAAAGCTACTGTGTCTATTTTAATATATTTTTATCGGGTTTGTCAAGAAGCCTGTTTTTCTTCCGCCGGCTTCTCGGAAACAGCTTCTTCCGTCTTTTTTTCTGGTTCCGGAGCTACAGGAGCCTCAGCTGGCTTTTCCGTTACCGGAGCTGTAGCTGCGGGGGCTGCCTCCGCTTCTTTCTTTGATTTCTTGTAAACATTAATCTTTTTCCCTTCGATTATCTTTCCCGAAACTAGCATGTTGTAAACGGTATCGGACGGCTTGGCTCCTTTCGACATCCAGTATTTTATCCTTTCGCCCTTTAAAAGCTTTTCCTTTGTCAAAGGATTGTAAAAACCGACCTCTTCGACAAAACGGCCCCTTCTTGCGGCTTTGCTTTTTTCGGTCACCACTATTTTATACGACGGCTGATTTTTTTTTCCGACGCGGAATAAACGAATAACTAGCATAATATTTTAAAATTTTTAATTTCTGTTTTTTAATTGAAGATCTGCGATTACCACTTTTTGGTTTCCAGGCCATTTTTGGCCGCTTGTGCTTCCGCCTCCTGTTTTGAAGAACCCTCTCCCTTGGCAATCAGTTCTTTTTCCAAGAAAACTCCGACAACAAAGCGTTTTGCATGATCAGGCCCGCTTTCCCTTAAAACCTTGTAGGTGGGCGTAATCCCCTCCTTTTCCTGGGATTGTTCCTGAAAACATGATTTGGCATCCCTGTAAAGGCCTTTGCTAATGATTTCATCTAATTTTCCAAGCAGGTATTTTCTAATGAATTTCTGGCATGTTTTATACCCGGAATCAAGATAAGCCGAGCCGATCAGCGCCTCAAAGGTATTGGCCAAAATATACTGCCTGGCTTTTCCCAATTCTTTGGTTTCCCCTTTGGAAAGCAACAAGAAGCTGTTGAGGTCAATCTCTCCTGCAACTTCTGCCAGCATCTTAGCATTTACCAAAGCCGCCCGCCAGTTGGTCAGCTCCCCTTCCGATTGCTGGGGATATTTTTCGTAAAGATATTCCGTAACGATCAGCTCTAGTACGGCATCGCCAAGGAACTCCAGCCTTTCGTTGTTATCCAGATGAAATTTGGGGTTTTCGTTAAGATAAGAGCGGTGGCAGAATGCCTGAACCAGCAAATCTTTATTTTTAAATTTCAGGTTTAGCTTTTTTTCCAGCCTTGAAAAATCGTGCATAATTATTTTACTTCTGTTTCTTTTTTCTTTTTTTCTCTTGCTTCTATTTCTTTATATACTGTCCCGAGCACCCCGTTGATGAACTTGCCCGAAGATTCACCTCCGAAAGACTTGGCCAGCTCTATCGATTCGTTTATGGCAACCTTTGAGGGAACCTCTTTCTTGTTCCCGAATAACAGTTCGTAAAGGCCGATCCTTAAAACATTTCTGTCGACAATAGTGATTTGATTTATCGGCCACTCGGGGGCAACGTTCTCGATGATCTTATCTATCTTTAAAAGATATTTTACCACTCCGCTGATTAGCTGCCAGACGAAGCCCGTATCTTCCAGCCCCGGGCCGAATTCCCTGATATTTTTTTCAACAATTTTTTCCAGGTTGTGCTTTTTATCGGAAAAATCCCACTCGTAGAGGGATTGCATGGCAATGGAACGTGATAGGTGCCTGGATGCCATATTTATTTCTTACTAAGTCCTTCCCAGCTCAAGGGTTTCTTCCCTTCCCCTTCTTTCTCCGATTCTTTTCCGGCCATCTCTTTCTCTCTCTGTTTTTTCTCCCTTTTATCCAGTTTTTTCAAAACATCTATTACTTCTTTCCCTTTGTAATATCCGCAGTTGGAGCAAACGACATGAGGCAAAGCCGGCTTTCCGCATTTCGGACAGGCCGTTAGGGTCGCTCTCTCAATATGGATATGAGCCCTTCTTCTGTCCCTTTTTGAGCTGGTATGATGACGTTTAGGTACTGTCATAATGAATTGATATTAACAAAAATATTTTATTTTGCAAGCCCGAGCCTGAAGCTTTTGCGGTGTATCGGGCAGGGCCCGTATTTTTTAATAAGCTTAAAATGAAGCTTGGTCGGATATCCTTTGTGCTGTTTGAAGCGATAGGCGGGATATTTTTTATCATATTTATCCATGATCCTGTCCCTTGTAACCTTGGCGATTATGCTTGCCGCCGCGCAGGAAAAAACCTTTTCATCGGCTTTTATGATTGATTTTTGAGGAATATTTACTTTATCAAGTTTGAAATTTCCATCCAAAATAAGAAAATCAATCAGCTCAATTTTTTCTCGCTTATTACTTTTTTTCACAGAATCTTTGCCTAATTTTTTTTCTAAATTAATCAAGGATTTTTGCATCGCTAATTTTGTCGCCTCTAAAATATTTATTCTATCAATCGTCTTCTCGGAAACTATCCCCACTCCCCACTCCAAATTAGAATGGTTAATTAATATTTTAAAAAAATATTCTCTTTTTTTTGCGCTCAATTTTTTTGAATCTCTGATCGAAAAAAAAGAAAATCTTTTCGTTTTTATCAATATCGCTCCGGCAACCACCGGTCCGGCCAAAGGGCCCCTGCCCGCCTCATCTAAGCCGACCGGATATTGGATTTCTTTTTTCCATAATTTTTTTTCTTCTTTTAAATTGGGATAACGCATATTGGGAATCGTTTAGATATCTTAACAAATATAATAATTAAAAGAAAAAAGAACGGTTATTTTTCCGCTCTTATTTTTTGGTCTTTTTATGTTGGCAGGTTTTCAACCATTTCCTAAAAGGAATCATTTCGCCCATTGTTATGGACGAAAATTCTTTATCCGTTCCGTATGTGTCGTGTTTGTCATCAATGGGCGGTATCGGTGTTTTTTCTTTTTTCATAATAAAGAAAACATTCAGGCACTCAGCAAGGGCTGATTCATTTAAAAAACTTACGTAATCAAGTTCTGTCGAAAAGTAATAACGGAAATCTCTTTTTGAATTTTTGTCAATATCGCGCATTCTGATCAACCTGCGGGACAATTCTTTTAAGGCTTCTTCTGACTCCATATTTAGAAATAATTCGTAGTTGTATGTCGGATAGCCCACGTTAGATTTCAGCTTACTGAGAAGCCCTATTATGAATCCAAGGATTTCTTCTTCTTTGTATGTCGTCATTTCTCCTCACCCCATAAAACCATATTAAATTTTTAAGAGCTAATTCTTCCCTTAATAGCGGAAAGATAATGAATAATAGCAGGATTATTATTAAAAAACAAGAGAAATTAATTTTGCTTTTATCTGTAAAATCTTGTAGAATAATCTATTGTTATGAAGTTCACGCACCTGCATACCCACAGCCATTATTCCCTTCTGGACGGTTTGGCCAAGATAGACGAGCTTCTTGACCGAACAAAAGAGCTGGGAATGGATTCTCTCGCCTTAACGGACCATGGAAACATCTATGGCGCTGTTGAATTTTTTAAAAAAGCTACGGAGCGCGGGATAAAGCCCATTATCGGCACCGAACTCTACCAGAGCCTGGAAAAGATGTCGGATAAACGGCCAAATATAGACGATAAAAGATATCATCTGGTTTTATTGGTAAAAAACGAAGAGGGATATAAAAACCTGACAAAACTTTTGACTAAGGCGCATCTGGAGGGATTTTATTACAAGCCGAGGGTAGACGAAGAACTGCTCGCCCAATGCTCCAACGGGCTGATCGCCATGTCCGCCTGCCTGGCCGGAAAGGTTCCGAAATTAATTTTGGAAAAAAAGATTGCTGATGCGGAAAAAGCCGCTTTGAGATACCAGGAAATTTTCGGCAAAGGGAATTTTTATTTAGAGCTCCAGAATCATCCCAACTCCCCGGACCAAAAGTTAGCCAATAAAGAAATAGTCCGCATTGCCCAAAAATACGATATTCCTTTGGTGGCCACAAACGACATCCACTATCTGAAACCCGAAGATGCGGAAGCTCAGGACCTTTTGATGCTGATCAATACCGGAGCGAACATTAACGACCCGGAAAGATTAAGCTTGAAAACTGATGATTTTTCAATGAAAGCACCAGAGCAGATGATTGAAGATTTCAAAGATGTTCCTGAAGCGATTGAAAATACCCAAAAAATCGTTGAAAAATGCAGCTTCCAGTTCGAATTAGGAAATGTCAAGCTTCCAAAATTTGAGGTCCCGGGCAAAGAAACTCCGGAAGAGTATTTGGAAGAGCTTTGCTCCCAAGGACTGAAAAAGCGCTTTGGGGAAAATCCCAGCCGAGAGGTTATGGACAGGTTTGATTACGAGCTTTCCGTGATAAAGCAAACCGGCTTTGTTTCCTATTTCTTAATCGTCCAGGATTTTGTCAATTGGGCTAAAAGCAACAGGATCGTAGTTGGTCCGGGCCGAGGATCGGTCGGAGGATCTCTGATCGCCTATCTCTTGAATATAACCAACATTGATCCGCTGAAATACAATCTTTTATTTGAAAGATTTTTAAATCCGGAAAGGATTTCCTTGCCCGATATCGATCTTGATTTTACAGACCGCAGAAGGGACGAAGTGATCCATTACGTAGCCCAAAAATACGGACGCGATAAGGTGGCCCAGATTATAACCTTCGGAACAATGGCTGCAAGAGCGGCCTTAAGAGACGTGGGCAGGGCCCTGGGCTATACCTACAGCTATTGCGACCGGATCGCAAAAATGATCCCCATGGGGATGTCTTTGGACGACACGTTAAAAAAAGTTTCTGAATTCCGCGTTCTTTACGAATCTGACGCCGAGGCGAAAAAACTAATCGATTTTGCAAAGAAATTGGAGGGGGTCGCCAGGCACGCTTCAACCCATGCCTGCGGAGTCGTTATCTCAAATTCTTCTTTAAGCGAATCTGTCCCCTTGCAGCACCCCACCGCGGACGACGAAACCATCGTAACCCAATACGAAATGCATTCCATTGAGGATCTGGGTCTTTTGAAAATGGACTTTTTGGGACTCAAAAACCTTACGATCATCGAGGACACCCTGGCAAGGATTTACAAGGTTCAGGGCTTTAACCTCGATCTTGAAAAAATTCCCCTGGACGACAAAAAAACTTACCGCCTCCTCCAAAAAGCTGAGACAATCGGCGTATTCCAAGTTGAATGCTTAAGCGGAGAAACTATTGTTTCTAATACGACCATTAAAAAACTTTACGAAATAAAAAATAAAAAAAGGTTGACATCTGTCTATTTGGATGAGGGAAAAACTCATTTAAATCAAATTATTGATGTTCTAGAAAGCGGCGAGAAAGAAATTTACGCTTTGATTGCGGAAAACAACAGGTATATCAAGGCGACGAAAAACCATTATTTTCTGACGGAAAACGGGTGGAAAAAATTAGGCGACATTAAGAGCGGAGAAAACGTTTTAATCAGGGAAAACGCCAAACATCTTGCATATAATGTTTGCAGGAGATGCGGAAAACAAATCAGCGGACAGAAAGACGGAAAAAGTAATTTTTGTTACAGCTGTTCCGCAAAGTTTTACAGCAATCCGAGTAAAAAAGAGTCTAGGGAAAAAATAAAGGAAGCAAGGCTAAAATTTTATCAGCAGGGAGGAAGGCCGTGGAACTACGGAGCAACCTTGGAAAACAATGAAATATGGAGAGAAACAGCAAAAAAAATATCCCGAGCCCTTGCCGGAAGAACACTTGAAGAAGTGTGGGGAAAAGAAAGAGCGGACAAATTCAAAAAAGCTCATTCGGAAAGAAACAAGGGCGAAAACAATCCGATGTTTGGCAAGCCGTCTCCTCACAGAAAAGGAGGATTCAGAGAAGATTTGGGACATTATGTCCGTTCTGCTTGGGAAGCTGATTTTGCGCGCATTTTAAGGTTCTTTAAATTGAGCTACCAATATGAACCGAAAACGTTTGCCCTTAAAAAATCGGAGGGAAATATTGTTCATTATACTCCGGATTTTTACGTTCCCGCCAAAAAAACTTTTTACGAAATCAAGGGATGGATGCACGATTTAGACGAAGAAAAAATAGAGCTTTTTAAAAAACAGTACCCGGAGCTTAGTCTTGTATTGATAAATAAAACGAAATTCGCGGAACTTGCGTTAAAATATAAAAACTTAATAGCGTGGGAATGTCCGAGAATTCCGATCAAACAAAGTTTTAAGTTCGTTAAAGTAAAAGAAATTAAATATTGCGGTAAGGAAAAAACTTATGACATAACAATGCAATCTCCGGGTAATAACTTCGTGGCGAACGGTTTTTTGGTTCACAACAGCGACGGAATGAGACGCTACCTTAAACAGCTGAAACCGACTGACTTCGAAGATATTATTGCCATGGTGGCATTGTACCGGCCCGGGCCGATGCAGTTTATCCCCGACTATATTGCCGGAAAAAACAAAAAGAAAAAAGTTGAATATCTCCATCCCAAGCTTCAGCCGATACTTGAAAGCACTTACGGAATAGCGGTTTATCAGGAACAGGTCATGAGAATCGCCAGGGACTTGGCCGGATTCACCCTGTCCGAAGCCGACGTATTAAGAAAAGCAATCGGGAAAAAGATTAGAAAGCTACTGATGGCTCAGAGGGAAAAGTTTATCGAAGGAATGAAAAAAAACAATATAGACGAAAATATCGCCCTTCAGATCTGGTACTGGATAGAGCCATTCGCAAGCTATTCTTTCAACCGCTCACACGCGGCGGCCTATGCCATGATCGCCTACCAGACCGCCTACCTGAAAGTCCACTTCCCCGTCGAGTTCATGGCCGCTCTTCTTACCTCCGAAAGAAACGACATAGACAGGATTTCCGTTCTGATCGGAGAATGCAAAAAAATGAACCTGGAGGTTCTTCCTCCGGATATAAACGAAAGCTTCAACTATTTCGGAGTTGTTCCCAACAAAAATCAGATCCGGTTCGGACTGTCAGCGGTAAAGAACGTTGGCTCGGGAATCGTTGAGACGATCGTTGAGGAAAGAAAATTAAAAGGCCCCTATGTTTCAATCGGGGATTTCATCTCCCGGATCAGCTCCAAGGATTTGAACAAAAAATCAATGGAAAGCCTGATCAAGGCCGGGGCATTTGACAAGATAGCGGAAAGAAATCAGTTGCTTTTGAACATGGAAAAACTTCTGGAATCTTCCAGGGAAAATCAGAAGACAAAAACCAACGGCCAGAGGGGGCTCTTTGAAGGAATGAATTTTAATAATAATATAAAGATGGAGACCGCTGTTCCGGCCAGCGAAAAAGAAAAATTGGGATGGGAGAAAGAATTGCTCGGCCTGTTTATAAGCAGCCATCCCTTGAATAATTTCAAAAATATTTTGGCTTCAAAAACAACGGCCATAGCCAATATCGCCAAGAACGGTCAAGGAAGAAATGCAAGAGTTAAAATCGGAGGAATCATTTCCAAGATTAAAAAAATAATAACCAAGACCGGCAGACCAATGCTTTTTGTAAGCGTAGAAGATCTGAACGAAAAACTCGAGGTTGTTGTTTTCCCCAGTGTAGCAGAAGCCAATTCCGCCATTTTCCAGGAGAATAAAATCGTCATGGTTTCCGGAAGGATGGATTCAAAAGACGGAGTTCCTAAGTTAATTTGCGAAGAGGTCGAAGAAATAATAGAATCTTAAATATAATTTTAAAATCATGAAAATAGACGCTGTCCGCCATTCGCTTGCCCATATAATGGCTTCTGCCGTTGGGGAACTGTATCCCGACGCTCGCTTCGGCATCGGACCGACAATTGAAAACGGCTTTTACTACGATTTCGACCTCACCGGAAGCTTGACGCCCGAAGACCTGCCCAAGATAGAGAAAAAAATGAAGGAATTGATCAGGCAAAATTTGGCTTTTAAAAGAGAAGTCATGACCAAGGAGGAGGCCAGGGAACTGTTCGAAAATCAGCCTTATAAACTGGAATTGATTGGAGAATTGCCCGAAGGAGATGTCACTGTATATAAAACCGGAAGCTTTATCGACCTCTGCAAGGGGCCCCACGTTAAATCAACCAAAGAAATTCCCTACGACGGATTTAAGCTAAAAAAAATTGCCGGGGCATATTGGAGAGGGTCGGAAAAAAATCCCATGCTTACCAGGATCTACGGAATTGCCTTTGAAGACAAAAAAGGGCTGGACGATCATCTGAAAAAAGAATTTGAAGCGGAAAAAAGAGACCACAGAAAAATCGGAGAAAAACTAGACCTATTCAGCCTCCATCCGGAAGCGCCGGGATCGGTATACTGGCATCCCAAAGGAATGATAATTTGGAACGAATTGGAAAAATTCGGAAAAAGCTTGAGGAAAAAATACCAATCTCAGGAAATTCAAACTCCCCAATTGGCGAAAAAAATATTATGGGAAAAATCAGGGCACTGGGACCATTACAAAGAAAGCATTTTTTCTTTTGATGTTGAAAAAGAAACCTATTGCTTAAAGCCGATGGACTGCCCTTTTAATATCCAGATTTATCAGACAAAAGTAAGATCGTATAAAGAGCTTCCCATCAGATACACGGAAATAGGAAGGGTGATGAGAAACGAAAAATCGGGAGAGATTTACGGCCTTTTCAGGGTAAGGAGCATTACCCAAGACGATGCCCATATTTTCGCAACCGAAGAACAGGTGGAAAAAGAAATTTCTCTTCTCTTGAAAATGGTCAAAGAATATTACAGGGCTTTTGGGATAAAGCCTGAGTTCTTTCTTTCCACCCGGCCCGATGACTTTATAGGAGAAATTCCGACCTGGAACAAAGCTGAAGCCAATCTCAAAAATGCGCTCAAAAAAGAAAAGGTTACTTATGGGATAAAGGAAAAAGACGGAGCATTCTACGGACCGAAAATAGATATCAATATCAAAGATGCGCTGGGAAGATCCTGGCAATTGGCCACCATCCAGCTTGATTTCCAGCTACCTCAAAGATTTAATGTTGAATACACCGATAAGAACGGAGATAAAAAAAATCCGGTCATGATCCATGCCGCGATATTCGGCTCTTTTGAAAGGTTCATAGGGATTTTGATCGAGCATTACGCAGGTGCCCTGCCCTTCTGGATCAGCCCGGAACAGATCTGGATTATACCCATTACCGACAAGCAAAAAAAATACGGCCAATTGATTAAAGAAAAAATTCAAGAAGCCGGATATAGAGTTGAATTAAAAAGCGAAAACGACACTATTTCCAAAAAAATCCGCGAAGGCGAATTGAAAAAAATCCCCTACCTCCTAATAATCGGAGAAAAGGAGATGAAAAAAAATACGGTCAGCGTAAGGGAAAGGGGCGGGGGCAATATTGGAGCGATGAAGCTGAATAAATTTATGAAAAAAATTGAAAAATAGCTTCTTTTTATCTTGCCTGTCTTTAAAACAAATCCCGGGCTTCCCGGGATTTTTTGGTTGAAAAAAGAGCGATTTTAAACTAGAATAACCCATATGAAATATTACATAATAACTTACGGATGCCAGATGAATAAATCCGACTCGGAAAGGATAGCTTATCTGTTAGAGAAAAAAGGATATAAACCGGCGCCAAACGAAAAGAAAGCTGACTTAATTGTGATTAATATGTGCTCTGTCAGGCAAGTGGCAGTTGACCGCGCCTTCGGCAGGATCACCAGCTTAAAGGATAAAAAAATAATTCTCACCGGCTGCGTTTTGAAGCAAGACAGAGAAAGATTGAAAAATAAGGTTGAGGTCGTAGATTTTAATGACTTATTTAATTCAAGGGCCAAAAACAAATATCCTCAGGGTTTCATTCCAATTATGGAAGGCTGCGATAATTTCTGCACATACTGCGTTGTTCCTTTTACCAGAGGAAGAGAGCGCTATCGCAAGGAAAAAGAGATTGTGAAAGAGGCGAAGGGCCTGGTTAAAAAAGGAATCAAAGAGATAACGCTACTGGGCCAAAATATCGCCAGCTATCCTGGCTTCCCTCGCCTGCTTAAAAATTTAGATAAAATCAAGGGAATATCCCATATTTCTTTCTTAACCAGCCACCCCAAAGATTTTTCTGATGAATTGATAATCGTAATTAAAAACTCTAAAAAAATAAAAAAATACATACATCTTCCAGTTCAATCGGGTAATAATGAAATTTTAAGAAAAATGAACAGGCGCTATACCAAAGAGAAATATCTCGAGCTGATTGAAAAAATCAGAAAAGAAATTCCCAATATTGAAATATCCACTGATGTTATCGTTGGTTTTCCCGGAGAAACTAAGAAAAAATTCGGAGACACGGTCCGATTGTTCAAAAAAGCCAAATTTGATAACGCCTATATATCCTGCTATTCCCCAAGACCCGGAACAGCTGCCTCCCGAATGAAAGACAATGTACCATTAAAGGAAAAAGAAAAAAGAGCGGAAATTTTGAGAAACCTTTTATAAATGAAAACGCAGAAACAAAAACTTATAGTTATCCTCGGCCCCACAGCTTCGGGCAAGTCTGAACTGGCTTTAAAGCTGGCTAAAAAATTTAAAGGAGAGATAATTTCGGCTGATTCGAGGCAGATTTACAAAGAGATGGAAATAGGTACCGCAAAGATCCAAAAAACTAAAGGAATCCCCCATTATCTGATCGATAAGATAAAGCCCAATGAAGAATACAACGCTGCACTTTTTAAGAAATCAGCGGTAAAAATAATTAAGAATATTCAAAAAAGAAAAAAGATTCCTTTTTTAGTCGGCGGAACCGGGCTTTATATTGGGGCGGTAGTGGATAATATCCAATTCCCGGCAGTTTCAGCTGACTCTGAATTAAGAGAAGAATTGGAAAAAAAAGATATAAAAAGCCTTTTTAAAATTTACAAGAAAATTGATCCCGAAGGTGCCAGATTGATTGATAAAGAAAACAAGAGAAGACTGGTCAGGGCGATAGAGGTCTGTAAAATCACAGGTAAATCATTTTGGCAGCAGAGAAAAAGAGAAGAACCGCTTTTTGAAATCCTTCAAATCGGCTTAAAGCTTCCTAAAAATTTATTAAGAAGAAATATAAAAAAGAGGGTAGAAAACATGTTCCGCCGAGGATTGGAAAAAGAAGCAAGGTTTTTAATCAAAAAATACGGCTGGATTCCCCCGCTCAACACGATCGGATACCAGGAATGGAAAGAATTTTTTGAAAATAAAATTAATAAAGATGAGGTTAAGCGATTGATAGTTTCCCATACCAATAAATTTGCCCGAAGACAGATGACATGGTTCAAAAAAGATAAAACGATCCACTGGATAAAAGATCAAAAAGAAGCAAAAAAACTGATCAGAAACTTTCTAAAAAAAACACCCCCTCAATAAGGGGTGTTTTAAGATATCAAACTATTTAATATTAGACGTTGGAGAACGGAAAGCGCCGGCTCCCCTTTTTTGCATTTTCTCTCTCTCTGCCCTTCTTTCAAAAACCTGATAAACCATCATGGCGAATATGAGAAAAAGCATCAAGAGTATCAGGGAAGATACGCTAACCTTACTATCCAAAAGTTGGCCGACGCCGGCAGTTAGACCCATTGCAGTGCCAATTCCTATCCTTAAAGTGCTGCTGACAGTATCAATATTGATTGCAGAAACCTTGCTCGAAAGACTCAATTCATCGCTGCCGTAAAGAACATTGATTTTTTTATCGCGGCAATTATCCCCTGCCTCTGAATCAATTAACCCCTTGAAAGATATCACTTTTGATTGATTTAAGGAGACAGTTCCCAAGTTGACGGTTTCAAGCGACCCGTCGTATTCTTTACCGTCAATCTCTGCGTCATAGATGCATCCCATCCTTTTGGGCATGATATTTTTAACAACAACATTGGTAAGCGGCCTGTTGCCATCGGCGCTGACTATAATGTTAAACTCTATTTCCTCTCCGGAAGCAGCGGAAATATGGTCGTTCCAATCTTTTTCATTTTGGCTAAGATTTCTCGCAGATGTTTCTAATATAATTGAATTATTTTCTGGCGCCGTTGCTGCTGGCTGACCACTAGTAAGGGCAGAATCCTTGCTGTCCAAACTGTCCGAGAAGGAATATTTACCCTCGTCGCAAGCGACTGACCAAGCCCTGTAGTAATAGATTGTGCCGGGGCTCAGGTTTTTATCAATATAGTTATTGTCGCTGTCATAATAAACTGCGGCTCCATCAAGAGCATTGGTCGGATAGCTATTTTTCTTTCTGACAACCTTTGTGTAGCAAGATCCCTCTCCCTTGTTCCAGTTTAACTGGATCTCGGAAGAACTAAGGGTTGTTGCGCTGAAATTTGTTGGAGAGTCGGGTTTGGTGATAAATGCCACATCCTGGCCTGTGGCGCTGTCCCTTCCGCTGGAAATTTCCGTTCTGTAATGGTAAACCTTGCCCTTTTCTAGGCCGGAAATATTGGCGAAAAAGACGCTTCCCGAACTCTGATTATAGTCCCAGTCGGTATAATTCGTATAGGAAGTGGTTCTTCCCCAGTCGAATCTCACTGCAACGCTCTGGCCTCCGTCGCCAACCAGCATTCCCTTTAACCTGGCTGAGTTAGTGCTAATATTTTCGGCATTATTGGTTTTAGTGCTTAAATTTCCGGAGGTGCCTAAAGCTCTGACCGTTATATTAACGGAGTCAGAATTGCTATTCCCGCGGCCGTCATTTGCATACAAGGTGCAGGTATATACGGTATCGTAGGAAACATAGGGAGCATAATAGGTTGGAGAAAAATAGTTGCTGTTTGATAGGGTTCCTCCACTGCAGGTCCAGTAATAGGTCAAAGAAGATCCTGACTGTCCGTAAGCATACCCGTTAAGGATTATTGACTGGCCCTGATTAACAACCTTATCGGTGTCCGCATTTACGGTTATAAAATTATAAGCGCCGCTGACATAAATATTGGTCGTATCTTCGGCAATGTATCCCCCACCCTCGACTCTAACTTTTGCAGTATGGTTTCCGCTATAGGAGTAGTTGCAAATATTATAGGCAGTGTAACTCGTATTATATGACTCGTATACTTTGTCCCATGAGTTGTTATTTTCGCAATCAAACCTGTAAGTAATCAGTACAGACGTTGTATTTGCTGTTGTGTCGGCGGTCAAGCTAACGTTATTTAAGGGAGCGTTTCCCGAAGAAGGATTAGCCGACAAAGAGACTGACAAGCCAGTGAGATTGCTTCCATTGATAACGATATCAACAGAGCTCTTGCTGCTGATGCCGTTGCT
>Ga0315275_10000179_pt1 | contig 51244 bp, 47 predicted proteins | sample YL17G03_0_MG_FD_205557 | JGI IMG/M metagenome (GOLD analysis project Ga0315275, IMG submission 205557) | Sediment microbial communities from Yellowstone Lake, YNP, Wyoming, USA - YL17G03_0 | ecosystem: Environmental > Aquatic > Freshwater > Lake > Sediment | place: USA: Wyoming | collected... | reverse complement strand
TCTTTCCAGATCTTTTAATAACTGCGGGAATGTATCTTCTCCTTCACCGATTACAACACTGTCTGCATGTTGTTTTGCCTCATCTGGCAATGCGGAAGCGTGCCACCCGCCTAACACAACTTTTTTCCCTCTTTTTCTAAACTCGTCAGCTATAGCATAGGCTCTTGGAGCAGATCGTGTAAAAGTAGTCATAGCTACTAAGTCAACATCTGAATCAAAATCAATATTATCTCCAATATCATTAACCATTTTAATGGAGTGATTTTTTGGAGTTACAGCCGCTAGTATTTGACAAACAAGATTATCTCCATTAACTCTATCCATATATTTACCAAAAAATGAATTAGTAATATTAATTAACCAGGGATTAATAAATAAAATTTTCATATTTTTGAAATATAAACTTACTAAAAATAATTTTTGATTTTTTTAATATGAAATGGATAAAGAATTTATAATGTGGTGGATTTGCAAAGTGGCTTTATGGCCTACGCCTAGCACCTAAAAATAGTTATTAATATTTTTTTATCATAACGAAATAATCATCATACGTTTTTTTACTTGTTCTAAAAATTAATTGATAACAATTCTTCATTTATTATTTAATCATTTTTTGAGCTTATATTTATTGAAATAAAAATAGGCTTAAAGTATCTGGTATCCCGCTTCCCCTGATGATTTTATACCTTCTTATTTTGTAACCTCTTATAATTTCGTAAGCATGAAGTTACAAAAGGATATAAACCCAATTTTATACTCTTAGTCGCTCTCTTTAAAGTTTTTAAGGGCGTATAGAACTCTTCCCGCATTCTTTGGACTCCATTAGCCAGTTCTTCAGGTGACATTTGCTTTGGTTTAAACACAACATGAAGAGAGTCGTATTTTTCCCATTCTCTTGTTAAAATCCTTCCTTCCTTTTCCAACTGGCTAAATAATGGTGTACCAGGATAAGGTGTTAAGGTACTAAAATCTATTGAATCTATTTCCCAGTCTTGGATAGTTTCTAGGGTATTATCAAAAACGTCAGGTCCATCTGTATCAAACCCAAACATAAGTGCTGCTTCTAAAGACATACCATAATCATGTATCTTCTTTATCACATTCTTATAATTTTCAACTTTGTTAGTGGATTTCCCAATGCTATTAATAGTCTCTTGATTGATTGATTCAAAACCGACATACCATAAAATACAACCTGCCTCTGCAGCTAACCTTAAGAGTTCATCATCTCTGCCTAATACACTTGCGTTTCCTTCACAGGTAAATATCTTATTTAATCCTTTTATTTCTCTGAAAAGTTGCTTTGTATAATTAGGATTAGTAGTTAAAGAAGGGTCAGAAAATATTATTATCTTTTGGGGTATAGTTCGCAGTTCTCTAATTACGTTTTCTATAGACTTAGTACGATGTATATTACCAAATTTCCTATATGAAATGGAACAAAAATTACATCCAACTGGGCATCCTTTCGATATCTCAATGCTTTGTAGGAAAGAACTTAATTGATACGGCTTTCTTTCTTTTCTTGTGAGAAGTGGAACTGAGTTAAGATCTGGAGGCTTTTCTTGTTCGTAAAATGCTTTTAATTCTTTCCGTTCTAAATCTTTTAATAACTGCGGAAATGTATCTTCTCCTTCACCGATTACAACACTGTCTGCATGTTGTTTTGCCTCATCTGGCAATGCAGAAGCGTGCCACCCGCCTAACACAACCTTTTTTCCTCTTTTTCTAAACTCGTCAGCTATAGCATAGGTTCTTGGAGCAGACCTTGTAAAAGTAGTCATAGCAACTAAATCGGCATCTGAATCAAAATCAATCTTTTCTACACCGTCATTAACCATCTTAATAGAGTGATTTTTTGGAGTTACAGCCGCTAGGATTTGACAAACCAGATTATTGCCATTACTAGCATCTAAACGACTAATTAGAGCTGAACTACTAGGTTTACTTGACCACCAGGGATTAATAAATAATATTTTCATATTTTTGAAATATAAACTTACTAAAAATAATTTTTGATTTTTTTAATATGAAATGGATAGAGAATTTATAATGTGGTGGATTTGCAAAGTGGCTTTACGGCCTACACCCAGCACATTTAAAATAAGAAAATAGGTGAAAGATTTTTTTGATCTATCAATTACTCTTTTTTTGTGCTCAATATTGGTTTACCCATTGGCAACACTGTTTTTCCAGCCATACCATTAAGCAGGACTGCTGCAGCTGAGTAAAAGGATAGCGCAGAGGTAAGCATTAAGAAAATTCCTGCGGCTGTTGGAGGATATCCATATAGGTAATGGGGTATAAGCGATATCACTGCAAGGTCAACAGCGATAAGTATAGCGAAAAGTAATTTGTTTGTCATAAGGGAAGCAACGGTTGCTATTATGCTGAATATCAGAATTGCTATAAGTCCAAATCCATAATGCGAAATATTGACATCTACACCTGTGAATATTACAATAAAAAGTGTAAGTGCAATGGAATACATTGTCATTGCATATACGCTAAAAACCGTAGCACCAAAAATATTGTTTCTTTTGAAATCCATGAATCCTGCTATTAGTTGTGCCGTTGCACCAAAAAATAATACCCATGGTATCATGAGTGATTTGTAAGCACTTGAGGTCAAACCAAGATCAGCTGCACCTAAAACTAATGTTGCGACAGCTAGTCCAAAAAGCCCTAAAGCTGCTGGCTCAGCAGCTTTTGTTGGTAATGATCTTACAATTATTTCTGAAGATTTATCGTTTTTATCAGCCATTGATATCCCGCCAAAATTTCTAAAGGATTTTTTCTCTGAATCGATTCTTGCATTAAAACCTTATCTCTTTGTTTGAATAGCTCGTTTCTACAAAAATACTAGATGACTATGCTTTTGAGTGTTGAGCGCTAACTTAGACAGATTCATCTGTGTATGTACCTGCTTAACTACCTGCATGTTCTTGTTTTAGATTACGTCTTTCCAAAATATGCCCTAACCTGAGGTCTTGTGATGTAATAAAGAAAAATTAGACCGACCGGGATGGAAAGCGCAAAAAGAATTCCGCCAAGGGTCCACGCCCATACTTTTCCTTTTATAAGTCCATAGGGTAATATGATAGCAGAGATTACAAAAATTGTTATGTAATAAACCCAGAGCCATATCGGGATTCTTGATCCTCCTAACGTATAGTAGAGGTAGATCGACAGAACCGCTTGGAGGATCATTATTATGGAAAGAATTATGATGCCTGCGGGTAGTTTACGTCTAAGACTTTTTTCTTTTATTCCTTCTGGTTTGATCTCTGTTTCTTTTTTTGGAATATTTTCTAAAAATTTTTTATATTCAACTTCTGAATCAAAAATAATCGGTGCTCCTTGGTAACCACAGTCTCGACAAACATCTCTATAGGTATAGCCAGTTAAAACTCCATCGCCCATTGTTCCTTGATAGATTCTTTTGCTGCCACAATTTGGACAAGCTGTGATTTCCATTTCTATTTCCTCTCGATAAAATTCAATAGATTTATAACAGATGAGTTATTTACTATTTTCCAATTGAGAGGAGGGTTATTATGGTGAGTTATTGTTCCAGTTGTGGGGCTGAGGTAAAAGAAGGATATAAATTCTGCCTTAATTGTGGTGCAGATTTGCAACTTGGTTCTAGCAGTTTTGAGGAACAAGCTGCACAAACGCCAACTGTGAACGCTCCTATTCAATCACAGCAACCAATTCCGCAGCAAACTTACGGCCAAACACAAGGTTATGTTCCAATTCAGCGAAAGAAATCAAATATAAAATTGATTGCTGCGATAATTGCTATAATTGTTGTTGTAGTTGTTGTTTTAGTATTGGTTTTTGTTTTATTTGGCAAAAATGCAAGTAATCCTAGTGATTTTGTTGGAACCTGGACATTGGATTCTATGGAAATGAATGGACAAACTACACCCATCCCCGGAGTGGTTACATGGAAGATTAATTCAGATGGTACATATGAAGCTACATATAGTGGGTCTACACAACCTGGTACATGGGAAATAAAAAATGGAAAGTTTCGTGATACATCATCTAGTAGTAATTCACCTTTTGGTAATTACAGCTGGAGCTATCAGTTTTCTGATGGAGGTAATACATTAACAATGTCATGCTCCGTAAGTTCTCAAGAGGGTAACTACAACGTGAACTACGTGTTTAAGAAATCGTCATCTTCTTCAAATTCTGATGGTGGAACTTCAAATGAATTAGATTATGATCTTGTTGGAAGTTGGACTTTGACTTCGATGGTTATTAACGGGCAAAGTACACCTATGAGTGATATTACTGTAGTTTTTAATTCAGATGGCGCATATGAGTCAATCTATTATAATACAAACGAAGCAGGTACGTGGCATGTAAGTAATGGAAAATTGTTTTTCCAAGCATCATCTGGTTATAGTATGTTTTATTCTTCTACTACTGGTATGGATTACCAACTTTCAAATGGTGGAAACACTTTAACTTTTGGTTATTCTACAAGCCTTGGTGATCAGACCTACTCGATGAGCTATGTATTTGAAAGATCATAAATCTGTATCTAAAAAATAGTAAAACTATTTTAAGGTTTAAAGTATACAACTCTGTAAAAATGGGGGATTAAAATGCAAAGTAAAGAAATGAATATGATAATGAAAATTATGGGGCTTTTAGTTCTTATTTTTTGTCTTATAGCCTTGTTTGTGCCTTGGGGTACGTATATTTATACGTGGGGTATTTCAGGACCAGGTTATACTAACGCATTTTATACTGATGTCTTTAATACTGGTGTTGGTGAATCCATCTTTTTTGGTATAGCAATGATTATTATTTTCATTTTAACCATCATAACACTTATCATTGGTTTAATTGCTTTTAGGGATATTAATATTGGTAGATATGATCGATTTTTGACAGCTGGTATTCTAGCAATCGTAGAATTTATACTTTATATAATCGCAGCATCAGTTGCTCATGTCTACGAAGCTTACGGTGCTGGTTTTGTTTTGATATTAATTACCGCAATATTGTGTTTTATTGTATACGGGCTTAATAAAATGTTAACTTCAACTTCATCTCAGGGGTATTATCAACAACAGCCAGTTTATCATCAACCTGCTTATAATCAGCCCCAAACTCAATACTATACTCATCAACCACAGGCGCCACCGCCAGTCCAAGAACCTCAATACGCACAGATTCCAAAGCAACAACCACCGGCGCAACCTGCTCCACGTGCTAGACAGCAACCTCGAGCAGCACCAAAATTCTGTCCAGAATGTGGTTCTCCAATTACGCCAAATTCGAAGTTTTGCTCCGGATGTGGTAATAAAATAATTTAAAAACCTTTTTCTTTATAAACTCGAATAAAATTCTCTATACTTCTGTCGTAGGTTCTCTCCGCTTCGTCTGGAAAGAAACATGCAGGAAGTTCTCCACGGCTTCTATGATAACTCAAACATTCGCAGCATATACCTTTTCTATTACATTGATAACTACAGTTACATGAAGTAGCATTCTTTTTTACTTTGCATTCTGTCATATTTTCCCTCCCTGTCTTGAAACTAATTTTTTGAATTCCTCTTCGCTAATTATCTTTAACCCCAATTTCTTTGCTTTCTCGTATTTGGAACCAGGATCTTTGCCAGCAACAACATAATCAATGTCTTTACCAATAGACGAAGCAACCATACCTCCTTTGCGAATCACAAGATCTGATGCATCAGGGCGAGTTAAAGATTGCAATCCACCAGTAAAAACAAACTTCTTTCCTTTCAGCGGAACATCTTCTGCCTTTGTGGCTTCTTGTTTTGTTTTAATGCCGATGTTCTTTAACTTATTGATAAGTTCCATGTTTTCTTCAGTTGCAAAGAAAGTCGCAATCGCTTCAGATGTCTTATCACCTAGACCATGAATCTGAACCAAATCTTCTGCGGATGTCTTAGCAAGTTCATCTATAGAATTGTATTGTGATGCAAGCAGCTGTGCTGCAAACTTGCCTATATGTCTTATACCAAGACCATAAATTAAACGGGCCAAGCCCTGTTGTTTGCTCTTTTCAATTGAATCTAATAGGTTCTGTGCTGATTTATCTTTGAAACCTTCTAGTTTAAGCAAATCCTCTTTTTTAAGATAGTACAGATCTGCTATGTTTTTTACGAGACCTTTATCAATAAGTTTATCAACGGTGGATCCACCAAGATGTACAATGTCCATTGCATCACGCGAGGCGAAATACTCTATACGCCACTTCAATCGCGCAGGACATCTTTTATTTGGACAGCGGACCGCCACTTCATCGATGGCACGTACAACTTCTGTTCCACACACAGGGCATTTCTTTGGGATAGTTCGCGCTTTTTCTTTACCAGTTCTCTTTTCTTTGATGCTCTTTACTACCTGTGGGATTACATCTCCACTACGTTCTACTAGCACCATATCTCCAATGCGAATATCTTTCCGCTTAAGTTCATCAAAATTATGTAATGTGGCTCTAGAAACAGTGACGCCAGCAACCTGGACTGGCTCCAAAACCGCTACCGGTGTTAACGTTCCAGTTCTTCCAACTTGAATCACTATATCGTTTAATCTGGTAGTCGCCTGTTTTGCTGTAAATTTAAACGCAATTGCCCAACGTGGATGTTTAATGGTTTCTCCCAACTCTTTTTGTTTTGCGAGGGAACTGACCTTGAGAACCACGCCGTCAGTTTCATAATCCAACTTTTCGCGTTTTTTTTCAAGATTCTGACAATACTTGATTGCTTCTTCTATGTTCTTGACTTTTTTTATTAAAGGATTTACTCTAAATCCTGCTTCACGTAATGCATCTAATGCTTTTTCATGGGTTGAAAATTCTTTATCCGCGTAGGAAATATAGTAAAGAAAGATGTCCAGTGGTCTTTGTGCTACAATTCGTGGATCAAGTTGTCTTAGCGATCCTGCGGCGGCATTACGTGGATTTGCAAATACCATTTCTCCTTTTTTTTCTTGCTCCCGGTTGAATTTTTTAAACGCTTCAACTGGGAAGTAAACCTCGCCGCGAACCTCCACATTTTTCAATATAGAACCACGAAGTCTAAGAGGTATGCTATGGATTGTTTTAAGATTAACAGTTACATCATCGCCTTTTACTCCATCGCCTCGCGTTGCTCCTCTAACTAAAATCCCATTCTCATAAAGAAGTGCAACACCAAGCCCATCTATCTTTGGTTCGCAGACGTACTCTACCTCACCTACATTCTTTTTAACACGTTCATCAAATTCTCTGAGTTCGTCATAATCATAGGCGTTGTCTAAAGAAAGCATTGATACCTTGTGTTCCACTTCTTTGAATCCTTCCAAAGGTTGTTCTCCAACTCTTTGCGTGGGCGAATCCGGAGTAATAAGATCCGGGAATTTAGCTTCTAAAGTTTCTAGTTTTTTTAGAAGCATATCATACTCATAGTCAGAAATAACCGGATTGTTTTCTACGTAATACTTGTGATTATGATAGTTGATTTCTTCACGGAGTTTTTCGATCGCTTTTTTCGCCTCGTTTTTGTCCATTTTTATCCACCGAGTATTTTTTCAATGTCTTTCAAAGAATAGGTGTTAAGAATATCTTTTTTTTCTAACCAGCCTCTACGTGCTGTAGCAATTCCAAACTTCATAAATTGGAGATGATTAGTACTATGAGAATCTGTTCCAAGTACAAATTTGACACCTTTTTCCTTAGCGAGTTTTGCATGCGTGTCGTCTAAATCGAGACGATCAGGGAATGCATTAATTTCTAGACGCGTATCAGTCTCTTTTGCAGAGTCAATGATGCGTTCTATGTCAACCTCGTAAGGATCGCGTTTTCCAATCAACCTGCCAGTCGGATGTGCAAGGAAATCAACATGTTCATTATCTATTCCTTTTATAATTCGTTCTGTCATTCTGTTCTTATCCATCTTAAAACCTGTGTGAATTCCAATATAAACGAAATCAAACTTCTTTAGAACATTATTACTGTAATCTAACGTTCCATCTGATTTAATATCGCACTCCGTTCCACAGAGAATCGTAAAATTCGGAAATTTTTTGTTTAGTTTTTTGATTTCTTCGATTTTTTTATTTACCCTCTCTTCTGAAAGCCCATTGGCTATCTTCAAAGATTGAGAATGATCGGTTATATTAACATATGAGTATCCCATCTGCTTTGCAAAATGTGCCAACATTTCGATCGAATCGTTTCCATCGCTCCAAGTCGAATGTACATGAAAATCCCCGAGAACATCGTCATACTTTACTAGATTTGGCAGGCTTTTGTTTTTCGCAGATTCAAATTCACCTCGGTTCTCTCTAAGTTCAGGTTCGATATACGGAAATCCTATTTTTTTGTAAATTTCTTCCTCAGTTTTTCCAACTATATATTTCTCTGTATCCTTCTCAAAGAGCCCGTACTCGTTTAGCTTATAGCCTTTCTTTATGGCTAAACCACGTAGTGTTACGTTGTGCTCTTTTGATCCGGTGAAATACTGTAGTGCGGCTCCATAACTTTTCGGTTCAACAACGCGTAAATCGACTTGTATATTATCTTTTAGGATCACACTTGATTTTGTTGTTCCCTTTGCGAGGATCTGTTGGACATCAGGGTACTTTACGAAATGGTCCATTACATCATCTGAATGTTTTGATGATGCTAGTATATCCACATCGCCTATGGTTTCCTTCATTCTTCTTAGGCTACCTGCGATACTAGTTTTTTCGATTTTTTTGCATTTTTTTAAGTAGTCTAAATAACCCATGCCATCAGCATATGCAACATTCAAGAGCGCTCGGCCGCTTGTTTTTTCCAAAAGTTGAATGCCTCGGAGTATATTCTGTTCGGTTACCTCTCCAAATCCCTCTAATTCTCTTAGTTTTCCTCCCGTAGCTGCTTTTTGGAGTTCTTCCAGAGTGGTAATACCAAGATTCTTATAGATTGCAGCAACTTTTTTTGGGCCTAATCCCGGGATGTCTAATAAATGAATTACTCCTTCAGGAATTTCTTTCTTCAAACGTTCAAAATAATCTGATTTACCGGTTTCAACTATCTCCTTGATTTTTTTGGCAAGACCCGCGCCAACACCAGGAATTTCTAATAGTCTGTCTTCTTTTGTAATATCTTCTATATCCTCTTCCAAAACTTCGATTGTTTGAGCAGCCATTCTATAAGCTCTGGTTTTAAAGAAAATTTCTCCTTTAAGATCTAATAAATCTGCAATTTGATAGAGGATATTTGCCACAAGCTGATTTTTCATATCATCCGCTCTTGTTGTCAAAATAAATTGTGATTTTTACCTCATCCCCATCTTTTAAATTTAACTTATTTCTTAAGTAATGCTGAGATACGAACTCAAGAACGTTTGAATAATGACTGCGTAATGGAAGAACAATTGCGCCATTCATTCCATTTATTTCTGCTCTATAACATCTTACGCCGCCAAACGTTCTGTTCTCTGTTTTAAATTCCTCGATATTAATTGCTTTGATATCCTTTAACAATCTTAGTTTGTTTCTCTCGACGTACTCGATTTCTATATTTATAGTACCGGGATAAGGAACAAAACCTAGTTTCTCTTTGAACTGTTCAATATATCCTTTTTGCTCTGTGTAATACCTACCTTCACCCAAACCCGACACAACCTTTCCCTTAAAAATTATTCTGTCAGTAAATTCAAAAATCTGCTGATATTGTGAATATTCTTTTTGTAAAGTTTCTTCACCAGCGCTTGTAATTATAATAAGTTGTTTTTTAACACCAAATTCTCTAGTGATAAATCCTTTTTTATCGAGTTCTAGAAGGTATCTGGATGCGGTTTGTTGACTTGTTTCTAATTGCTTCGCCAGTTCAAGAGATGAAATCTCAATTTTATGTTTAATTGCCCCAAGTAATGCAAGTTCCTTTAACGTTTGTAGAAGGTATGATTTCATGAGTCCGCCTACCCCCATTATTCTTTAATAGTTGCCGCTAATTTTTCTCCTTCTTTTGTGAGATGGTATTTATTTCCTTTCTTCTCTAGTATTCCTCCGCTTATAAAATCATCGGCGACTTTTTTTGCTACTTTAGGGATTATACGATGCTTTTTTGCTATTGCATCTATATCTGTTTCACCTGATGCTAATCTATCGAATATCGTTCTTCTGAATTTGTTTGAAAGTATGAATCCTTCTTCCATGGTTTATACCAACATCTTAATTTACAGGTATCACATAAACTTTATCAATTATTATGTTCAGAAAGATACCAGATATCCTTTCAGCCAAAGATATACTCGAAGGAGCATTTAGAAATGCAAGAAAAGTTCAAGTAACTGATAGAAACGCGTTCTTTAGGAAAAAGAAAACAATTATTGCTAAGACAGAATCTTTTTCAGCTAGCGTTATTTCAACTTTAGAGCAGTACGTTAAAAAATTTCCATCTATCGAGGATTTACCCTCTTTTCATCAAGAGATGATAGATATAAAGATAGATACTGATAAACTCAAAAAATCCCTCGGTGCTGTTAATTGGGCAAGGAAAACATGTCAAATGATTTACTCAAAGCAATCGAGATCCTTGAGAAGCTCCCAAAATATCGATTTTTTAACACAAAAACAACAGGAGATACATGGCAGGATGTCAAGTGTTGTAAAGCAAATTAACAAAGATCTTACTGTACTATCTGAAGCACGGAAAATGTTGAGGCGACTCCCGGATGTTCAAGAGATTCCTACGGTCGTTATAGCGGGTTATCCTAATGTTGGTAAATCATCTCTTTTAAGATGTCTTTCATCTGCGAAACCAGAGATTGCCCAGTATCCATTTACTACAAAAGAGATACATGTTGGGCACATTGAAAAAAAGGAAAGATATGTTTCTAAACGTATTCAGATAATTGATACGCCCGGCCTTCTAGATAGACCTTTTTATGAAAGAAATGCTGTCGAAAAACAAGCGATGGCAGCTCTTGCTCATCTTGCGGATGTAATTGTTTTCATAATAGATGCATCTGAAACTAGCGGTTATTCACTGAAAGATCAAACAAATCTTCTAAACAGTATTAAAAAAATGTTCGTTGATTCTACATTTATAATAGTTGAAAACAAGGCAGATATAAAAAAGATTGATTCAAAAAATTTAAAAATTTCTTGTGAGACAAGAGAAGGGATAAACTCTCTCATTGATGAAATCTTTTCGCATGTGTAAAATAAAAATTGAAAAAGAGGATTATTTCTTTCTCATCTTTTTAATTAGAATGATTGTGACTACTAATAGAATTACAAATAGTATAATCATTAGTGCTACTAAGGCTGTTGGGAATTGTGTTAGGTTTACTTCTTGTACCGGTGATTCGTTGAAAATACCTGATGCGTCCCAGATTTTTGTTTTGAATCTGTAGTATCCACTTCCGTCTCCGGCTTTAAATTCCCATGTGTATGGTTCTTCTGTTAGGTTATCGCCGTACTGTTTCCATTCACTCCATTCTGTATTATCTGAAGAATAACTGTACTCCAGCGTAACACCTGCTATGTCATCATCGTATGGTACATCAGCAGTTATAGTAAATGTATCCTTCCATCCGCCACCCTGTAAATCAGAGAGATCTAAAGAGACATTAGCGCCTGGAGGAATTGTATCTACCAGGATTGCAAGTGCATCATCATTTGAAGGTGTTTTATATTGGTTCCCGCAGCTATCATTTAATCTGAAGTATAGGTAGTAGGTTTGATTGTCTTCCATATATGCCCAGTCCTCTTTTGTCAGGCTCCATGTTCCTGTGTAGGTTTTGCTGTTTATGTCTTCGTCATTGATCTTTGTCCAATCTGCTTGGAAATTTATTATTTTATATTCTACGGTTTTAAGCTGGTAATCATCCTTAAATTCAATGGTAAATTCAGGTATTGTGCCTTTCTCGTATAAATCCTTGAACTCCGGTTTAGATGGTCTGTTCATATCAAAGGTGAATGAATTCACTTCTGAATCATCCGCAGGGAAGTCTTCTCTATTGCTAGCTTTATCCGTTGCAACTGTACATACCTCGTAGACCCCACTTACATCCTGTTCAAATTCCCATTCAAACGGAGATTGCTCTGAGCCGTATTCAGTCCAATTCTCTTCTCCTTCGGATCTATAATAAAGTGCTATCGTATTTATTCCGCTTTTATTATTTGCTTCTCCAGGATCATTTCCTTCGGCTTCTATATACACGGATTCGGTGTAACAACCAGAAAGCGTAGTAACAATTTCAGAAGTTGGTATCAATCTATCTATACTGAAATTCTTACCAAGATCAAATGTGGCTTTGTTGCCAGCTAGATCTTTAATAGAAAATTCAATGCTTTTAAGATCAGAGGCATTTGGGTCTAAATTTAGTTTCGATATATCTGCAGTTACAGTTTCGTCAACTTTTGTTCCATTTTCTCCGCTGCAATCAGCAACATACCAATCAGATTTATTATTTGATGTATATGTTATTCTAAATCTGGCAGAACTTACATCTAAGCCAGGTCTGATATCGCTGACTTTTATCGTACAAACTGGGGTATTGTTATTTATCCATCCACCTAGGTCTGGTTCAAAACTATCCCTTTTAAAAACAGGTGCGCTTGTTTCTGTGTTCCATAACACCTCCCAGTCTTTGAGAACCGGTGGTGCTTGGGATGCATTGTTAATTCTAAGTTTGGCACATAGTTGAATAATGCCACTCTTCAGGTCTGAAATATTATTGTTTGTTCCGTTTAGGTTGCTCTTTACAATGTTTCCATTTCCATCAAGTATACTAAAAGTAACGGTGTTTTCGGTAGTATTATCGTAATGAGCATTAAAGCTGCTCCACCATTTTCCTTTTTGAACATGAATAGGTACAGAGTATATCTCACCGAATGAATTATTTGTATATTCTCCTATGCAGAAAACCCTGCCAACTGTTGTTGATGCTACTGGATTCAATTCTATTGCGCTCAATAATATTAATCCATTTGTTATAATTGGTGAGGCGTATACATAAGTCGGTGGTGGGATTCTATAATCACTGTATTCAAATGGGTATATGTCTCTAATTAATTCACCGTTGGAAGTATCAAGAATATATATGTAGCCATCAGTAGAAGTAACATACACGTTGTTATCGACTACAATCGGAGAAGCAGTGAAATATGAGGAACTTATACCTTGGGTTTCCTTAGTTACATCAAATGTCCATTTTTCGTCTCCACTGTTAACATCGAATGCATGTAGTTTTCCATCTGAAGACATTACAAAAACGGTATCTCCAAATACCGCTGGAGTTGCGGCAGGAGGTGAAATTGCCATAGTGTGTTCAAAACCACGGCTTTTTAGTAAAACTGTTCTTAAGAGAGATGATTCATTTCCAATCGTCTTGTTCCATAGTATCTCACCGGTTTCTGCGTTTAGAGCAACAACCTTATCAGTTCCTTTGAAAGATAAAATAGATTGTTCTCTAGACAAAACAATTACTACTTTGCCTGTATCACTTTCAGTAACTACTGGAGATGCTTTACCAATAGCACCAACACTTGCATTCCACACTGTTTTTCCTGTATTTTCGTTAAAAGCAAACAAACTGGGCCCTTGTAGGTTTTCACAACCAACGAAAATCAATCCATTTGCAACAGCAGGCGTTGAAAAGCTTCCGGCAGGTAAATCAATTGGATCCCATATTTCATTGTGAGTGTTTAGATCCAAGCCAATTAACTTATTATTCAACCCTAGTCTGTAACCTAAAATTGAATTTAACCTATTAAATAGATAATATGCGAACGGCGTGTTCCAAAATCTTCCACTCCAAGATGTGACAAACACTTTTCCATCACTGATGGTTGGTGATGCTGAAAAACATATAGGATCGTCGTAGTCGGCTGCTGGGTAAAACCATTCAACGTAAGATAAATTGGTACTATTCAATGCATATATCTTGTTAGTTCTACTGTCGAGTTTTCCGGTAGCTACAATTACAATATCGTCATTTGCAGCAACAGATGTTTCAACCTTGTATTCTGCGTCACTAGCATCTACTGGATTCTGTGCGTCACCTACAGAATTAGCAGTAAGATTAAAAGCATATATTTTATCGTAATTTGAACCGATGTATACTCGCCCGTTGTTCATGATGGGGCTACGGAACCATCCGCCAGTATCTGTATTTCTATGAGTAAACCAATAAGTTTTATTACTTCCAACGCCTGCTTCTGGTCCAACATATGCTCTTGTATTTGCTGGGTCTTTTCCAAAAATCGGCCAGTTGCCTGCAAAATCGCTAATTTTTACGTCTCCACTTTCTATTTCAACACTATACGTTTTACTTATTCTAAAGTCAGACATAAAACTATCATGAAATCCCCCCGATGTGTGCCAGAGGACGCCCCAACTATACAAATAAGGAGTAAATTGAAGATCACTGGAGTATAATGTGGCTTTGAGTTTGATTTTTGTGTAACTTGGGTCTAGAGATGAGAGATCTATAGGTGAATCTGTAAAACCGTCAGAATTTCCGTCAAGAGTTCCGATAATGTTATTATTATAATCTAAAACTTGCAGTTTAATGTAACATTTATCAGTTGGTTTTGAACTATCCCATATGATACTTTCCCAACCGCTAAAGCTTCCGCCTGGTTCAATAATTGATGAAATAACGGTTCCTTCTGGTAGATATCCTCCTTTTGTAGTGATTGTTACTCTAATATAATCAGAATACAAAGTACAGGTGTTTTCATCACCATCCACTTCAGGGGTTCCTATTATTAATATTTCAATTTCCCCTCCATCACTTATAAATTTATTACTCTCGTCGTTAGCATCGATGGACCCATTTGATTCACTTGTGGTACCACCAAAAGACTCCCACCTTGGGATAATATCTCCGTAACTCCAAATGTACATAGAAATATTTTTGAGGTTGGCGCTGTCATCAAATTCACCAGATCGCCAATGGATTTTTAGATTCTTTACAGAATCTTTGGTTTGATTAATCTGAAATTTGAAACGATTTATTGGATAGTAAGTGTGATCTATAATCCACCCATAAACTGATTGAGTTTCTACCCAAAGACCGTCCTCCTCAGCTTTGATATTGTTATAATCACTGGCGTCAAATTCTTCGCCGTTGGGTATAAGTGTTGGATTTACAAGTCTCCCCAGCACACCAATCATCCCTTCTTCACCAGGATGTGCAAGTGTTTCTCTGTACTTCCATGCTTCTATTTTGTTTGGTGTTTCACTGTAATCATAGGTTGCATTCGTAGTTCCGTTTGTTAATATTATGCTGCCATTTTCAAGAGTACAGTTACCACCCACAAGAGTTATATCATTACCTTCATTAAAATTGTCATATGCAACGCCATCAGGATCAGATTTCACAATATCAGCATTAACACTTGGTAATAAACCTAAAACAAGCAGCAAAATAGAACATACAGCAACGGTTTTTTTTGCCATTTTACTCAGCATATCAACATCTCCAATTAACTATAGGGTATATCCCTTTATAATTTAATAATTTATATTTGTATGCAAGCTATGGATTTATATACTTTACGGTTTTATAATATTACTTAGTTTTAATTAATATCTGAATATCCATTACGTTTGTCCCGGTAGGACCAGTTTTTAAAAGATCTCCTGTAGATTTGAAGAATTCATAGGAGTTATTTTCGTTTAAGAACGTGTTTATGTCTAGATTTTTTTGAAGTGCTTTATCTAAAGTGTGAGCATCTGCGATAGCTCCTGCGGCGTCACATGTTCCATCTATCCCATCAGTTGCAAAAGATATAAAAACTACATCTTTGTCTGCTAATTCTTCAACACTACTAAGCACCATCTCCAGATTTCTGCCGCCCTTGCCCTTTCCTTTAACTTTAACTGTTGTTTCTCCTCCAGATATAAAAATCATTTTTTTGGCATTTGTTAAGTAATTTGTTACTTTTTCAGCTAGATATCTACCAACATCTCTTGCTTCGCCATCAAGTTTTGTGGTGAGTAACATAGTTTTATAGCTAAGTTCCTGTGCCTTATTCTCTGCAGCTCTACAAGCCATTTCGTTATTTGCAACAATAAAATTGAATACTTTATCAAAAACCGGCTCTCCATTCTTTGGTGTTTCAGGGATTTTATTTTGAACCCCATCTTTGATAACTTTTCTAACAGACGACGGTATTTTTCTCCATAGATAGTATTTTTCCAAGACGTTTTTTGCATCTTCATATGTTGTTGAGTCTGGGTAAGTAGGACCAGAGGCAATAAACTCAATTGGATCACCTATTATATCAGAAATTATGAAGGAAATAACGGTATATTTAGCATGAGCAACTAATTGCCCACCTTTAACAAAAGAGAGATGTTTACGAACAGTGTTTATCTCTTTTATATTAGCGCCTGATTTAAGGAGCATATCAGTTGTTTGCTGAAGATCTTTGAGATTAGTTCTTGGCTTGCATAAAAGTGAGGAGCCTCCACCAGATACCAAAACAATTAAAAGATCATTTTCACCACATTTTTGAACGATATCTAGAATTTTTTCAGTGCCAATTATACTTTTTTTATCAGGTAACGGATGTCCCCCAACAAAAGTAACGATGTCTTTACTTTTTACTTTATCCTCAGACTTATTTGTGATAATAGCCCCATTTTTAATCTTGATAGAATCGCATATGGCTAGTGCCATACCAACGCTTGCTTTTCCGAAACCAACCAGATAAATATCTTTAAAATCAGAGATGTCTATGGTCTCAGACTCAAAAACGATTTTATTCCCCTTAAATTTAGATTTAACTGCATAGTAGGGATCAACAGCTTCAACAGCAGAATTGAGGATATCAAGAGCCTCTTTTCTTATTTCTTTTAACTTGGAAGTTTGGCCATTTTCGATTATCTGATCCCGATTTTTAAATATCATATCGCAACTATATACATTATTTTCCAAATTGAAGTTGTTTCATCAGGCTTTTTTGCATTTTACGATTTCCAGAAAATCCTTTCATCATCCTCTTAGTCATATTGTAGTATTTCAGTAATTCTTTTACGTTCTTGTTTTCAACACCAGCTCCTCGCGCAATACGTTTAATACGAGCGGCTCTAACGATGGTTGGATCATTCATCTCTTCATCTGTCATAGAGTCCATAATTACTCGGAACTTCTGCAGCTTATTTTCTGTGTTGTCCATGTCTTCTTGTTTAACTTTACCTTTTCCAGGGAACCCAAATGGGAGCATCTCTGCAACTTTTTTTAAAGATCCCATTCCAGAAAGCATATCCATTTGGTCGTACATATCGTGTAATGTAAATTTTCCAGACATGATGCGCTTAGCTGTTTTTTCTGCGTCTTGCCCTTTTAAACTTTCTTGTGCTCTCTCTAGTAGGGATTTTATATCTCCCATTCCAAGTAAACGTGAAATAAAACCAGCAGGATCGAATTTTTCAAAATCCTCGGAATGTTCACCAGTACCAATAAAAACGATGGGAGCACCAACCTCAGATGCAGCGCTTAGCGCACCGCCACCTTTTGCAGTGCCGTCGAGCTTCGTTAGAACAATGCCCGTAATATCTACTGTTTCATGGAATGCTTTTGCTTGAGGACCAGCTTGTTGTCCTATCGCCGCATCCATAACAAGTAATTTTTCATCTGGTTTTGTTGCATTGAAAATATCCTTCATTTCTTTTATAAGATCATTTTCTAGTTTGTGTCTTCCAGAGGTATCTACGATTATCACATCGTTTGCCCTTTTTAATTTTTCAAGGCCATCCCTTACAACTTTAACTGCATCCTTTTCGTTTTTATCTCCATAAAATGGCACCTTTACCTGATCTGCGATTTGTTTTAACTGTTCGTAAGCAGCAGGACGATGCACATCTCCAGCTATAAGAGCAGGTCTTAGTCCTTTTCTTTTAAAATATATCGCAAGTTTTCCACAGGTTGTTGTTTTACCCTGGCCATAGAGACCAACCATCATGATGATTTGTTTTTTGGCTGGTAACTCTCTTGCGCCGCCAAGTATATTTACTAGCTCTTCGTAAACAATATGGATCACATGCTCTCTGTTGCTCATACCCGCGGGTGGTTTTTCTTCCAAAGCACGTTTTTCTATCTTTTTTGAGAGCTCTAAAACGAGTTTAACATTGACATCTGCCTGCAATAAGGCACGCTGTATATCTCTAACTACCTCTTTAATTAACTTTGAATCAACATAAACCGCATTGGCAATTTTTCTTAGAGTTCCCTTTAAGGAATCACCTAAATCATCCAATACCATTTTAACCTGTGTCAGGGGATGTAAAAAGAGGCATTAAAAGGTATCGCTTTCAGTCTTCCATCTCTATTTCATCTTTTATAGCATCGAGTTGTCTATGCTCTGATAATTTTTTGTGCCCTTTCAAACTATATAGCATATTTCCCCATTCGTCAATGATCTTTTCTATGCTGCTTTTGCTCTCATCATAAAATTTTACCATTTCTTCAACCGTCTCAGAAAAAGCATCTATGGTGCGCGACAGGTCAGTCTGTGTAATTATACCTACTATTTTGTTGTTCAAAATAACTGGCAGTCTTTTGAAGTTGTTTTCTCTCATGATTTGAGCTGCTTTTTCCAGGGGTGCCAATGCATGTATGGTCTTAATATTAGATGACATGATTTCTCTTACCTTCGTTTTGTTTGGATTCATATTTTTTAATATCGCCCGTTCTATCATGTCTCTTTCAGTGATGATTCCTACTACGATATCTTTATCCATGACGACAAGACAACCAACCTTATTTTGGCTGTACACCTTACATGCATCATAAAGTGTCTTATTACAATCAATGGTAACAACATCCTTTGTCATTACTTCTTCTACAAGCATATCCGCATCCTCACAAGTATGCATTAGTTCTTATATAGATAAATTTTTTCTAATAATCCTCTTCTGCTTTTTTCCCAAAAATATATAATGGTCTATGTAATTAAGGAGTGTTAACATTATAAAAATCTAAAGAAAATAAATTTTATAGTATAAAATTTAAAAAATTATAAATATTGCATTAGATTTAACAAAACGGGGTAGGATTTAATGAAAATAGGTAATAAAAAAATAATTTGTTTAACGCTAGTTGTACTCTTTTTGTTTTCTTCGACTACCGTAGCATTAAGAATTTCAGATCAACCAATTCAAGATAAAAATATCATTAAATCAATCAAAAAAGAAACTGGAGTATCACCTTATCTTAATTCTGAAGATACTGACACAGATGGAGATGGGGTACCTGACTCTGTAGATATAGATCCGTTGGTCGATTTAGAAGTTACGGTAACGGTAAAAGAGATTCGTGGATTTGATAAATTTGATATAATCAACGATCCGGATTTTTATGTAAAAGTTTTCGTTAACGATCAAGAATTTAAGAGTAAGACTTGGTATAATCAAAAGTACGTGAAGGAAGAATGGTCAATAACAGCAGATGTTCCAGATGACGAGGAGAATGTAAGCATAAAAATTCAGTTATGGGATGACGACCCAGTTTTAGATAAATTATGTGACATAAGTGATAATGACGATTTCTACCCAGGCACCTATGTTGCAGATTTAAATTATAGCTTAAAAACAGGACATTGGCGGGGAGATGATTATATTGGAGACCCAAGTGGGTACGGCAGACTCAATGGATGTGATGACAACAGCATATACCAAAGAGATAGAGATTGTGAGCTCCGTTTTGACATAAATCAGAGTGATTACGATGGAGATGGTATACCGTATTGGGCGGAGGTTAACGTTTTTGGGACTGATCCAGCGGTCAATGATACTGGCAGGGATGACGATCATGATGGTGTTCCAATTGAATGGGAGTGGAAATGGGGTTATCATCTGTCATTTAACTGGCATAACTATACTATAGAACACAATTGGATGTATAATCCCTTTATATGGGAGGATCATAAAAATTTAGATCCAGATAGGGATGGTTTAGACAATGTTGAGGAATATCTCACCTCTCAATGGGGCTCAGATCCATTCCGTAAAGATATATTCCTCGAATTAGATCAGATGGAAATCGGACCCAACGGCGAAGGAGGTTTTGTTCCAGATATGTCCAAAGAAATGTTAAGAGATGTATATGGGAAGCATAACATTGTTTTTCTTGTAGATGACGGGTGGATGGGTGGTGGAGAAATCATTCCGTTCGATGAAAATACTACAGTTGAAGAACAAAGAGATATTTATTATAATTATTTCCTTCACAGCAATTACGATAATTGGCGGCAAGGGGTATTCCATTACGGTCTTATCGTTTGGAAGTCTGCATTCCATAATGGATTTGCTTTTTGGGGCGGGGATGCAAATTATCCATATGTTGATAGTCTTTTATTATCGTCTAAATATCATGAAATGAAAGCTCGCTCATTTCCTTTATTAAATTTTTTTGTTAACAAAAATTTTAACATGAGTTACAAACGAGCAGTTTTGTATGCCAGCGTCCTGATGCATGAAACAGGCCACGTTTTTGGGATAACTAATAGCAATACGCCTGGAAACGATAATCATGATACGTATTATCCCTGGCAATTAGGCTGGTGGAAATGGCATAGATATAAAAGTTGCATGAATTATGCTTACGTTTACATAATAGTGGATTATTCACATGGATCTAATGGAAAAAATGATTTTGATGATTGGGGTAGAATAGATTTAACATTGTTCCAAGGCTGAAATAGGGTGATTTACTAATTTCAAAAGTTTTAAAACATTTTTATTAGTTACCCCTGCTTGATGATAAATAGAAAAGAGGCCCTCGCTCTTATTCGAAAATATGTTAAAGATAAGAAATTAATTAAGCGTTCCCTTGCGGTGGAGATGATATTAAGAGATATTGCTAGAAGACTCCACAAAGATGAAGATCTGTGGGGCTTAACTGGGCTTCTCTATAACATCGATCATGAATACGTGGGTAAAGAACCCGAAAAAAGTGGGACTCTTGCGGCTCAGCTTTTAGATGGTTTACTTCCCGAAGCAGGTGTCAATGCTATCAAATCTATAAATTACATGTATACAAACTACATTCCCATTACATCTCTTGATAAATCTTTGATAGCTGCTGATGCAGTGACAGATCTAATATTCAGTACTATGCGCGCCTTGTCCTCTAAAAAACCTTCTGAATTAGATCTAGATATTCTCGTAGACAAATTAAATGATCCTCTAGCTACTAATGTTAATAATAGGAACAGAATAAAACTTTGCACTGATGTTGGTATGGATCTGGAGGTTTTTTTAGCTTTAAGTTTAAACATTGTTAAACAGATACCGGACGACCCTGTTCTATAGATTTATTTTTGGTAAAAGTTTAATAATACCTACAGGCGTTTCGGGTAAACGTTAGTGATTCTAGTGTACGAAGAAAAGTTTGAAGAGACGGGCGAGGAGGAGTATACACGTCTTCCTCTTCCAAATAGAAACAATAAAGAAATGTTTGCAATAGCTGACAGACTACTGGGTGGGTCAAGAATTAACGTTATTTGTGCAGACGGTAAATCACGAATGGCTAGGATCCCCGGTAGAATAAAGAGAAAACAACGGGTGAGAGCAGGCGATTTAGTAATAATAAAACCATGGGATATCCAGAATGAAAAGGCCGACATAGTTTTTAGATATAGACGAACTCAAGCTATGGCTCTTAGTAGAAGAAGATTACTGCCTGAGGCAATAGATGTCTTCTGATAAATTTTTGGATGAAAAAAGACTTAGAAAATTGGATACAGAATTCCAGGCTCTAATAAGCAGAGATGGTTTAGATAGAAAAACACTCGATGAGGTTTTTGATAGGTCAACTCTTCTAACGCTTGAAAAATTGATTTCTAATCGATTTATTGATATGCTGGATTTTCCAATTTCAACAGGTAAAGAGGGCAATGTTTTTAGGGGTATAACACCTGATAAAAAATTTGTCGCGGTCAAGATATATCGTACTTCAAATTCAACGTTCAAACATATTTCTAATTACATACTTGGTGATCCGCGTTTCAAATCTATACATAGAAGCAGAAGAGACATAGTATTTGCGTGGACAAAGAAGGAATTTAAAAACTTGGAAAGACTGCGCGAAGCAGATGTTAGAGCCCCTAAGCCCATCGTAAGCAGTAACAACGTTTTGATTATGGATTATATAGGCGACGCTAAAAGACCTGCGCCTCTTATGAGAGAGGTTGTATTGGGAAATCCAAGAGAAATATTTGATACTCTTATTAATTTTATTACTAAAATGTACAAGAAAGCAAAATTGGTTCATGGGGATATGAGCGCATTCAATGTTCTTATATACAGAAAAAAACCATATTTGATCGATCTTGGGCAAGGTATGCTTTTAGAACATCCAAATGCACAGGAATTTTTAAAAAGGGATATCCATAACATAGTTAGTTACTTCAAAAAGTGTTATAATATTAAAGCAGATGAAAATAAGATTTTTGCACATGTAACAAAGAAACCGTGATTAATATGAAATATCTAAAAATACCACTAGAGCGAATTGGAGTTTTGATCGGCAAAAATGGTGAAATAAAGAAATATTTAGAAAGTAAATCTGGGTTGAAGATTGACATAGATTCCGAACAAGGGGAAATAGTCATCGATGAGCATAAGTTAGAAGACCCATTGATGCTGATTAAAATTGAAAATATTATTACGGCAATTGGAAGGGGTTTTTCTCCTCAAAACGCGTTCCTTCTCTTTAGTGATGATGCTGATTTTTTTGTTTTTGATCTTTACGATTATGTTGGTAGAAAAGAGACCCATGTCAAAAGATTGAAGAGCAGAATTATTGGTAGCGAAGGCAAAACTAAACGTGTTTTAGAGAGTCTTACTGGTTCGAAGATATCTGTTTATGGGCATACGATTTCGATTATTTCTGATATTATTAAAATGAATGTTATGAAAAAATCAATTGATATGCTTCTCACAGGTAGCAAACATGCTACTGTGTATAGATTTGCTGAAAACGAAATTAAGAAAGTAAAAAACGCTGAAAAAATGGGTTTCTAACGGGTAATCTTTTAATACGATATTGTATTCTGTTTGCTGTTTGCCGTCCTAGCTCAGTTGGTAGAGCACTCGGCTGTTAACCGAACGGTCGCCGGTTCGAGCCCGGCGGACGGCGCTCCAGATAGTTTTTTCTCCTGTTGAACAACATTTTATAAAAAGACGGACTCGAACCTCAAGTACACATTAGTAGACAGCGCTCGGGGAATGGTTTTTTTTCTGTGGAAAGGCTCTTTTTTTTACACTGATTTCATTTCAACATTGCTATAGCAGTATCTCACCCATATGAAAAATAAGCCTACGCCCCGGGGTTTAATTAATATATGTTTTTCTCTAGAAATAAAAAGGAGAACAAGTTCTGTGTTTATTTGATTTGACTTTAAAAATTCTACTTTACGAGATTAATTTTAATTTCTTTCACGGGCTTAATAGGCAGTGTAAAACTAAACGTGCTTCCTTTGCCTATTTTGCTATCAACCCATATTCGCCCCCCATGCGCTTCAACGATAGCCTTCGAGATGGGAAGCCCCAGCCCAGTTCCCTTTATATTTTTATTCCGAATTGATTCAGATCGGAAAAACATGTCAAAGATTTTTTCATGTTCATTCTTTGGTATACCCAATCCAAAATCCTGAATTTCAAACAGGATATACTCGTTTTTTTTCTTTACATTAATTTTGATTGATGTCCCCTCGGGTGAAAATTTAATAGCGTTACTAACGATATTTATCAGAACTTGTTTTATCTTATCGACATCAATACTAAGTGCGGGTAATCCGTCTGTCAATCGGACATCTATTTTAATTTTTTTTGAATATGCCAACGGATACATAATATCTATAGTATTTTCGATTAGACTCTTTATAGGAATCTTCTCTACTATGAATTTTATTGTGCCTGCTTGCAGTTGCACTAAACTAAGATAATTATTAATCAAGTTGTCCAAATGATTAGTATTTCGTTTCAGGACCTCGAGAACCTCCTTTTGTTGCTCATTAATTGTACCGAATTGTTCTTTTATCAACATTTGAGTATAGCCCTTAATTGAAGTTAAAGGTGTTTTTATCTCATGGGATGATATGTTAAAAAGGGCAGTCTTTAATGCTTCCTGTTTCACTAATTCAATATTTTCTCTTCTAATGTGATTTTGGATTTCGAGTAACTTATCCATCATACCTACAAAACTCTTTGCGTATATCCATTTCTCATTACGCCTGATTAGAGTAAATTGATGATTTTCTATAACATCAATAATTTCTCTTGCTCCAATTTTATTAAGAGGGTACGAACAGATAACTAAAATCTTTTTATTGAAAATTGCATTTCCCATCTCACTTTCATAATCAATAAAGCTTTTCCACCGATTCGTTCCAACCCATGAAACGTCACCTTCTACTCTTAATCCATCAAATCCTGCAGATCGAGCTTTTTCAAGTTTGTTTCCCCAATTCGTAATAACTGCATCCCCATCGAATCTTCCTTTATTTAAATAACATTCAGAATGTTGAAGAATCTCGATTTGCCTCTTTCGTTGATAACTATCAAGATTAGGTATCGCTGTTTGTAGGACCTCTAATGCCTTTTCCATCGTGATCTCTTTAGAAATAATCCACGAGCAAAATTCATTATTTTCTAAACCTGTTTTGAAATACGGTTTTATAATATCAAAGTAGTCATCGATAGAGTCATAAAAAAAACAGAGATGTGTCCCCCAAGGCACTTCCGTGATTACCTCGAGACCTAGTTCTCTTGAATTTGTGTTTTTCATTTTTTTTCCTCTAAAAATATAAAACTACGATATAATAGCTAATGGCTTATTTTAAATGTTTCTTTAAATATCATAATTTGCAACATTTTGCCATTTTAATGTCTAAATGTTATAATTTTTGACACTGATTTCATCTCAAAAATTACCGGTATAAGTTGAACCTTAAGTTTGAGCCCGGCGGACGGCGTAAAACTAAAAATCAAATTTTTTTATGAAGTGTAGCTCCAGATATTTATTTATACGAATTTACTTAATTGTTGTTTAATTTTTTTAGCTCGTTCTAGATCTTTTTCTGGTATATGTTTTGTATCAATTGCTCCGTCTATACAATGTAAAAGCATTGATATTTCAAGCTCAGATAATTCAAGTGTAACTTTTACCATCTTTTTCCTCCCTCTTTTCTTATTTGAATTCATAATTAAATCTTAAATGTTTCCTAAAAATTCGTATTGCAAAAATTAAAAGAGAAGTTTAGTGGTGAGTTGATCGTAAAATCGAAACTGTAATCTACCAAGATTATTTCGACTTGAAATTCTTGAAGAGAACTTAACGACGTTTCTGCTAATATCCGCCTATTTTTAAACTAGGGTCTCCAAGTAGCACAAAACCCTGAATCGTGTGAATGTGGTATCTTTCTAGAGGTGCTTTGAAGTGTTCTGTGTATCTACTCACTGCGTATCCCCAGCAATCGCCAAGGTATTGATTTCCCTCAACACCATATTTGTAAAGAAGGCCTAATTCCATGTAACCGTATCCTGATTCTACACAATCTGGTTCATTTATTCCATCTCCATCGAGATCACCGTATTCTCCGGGTGTGGCGACAGGAAAACACGTGTAACCTAAGGAGGCTATACCGCCACCCATATATTTTTTGGCAAACCACCAGCATATATCCTCTGGAACAGGTATGGTGGCCCAAGGATGATTAAAAAGTGATACATTGAACATTGCGTTGTGGCAACCACCGACTATTACAATGGGATATTCTCTATTAAAAAAGTACGGGAGATCAGAAAGACCTATGCCCTCTTCCCATACATCGAAGTTGTCTGGTTTGTGGGTAGTCCACATGTTTGGGCTTCCGTGCCCATGAAGGTACATAAAGATTGCACCAGTTCCAAGTGCTTTTCTTAAATTTTTAGCTGTGACATCTGTTTGACTTGCATAGACTTTTTTTGCCTCGTATTCAGGGAAATAAGTTAGTGCCTTATCTCCAACTATTTCGCCTTCGTATCCTGCGTCTTCGAAATTGTCTCCTCCGGAAACTACAATTTTTTTGCTTGCTGCGTTATTCTCATATTTAATTGTTTTATCTATCATTGTTTTAAGTTCAAATTTATTTCTACATGCCCATCTGCCTACATATACATCTGGATATAGATCCATGTCATCTTTCAAATTTCCAACTTCGGGCCACTCACCAAATACATTATTATTGTCTGTGTCCCAAGAAGAAAATTCATAGGTTGCGTTGTATATATCTGCGTAGTACAGATCGCTCACGTATCTTTTTTCTTTGGCCCAGAAAACATCTATGTATCTTACTGGCAAGAACCAAGTTTCCTTGATTCCTGGCTTTCTGCCGCCAACCAGTAGCACATATTTAATTCCCCAATTATCAAAGGAATCTTTAATGAAATATTTTACCTTCTCGGCATCATCCCTTCCTTTTACAGGGAAATAACTACTGTCGTATATTTCGTTCAGACTTACTAATTTCGTCTTTAATCCGTGGCTTTCTTTATGATCAACCAACGGTTGCAGATCTTTTGAAAAAACGCTTGGTGCAATTATAAGCAAATCGTATGTATTGAGAAAAGTGTCAGATTTTTGGGGTTCTTCGTAGGTTACTTTAATTTCTGCATTAGATATATAGTAAATTGTGTTGTCATATGAATATCTGACAGGATAAAACTGTAGTGTCAAAAATAAAACATGTTGCCCGTCTTTTAAACCGCAACCCAGTTCATACTCAAACCAGTTCTCAGGAAACATATTTTCAGAATTGGAAATCTGCTGATTCGTATCTATTCCATTTATTTGATCTGTAGACCCGGGGTAAAGAGGTTCTGATGCGATAACAATACCTTTTGGTAAAAATTCATGGTTTATTTCTGAAAGAATATCGCATTTAACTTCTTTGATATTTGTTCCAAAAGTAAATGTTAAAGTCTTTGTATATGCTGGTAAAATTGGATTACCTGGTTTTTGAAGGACAGAATTTGTACCTTCAACATTGACAGTAACATATTCTCCTTTATCTTCGACATATGGCGAATTGAATACAAGAGTTTCAATTTTTTCTACTTCTGTCGTTATCCCCTTACCTTGAGAAGCAGTTATAACTACTCCACCACCCAAGATTAAAATTCCTAATACAATTATAGATAAAATTTTTCTCATTGTGTTTGCCTCCGTGCATATTATAATTTGTATCTAATATATAGCTCTTATCCTACCTCTCCGATGTTGAGATAATGGACGTATTAAGGTAGTTTTGACAAGAATCCTTCTCAGCAAATAACATTATATATAGGTAGTTCATATGGCCCTTCAATAGAAAAACCAATTGGTTTTTAAAAAGGAATTAGAAAATGTATCGAGATAATAATAGAGGCGGCGGGCGCTTCAGTGACGCACCGCGAGAAATGCATAAGGTAACTTGTGCTGATTGTGGAAAGGAAACAGAAGTTCCTTTCAAACCCAATGGGACAAGACCTGTATACTGTAAAGATTGCTATCAAAAGCATAGACCAAATAGATTTTAGTAAAAAAGATGAAAAACTCATTTTTACAAAATCTTCTCAATTTTTTGAGTCGTTAAAAAGTATTTGGTGAGATTATAGAAGAATTATAAAGATAAAGTGAGAAACAAAACAATAGTTTAGAACTTATTAAATCTATTTTTAGGAGGTGATATTTGTGAAAGGAACTGTTTTATGGTACGATATCCGGAAAGGATATGGTTTTATACGAGGCGAAGATGGAAAGGATGTCTTCGTTCATAGAACCGATGTACCTTTTTGGGCTGTCTTCCTCAATGAGGGGGATACAATGGAATACGTTGTAGAACCTTCAAAACGAGGGATAAAAGCAACAAACATAAAAATGTTGTAAATAAACCATATTTACCTATTTGCCCTAACTGAAGCTTCTAACTCAGCTCGCCGTATGGTATAACCTTTATGTACCAGATGCCAGTAGAGAGCATCCCTGTATAACATTTTTAGATCTGATTCCCTTATTTCTTGTCGGGTTTTTGTTATTTCGGTGTCTGGTTTCATACATGATCGATTACTATATTGTATCTGGGAAGTATATAAATGGTCAGAAAATGTTCGGGAAAAGCCAAACAAACTACCTGTTTTTTACCTTATCGTAACATTTTTTACAGATGGGACCATGGATTGGATGATTAAAAAGATCGCATTCAGGATGTAACTTTCTACAGGAGTGGCAACGTCTTTTTTGCATTCTAACCTCATTTTAAGAACAAAAATTGGTTTTTAAACCTAATTTTGTATATTTACTTACCTTTTTATATATGAATTGTTTTGACACCCTTCCAAGGAAGACCTCAAATGCCGGAAAAGTCTATCACAATAAGACCTGGTGAAGAAAAAGACCTTGATGCTTTTTTTGAATTGTACTGGATTTCATCAATTGAACATACACAGTACAACGAAGAACTAGATGCATTAAAACCAAAAGAAAAGTGCAAAGAGTTTATTATTTCAGGTCAGAAAGATAATCTAAAAGATAAGAATCAGTTTTTCTTTGTTGCTGAGGACCGCGAAGGGGTCATAGGAGTTGTAACAGGACATATAGGTGAAAGAGACGAATCTAGAGTATACATGACTGAAAAAATGGCTTATTTAGACGAGTTATGTGTGCATCCCCAATACAGAAAAACGGGTATAGGAAAAAAATTGATGGCAAGATTATTGGAAGAATTTGATCAAAAAGATGTTAAATTTGTAGGAGCCGGTGTCGCGTATAAGAACCCCGTATTAAATTTTTACAAATCCTTTGGTTTCAACCCTGAGGGAATTTGGATTATCCGCATTAAAAAATAGTGATTAAATCACTGCTGATACCAAATATTTTCAAATAACTCTGCGCGCGTATGCGCTTCTTTGTAACTTATTGAATATGTAATCATTAAATCTAACTCAACATATTCGTGCGTCAGTATTCTCTTTCTTCTTTCTAAATTGTCGTAAATGTCGTCTCTCATCCAAATCTCATTTTCAGGTATCTTATTTCTTAAATGAGCAGGTAGTTCATTCTGTGGTACAAATCCATGAAGAGCGATATAGTCACCCATTACTTCTACACTTTTTCTGATGACTTTAAAATATTTCCACGGTTCATGTGTCCATATTGATTTGATTATCTGGGTATAATATGCATAATCCGAATCTTTTTTTTGTTTATACTCCTCTGGAGAATATATCGTGTTTTCTTTTTCGGTTGGTGATTTAGATTCACTTTGTTGTTCAGAGTTTTTTTGTTTGTTCCTAGACTTCATAACTACCAATCACCCCAAAAATGCTATACATAAATCTTCAAATATCGGCCTTTTTCTTTCTACGGTAAAATTTCTTTTTTGCATCCCGTCTTCCTAACTTTGTATCAATTATCTCGTATATAAATAGAACTCTTGAGTGGTTAAGAAATTTAGATTTTTACGTTAATTAAATCTGATTTATCCTACGCCATATATCCAAACATCAACAGCCTTGCATCTAGCAAAGATGGTTTTGCCCTCGAATATTAAAGATTTTGCCCCCCAGTATAACGCACCAGTCGCTCCATTTAGATTTATTTGTACATTTTCATAACTGTAGTAAGCACCTGTGTCTCCATTGGAACTGCGTACCAAAATACTTATTGATTCGTTTTCTTCACCTTGCGCTTTGATTGTAATGTCTTTTTTAAATAATAATGGGCAGTACACACCAAATAACCATAGAATCGGGCCTGTGACTGTGTTACACTTTCCAAATACTGTTACCTTACAGTCAACAAAATGTTTGTCAGCACTAGTACTACTTTTACTTTCATTTTTGTTGGTGTCACCTAAAACGAGCGGCAGGGAAGCCAGCGTCAGAAGGCACACTACCCCAAATATTATAACCTTCCTAAAATATTTTTCACCTTTCATCTTTTTCCTCCCTCTTATATATTTATGTTGCTTCTCCTCTTTATATATTTCTATAAAAAGCCCTATTTTTACTAAAAAAATGTGATATTTTTGGCATTTTTGCCTATTATTAAGAGATAAAAAATTTTGAATATTAGTCGTTTTTTATGATACCTATAATTGCTATAACAAAAGCAAAAATTTCTATTATCGTCAAAGCAAATAACTTGCTTCCAACAACTTGATCCATTATCTCCAATGTACTACCTAAAATGAAAATTAAAAAAAGCATAACTCCCCAGATTCCTACTCCTAGTGTTATCAATGTTTTATTCATGATCTACCTCTATTTATCGTGTTGCGCGGGATAACATATGAACAATTTATAAATTTTTTTAGAATTATTGCTGAGTTGATAAAGAAGCAAGATGTTTTACTCTTTTAACCATATTTGGATGAGTGCTTAGTACTTCCATCAGTCTGTCTGCTCCACGAAGTTTTACTTTTTTATTTGAAAGTATCATTAATTCATTTTGATCTATAGTTCCACTCATATCAAGATCTATTCCTTTTAAATCCCGTACTTCATTAATTGCCTGCGATGGATCATTTAAGAAAAATGCTTTCATTCCCTCAGTTTTTTTAAGTGATTCTTTAGACATTTTGGCGCTTCCAAGAGATAGCTTGTAGAGCGCCGTTGCTAGATGATGTGGTCTGCTGCCCAGTTCTGTACTACCGAGATCTGCGTAATACTCTCTAATACGCGAACCGTACATAACAAGAAGACTAGTAATGAAATATACTGCAAGGGCCAATAAACCTACAGCAATTGCTCCACCGCTGTCCCGCTGCCTGCCGCCACGCATACCTCCCCAAAATAATGAAATGTAAACCATATAACAGATCATCGGGATAACACTAAGGAGAGTAATAACAGCGACATCTCTATGTTTTATATGAGAGATTTCGTGACCAAGAACTGCTTTTAATTCCTCATCATTTAAAAGTTTAAGTAGACCTTCAGTTACACAAACCCTAGAGCCTTTTTTAGTTCTACCGAATGCAAAGGCATTAGGTATCTGAATTTTTGAAATACCAATCTTTGGTTTTCCCGGCAAACCTGCTTTTACGGAAAGTTCTGCAACCATCTGATGAAGTTTCGGGTATTCTTTTTCATCTACATACCTGATTTTCATCGTCCATTCAACGATTTTTGGTCCTATCAAAAACTGAATGAGAATGAATAAACTTGCTATACCAATTATAAAAAAATAGAATGTAAAACCAGAGAAACCTAGCATATAGCCTATTCCTACAATTACTCCATAGAGAATTGCAAACATTACGCCTATAAGTAGATAGAGTCTAAACTGTAACCACATTATAATCCCCAACTAGTGTATAAAATCCAGTATTTAAAGTTTTATAAATACTTGCTTTGCATATCTATAAATTAAAGACATTTTTTCCCTGTTTTATATCATAAATTATCCCAAATCTTAAAATAACAGAACTTATTCCGGTATCAGGTGCTTTAGATGGTAGTAAACTATGATCGGCTTTTTTCAAGGCGTTCGAAGAATCTAAAATCCTCTGAAATTAGAGAATTGCTTAAACTTACTCAGGTCCCTAATTTTATATCGCTTGCAGGTGGCTTGCCTAACCCCCAGGCTTTTCCTGTTGACGTTATACATGAGTGCATAGAAAAGGTGTTTGAAACTAACATCCGTAATGCTCTGCAATATGGTACAACAGAAGGACTGCCACTTCTTCGTGCGGTCTTGGCTGAGAGGATGAGAACGCGTAAAAATATAGACTGTGAGGTCCATGATGTGTTGATTACCAGTGGTGCTCAGCAAGCCCTTTCTTTTGTTGCATTTAACTTCCTAGATCCTGGCGATACCTACATAACTAGTGCTCCAACTTATCTAGGCGCGCTTCAGGCATTTCATGCATACGAAGCAAACTGCGAATCTATACCGATGAATGATGAGGGAATAGATATCGACTCACTGTGTAGAAACCTTGAACGACTTCGTAGGACAGGTGTCCTTCCAAAGTTCCTCTATACTGTAGCTACCTACCAGAATCCTTCTGGTGAGAGTATATCATTGAGACATAGAAAAGAACTGTTGGATATAGCATCTGAATACGATTTTTTAATTGTCGAAGATGATCCATACGGTGAGCTAGTATTTGAAGGAAAACCTATGCCACCAATCAAATCTTTTGATACCAAAGGTAGAGTGATATATATTGGTACCTTCTCCAAAGTTCTAGCCCCTGGATTTAGAATTGCTTGGGTAGTTGCATCTAAAGACATAATTAATAAATTCATATTTACAAAACAATCCACAGACCTGTGCTCAAACGTATTTTCTCAGTATGTAGCATATGAGTACATAAAAGGTGGTTATTTAGACAAACAGATTGATCAAATTAGGAAATTGTACAAACATAAACGTGACATTATGGTTCAAGCAATTAAGACATACTTCCCTAAAAACGTAAAATGGATTGTACCACACGGCGGTATGTTTCTTTGGGTTACCCTTCCAAGAAACATCAACACGCGTATAATGTTTAAGAGAGCATTGGCTAAAAAGGTGGCATATGTCGTTGGAGATGCTTTCTATCCTGACGGCAGTAAATACAACTCAATGCGTTTAAATTTCTCTTATCCAGATGATAAGGTTATTGTAGAAGGAATAAAACGGCTTGCAGAAGTCATAAAAGAGGAAATGTCTACATCCTATGACAAAGAGCCGTATGAGTTTGCTGAAGGAGTTTAATTCAAAATTCTAATGAATTTTTCTTCATCGTCAGGGTCCCATGGATCAGGGATAATATCCGGATATGGAAAGTCAGGATCTGGTTGGTTATAGATCATTTTTTTTCCTCAAATCTTGCCTACGCTAAAAATAGATTGTGGTTTATAAACCTATTTCTTCACGCTAACCCTTGAGCAGATTATAACAGAATGATCAACAAGGCAATAAGCCCAATGGTTATAAGACTCATCAGGAAGAAATAGGGGTTGCAAACCAAAATTCTATCTTTGCTATATTTTATTGTTAATCCCATCGCATCTCCTCAACTTCAAAATAGATTATTTATTTATAAAACTAACTCTCAGAAAAAATTGCAAAGTCAATTGGTCATTGATTTTTAAAATAAAGAGAGAGATTAATGATTAGGAGTAACCACCAATCATTAAACTTGGATCGCCCAATAGCGCCCACTGCTGGAGAGATTTTGCATGATCCAGAAATCCCATATCAAAGGTATCAACGTATGTTCTTAGTGTTTGGGTGTATGCGTCCCCAAGAACATGGTGCCCATAGGTACCATATTGCTTGAAGAACTCAATGCAAATTCCGCCATCAAGTCCCTCGATAGTGCAGAGATCTCCTATGGATCCGTAACCAAGACCTGTGTTTCCTATTGTAGCAATTGCACCAGTGTGCGGAAGTTTAACAAGATACCAACTGAAGCACTCAGGAACAGGTATACCATATGTCCACATCTTTTTTAGGTTCTTTGAATCTAATAGGCATCCCAGCATCGAAACGTTGAACTGACTGTTGTGGCAGCCACCGATTAGGACGACCGGAGGTTTATCTGTGTTTTTAATTTTGTTCATTGGCAAAGCCGGGATTTTAAAAAATGGGAACGAAGTTTTAAGACTGATAACTTCTAGACCTGTGACACTACCATTTTTTCGGTTACCTGGGATTCCTGGGTAATGATCCGCCCAAACATTTGGGCTGCCATGTCCAGATAGGAATGCAAAACCACAACCTTTACTCAATTCTGTTAGCACATCCTTTTGACCTGTAAATTCACCGTTAGATGCCCAAACGAAGACTTTTTCGAAATCCTCTGGCATATAATACAGAGCTCCGCCTCCACCCCTAAGTTCTCTTGCACCAGTGATCCACTCACCTTCGTAGTACATCTCTGAGTTATTTCTCCAATCCGAAAAAACAATTTCGTGATCCTCGTTTTCGATCCACACATGAATGTTGGTTACATTGCCGTATGGCTTGGGATCATACGTTTTTCCTCTAATGTGCAAGATTCCATCTGTGTAGTTTACATCTGCCCATCCAGAAAACTCATTACAATATGCTTCATTTTCGGCCGGTATATAAGTATAATCGGTGTTACCTAATATATCGCCTTCTGTGACTGACACTATTTCAGCAATTGGAGGCGCCGGGTAACTGCTAACTCTAAGGTTATCATTGTGGTGAAAGTGTAACGAAGTTGCTACTGTTTTTTTCAGGGTAATATTTATCTCTTCTATTGGCCCAAAAGTTGCTTCAGGGTTTGTACTTTGAGCATAAACTGTGTAGTCCCCATCCAGGAGGCCATTTGTATCCCATTCTATATTAAGGTCCTTTTGATCCAAAAATCCATCTCCAGAAATTACTACCATCTTTTTAAACCAGGACGAATCGGCGGGGCTCTTTTCGTAACTTATAATCTTATTAACAACGTCATTTACCTCGCCTAAACTTGTGCATGCTAATCTGCCTAAAGAAACGTCTGGATACATATCTATATCCGTATCATTTTCCACGCCATCAATTCCCCATGCTGCAATGATTCCATCCCCGTTTGGATCCCAGTTGTCAAATTCTCCCCCCTCTTTGTAAATATCCGCATAGTAAAGATCACATAATACACCTGGATCATGTAGAGATCCAGCTTCTAACGGGTGCGCAGGGTTATCATAAAGATTATTGTATCTAACAGGAACAAACCAACTCTTTGTGCCTTGATTTGCGTCATCTCGTGGTTTACCATAGAATTGAGATTTCAAGCCACCTACAAGTAAAACATATGTGATATCGTAGTTTTCAATTGCATATTTTATGAAATATTTTATCTTTTCAGGCTTATCCATGCCGGAGAATTCGCTGTAGATGCTTTCTGTTGTTTTCAGAATTGTTTTTACACCATAATCGTTCTTATGCGTGACAAGTGGCTGAAGTGCTGATGAAAACTTTGCTGGGGCTATAATAACCATATCATATGATTCGAGATAATTTGTTGGTTGGTAACCCGGTTCATAGCTCGTCTTAATATCGGCGCTCTCTGCAACATACAATTTACCTGAAGCAGGAGTGTATCTTGTTGGGTATATATGTATAGAAACAAATGTAACACGTTCATTATTTGCATTCAATCCACAGCCTACTTTATAACTGTACCAACTGGATGGGAAAGGCGTGTCACTTGCGTATAATTCTTCATCCTTTATAGGCGTGGAAGAATAACTATTTTCATTGTTTACTAAAAGCACATGTGCTGGAGCTGGGCGAATTTCTCGGTCGATTTCATACTCTTTTACATTATTTGGTGTAACCTCAACATTAACATTCTTTGCACCAAATGGAAGTTCAACAGATTTCACAAATTCAGGAAGAACCGGTTGACCTGGATTCGTTAAATATGTTGAAATCCCGTCAAAATTAATTTCAATATAATCACTGCTGTATTGTTTTATCGCAGGTTGTGAAAATGTTAAGGTACTCATTTCAGAGTTAAGTTGGTGGTTTCCTTCAGAAGATTGGTCATTGTTTACAGCAACAGCCCCTAGTCCACCGAGGACTAAAATTCCTACAATTAGTATCGGTATTACTTTTCTAATAATGTCTACCCCCTTTTTATAATATATTAACGTACATATAAATCTTTTTATAAAGTAAACCTGTTAATAGAGGTAAATTCATCCTAAAATCGAACAGCTGGTATAATGGATAGGTTAACCTTTTGACAGTTGGTTAACTATTTACGGTACATGCTTAACTACATATGTTAATACATATTCATCTGCAAAAAAGGTACTTAAAGTCGTTTGATATTGTAGGGGATGGAAGGAATCGGGCTGGTAGTTTTCTAGAGTGCATCCCATCCCCTCCTAGTGAGGCCAGCCGTCCTTCTTTTTCTAAAACTAATTTTTGAAAACAAATATATAGTATCAGATTATACAGACGGCGATCGATATGGTTAACGAAGGGGAAAACAATCAAAAAACTCAATCCACTACATCTTACACAATCCCTGATGCCATAAAGGTTGCTGATGATATTTTTAAACTTGGTAAAGAAAAGAAATACAATTTAGGGGCTTTTCTTCATGGTCTGATTTTTGCTACCGAATACGCCCAGCATGTTTATCAAGTTCCTCAACAACAGATAGCCATGATTAAAAGAGATTGTAGAAAATATTTTGAAGAAATCGAAAAGTTCCAAAAATCTAAAGTCAAGTAAGGTTTTCTTCCAAATTACAAAATTTTGGGGAATAATTATGAAAATATTGGTGATGTATTATTCCAAAACAGGAAACACTAAAAAACTAGCTGAAGCGATAGCAAAGGGTGTAAAAGAGGTTAAAGGTGTAGAGTGCGAATTGAAATCTACATCGGAAGTTACCCGAGAAGATTTTGTCTCGTCTGATGGTATTATTGCAGGTTCGCCTGTTTATTTTGGGACTATGGCTGCCAAAATGAAAGAAGTTTTTGATAAATTCGTTGGTGTACGCAGAAAAATGGGTGATAAGGTCGGTGCTGCTTTTGCGACATCTGGAGATGAATCCGGTGGTAAAGAAACAACGATTATGTCAATCATCCAAGCTATGTTGATATATGGAATGATCATAGTTGGTGATCCTTTGGATGCAAGTGGACACTATGGGGTGGCATGTACTGGTGCTCCTGATAAAGAAACTGCTGATAATGCTGCAAAACTTGGAAAAAGAGTGGCTATTTTAGTTAAGAAATTAAAAAAATAATTTTTTTATTCTTCAAATTCACAAAATTGCCAGCAAATTTGGATAGGTGGTTTTTGAATTCTTATAGCCGATGCTTCTAATTCATTGGTTGTTGTATTTATTTGGCACCGTCCAATTAATGGTACCCCTGCGCCTATCTGAATAATGTGATTTAAACCAGTTGAAATCCATCCGATAATAAATCTATTGTTAAAAAACCCTATTATGTCACCTGCAACGAGGCTATTTGAGGCGTTCCATGTGCCAACGAAAAATCCAATTCGGTAGATATAATATCCTTCGAGATATCCTAAAATGTCAAAACCCTTGGTATCGTTCTTTACTCCAAAACATCCCGAGAAATTACCATCAAAAAAATTAGGTGCCCCTGTTGGTAAATATTTTTCTTTTAAGGGTGTTATTTTACTATACTTTATGGGCTCAACTTTTTGTGATAATGTAACTGGCATGCTTACAATTAAAGCTGCTATTATAAGCAGGCATATTTTTTTCATTTTGTCCTCTATATTTAAGTCATTTTCCAGGGTTAAATATATTTGAAACTAGGAAAAGTGGTGGCCATACAGGTGGGATGTCTGTAGCATTTAATAAGAACCCATCTGCTAAGGGTATTCTTATAATTGTAACACCAACTACTGGAGGAAATATAGATGGGATATAACCATTCTTTTTAACGTACAATAAATATATGCCAGGTATAGGTACGATAAAATTACCATCTTCGCCAAAGCTGTAGTTTCCATTTTCGTCGGTAATCCTTGTTTCGTTAAAAGGATATTTTTTATTATTTATGCCAAAACCGATACAATGTACAGTTGCGCCTACGGAAGGCCCGAGTCCTTCTCCCAATTTAAATTCTAGCACTCTGCCGTAAATCATTGTAGTTTTAGTGTATATTGGTGCTGGTTTTGATTTATCACTTATAGTTGTAGATTTTATGTCACTAGCGCCTATTGTAAAAGAATTAGTTGATATGATCAGGATTATAATGCTAAGTATAACTACTGTCAAAGTTGTTTTTTTCATTATTTTCCCTCATTTAATTGGCAATCTTCTATTCGCCCATCGCACTAACGTATGCTCTACCAAGGAGAACTACTGGTCCCAATAATCTATAATTTACACCAATATCTCCGATGTTTATATATAGGCCTCTTAAACCTTTTACACTTACTATATGGATACCCGATTTATACCCGAATCTAATATCTGGTGGAATAATACGAATAAATGCTGTGTGGCCTTTTATATATAGGGTATGGATGCCCCTGAAAAGTGGTATGCCAATACGAATAAGCGCTTCATATTTATAGAATGGTATTATAGAGAATCCTAAAATACCTACGCTGATTATTGAATTTTTGCGATTCATCCAACCGTTATCGCACGGCTTTGGAGAACCAGGATCTGAGTTATTTACAGGTGTTATCAGGTCAATTAATTCATCAGGACCTATGAGTCGCATATTTTCTGGTAGACTTTCAATAATATTAACTATATAAGGTCTAATTTGCATCTTTTCGTTGTCGTCAAGTTGTAAATCACTTAGTGGATTATTTTGTTCTAACCAACTCTCAAAGTCACCGATATTTTTTACAAGAATTTTAACCTGTGTAGCATCCATCTGCACTTGTACAAACTCTGCTTTGCCATCTGTTATAACTATAACTCCTACAGTTTTTTGATTCTCTGCGCTTACCGTTTTTGTCGATGTTAAATTTAACAATAATCCAGCTACTGCAATTATAATGAAGGTTCTTACTATTTTGGTACTTACTTTCAATTTCTTCACCGTCTTTTAACTCTAATTAATCTCAATATTCGCAATCGCAAATATTTTATCTTATTTATTATATTATGTATTTTATATTTTTTAATTCCTATGATTTCTTTCTAAAAAATAGAAAGAAGAGAGAGTTTTAGAGAGATGCTTTAGCTACTTAGTGGAGTCCGTGTACAGTAACAAATCCTCTTCCAAGCATAAACACTATTCCAAAGCCAAAGAGCCTTTCCCTGCCTAGAGATCCACCATCTATGTAGATACCCTGTAGCAAGTGTACACATACAGTATGGACTCCGGCCTTGTCACCATATTCAATACCTGGGAAGATTTTCCAGTAACCTGTGTGGGACGGTGGAGTCATCAAAAAGCGGATTGGCTTTAAGAATGGAAGTAAACGAGCTCCTGCTTCATACTTGTTAAATGGCATTAAGCTTGTTCCCCAACCAATAGTGCAAACCAGATTCCGTCTAAACAGGTCAAAAGCAAGCAATGGTAACAACTGTTCTGCCGTGAACATAGTAGGAATGCCTAAAAAAGACTTTATGTCATCGATTTTAGCTTTTATTACCTGTTTTTCAGCATCACTAAAGATTTTGCCGTGTTGCCAATCAATATTCTTCATTGCATTTATAACATACTCTGTGAGATCTGTTAATTTGGCCTTAAGTGTATCTGTATCAGAAACCTGAACTATCTGTGTATAGTATTCTGTACCGTCCTTTGGTACAAACGTTACTGCAACGTCTGTCGCAGAAGCTGCTGGTGCAAATGCTAAAGTCAAAAATATTGCAACTACTGCAATTGGAATTATAGTTTTAGTCGTCTTCATTTTTATCTTTCATCCTCCCCCGCCTGTTCTCTTATAATTGTGACACCGACGGCGTGCCACAATATATCCTCCGAATTTAACCATCTGATATATTACCTCCTGTTAAATATTTTTCGGACTATTTTTCTACATTTATTTTAATAATTCGGTCTTGGCCATCTGGGTGTTCCCCAATCTATTGCCAATGCATAACCGTGAATGATCGTACTTCCCAAGAAGAAACGTGGTTTGAAATTCACATAGCCTGTAAATCCAATTATTCTAACAAATTGTGGGCCTTCTACTAAAGTTATCCATGGGTCACTCTCATTATATCTCCCTTTTGTATAGCCATCGCCAAGGAAATATCTATATTTTATCAGTAGACGCCATTTTATAGTACGATTAGTAAATATAATTCGACGAAAAGACCAGTGGGCTCCTTTCCCTTTAGAGTCTATCTCGATCCATTTTGAAGGTCCATCTCCGCCAACTGTAGATTGTTTCATCTCTTTATCATTTTTGCACAATTCTTTGCACTTCTCTGCAATTGCTGTCTCAGGGTCTTGCCCTTTTTCAAATGTTATAGATGCCTGTACAGGTGTCATTCGTCCATTTATATCTACTTTGTATAGAGTAATTTCTTCAGTGATCATCTCAGAAATTTCTGATTGATTGGACGTTGTAGAAAGTTCTGCATCTATTGCAGGAGAGACACACAGGGTTAGAAAAATTAAAGCTGTTGAAAAAGTAATATATTTCTTTAATATGCCCATTTTTCACCTCTTCTTAACTATTTAATATAGACACTACTTATATATATACTTTTAGATTAATATCTTTAGCCTACGCATACCTATTTTGTTGTTCATGTTTTATATATTTTATGGCCCAACCATTTACCTATTGTTTATTTTTAACTACAATATAATTTATTTTAAAACTATGCAGGTAATTATGCATCCACAAATTATATAAAAACTTAATACATTTTTATGTTGAAAGCAGGGAATAAAATATTCGGGATGTATAGGATTGGTGAATACAATGGGATGTGAATTTAAGTCTCAAGTTAAATTGGACTATATACAGGATTTTGAAATGATGTTTGAGAGGATGAAGGTAGATCGTCCTCGCGAAGCCTCTGTTTATTATGTAACACTTGTTGTGGATTGTCCAAAAGAGTTTTCTGATTTTTTAAAGACCGCTGAGGAATTTGCAAATATTACAAGACGTCCACTTGAAACAGGTCGTGCTTCTCTGTTAAAAAATGGAATAATAGCAAAGGTTTTATTCTCAAATGAGGCAGACGAGGATTTCGGGAGAGAGAGCTATCTGCCGGTCCATCCAAGGGCGATTTGGGAAGATGTTAAGGGTGATTTAAAACAGGTCATAGCTGACGATACATACAGAGTAATTGAAAATCGTATTAACGAATACGGTAAGTACTATGTCAGTAATTTCGAAAAATATGGTATAAAACTTAAAAGAAGCGGTAATGTAACATTGCAGTACAGTGGAAAATGGATTCTCTATAATGTTTTGAGTAATTGTCTTGAGAATAGCAACGACCTCAAAATGCAGATAGGTGGAGAAAGGTTTTTTGATGAGCCGTTTCTCAAATATTTCAAAAAGTTTTTAGATCTCCATACAAAGATTAAACTACTAATTGATAACACTAGTAACATGGATGTAATAAAAAAACTAGCTGAAACATATGAAGATAAACTCGAAGTTAGATGCTTCCCAGAAGATGCTTCAGGAACCATGCGTAACTTTGTATTCGGCAAAGAAATAGCTGTGAATGGAATTAAGATACTTACAGAATCAACTGATGAACCATCCTACATAGGAACCGCGTATGTTAATTTACAAGATATCCAATTATTGGATGAAAAATTCAACAGCTTATGGGGTCTTGCAAAACCTTTAAAAAATAAATAAAATTTTTACTTGAATCTAGTTGTTTCAAGATTATTCAATGCTAGAGTGTTAATGTTGTATCTTTTGTGAACTGCAGAAGCTATGTCTAAACATTTGGATTCTTCTCCATGTCCAAAAATTATTCTTTCTGGGCGTGGTGACATATTGTTGATAAAATTTAACAGTTGTCTGCGATCACTATGACCTGAGAAACCATCACAAGTTTCAACGCTCATTTTCATCTTAATGTTTATAATGTTACCCCCAACATTCAGTGGTATCTCTTCCCATCCCTTTTGTATTCTTCTACCCATTGTCCCTTCAGCTTGATAACCAACGAATGCAATGGTGTTCTTTTTATCCTGAGCCCATTCCTTGAAATACTCCATAACAGGACCGCCGTTCATCATACCGCTTGTTGCTAGTACAATGCATGGGTCTGGATGGCTGTTTATAATATTTTGTCTCATTTCAGAACTATCAACGCGTTTAAAAATCTCGGATAGAAGTGGGTTTTCGCCCTGTTGGAAAATCTGTGCCCTCAGTCTATTGTTAAGATATTCTGGATATGCCGTGTGTATGGCAGTTGCTTCCCATATCATTCCATCAAGGTAAACAGGAATTTCTGATACGATCTTTGATTTCACAAGATTCTCAAGAACTATCATGACTTCTTGACTTCTTCCTACCGCAAAAACAGGAATCAAGAGTTTTCCTTTCTTCTTAATACAACCTTGGACTATGTCGCTTAGTCTTTCTGTGGCTTCTTGTCGGGTTGGTTGGAAATCTTCTCTACCGCCATATGTTGATTCCATAACGATTGCCTCTAAACGCGGGAAGCGATTTACAGCGGGATTGAAAAGCCAGGTTCTTTCATATTTGAGGTCGCCACTAAAGGCAATATTGTAAAGTCCTTCACCGATGTGGAAATGAGCAATCGCAGATCCTAGAATATGACCTGCGTTGTGGAAAGTAAGTCTAACATCAGGTGTAATGTCAGTTGTGTCACCGTAATCCATAGTAATACAATGTTTAATCATGTCGCGTATGTTCTCAGCCGAGTAGGGTATTTTCTTAGCGTCTGCAGCTGCAACTTTTAGATAATCCATCTGCAGTAGAGTGGCCAAATCTCTAGTTGGAGGTGTGCAGTATATAGGTCCGTCAAAACCATACTTATATAGCAATGGTACAAGACCCGAATGGTCAAGATGCGCGTGTGTAATAACTACAGCATCAAGTGTTTCAAATGGTAAAACCTCTGGCAGATGTAAATACGGAGTGCTGCTCTCAGATGAAACGTCAACACCGCAATCAATCATGATTTTACTATCTTGCGTGTGCAACAGACTGCAGGATCTGCCTACCTGTCTATAACCTCCTAAGGCAGTGACACGAACAAATCTTTCTCCTTCAGATGCGCCTCTATGTAATCTTCTACCAACCTTACGAAGTATCTCTTTTCGCTCTTCGCTCATTGATCTTAGATAGCCGCGTATTTCCTTTACTGTTTTAGATTGAATAGCTGGCGTTCTAATGATTTTAGGTGACCAATTTATTTTTTTTCTTATTTCATTGAGCAAAGTTCCTTGTTTGCCTATTGCAATACCCGGTTTTATGACTTCGATTGTTACTTCTCCAACCTCTGGTAAAAAGTAGATATTTGTGATTTCCGCTTCTTTAGGAATGATTTCCTTTATCTTGCTTTCGGCCAGTTCTGTATCAGTTATAACTGAAGGGTCTGGACGTACGGCTATACGTTTCTGAAGCATCTTTGCAAGCTGTTTTATTAGTTCCTCATTTTTTGCGAATTTATCAGGATGCTTTGTGTAGATAACAACTAGAGCTCCTTCAAATTCTACATCTGAAACATCTATGCCGGGCGGAATTACGCCTCTCACTTTTCCTTTGATTTCTCGTAAAACATCATCTACGGTCATTTTATACCTTTTATAAATTTCTTATAAATGGAACTAAATATAATTCTCAAGAACTAATGTTATATTTATTTTCCAAGTTTTGTTAAACGCTTTTTGATTTCTTCTTCAGAAACTTCTTTGTATCCATCTTTTGTAATAACTGCAATATTAATATTTCCACCTGATGCTGAATCTCGGTTTTTTGCAGCGGTAATTGCTCTTATTGCTATGTCAATTCCTTCGTCTGTAGATAACCCTTCTTTATAGCAGTCTTCAAGGACACCATAAACATAAGGTGAACCAGAGCCGCCAGAAGTATATTTATCTGGTATTGACCCACCAGCAGCATCTAGAGAGAAAACATGCCCGCCGCTATTATCATATCCACCAAGTATCAATTGAACGTAATATGGATAAAACTTTCTTTGATTCAATATGTTTGCCATGAGTGTAGCGGCACTTTTAACTGGCATTTTCGTGTCTCTTTTAAGCCTATACAAGTTAGCCTCTGCGTTTAAATATCTCGCAAGAACCTGAAGATCTCCTACCAAACCTGCTGTAGCTAGTGCAAGGTGCTGGTCGATTTTGTAAAGCTTCTTGGTATCTTTGTGGGCAATTAAGGTACCCATTGTAGCTCTTGTTTCTGTTGCCATTACTACACCGTCTCTACATATCATGCCAAGTGTTGTTGTTCCAGTTTTAGTAACTTCATTTTCTTCCATAATAACTCCTCAAAATTAGGAAAAACACAAGATGAGGAATCTTGTAACCTTTATATATAATTTACGTAAATTGTCTGTATTTATCATTACTGGGAAGTTCAATATTAAGGAGTAATTTATTTTCTTTCCCCGAATTCTTTCTTGTTAAGATTTGGTCATTAGTTAATAAACTTGATATCTTTATTAGATTAATTTTTTAAAACTGTAGCTTTTTACAATTTGAATACAGAAAGAAAAAATAAAAAGAGGTTTGGTTAACCTCTACATTCCTAAGATATGCTTTAACATAGGAAATGTATCGAAGAGTCTCTCCAATATCTTTAGGAAAAATGGATTAGTTAGCACTTTACTCCGTGGCATCGTAACCTCTAGAGTACCATCTGGTCCCACAGCACCATGCTCATCTTTTGCTTTTGCTGTAATTATATAAGTTCCCTTTTCAGACCAAACGTGATTTACAGAAGCTTGCACTCCAGAGTCGTATGGTCCAGTCCAGTCAGTATAGGTACCATCGCCCCAATCTACATAATAATAGAGCGTATCTTGTTCTGGATCTGTTGCTACAAAGTCGTACTTGTAAGCTGTTCCTGGTTTTCCAGATGCTTGTCCTGTGATATCTGGCGCAGTTGGTGCATTATTTGGGTTGTTAATAGTGGTGAAATGCCAGATTGGCCCTTCAGCAGAATTACCTTGAGTATCCCATGCGACGATCTTCCAGTAATAGGTGGTTTCATAGTTCATTGCCCCTGGATCGTAGGTTGTACCAGATTGGCCGGAAACAACCAATGGCGGATCAGTTGCAGTACCAAAGTAAACATCGTAAGTTATTGTACTACCTGGACCACCGGTCCAACTTAAGTCTTTATTAGTATCTACACCAGTTGCACCATCTGCTGGGTCAGGGTTGCTTGGGGTATTTGGTGGACCTACAAAGAATCCTGCAGTATCATCGACATAGTATGCATCAAAAGGATTCTGGCTAGGTGGATACGCGTAACCTTGATGCCATTCTGAATTGAATACAACTGCAATGACCATAATGTTTCCAAATTGGATACTACCAAAGTTGTGGCCGTATCCATCATTATAATTATGACCATCCCAATTTATAGAGTCTGTCCATGTGTTACCAGCTGCTATTGAAATAACCTGATTGAACGCGTAATCCAAAAATGGAAATGTATATGGATGTCCTGCCGTGTCGTGCCAACCCATCGAGGATTCTACTTCTGTTACATAAACGCGTATACGACCATCGTATTGCGTCGCTTCATTGTTTACCACAGAAGCAGTGATGTCCATTGCTGCGTTACCTAGCCAATCTACATTGAGTGTGACATCGATATCTTTTACTGTTCTACTACCAGTTTGGGTGATATAAGATCTATATTGTGCCTCGTTGCCAGTACCACCACCAACTGATACTTTATACCCACCATCAAAAAATACCGTTGGGAATCCATAGATATTATACTCGGTATTTCTCGCTGCAGCATGGGTGTTTTTATCATCAACCATGCAGGTGTAATAGAATGGGTAATCCCCACTTGTGTATATTTTATCCAATGCTTCTCGTGCAAAATGGCAATATCCGCACCATGTGGCGGTTGCATCCTCTCCAAAAACGGTATGGGTAAATACATTTTTTTCTTGATTGCCACTGTTCAGTTGATTGTCACTATGTAGTGCAACAGCCCCAAAACCAGATAGAACAAAAAGTCCTACCACTAATATTGGTAAAATTTTTTTCATGCTCTCCCTCTTTTATGTTCATATTTCTTAACAATTGTTAAATAATAAAGGTTTCGATAATTTTATTAATAGAATTTTTCAAAAATGCCAATATAAATATTTGCTTAATGAGATAAAATTGGTTTAGTCAATTTTAAAATTCATACATTATTTTATAAACTTTGTAAGTATATCAACTTAAATTGTTAAATTTAAAGCTTAATTTTATATTCCGTGCTAACAATTATCATTATTTGTGATAAATGTTGTCACGCGCATTAGAATGATAAATACTAGCACGGCTAGTATCAACATTGCTAGATAAATTCTATCATTGGTAATATTGATTGATACAGTTTATCATGGCAATTCTAATTTACTCAATTTTGAAAAAGATTGTTGTTAAGATTTTTTCCTGATATTTTTGCAATATCCTCAGCAATTTTAATGTATAAATCAAATCTGTTATCTACCCCATAAAATTTTGCCGCCTCCTTAAAAGACGCAAAACGTAAGAAAAAATATTTGTAAATTAATAAATCTCTTTCATCTTTCACATTTGGTGCAGATAGATGACAATTATGACATAATAATGAACAATTATCAATATTATTTTTTTCTCCGCATATAATTGGAATAACATGATGGAATTCACCTATAAAATCATCATTAAAATCGATACCACATCGTTCGCATCTATTTCCTGATCTTTTTAATACTCTTCTCTTGATCGTTGACGGAAATTCAGGTCTTTTCTTCATTTAAAACCACTTCACGTCTATTTAGAATATTTCTAATTGTAGTTGAATACCAACTACTTTTTTTATCATCTCTCGTGTATCTTGTTTTTGATTTATGCTCATTTAGATAGGTAGCAATTTCGCTATAACTCTTGCTGTCCCCTCTTAATTTCTTCATTATTTCTAGAATCTCTTGTTCTTTTGGGTTTTCAACAAGCCGAGTATTCCTCCTTCTGTTTCCGACAATATCGGATACAATTGAATAACCATATGGTGCTTGTCCAAACCACTCGTTCTTCATCTTCTGTTTTACACCAACACGAATTTTAGATGCAAGTTGTCCTCTAAAAAACTCACTGAATGCTGCAAAATTAGTTAGAATAAATCTTCCTTGATCGCTGTATATATCAATATGTCGTAAATTGTAAATATGTAATTTTATTCCATATGAGAGTAAATCATCCATTATGTTAAGTACATCTTTTGTAGATCGGGAGAACCTGTCGTTGTCTAACATACAGATTCCATCAAATAATCCGTTTTTCGCATCTGTAATCATTTCTTGGAATCGTTCTCTTTTCGTATCTTTACCGCTTGTTTCGTCCCGATATGTTTTAACCCATTTCCATCCGGTTTCTTTTAACCAGCCATCTAAAGTAGATTTTTGACCGTCGGGACTGTATCCTTTTGCTTGTTCCTCCCTACTAACTCTTATGTAATATGCCACTTTATACTCCTTTGATATTTGAACCACCTCAGGTACTTCGCTAAAGCCTTTTACTTAATATATGTCAAATATACGACTTTGTATATAACTTTTTTGCAAAATTCAGTTTTTATTATGCTAATAATTGCCATGATAAATATTATCTAACACATTGAAAGGTCGATCCAAATTTCCGGGAAATTCTAAAAATGGTGCATTTTAGACAATTTTTGATAAATTGCATTTAACTAAATTTTTTCAATACCGCAGAAACAGAGTTTTTTGCTTAAAACCCCCCATTTTTCGTTGAACTTTATGTATTTTAGCTATTTTTACTAATTTTTACAGGGGAGAATGTCCCTTTTTCTTGTTTTTCTAGTTAATATCAATCTTTGGATCATATCTGTCTACTGTTATATTTTATAGATGTGCAGTCGCATATTTAGTATGCTAGATATTAACTATCAATAATTTACATGCGATGCATACTACTATGCTAGACATAATTTATCAAACGAAACACTATTGAAAGTATGTGACATGCTAACACAAAAATTACAATTTAACTTCTAAGGTTAATAAGTTAAGCTGATAAATTATCAAAATTTATTAAATAAATGTTTTAACTAAAATTATTGTAAACGACTGGCAATTTGCCTTAAAATTTTGCTTTTTGTGTCTTTTTTGTCAACTAGTATTCGTCCTTCTTTTTTCCATGGCATAGATGGATAAGCGCAATCTTTTTCTAAAATAGGATTGAGACCCAAGGATTTTGCAGCGTTTAATATATTTTCTATTGATGGTTTTTCAACAGCTTGTTTTGAAGAAACCTTTCTACCTGAAAATCTAGAAACTGATTTATCAAAATAGACAGGCCAAATTACGTACTTGTCCTCTCCTCTGGACACCATAAAAATCACAACAAATTATGAAATTAATATGGCATTAATTGCGCCGCACTGCCCAGGTCTAGATGTAACTTTTGCTTTTCCTAACTTTGTTTGGATTATTGCACCTTTATTCATAATATTTCTTCTTACGAAGTGTATATTCGCCTTGTTTTCTACAACAGTGACGATTTCTGTTTTGGTTGTTTTGTTGTTCTTTGGATCTAATACATATGCAGTATTTGCTGTTTTTACACGGACTTTTCTGTTGTCTCCTCTCGTTCGAACAATTTTCGTTGTAGTTGGAGCAATTGTTGTAAGATGTTGTTCTCCACCTATCTCAAATTTTCGTTTGCTACGTGCATAGCGTATGTTTCGACCTGTTTTGCTTCTTCTTGAATTACCTTGCCAAATTGCCATTAAAAGTCGGAATAGGGAAGCTATATTTAAAGAATATGGACGAATAATTTAGTAATTTTTTTAAAATTTTATCTTTAATCTAAATATAAAAAAAGAGGAAAGAGGGAGGGGATGTAGTTTGTTGTATTGTGTTATAGTCCTAGCAGGTGTCGTAGCATTGGGAATGCATTTGGGAATCGCTCTAAGAACCCTAGGAAAAATGGATTGACTGGTCCTCTGTTTCTAGTTAGAGCAACAGTGATTTCTAGTGTTGCCCATTCGCTTTCACCACCCAGGGTGTCTGTTGCTCTGACTTTGATAGTGTATGTTCCCTTTAAAGTCCATGCATGTTTCATGGGGATTTCTGCTCCGGATAGGTATGGTCCTAGTCCTGATGCTCCGTTTCCATCGCCCCAGTCTATGTATAGGTAGATGTCTTGGTTTTCTGGGTCTGTTGCATTTATGATGTATAGGTATTGTTTCAATGGTTTTATGTTGGTTTTTCCTGTTATGGTGGGTGTGTTTGGTGGATTGTTATCTGTAATGGTAACAACCAATAGGTCGGACCATGGACTTCCGGCACCCCAAACATCTTTAGCTTTTACTTTGACTTCGTAGGTTCCTAACACAGTCCAAGTGTGAGTTGCTATTGCGGTTTGTCCGGATGCGTATGGGCCAACCCAGTCGCTTGTCCCGTCATCCCAGTCAAACAAGTAGTAGATTTGATCACCATTTGGATCTGTTGCTGAGCTAGTGTACGTATATTCTTCAAACCAAATTCCTGTTGCTTTACCTGTCGGTTTTGTTGGTTTTGCTGGTGGGTCACTTGGATGAGGTGTCTTCAACATCTGTGCAGGATCGCCAAATAGCAGACAGCATTCTATAACACCTCGCCATGTTCCATAGGAATAGTCCCAGTTGATCGTAGGCGCCATAGAATCTTTTGACCAAGCGTGTCCTTTTCCAAGCTGCCAATTACCATAATCACCTGAGTAGTTTTCCATGTTGAAGAAGTAATTCCAGAACTGTTTTTGTTGGAATGAACTGCTTGAATTTGTGTCATCAAATTGTCCCCAGCCGTAGCCTGTGTTATACACGCAAGCGAAGGCAAGTTCGGTATCTGAGTGGAATAGCATGGATTCTAATACACCATCACCATCATCGAAATCACCGCAGTGGCATCCGTAGTCGTGGATGAAGAATGGTTTCGTATTTGTATACTGAGACTCCCAAGCTGTGTCGTATACATCTAATGACATGGTGGGATTTGCATGGGCAATACCACTAATTAATGTTACCTGATCGTTGTTAATAGCATTTTTAAGTCCGTTTATTGCTGCTGAGTCACTTCCTCCCTGCCAACCAGAATTAGGTGGTTCTGCAGTCCATTTTACTGAAAGATCAAATTGATTGCCAGAATTTTCTGCATTCCAAGTTTCAAATCCAAATTGGAAGCCAGCCCAACTTGGGAATGGGCCACTGGAACCCGGATTTGGTCCTAGCCAATTATTTGTTCCTTTTATAGCGCTATAATCGATGAAATCATCTCCTTGGCAATTCCATGTAGTATCTCCACCGTAAAACGCTGCATTATCAAGATAAGTATCTTCAGCACTATCTGCGTAGTAAAAGCTTTTTGTCATCCAGTTTGAAGCATCTTGAGGATTATCACAAGTTATACGTCCAATGTATATCTCAGAATACAAATCAAAGCCGCTATCTCCTTCTTCACCCCATCGATTATCATGATCAGCGTTAAAATTGTCATCTAGATTGCTCCAGTAGATATCAGAATCAACATTGCCTTCGTACGAGTAATATAATTGCCTAGCGGGAAGCGTATCAGAATCACCAGCAATTAATATGTAACGTGTTCCCCAGTCTTCATAGGCATCTTTGCAAAATTCTCTTATGTGAGCCTGACCATCATTGAACAACGGATCTGAATTTTGGTAATCTGCGCAGGCATCAATTGACTGTTTTGTAACAACTGTGGCGCTTAACCCTTCACCTGCATGCTCGGCTATAAGGCTGTCCCAGTTGTAAGTAAGCGTGCCACCAATATCCCAATGGTCAAGTCCGTTTTGTGTTGTAGTAACTATGACATAATCGTAATGGTCACTGGGATCACATAGACCTCCCGGATATTCTAACGTGGGCAATTCCGTCGTGTGATAGAGATCTGTTATGTCAGGATTTGATACTAGAGTTTTGACATATGTTTCATCATCTGGGTTATTGCTGAAAAACTGATTAACATAATCAGTATCCTTAAGGTTAATAGTAACGATCATTTCCGGATAGTAAACAAGTGTGCCTTGACTTGGATTGTATTGCATTGGATTAAGCCCAAGATCAAGAATGGCGTAACCATGCGAGTAACCTATTTCGTAATCTGTATAAATCGCAGATGGAAACACTGAGTCAGATGAGTATATATCTGAATTTATTTCAAATTCTTGCAGTTCGTCACTACCGATAGGAGCTGGTTTTTGATATGGGAAAACCGGCTTTTCCAAAAGATTTGTATTTGATTCTATATCAATAGGTGTTCCAACGACGTTGATGCTAGCCACTGATTTTTTAGGCGGTAACAATAGTGTAATTAGTTTCACAGGGACTAAAGGCTCGCCTGCTTGCTTGCCTATTGCCATGCACCCCAGCATGTTAATTGTTGTATATTCGGAACCGCTCGCTTGTATCGATTTGAAGCTTGGTTCTTCAAAAAGGAAAGTATAACTTAAACTATCCACGTTCGTATTCATTTGGCTGTCAGTCTTAATAGAAGTTCCTATTACTGCTGCCACAGATGTAGTTAACATGAAAACACATATTGCTACAGCTATAGCTAATCTGCCTAACTTAATTTTTCCAAAATTCGTTTTCTCCACAACAACTACCTCCAAAAT
>Ga0315275_10000178_pt1 | contig 51292 bp, 40 predicted proteins | sample YL17G03_0_MG_FD_205557 | JGI IMG/M metagenome (GOLD analysis project Ga0315275, IMG submission 205557) | Sediment microbial communities from Yellowstone Lake, YNP, Wyoming, USA - YL17G03_0 | ecosystem: Environmental > Aquatic > Freshwater > Lake > Sediment | place: USA: Wyoming | collected... | reverse complement strand
TTTGCTTACGCGAAAAAATACAGATACAAGTCGGTGACGATGTGCGAAAAGCCCAACGTGCTCCGCGAGACCTCCGGTATGATGGAAGACGAAGCGCGCCGCGTCCACGAGGACTATCCGGGCATCGAACTCTGGTCCACGAACATCGACGCGCAGATGATGTGGCTCACAAAGAACCCCGAGGACTACGGCGTGATCATTGCGGGAAATCTCTTCGGCGACATCGTGTCCGACGCGTTCGCCGGTCTCGTCGGGGGTCTGGGGTTTGCGTGCTCGGGTAACATCGGCGAGGAAGTGGCCGTTTTCGAACCGACGCACGGGTCGGCGCCGAAATACGCCGACTTGACGCCGCCGATCGTCAACCCCATCGCGATGATCCTGAGCGCGGCGATGCTTCTCGACCACATCGGCGAAACGGAGAAGGCGAAGAAAGTGCGTGACGCCGTCGCCGCCGTCGTCAAGGAAGGTGAGGTCCGTACGTACGACATGATGAAGCTGGCCGGCGGACCCGACGCGATCGCCAAAGGTGCGGCGACCACGACGAAGATGACCGACGCCATCATCGCGAAGCTGTGATGTTTTGTCAAAAGGGGAGTAGAGATGTCCAGAAAGAGTAAGGCAAGACCGACAGGCAAACCGAAATCGAAAGCCAAGGCGAAACCCGCGGGCAAACCCCGGTCGAGGGGAACGCCCGAGGCGATCCGCGAAAAAGGGCTCTCGGTGAAGAAAGCCGGGGCCGGCCGCAGGGGTGACGACATTCGTTCGGATCTTTTCGTGTCGGTGACGGTGAAAAAAAGCGGCGGTCTCGATGTCCAGATCGACTCCAGAGTGGGCGCCTTTTACGGCGCGTCGATACGGGAAACGGTGGGCTCGGTTCTCTCTTCGTTCGGCATCGAACACGCGCGCGTCGAAGTGGAAGACAAGGGGGGGCTCCCGTTCGTGATCGCAGCGCGTGTCGAAACGGCGCTACGCCGAGCGGGGTGTGCGGGACGCGCGCTTCCCAAACGTCTTTTCACGCCGAAGACACGGAGCGCGAAGGACCGGCTCCGTCGATCCCGCTTGTATCTTCCGGGGAACGAGCCGAAGTTCGCCGTGAACGCCGGGATCCATCACCCCGACGCGGTGATTCTCGATCTCGAGGATTCGGTTCATCCGGATGAAAAGGACGCGGCGCGGTTTCTTGTCCGTAATTCGCTCAGGTGCATCGATTTTCTCGGTGCGGAGCGGATGGTTCGTATCAACCAGCTACCGCTGGGATACGAGGATCTCGATGAGATCGTTCCGGAATCGCCCGAACTCATCCTAATTCCCAAAGTGGAAACGGCCGCCCAGGTCCGCGAGGTCGACGCGCGTATAAAGAAGATCCAAAAGGCGCGCGGGATCAAGGACCCCGTGTGGCTGATGCCGATTCTCGAATCCGCTCTGGGTATCGAGAACGCATTCGACATCGCCGCCGCAACGGATACGGTCGTTGCGCTCACGATCGGTCTCGAGGATTACACCGCCGACCTCGGTGTCCCGAGGACCAAACAGGGGGACGAGACGCTCTACGCGCGGCTCCGCCTGGTCAATGCCGCTCGCGCCGCCGGGTTGCAGGCGATCGACTCGGTGTTCGGTGACGTGGGAGACATGGACGGTCTCAAAATTTGGGCGACCCATTCGCGCGGGCTCGGTTTCGAGGGGATGGGGTGTATCCACCCGCGTCAGATACGGCCGATCCACGAAGCGTACGCGCCGACACCACAGGAAATCGAAAAAGCGTTGAAGATCGTCGCCGCCTTCGAAGAGGCGTCGGCCAAAGGCCGAAGTGTCGTGAGCCTCGGATCACGTATGATCGATCCGCCGGTCGTGTTGCGGGCGCAGCGTGTCGTGGCGACGGCGAAACGTGTGGGGATCCTTCCCGCCGGCGGCGGCGGTGAAAAGGCCGCTGGAAAAACCGGCGGAAAAAATGCGGGTGAAACAATTGCAGGCAAGAAAAACCCGGGCGCCAAAAACAAATGATTGCGGAGGGAGACGATGAGCGGCAAAAGAGAATTCGTAAAGAACAAAGTGGGACGAAAGGTCCCGACGATCGTCAACGGAAAGGAGCAGATGCCTTTCCAGGGCGCGGGCGCCTACAGACCCCAAGGGGTGAAACACGCGCCTCCCATACGTTCCTGCCGTGACTACCCGTCGAGCGGCGACAAGCGCGTGAAGGATCTCAAAACGGCGCTCAAGAAGTGCGGCCTCCGCGACGGGATGGTGATCTCGAACCATCATCACTTCCGGAACGGCGACAAAGTGGCGCTCGTGGCCCTCGAGGCCGCCGCCGAACTCGGCGTGAAGGACCTCATGTGGTTTCCGAGCGCTTCGTTCCCCTGCCAGGAGCCGGTGATCGATCTCATGGACCGCGGTGTCGTGCACCACATCGAAGGGAGCATGAACGGACCTCTCGGGAAGTACACGTCGTACGGAAACATGAAAGGATTGGGCGTGCTCCGCTCACACGGCGGGCGCTGGCAGGCGATACAGGACGGCGACGTTCACATCGACATCGCCGTGATCGCGGCGCCGACCGCCGATCCCTTCGGCAATGCCGACGGCTCCCACGGTCCCTCCGCCTGCGGTTCTCTCTACTTTGCTCTCGCCGATTCGCTGTACGCGGATCATGTCATCGTTGTGACCGATAACCTCGTCCCCTTTCCCTGCGTGCCCTGGCACATCCAAGGGAACAACGTCGACTACGTAGTCGAGATCGACTCGATCGGCGACCCGTCGAAGATCGTTTCCGGAACGACGCAGATCACAAAAAGCCCCGACCGTCTCCTCATATCCGAGTACGTCGCGCGTTTCATGCGAGATGCGGGGATCATGCGCGATGGGTTCTCCTTCCAGGCGGGGGCGGGAGGGATCGCGCTGGCGTTCGTCGAGTATCTCAGGAACATGATGCGCGAGGCGGGAGTGAAGGCGCGTTTTGTCCGCGGCGGATCAACACAGTTCCTCGTCGACATGCTCAGAGAGGGGCTGACCGACTACATCCTCGACGGACAGACCTTCGACCTGGCCGGTGTCCAGTCGATGGCCTCCGACCCGCGTCACGTGGCGACCTCACCCTTTACCTCCTACAACTACCATGGGAAGGGGAACTTCGCGAGCATGGTGGACGCGGTAATACTCGGTGCAACCGAAGTGGACATTCATTTCAATGCGAACGTGGTCACGCACTCGGACGGTCTTCTTCTCCACGGGATCGGGGGTTGGCAGAACTGTCTCGACTCCAAGTGCTCGATTCTCGCGCTTCCTTCATTCCGCGATCGTATCCCCGTGATCGTCGATGAGGTGACAACGGTCGTCGGTCCGGGAGATCTCATCGATGTGGTTATCAGCGAGCGGGGGATTTCGATCAACCCGAAGAGAAAAGATCTGCTCAAAGCGGTCAAGGGATCCGATTTGCCGATACGCCCCATCGAGGAAATCAAGGACGAGGTGGAGAAGCTCCTCGGCGGAGCGCCGGAAAAACCCAGGCTCAACAAAGAGAAACCGGTCGCCGTCGTGAAATGGGTGGACGGGACTATCATCGATACGGTCTGGCAGGTGGAGAAGTAGCGCCTGCAATAACAGCTATCTGTTGCCTTCCCACATTGGCATCGCGAGAGAGTGATGAATTCAGGGAAGTAGAACTGAACGCGCCCTCCCCCGTCGCTGTGTTTAATGCTCGCCGGGTGTTTTCCTACCTGACCCGGTGGTAGCTCCCGCCGCTCCCCGGGTCGATCGTCCATATCTCCATTCGATTTCCATTCTGAGGGAGACTGGCCGCCAGCTCGCGGAGAGCGTCGGGTTGCGCGATCGCGTCGGCATGTACCACAAGAACGGACCGTTTCGGAGGATCTTTTGGGATGCACCCGATGTCCCATTGGCAATCCGTCACCTCAGCGCCCCGAACAGTGTGGAAATAGAAGCTGGTCAGAGGTTCCATTCGATCATTGTACCAGGACAGATGAGGAAAGCCGATGAGGTAAACCGCCTCAATCCGCCGCCCTTCGAGCTCATCTGCGAGCTGTCTGGCGACTCCATCGTACTCCTTGGGTACGGCCATGATCGTCCTGACCGACACGGAAAATACCGACATCATGGCGACGACTGTTGCGATCTCGAGCACACGACGCGTTCGCCGAAGTAAAGGGAGTGCTGCGCCAACGACGACCGTGCCGATCGCCGTTATCCACTCCATCGGTGTCGGCGGTCTTTCGGCGAACCACATCAACGTCGTTTCACCTGGCCAGAGGTAACTCGGTCGAGCGGCCGGTGCATAGACCGGATTGGGATCAAAGAACACGATATATGCAATCGCGAGTGCCGACAACGTCAGCGGCACGGCGAGCCGCCATTTCGTGTCGAGCACACCGAACACCCATACAGCACCCACGACAACGAGTGCTGCATACGCCGGGAGACCATACCAAGGCCACTTGGACGACGCGAAACACAGCGCCACAAAAAGCAAGGCGGCATAAGCCGCGAGGAGTCTCAGAATCGCCCGTTGTTGCACGGGCGCTCTCGACCCGCCTGTCCATCCCGCCAGGGAGGCCACGACGGCGACCGCAAGCAGCGGGCTCCACGGCAAGAACGATTGCCAGAACGCCTCCAAATGCGTGAAACGCGACGTATACTCGGTCACAGCGGATCCCAAACGGCCGCCGATCTCATACAAAAAATAAGTGTTCCAGAATGCGGCCCCGTGTTTCCAGAACTGGTAAAGATGCCAAGGTAACACGAACACTAAAACCGACACAACCAGGCAAGCGAGCCACACACGCGCGCGCCGACGGTCGATGAGCAGTTGGTAGACCAGCACCGATATCAAAGGAAAGACGGCGAGCGGACTCTTGACCATCATCACCCAGCTGATCGAAACCGCCGACGCGATCATCGGCCATCGGCCGACATGGGCGTACGCCCCGCAAACGAGTCCCGCAAAACAGAGCAGCATCACGAGCGCATCGAAGTTTGCGGACCGCGCGGCGTGCTCGAACAGAAACTGGTTGTTCAAAAGCAAGATCAGAGTGGCCGCGACTCCGGCCGCCGTGCCGGCCAGCCGTCGCGCGGTCCAATAGACAAGACCCAGAAGGAGCAACCCAGCAAGGGCCGAAGGGAAGCGGGCGCGGAACTCGATGGTGCCGGGAACGTACTTGTAGGCTAGCGCCGTGAGCCAGTACTGGAGCGGGGGCTTGTGCAGGAAAGGCTCCCCCCAGTAGTGGGGAGTCAACCAGTCGCCGGATCTCGTCATTTCCAAAGCGACCGTCGCGTAGAGCGCTTCGTCGCCGTCATGAAACGCGGCGTCGCCAAGCCGGCCGAACAAGAGCCAGACCCCGAAAACCAAAAGACCACCCGCGATGATCAGCTCAGCTACGTGCGTTTTCCGAATGGGCAGGCTCATATCGCTATAACTATCGGCGATCTCAGCGATTTGTCAAGTGCCCACGTTCTGGAACTCTGAGGTCAGCTCTAGTAAAGAGAACTTGCGACGTGCTATCTTCCTGGTTTGGGTGGTCATGTCTCTTCTCCATACGGGTTGTTTCAGGTTGTTCGATCCCAAAGAATCTGTAACCCGATCAAAGGGACCGTGGTCACCCACTTTCTGACCACCCGGTGTCGGGTGAATACCTCTCGCTACAGACAACGGTTTCCGCTCGAACCGTCTGCTTAGCGATGACCGGAAGCGCAAGTACGCCATGAAAAACCACACGCGCATCAAAGTCCGCGGGTACCATCTCGATCTCTACGGGCACGTCAACAACGCCCGCTATCTCGAATTCCTCGAAGAAGCACGGTGGAGTTTCATTGAAAACGAAATCGACCTCGAAAAGTGGAGGAAGCTCGGTTTTGCCTTCACCGTGGTCAAAATCACGATCAACTACCGGCGCGCGGCGTCGCTCGGCGATATCCTTGATATCCACACCCGCCTGGAGAAGCTCGGGGCCAAGAGCGGGATGGTTCGTCAGGACGTTGTCCTCTCGGGTACCGATAAGCGTATCGCCGACGCGGAAGTCGTTTTTGTCATCGTCGACGTGGAAACGGGAAAAGCAACGCGGCTCGAGGGAGAGATCTACACCGCGCTGAAGTCACTCGCGACGTGAGGGGCGGCTCATGTCATCCCTTATCGAAATCGATGGGTCGTACGGCGAAGGCGGCGGGCAGGTCCTTCGCACCGCGTTGACGCTCTCGGCTCTCACCGGAAAACCCACACGCATCTCCAACATCCGCGCGGGAAGAAAAAAACCGGGGCTTGCGCCGCAGCATCTCACGGGGGTGCTCGCCGCAGCGACTATCTGTGGAGCGGAATTCCGTGGGGCGGAGATCGGGTCGACCGAGGTCCTTTTCACGCCGCGAGGGATAACTTCCGACAAACGTTTCTTCGAATTCGACGTCACGAAGGCCTCGCGAGGGGGAAGCGCGGGGTCGGTGACGCTCGTTCTTCAAACCATTCTTCTCCCTCTCGCCCTCTCGGGCCGGCCGGTCGAGTTGAAACTCAAGGGCGGAACGCATGTCGCGTGGAGCCCGCCGTTCGATTATCTCGCCGACGTCTTTTTCCCCATGCTATCGCGTATGGGCCTCGATGCAGGGTGCGCTCTCGATGCGTGGGGGTTCTACCCGGTTGGGGGCGGAGAGGTCTCTGTGAAGATCGGCGGAGTTCGCCCGGGAGGCGGAGATCCGCCGAACCGCTCGTTCAAGGCCACTCGCCTCACCGAACGGGGGGGTTTGATAGAGGTCACGGGGCGGGCTGTCGCCGCGAATCTCCCGAAAGACATCGCGGAGCGTATGGCTCGGCGCGCGGCAGAAATCCTTAGCGAAAAGGGAATCGAGGCCGATGTAAAACCGCTCCGTGTCGGCGGCAAAAGCACCGGCGCTGGAGTCTTCTTCACGGCGCGATACGCAAACGTGCTCGCGGGATTCGGCGCGCTGGGGAAAAAGGGACTTCCCGCCGAACGGGTAGCGCTCGAAGCATGCAGGGATTTCTTCGCGTTCCACCAAACCGGCGCGCCGGTCGGCAGGCACCTAGCCGATCAGATCGTCCTCCCCATGGCGCTCGCCGAAGGGCGTTCCGAAATGGCGATCGAGTGCGTCACATCGCATCTTCTCACGAGCGCCCACGTGATACGCCAGTTCATACGGGCAACGATCGAGATCGAAGGGAATGAAGGCGACGCCGGACGGGTCGTCGTGTGTGGAGTCGGGATGGGATGCTAGATTGCTCCTGGCACGATATCGATCGATGATATGAGAGCCGCGGTCGCCGCGCTCTTCCGCACCGCTAAAGAAAAACTCCCGCGTCGTGTATTTTCTCGTTGACAGGTTTTGTGAGTCGTCATGTCTGATGGCACGGCTGCACGCGTCCATCAATTACCAGACGCCCGCTTTGCTCGTCTCGCCGCCTTGATTTTCAAGTCGAATGTTTCTCGCCTCGACCGATCGGGTTCTTCTCTCTCCTGCACTGTATCGCGGTACAAAAAGCCCGTAGTATAATGAAACAAACAGCGCTCCTCCCCGGTGATGCGTCGTGTCTTTCATGACCGACGGTTTTGACATCGCGGTGATCTTGACTCTGGAGGTGCGCCATGCCCCGTCCCCTTCAAACCGAACTCTCCGGTTTCTCCGATTCAGAGATTGTCGCTCGTGTGAAGACTCTCGTTAGCAAAGAGCGAGCGACGACGCTCGAGATTCTCATGTTCCTCGATGAGATCGACCGGCGGCGGCTCTATTTGACCCTCGGATTCGGATCGCTTTTCGACTACAGTGTCCGGCACTTGAAATACTCCGCTTCCTCAGCCGTGCGGAGGATCCGAACCGCACGGTGCCTCCGGCGGTTTCCGGAGATCGTCGAACTTCTGGAGAACGGTGAGGTCAATCTCAGCACGGTCTCGCTCGTTGCGGAGATCCTGACCGAGGAGAACAAAAGCGATCTTCTCACGAGAATACGGAACAAATCCCAGCGGGATGTCGAAGCACTGACCGCGAGCTACAGACCACCGGTCGCGCTCCGGGACCGCGTAAGGCCGGTGTGCGTGGCCGTGCCGGAACACGGCGGAAAAAGAACCTCCGAGACAATGCCTCCCGGATTGGGGCAAGAGGCCCAAGACAGCCGTAACTCGTTGAGTTTTCACAACCGCTGCGGTGGTAAGAATCTCGCCGGTGACTCCCGCGGCGTGGTGCAGGCTCGCTTCGATTCGCCGACCCACGACGGTGTCGATGGCCGGGAGGGGGGAGGCTCACCATCCGGAAACGACCGGGGATCAAACGCCACGTCGGCGATGATCTCCAGCCGTCCATTCTGTCAGATGACCGAACAGAAGCTCCTGATTCAGTTTCTGGCAAGCGAGACCTTCATGAAGAAATATGAAGAGGCCCGTGCGCTTCTTTCAAACCGCTTGGGTGAGGTGACCTTCGAGCGCATGTTCGGGGTTTTGATCGACGAGTTTCTCGAACGCCACGACCCCGAGATGAGGAATGAACGGCGGAACGACCGAAACACAACGACAGCTGCGGCGAAGAGAGCTCCCATCAAGGTCACGTCTACGGAGCACTCCCGCCACATCCCTGCAGCAGTGCGTGACAAGGTTTTCGTGAGAGACAAGGGTCGTTGCACGTACATCGGCAGGACCGGAGAGCGCTGCGGCGCCACACACGGGCTGCACGTCGATCACATCGTGCCGTACGGTAAAGGTGGGAGGAACACCGCGGACAATCTGCGGCTGCTCTGTGCAAAACACAACCGGTTGGAAGCGGAAAGAATGTACGGCTCGAATGCGATCCGGCGATTTCAGTCCAAGAATACCGGGAAGTTCGATCCGGGAGGTACGCGTTGACGGGATCGATGAGAAAAAGGGGCCGTGTCTCGATCTTGCAACCAGAGTCAAAACACGACCCCTTCCCCGCGGAGTCGTTAACGAACACCGCTCTAGAAGAAATAGCTGAAGTGTAAAACGATCCGGTTGTCGATCCCGGACTCGAGTCCCTTGTACTCCGTCACCCAGTGGTAGTACTCGAAGGCGATCTGAAACGGCTGCCACGGACGGTAGCGCGCACTCAAGAATCCCACCCAGTTGAGCGTGCGTCCCGTGTTGGCCGTCACGTCGAGGTCTGCAGCATCGACTTCTTCATACGAGGGCACATCCTCGTCGTCGGGGTCGTCTACCGAGCCGCCGATGTAGAGCTGTGTCTTGTCCGTCGGCTTCGTGGCGAGCTGAGCCCATCCTCCCCGCGCGTCGATCTCTTTGCCCGTGAAGATATTGATGTTTTGCCCGATGCCGCCTCTCACGTCGCTCAAGTTGCTCCCGGTCCAGCCTTCACCTTCGACGGCTACGCGAGAGCTGAGCGGTATGGAAAGGTCGAATCCCGCCGACCATGAATCCCATCCGGTCTTACCCGCGAATGGTTTGTCCGTTTCCTCTTTGGCGTAGTGGCCCCACACACCGGCCTTTATTGGCCGTCCGGCGTAGAGCGTCTGCTCCATTCCAATGCGTGCCTGGATATTCGGGAGAGCGGAGGACGCGCCGTCGAGAAGTCCGTTCTTGTCGAGGTCCATGGCGTCGACGGCCCCCGTCGCACCCAGAGAGACCGCCGCGGAGACGTTTCCTTTTCCCGTCTTCGGCGCGAACGTCAGACGCGCCTGCGGAGCCCGGTCGCCCAGATTGCCGGCGTTCCAGAGAACGCCGTCGGTGTGGACTTCCGGATAGAGAGGAGACACGAGCTGCCAGGTCTGCCCACCGAGAAAGGTGAAGGCCCCGTACGTTACCTCGAAGTACGCATGCCGCATACGAAGACCCGCGCGGGACTCCGTACCGGCGTTTTGAAAATCGATCTCGATCTTCCCCGACCCCGTGACCTTTTCGCTGAAATTGATCGAGGCCACTTTGACACCGAACCGTGTGACACGCGGATAGATCGTCAGATGAGAGTTGTTGTGCAAACCAACGATCGCGTCTTCGGGGAGAGCCCACATCGCGTACTGGTGGTTCTGCATCCGCGAGTCATCCCAGACTCCGTCGAGACGCAAGAACCCATAGAGTGAGACTGTCGGCTTCTCCGCTTCCTTGGTCTGCGCTCGGACGGTTGTGGGCGGGCCAGCGAGCGCAAACATGCACACGATGATCGCGGCCGCCGGCCAATTAAAAAGCGCGCTGTTCCTGTGGACACGGTCAATCCTCGACGAGAGTTTGCCTACGAATCGGTTCACGACCCTTTCCTCCGTGGTTTGTTCCGGGCTGGTGCCCGGCGAGCCAATTCACGTGCACTGGAGTGCAATTGCCTTTGTGCCGAACGAGAAGTCGCATGATGGTAACAGGAACCAGTTGGGGCGTCGAGAAAAGAAACGCTCTTCGCCGCGGTTCAGCGAGCATGCAAGCGGGTCTGTGTCCGCCTCAGGAAATTTCCGTGGAACCGGACGCCGACGGCGCCGCTGCCCAACTCTTCTATCATCCGCCGCTCAATACGCTGAGCAGCGCGGTAATGCGAGCGAGGTGGTGATCATCGTGCTCGGCGATAAACACCGCGAGGTCGACGAGACGCATGGGTTTCTGAAGCCTGGGGTGGAGCGCCGTCCTCCTCTGAGCCGGCTCTGAAACCCGCTCGAAAGCGCTGACGAGCACTTCACGGGCGCGCTGGAAATCACTGAGCAGCTCGCCGATGTGCCGGGTGTTGTGACGGGCGTTGACTGTCGCTTGATTCGTCATGTCCGCCGCTGTAAGCACCTTTGCGCCCGCTTCGAACTCAGCGACCCGCCGTGTCCACAGCGGCTCCAGATCGAGCAGATGCCCGACGTTTTCCTGTATGGACCACGTCCCTGGCGGCTGACGCGTCAGGATCCCCGCGCGGAGGCGGCCGACGCGCTCCTCGACACGCGCGGGCGTTCCTCGAAGGCGTTCAATGATGTTCGGAAGCAGCCCAGGGTCGTTGTCGCATGCAAACTCGCGCGTGATCCACTGTTTTGGCATGATCTTCACTTTCTGTTTGGAACGGCGATCACGTCGGCCGATGCGCCGGGGGTTGTGATGGGCGTTGACTGTCACCTCCACGGCGGTGAACCAGCGGGTGACCGAGTGTACGACCGGCGGGCGCAGCGAGTCAATACAGCGGCGAGAAAACGTGTCAGAGCCTCTCTTGACGCGAGGGGTTCTTGGCGTTACAATGCTGTATTGTGTCCGCTTTCCAGGAGGATTCTTATGGCAAGAACTGCGAGGCTCTTTTCAGCGTTGACGGCCGTGGGATGCGCCGTGGCGGTTGCTCTCTTCTTATCGTGTTCCGGGTCGGGACCCGGCGGGGTGGACCAGGACGAAGACATCTACCCATCCAACATAAGCGATCTTCGTGTCAAATCGGTCACAGCCAACACCGCCACTCTAGAGTGGACGGCGCCGGGCGGTGAGGGCACCGTCGGAACCGCGGCGGCGTACGACATGCGGTATTCGACATCGGACATCACCTGGGAGGTTTGGGATTCAGTTCAGGTACTGCAGTTAGCAGGCGAGCCCCAGCCGAGCCCCTTCGGGTCGACCGACACCATGCTCGTCACGGGTCTTACCGAGAATGAAGACTACTATTTTGCGCTCAAGGCGCGCGGCCATGGGGGAAGTTGGTCCTGGCTGTCCAATTGTGCTCCCGCCATGTGCTTCGATGACTTCGAGGTGACTTTTCCGGATCCTCAACTTGACCAAGTTATCCGTGTCGCAATCATCAAGCCGACGGGCGCCATCCATCGATCGGATCTGGTGCCGGTTGATTTTGTCGAGTTCAACAACAGAGCGGTGGCCGACCTTTCGGGATTGGAGTACTGCATCAATGTGCAGGCGATCTTCATGTCGCAAAACCTGGTCGGCGACCTCACTCCGCTCGCCGGACTCACCAAGCTGAGAAGCGTGCAGGCGTGGAACAACGATATCATCGACATCACCCCTCTGGCCGGACTCGTCAATTTGGAACAGCTCATTCTCGGCGACAATGCGATCAGTGATATCTCGGCCATGACGAACATGACCAAGTTGCGTGACGTCAGCCTCGCGGGGAATAGTATCGCCAACATCGACGCTCTCGTCGGGAAGCCGGCGATGGAGAATCTGGTGCTGGAGCGCAACCAGATTTCGGACATCGGCCCGCTGTCCGGCATGACAGGTCTCGTGGCCCTGAATCTCGCTACGAATCAGATAACGAGCGTCGCCACATTGAGCGGGATGACGCAGCTGACGACGCTCGGTCTCTACGACAACGAGGTCGCAGACATCACGGCTCTTGCAGGGTTGATCAACATCGAAACTCTCAATCTGTGGAAGAACAACATCTCCAGTATTAGTCCTCTTTCCGGCCTGACCAAGCTAAAAATTCTGTATCTCAACGAGAATCAGATCAGTGATATCGGTATGCTTTCGAATCTGACGAACCTTCAGAACCTCTACCTGGGAAACAACCCGATTTCAAATGTCTCTGCCTTGTCGGGTCTGACATCTTTGACCGAGCTAAGTCTTCAGGTCTGTCAGGTGGTCGATGTGACGCCGCTGCAGGGGTTGGTTAACCTGCAGAAGCTGGTGCTCGTCTACAATCAGATCGCCGACATTGCGCCGATCGTGGCGAACAGCGGTCTTCAGAACGGGGACTATGTGTATCTCGTGGGGAATCCGTTGTCCAAGGAGTCTCTCGACACCCATGTCCCGGCGCTCAAGGCGCGAGGCGTGATCGTGGATATCTGAGTGACATCGAGCGGATAGACGCCCGCTCGCGTCGCGCTACTTCAGAACGACCATTTTCTTCGTCTCGACCCGAGAGCCCGCCTCCAACCGGTAGAAGTACACTCCCGACGCGACGGGTTGACCCGCGTCGTTTCGGCCTTCCCACGTCTTTGAGAACGAACCGGGCCCTTCGACCGTATCGACGAGCCTCCGGACGAGACGCCCGTCGACATCGTACACGCGCAGAGACACGCGCGTCCTCGCAGGTAGTTCATAGGCAATCCGTGTGACGGGATTGAACGGGTTGGGGACGTTCTGATGGAGAGTAAAGGTATACTCCGCCGGACGGTCGCCTATGCCCGTTGCCGGTGAGAAGAACGCCGGCGAGGAGTAGCCGCTTGCGTATCCCTCCGCGTCCACTGCGGAGATCCGGTAGTAGAGCGAGTCCGCAGGCACGTCGAGCGCCACGGTCGAATCCGTCCCCGCGACGAGCGTTATGAAGTTCCCCATCGACGGGACGAAATCCTGCGCTGGGTCTCCGTAAACCGCGTAGTGTGCGATGTCGCCCTCGGGATTGCGGTACCACGAAAGGACGACGTGGCTGCCCCCGAGCGACGCGTTGAGATTTTTCGGGTACGACGGCTGATCCATCTCGAACGCATGCGAGCCGTAGATCCCCATGTCGCCGCGCGATCCATCGGGGTCGGCGTACGCAGGGCCTGGGCGTCCCGCATCGATCGCCGGCGAATGGAGACCGAGGTGATAATCGTCGCCCGCGGGATCGACGAACAGGGGATTCGCGGAGAGGGATCCGGCACCGGGTGCGCAGCCCGAGTAGTTTCCTCCCGTGTTGTTCCACGCGAGATTGTAACTCATCGTTGGAGAAGGCGGTCCGCTGCACGACACCCCCGTACCGGTCGAGTTCGATATGATGTTATCGAACACATCGATCGCCGAAGATCCAACCGAGATGCCCGCAACACTCGCGCAGGTGTTGCCGTCGAGAGTATTGCCGGCAATTTCACCCGATTGAATGCCGCTCACTGCCATCGCCCCGCCCGAATTCGTTGCGTTGTTTTCGGCAAAAAGGGTGTGCCGTACAAAACACTGGCCGCCACTCGCGTAGATCCCGCCGCCGATCATAGCGGTGTTGGAAACAAATGATGCCCCCGTCACCGTGACGGCGGAGGTGTCCATCGACAAGAGGCCGCCGCCGATGACCGCGGATGAGTTTCCGAGAAAGTCGACCCCGTTGATCAACGCCGTTGAATGTTTGAAAGCGATCCCTCCTCCGAAGAGGGACGCCCCGTTACCGCTCACAGCTCCCGACGTTATCGTCACACCCACGCAATGGTCGACGTAGATCCCGCCCCCCTCTTGCGCCTGTGTATTCCCCGTAACGACGTTCCCGGTGAGCGTGACGCCGGACGAGTTCAAGAGCGCGATGCCGGCGCCGACACGAGACTGCGTGGCCGTGGTGAGCGAGTTGTTCGATATCGTGTTGTTCTCAAGGCTCCCGGTGCATCCGCGCAAGTAAACAGCTCCGCCTTGTGTCGCAGAGTTGTTGTGGATGTAGTTGTCGCGTATGTCCAAGGCGCACCCATCGGCGAAGATCGCACCGCCGACGCCGTAGTCCATCGAAGTCCCCGCGCTGCTCGAACGGATCTCGCAGTTCGCGACGACGGCCGCCCCCCCGACGAACCGCACCGCACCGCCGAAGTACGCGGAAAACGGGGCGAAGTCGTACGCGCCGGTACCGTTCTGGAGAATGAATCCGTCCAGACCCGTAGCTCCGGCTGCCGTGACGAACGTAACGTTGCTGTTGAGATTCAGAACCGTTTTTCCCGTTTCGAGATTTCGCTGTGTAAACGTGTTGTTCCAGCCGCCGTGGAGCAGAACGCCCTTCTGGATGATAATCGAGAAGTTATCGAATGTTCTCGAAACGACGAAAACCGTGTCTCCGTCGTACGTCGCGTCTATCGCGTTCTGGAGAGACGTGGCCGCGTCGGACGGAATGACGTACGGAACGTGGTCGCCCCCCGACGGTGAATAGTAATGGCGGGTTGTCAGGCGAATCTCGAACGCTCCCGTGTGCGTCGTGTATTGACCGTCCCTGTTGATTACACGAAGATCCCGGAACCCCGGCGGTGCCGAAGCGAGAACCGAGACGTGGGCATTGATGGTCGTTTGTCCGGTTAGCGTCATCGTGTGAACGAACACATCGGATCCGAAGTCGAGCCGCACGCCGGGATAGAAATTGGTCCCGGTCACGGTGAGCGTGGCATCCATCCCGTGACGCCCGTAAGGCGGATTGACCGAGACGATCGTCGGGGATGGCAGAAGAGGCGGCTCCGCAGGCGCGCAGGGGGTCGTGACCTCCCAGCCGACATGCGTCGCCGAGTAGCTGCAGAGGGAATACGAGTTCGCCTTCATCATGCAGTCCCGGGAAGCCGGATTGCAGTCCTCGCAGTTGGCGTTCGGGGCGCCGTTCGTGCAGATCGATGTGCACGAGTAGCAACTGCCGGAGTATTCGTCACAGGCTCCGAAGATGTGGCCGCTCTCGTGGGCGAAGACCTGCGCGGTCGTCCACCCTTGGACGCGGTAGAGCAGGACGGCGTACGGACCGTACAAGTATGCGTAGGCCGTTCCGCCGCCGGGGAACGCGGTGGCGGTCGGAGGCGGGTTGTACGGGATGAACGCCGAATAGGAACGATTCGTCTGGTAGTACGACCGCTGCCAGGTGTTGAACGCGCGCACCCGGTCCCAACGGTTTCCCGACGTATATCCGAAGTTCGTCATGATCTCGGTCACCCAGAACTGTTCGTAGGACGTGTCGTGGAGGATCGGCTCGGTCCACTGCTGGCATCGGGGATCGGCCCCGGAGTAGTAGTTGACGAGAAACGTGACCCAACAGTCTCCGTGCCCCGCCGCTCGGCCCGCCCACCAGGCGAGGGCTGTATTCACGCCGGTCAAGTAATGCTGCATATCTTCGGGGGACCAGGTGTAAAGGTTCGGGTCCGAACCCGTTCCGTCGCTTTCGATGAAGAAGAGTGTGACGGCCACCGTCCCCGTCATGTAGTCGCTGTTTCCCGCTGATGCGGGCGATGAAAGACCCAGAAGAAGCCCGTCCTCCGCAAGGGCCTCCACATCCAGACCGGCGGACCGCAAGTTCTCCATGTATGCCTCTTGGTCCATCGCTTCGGGGGTGAGCACATCGGATTCGCGCGGCGTCGGAAGCCCATCGGGTGGGATCGTCTGCATGAAATCAGAGTGCTCCGCAGCGATATCCCCGCGCACCGCTGCATTAAAGAACCCGACCATCGCGCTCGACTGCGGATCGCGCGCCCGGACCTCTCCGGGACGGACTTCGCCGTAGTAGATTTCCCGTATGCCGGCTTTCCCGATGAGATCGTCCCTGGATTCGAGCGGCACCCAACCGATGAGAATCGACGGGGGGGACATGATGGCAACCGTTCCCCCGTACGAATAGATCATCCGCCTGGCGAGATGGAGCGAGGGGATATCGTCCGTGTCGAGGACGACGAGACTCAGGCCGTCGAGGAAAGACAGATCGCTCGCCTCGGGGTCGGCCGCAAAAGTTGCCGGGATGCACGCGAAGAGAAACATAACGATGACGGACAGAGAAAGGAGACGATGGATCATCAGAGGATCACTCCCGTTGTTGTTGGTTCGCTTGCCCGAAAGCCGAGAGAGTGGGCAACATGTGGGTGACGCTCGGTATTCTAACATGCGGACCGCGCAATCTCAATAGTCACATGCCGGGCAAGCCGACGACGGCTGACAAAAACCCGGCTATCGACTTGCCACAACGCTCGATGGCCGGGTTTCTATCAGTTCAGAAAGACGCGGATCACTTCAATAACAAGATTTTCCTCGTGGCCGCCTGCCCGCCGGCTTCGAGCCGCACGAAATAAACTCCGGATGCGACAAGCGAACCACCCTCATCCCGGCCGTTCCACGACGCGGCGTGTTCGCCCGCTGTCTTGGGCGCAACCACGAGAGTTCGAACCGTGCGGCCGAGAATGTCATAGATGGCGAGATTCACGGTCCCGTCAGAAGGGAGGGTGTAGGGAATCGTGGTGCCCGGATTGAACGGGTTCGGATAGTTTGGATGAAGCGCTACACACGGCTGCGTGGGCACCGCGAACACCGCCGTGCAGAATTCGGGCGGCTCGAACTTCGCCAGGAAAATGTCGTAGTCTCCGTCGCAGACGAACGGCTCCCCTCCGAAATCCAGTTTGCCACCGAAGCTCCCGGTAAGAAACGCGTTCCCCCCCGGATCGACGGCGACACTCCGCGTCTCCTCCCAGTCCACGTCGCCAAACCGCTGGCTCCACATGTGGGCCCCGGTTGGATCGAACTTCGCCAGGTAGAGGTCATAGGTGTTCCCAACCTGCACCAACGGTCCGCCGCCGAAATCCAGCGTGCCGAAGAAATATCCGGTGAGATACACGTTCCCCGACGGATCGGCGGCGAGGCTTTGCGCGTGTTGATAGTCCCTGTCGCCGAACCGCCGGCTCCACTGGACCCCGGTGGGAGCGAATTTCGCCAGAAAGATGTCGCCTCCTTCGCTCACCAAAGGGCCGGTGCCGAAGTTGAGAGTGCCGTCGAAATCTCCCGTGAGGAACATATTCTGCGAAGGATCAATGGCGACACCCCAGGCCTCTTGCCAGTTGGCATCACCAAACCGACGGCTCCACAAGTAGGTTCCGCTGGAGTTGAGCTTCGCGATGAAGATGTCGCCGCTCCCCGCGCTCACGAGCGCCCCCCCGCCGAAATCCACCTGGCCGTAGAACTCTCCCGTCAAAATCACCTGCCCTATGGCATTGACAGCGACGCTCCGGGCGACTTGCCAGTCCCCATCGCCGTACCGACGGCTCCAGACGTGGGCGCCACTAGGGTTGAACTTCGCGACGAAAATGTCTTCGCCTCCCGCGCTCACCAACGGCCCGCCACCGAAATCCACCGTCCCGCGGAAGTATCCCACGACAACCACGTCCCCGGACGGAGCGATGGCGACGGACCACGCTTCTTGATAGCCGTCGATGTCGCCGAACCGCTTGCTCCACACGTGGGCCCCGCTGGGGTTGAACTTTGTCAGGAAGATGTCGTAGCCTCCCGCGCTCGTCAATCGCCCTCCACCGAAATTCATCGCGCCCCCGAAGCTCCCCGCCAAAAACACGTTCCCCGACGGATCGACGGCGACGCTCTCCGTCCCGGTAAAGCATGTGTCGCTGAACTGCCGGCTCCACACGTGGGCGCCGCTTGGATCGAACTTCGCCAGAAAAATGTCTTCGGATCCTATGCTTTCAAGCGGACCGCCGCCGAAATCCACCACGCCCGCGAAATCCCCCGCGAGAAAAACATTCCCCCACGCGTCGACGGCGACGCTCGAGCCGGAGGCCGAAGACACGCCGCCGAACCGCTGGCTCCACAAAAGTGGTGGTGTCAGACAAAAGGATGCCGATGAAGAGAAAAGCAGAACGAAAGCGGAGAGGCTGAAGACCCGTGGCAGCATGACGATCCTCCGTTTGTCGCGCAGAGCAAAGTAGAGAAAATTCTATCGTTTAGTATACACCCTACTGAGCACGCGTGTCGAGCGGAAACCCGGACATGCGTGGGACATACGGTCGAATTATGCACTACGCCGTCATCTCATCTCGCACAGGGAGGCTCTTTCGAGGGATCACGCGGGTCATTCTTGTCGGAAACCGCGCGCGCGCCGGTGCGTTCTTGATGCCCGGGGCGATCGCGTGAGATTGAACCGTTTCTCGGCGTATCTCGGCGTTCCTTGGACACCTCGATCGTGACCGTTTGTTCTTTCGGGCGGGTTTCGGCGGCGAGTCGTCGCGTGGGACTTCTGCTTGTCGCACGCGTCGGCAACACCGCCTCTCTCATTCCCGCAGTACCAGGCATTGACCGCAAGGATGGATCGCGGGCACCGATTTTGCTGTTTGTACGCGGTGTAACCACGGAAAGGATTCGGCAATGCAAAGGCACGTGAATACAGAGCTCGGCCTCACGTACGGGAGTGTCCTCGCCGCCGCGGTATTCCTGCTGCTCGGCGTGGGGTGTTCCAGTCCGTCGACGGCGCCGGTGGTGTCGCCTGGGGACTGCCGCGACAGCGAATGCCCGCCGGGAGAAGAGTGCGACGGAGCGGGGTGCGTTCCCGTCCGGCCGACGCTCTACCCGCACATCCAGCTCGCGTCGGTGCTATTCCGGCAATACATCGATGATACGGAAATCGACTGGCGGGCGCAGCATGCCGATCTCCTCATCGGAAAGACGGGGGTCTGGGCCGACCGGCTTCGCTCGGCGAATCCAAACGTTCGTCTCTTCGACTACACGCTGTTCCGCTACTACTCTCCCAGCGAAGACGCCGAACAATGGGCCGCCACGAACGGTTTCTCGACCGAAGATTTCTTTCTCCACTACCGCGAGGACGTCGAAGTGCCGACCTATGAATCTACCGTGCTCGTTCCGGGATGCCCACCGGGTTTCGTTCCGGGATGGAACCCGAATGCCGCGCCGGACGACCCGCCGGCCACTGCAATCGAGCGGTCGCAGTCTCGCGTGTTCGGGTATGCGGATGGCGGGTACGAACCGCTGACGCTCGCGAACATCACGGATACAGGGTACCGCTTGTTCCTCGTCGACAAGATGGAGCGTTTGATCGACGGGTCGTTGTACGGCGCCGTCAATGCGAGCGGCCCCGTCGACGGGATCATGGTGGACTGCGGTGTATATTACCCGCAGTTCAATGAAGGGCTTCTCGAAAAGACGAACGAGTTCCATCAGATCCCGCTCGACTATTCGCACCCGTACGCCCTCGGGTTCTTGACGTTCTTCGCGGATCTTCGCGAGACGTTGGACAAGCGGATGCCGTGCACGATCGATATCATGCCGAATTTCAGCGATGCCTTCTTTCTCGCTTATCCGGATCCGCTCTCGCAGGGAACCCTCGAGGTGGTCGACTGGGCATGGGCGGAGATATGGGTCATGTATCGGGGGAACAGCTCCCCGACAGGAGGTTCCTACCGTGCGATCACCTACGAGCGGGATTATGAGCAGGACGTAGCAAACATCGTCCGTCAAACACGGGCGGGAGGGCGCCGGGTGCTGGGCGCACGTGATGTCGCGTCAGTGCCGGCGGGCACCGATCGTGGGAAACTCTTCACGCTCGCGCTCTACTACCTCGTCCACAACCCGAACACGTTCTACGAATACGAATCGTTGAACAGTCACGGCTACCAGCCCCACATATCCCAGTGGCAGTGGAATCCAGCGGTGGAGTACGACATCGGCCGCCCCGCGCGGGCCACCGATGGACGCGTCGATTTCGAAGGCAGGGCTGGGACGAGCGAACACTACGAATTCGCCACTGGACAGGATCCGTACAATCCTTCTCTTACCTACCACGTGTTTGCCCGTAACTTCACAAAGGGAATGGTGCTCGTCAAAATGTTGCCCGACGGTTCCGTGGTGGACGACCAGTCGGTGACGACCCATACGCTCGATCGGCCGTACAGAATTCTTCGCGCGGATGGAACTCGAGGCGAAGAGGTCGTCACGATAGTTTCCATACGAAACAACGAGGGCATCATCCTCGTCCTTCCTTGAGGATTGCGGGGTCGTCGTCGGTCGAATCCGTCGTTTCACCTGCCCCTTCTCGCTCATGTCTCTAACAATAAGGGAAAACACGAGTTAGTTAGCGGATTGAAATCGCTGCCAAAGGGGGCTATATTAGACGTGTCAACCTCGCCGACCCGCAAAGCTGGTGTTTCTGATGTTGAAAGGAATCGCGCGCTCTTCCACTGCGAGGTACTGGCACCGTCTCGACGACGGGCGTATCCAATGTGATCTATGCCCGCGGCTGTGCAAGCTCAGGGACGGGCAGCGAGGAATGTGTTTTGTCCGGGCTCGTGAGGGCGATCAACTGACTCTCACGACGTACGGGCGTTCGAGCGGGTTCTGCATCGATCCCATCGAAAAGAAACCCCTGAACCACTTCTATCCCGGAACCTCCGTTCTGTCCTTCGGCACCGCGGGCTGCAACCTCGCCTGCAAGTTTTGTCAAAACTGGGATATCAGCAAATCGCGGGAGATCGACACGCTCACCGACGAAGCCTCTCCCGAACAGATCGCGCGCGCGGCGAAGGCCATGGGTTGCCGAAGCGTGGCATTCACGTACAACGATCCGGTAATCTTTCTCGAATATGCGGTCGATGTCGCGAAGGCATGCCACGAGATGGGCGTCAAAACGGTTGCGGTGACGGCGGGATACATCTGCGAAGAACCGCGCAAGGAGTTTTTCGCCCATATGGACGCCGCCAACGTCGATCTCAAAGCGTTCACCGATCGGTTCTACAAAGAACTGTGTGTGTGTGACCTTCAAAACGTGCTGGACACGCTCTTGTATATCAAGAAACACACGAACGTCTGGGTGGAAATCACGAATCTGATCATCCCGGGGGAGAACGACTCCGACGAGGAGATCGACGCGTTGTCGCGGTGGGTCCGCGACAAGCTCGGTCCCGAGGTTCCGCTTCATTTCAGCGCGTTCCACCCGGATTGGAGGATGTTGAACAAATCTGTGACTCCGTCGTCGACGCTTGACCGGGCCCGCAAGATCGCGATGCGCAACGAGCTGAGGTACGTTTACACGGGAAACGTGCACGACGAACAGGGCGGGAGCACGTACTGCCACCACTGCGGCGAACGGCTCATTGGGCGCGACTGGTATAACATGACGGCCTGGAGTCTGACCGAGGAAGGCACGTGCTTTCGATGTGGAACGCGGTGTGCCGGCGTTTTCGACGCTCGTCCCGGCAACTGGGGCGCAAAACGGATTCCCGTCCGTATGGCGGATTTCGCGTCGTGAAACCGGTCGATTCTCTCGCTGCACGTCGTTTGTCGACGCCCCTCCCTTCACGACCCCGTTTTTCTTTTCCGACGCTCGCGTGTCTTTGCATGCTTTTCACCGGATGCTCCGGCGACACCGCCGTCACCCCGCGTTCGAAGAGCACGTGCATCGACTTCGCCAGGTACATTCACCTCGAGGCGAGTGTCGCTGCGCCGGGAACGGCTCGACGGTCGGTTTCTCGCGGCGATTTTCTGTACGCGGCCGGCGGAGAAGCGGGGGTTCATGTCATCGAAATCTCCACGCCATCCGATCCTCTTCTCGTAACTACGGTCGATACGCCCGGGTCTGCGATGGGCGTGGCGCTGTCCGACACACTCCTCTTTGTGGCTGATGGCGGGTCGGGGCTCCGTATTATCGGTATAGGAAACCCGCGTCATCCCGTCGAACTCGGGAATGTCGGCACTGCGGGGGAGGCGCTCTCGGTGGCCGTTCGGGGTACGATGGCATACGTGACGGATGATGTGGGGCTGCGCGCCGTCGACGTCAGCGATCCGTCGGCGCCGGTGTTCGTCGGAGGGGACAACACGGTCGGCCGGGCGAACGACGTCGCGTTGTTGGGGGACTACGCGTACGTAAGCGACTCCGATCTCGGACTCCGCGTGATCCCGATCGCGGCGCCAACCACGTACGATCCGGTCGCGGTTCTCCCGATCCCCGGGGAACCGCACGGGATCGACGGCGAAGGAACCACGCTATACATCGCGGCGGTTGGCGGAGGGATTCAAGTCGTCGATGTCGCCGTTCCTTCGCATCCGGTTCTCATCGGCGGCGTCGACACACCCGGCGGGGCTACGGACGTGTCGTTTGCCGGGGATCGTCTGTACGTCGCTGATCGCTCTCTTGGCGTTGTCGTTCTCTCCGCGGAGCGCCCGTCCGCACTCGAGATTCTCACGAGCGTTTCCACATCGGGCGAAGCGATCGGCGTCGACGCATCGGATGAATACGTCGTCGCTGCGTGCGGACAAGACGGATTCCACATCATCGATTCGACAAACCCCAAGCCGGCGCCGGTCTTGTCGTCCTTGGCGACTCCGGGTGATGCAAAAGGTGTTTTTCTCGTGGGGGAAGCCCTCTATGTGTGCGACGGCAAGGGCGGGATCCAGGTGGTCGACGTGAGCGAGCCCGAAGCCCCGCGCATCGTGACCGCCGTCTCGCCTTTCGGGAATCCCCAGTTTCTGGCGGTCCAAAACGGTGTCGCCTACGTAGCCAGCGGATCCGGCAGACCCGTTGGGCGGCTCGATGTTCACGATCCGTTTTCGCCGGTCGCCTTGGAAGGCATGGATGTGGAGGCGGAGGGATTGGCTGTCGCGGATACTCTCCTCGTTCTCGCCGAGCAGAGTGGGAGCGTGAGAGTATATCGTGTGGAAGGGGCAGACCCGCCCGTCTTTCGCGGGGAGACCTTCACCGGAGACCTCGCGCTCGATGTGGCCGTCCAAGGTCCCCGCGCGTTTGTGGCCAACGGGGGGTCGGGGCTGATGGTGATCGACCTCGCGGATCCCACGGAACCCCGAATCGTCTCCGTCCTTCCGTTGGACGGCGTCTGCCATGGAATTGCCCTGGTGAGCCATTACATGTTGCTTGCCGCAGGGAGCTCCGGGCTCCACGTCGTCGATATCACGACCCCGACGGCGCCCGTCCTTCTCGCGAGCCTCGACACCCCGGGGTTCGCGTCGTACGTCTACGCGGCGGCGCCCACGGCGTACGTGGCTGATGAAAGGGGAGGTATCCACGTCGTTGACATCTTGGACCCCAGTCATCCGCGGTTCGTCGGGACGCTCAAAACGAACGGTTCCGCCGTCGGAGTGCTGGCCACCGACCTTTTCCTCTACGCGGCGGACGCCGTCGAGGGCCTCGTGGTCACACGTGCCGAGTGTGCGGACCGCCTGCCATAAACGGGCGGATGGCCGACAAGGCCCGCGAAGGCCAGTCGCGGGCGCCCGCGGCGGGCGATCCTCGCTCGTTCCCGCGAAAGGGCCCGCAACGACCCCCCATCGCACCGACCGCGCAGTTTGATCCATTTACAGTTTGGGTCGAGCGTATTATAGTGGTGGGACCTCAAAAAAGTAGCGCAGCCAAAGTGATCGAACATCTGGAGCAACATCCATGGATAGCCTCAAGTACGACCGGTTCCTCGATCTAAGGGGGCTCGAATGTCCCATCCCCGTCGTGAAGGCGAGGGAGGAGGTTGGACGGATGGTCATTGGAGAAGTGTTGAGAGTGTTCGCCGCCGATCAGCACTCGCTCAAGAACTTTCAGGGGTGGGCCCACACGGCGAAGAACATCGTTCTCATTGCCCAGGGCATCGACAACACGAACGGCAACGTGTATTTCATCCATTATATTCGCAAGATTCTCTGACGGGTTCTTCGTCACAATAAAAACAAAGATAACGCTTCCGTTAGGGAGGATCAAATGCCCCTCGATTTCGAGAAAGCGAAATCCCACTTCGAACAAATCCTCCGTGAACAGCTCGAGAGAGTCGAGAGTATGAAGCGGCAGGATAGCTGGGTGGACTACGAGAGACTGGATTCGATCCGGATCGGGGTCCTCGGCGGAGACGGCATCGGCCCCCATATTGCAGAACACGCCCAGCGAATCCTCGAGTTCCTGCTGCATGATGAGATCAAGTCGGGGAGAGTGGTTTTCAACGTCATCGAAGGCCTCACAATCGAGAACAGAGCCGAACATAACGCGTCCGTCCCCGATGACGTGCTCCAGGAAATCAAAACGCAGCACCTGCTGTTGAAAGGCCCGACAACGACTCCGCGAAGGGGAGACCCCTGGCCGAACATCGAGTCGTGCAACGTGTCGCTCAGGCGGTATCTCGATCTCTTCGCCAATGTGAGACCGGTGAAAGTGCCCTGGGAAGGCGTCGACTGGGTATTCTTCCGTGAAAACACGGAAGGAGCGTACGTACTGGGGAGCTCCGGGATCAACGTGACGGATGACCTCGCCGTGGATTTCACCGTGACGACGACCCAAGGGTCGGAGCGGATCATCCGCATGGCTTTCGAGTACGCGCGGAAAAACAAAATCGACCGCGTGACCGCGGTGACGAAAGCCAACGTGATCAAGACCACCGACGGCAAGTTTCTGGGAGTCGCCCAGGACATCGCGATGGAGTACCCCGAGATCACTTTTGACGACTGGTACATCGACATCATGACCGCCAAGCTGGCCGATCCGAAGCGGAGGCGGGAGTTCAAAGTGATGGTGCTCCCGAACCTCTACGGAGACATACTGACCGACGAGGCGGCGGAGTTCCAGGGCGGAGTGGGAACGGCCGGAAGCGCGAATATCGGGAAACGGTACGCGATGTTCGAGGCGATCCACGGCTCCGCTCCGAGGATGGTTCAGGAGGGGAGGGCTCGGTTCGCGGATCCGTCGAGCATGATCCGCGCGAGTGCGATGCTCCTCAGGCACATCGGCTATCACGAGCGGGCGACGCGTCTCGAAATGGCGCTCGATATCTGCGGGAGTCTCGAGAAAAAGGTTGTGATGACGGGTCGTTCGACGGGTGCAGGCGCGAGCGAGTACGTGGATTACCTTACGGACACGATGAAAGACGATTCGTTGGATACTCGCTGGAAGACGTATCTAAGAACCCCGTAGCTCGTACCCCCCGATTCCACCGCCCGGAGGATCAAAAGCTCACGCGAAGCAGCGTGACGGCCGCTCCGGGGTCTCGATATCCTTCGTCGGTGCGCTGGCGACACGCCACCGAAGGGACGCTCCAATCGACCCCGTCACCGTCTATTCGGAGGAGCGCCGTTGTCGTATGTTCCCTCGTGGCGACGTGGTAGATTCCGTAGCCGAAGCCCCCGAAGACGCCTCCGACAAAAAACCATTTCGTGATGTTTTCTTGGTTTTCGTCCGCAACCAGTGCGACGGCTCCTCCCAACACCAACCCTGCCAGCGCGCCCCAGGCCGTTGACTTCGCAACCGTGATGACGGGGTTTTCCTCGCCTTCTCGAACGACGCTCACCTGGGCGTTCGTTGTGACGACCATGACCGCACACAAGAGCAGAACGATAAACGCAACTCGCATCAGAAAACCTCCTGGGGCTCGCATCCCAAAGGAGCCGGCGTGAAACCGAGTCCCCGAAGACCAACACGGTCAAAACCGCTGCCGGTCTTCACGTTCAACGGGTCGATGCCAGTATAGTCCCCACGGACAGAGGAGCGCAACCGGACACTTGAGCGGTCGGACAGGGTTGACTGGCGCTCCGACAACCTGTACGTTCGATCTGCGGGAGTTCACGAACCGCGCCGGGGTGGCCGGTCTCGTGTCCGGAGGATCGTCCCGGTTCGCCGTCGGAACGGGCGAAGACGATGCGGCCAAAACGAAAAGTTGCCGCCGCAACGGCGGTGTCGTATACTTCGGGCGTACCCCACGTTTCAGCCGCACACACAGGGGGTGGTTGCAATGGCTCGCCGCATTCGATCAGAGTATGTCTTAACCGCAATCTTTTCACTCCTTCTCGTCGGCCTGATGTTCTCCTGCAGCGATAGCCCAACCGGGACGGGCACCCGCTCTGCGTTGGAGGGATCGGGAGACATCACCCCCGGCGCCGGCGACCGGTTTCTGCTTTCCAGTGTGGACATGGGGCAGGGGTGGAACGGGAACGTCGAGGTTTGGGCGTACGATCTCACGGTGGAATCGGATTCGGTGGTCGCGTTCGACCTCGTGATCGTCAACGGAACGGATCACAGCATCATTCCTCCGATTCACTTCGTCATAACGAGCATCGTCCCCAACACGGTGACCGTCCTCAATCCGGACGGATACTACCGGGATCGCAATCCGTTTTTCGATTTCAGTGATGACGTCGGCGAGGACAGCCTCCTTGCTCCTGGGGAGTCGACGGCTCGCGTCCACGCGAGGTTCGGCTGGCCGGCGCCGATGGCGTTCAGCATTGGGTTTCGTCTTGTGATCGGCGAACAGCACGTCGACGGGCTCATCGCCGGTGTGGTGTTCCAGGATGTCAACGAGAACGGTGTCTACGACAGGGACGTCGAGACCGGAATCCCGGATGTTCCCGTCGAACTCGTCGCCGCGTGGGGAGATAGCAACCAGACGACCGTGGCGGTACTCGGGTACACGGATAGATTGGGACGGTACGAGTTCGGGAGTCTCCCTGCGGGAGTGTACAAGGTAACGATGCTCGCGGATCCATGGGTGCGGCTCACCACGGCCAATCCGCTCCTCGTGACGCTCGTGGGGCTTCCCGACGGAACGGTGAGCAGTTTCCTCGAGGCGCACTTCGGCGTGGCGGGTTTTGTCCCGCCGCCCCCGCAGCCCCAACCCGTATTCGGCCCCGTTCCCGTCGGTCCTGGATCCTGGCTGGGGACGCGTGTAGATACGACGTTCGTCATTCCGCCGCCGATGCTCCCCTTCCCGCCGGAGGGGAACATCTACTACTTGCGTGTGGAACCTCCGATGGTCATGGGTCCGTACACGATGTTTATCGACAAGGTGACGGTGTTCATCGACGGCCAGGGCGTCTACAAGTTCGACTGCCCGGGTGACAGCCTCTGCTATCCGCCTGCCGATAGGCTGCCGCTCGACCCTGCCCTGACGGGAGAAGGGGAGCACACGATTTCGATCGAGGTGCTCGGAAGCGAGATGTCTTGGGTGGATGTGAGCATCGAGCACCCGCTCTGGTGGGGGATCAAAGCCGACGGCAAGCGCCGATGAGACGAAAGAATCGGCGATCGCCCCTCGGGCTTTGAGCCGTGAAAAGCAAGAAGCCCCGCCGTCCTCGAGACGGCGGGGCTTCTTTGTGTGTGACCGTACGGGGCTTTCGCTCCTATTTCGCCTCTCTTTTGCCGAGCTCCCGGTCGAGCATGTAAAGCCCTCCCGTCGACTCTTTCACCATCTTCACCCTTTCCACGAGCAGCGCGGCGGAGGCTTCTTCCTCCACCTGTTCGTTGACGAACCACTGGAGTAGCGTCGTGCTCGCGTGGTCTTTCTCCGCATACGAGAGATCCGTGAGGGTATGGATGAGCTTGGTGATCAACTGTTCGTGCTTGAGAACCGCCTGGCACACATCGAGCGGTGATTTCCAGACAGCCTCCGGGGCTTTTATGGCATCGAGTTTGACGGCGCCGTCGCGTTCAAGAATGTGGTGGTACAGCTTCATCGCATGCGCCATTTCTTCCTTCGCCTGAACGCGCATCCAGTGGGCGAACCCCTCAAGGTTCAGACCGTGGAAGTAAACAGACATCGACAAATAAAGGTACGCCGAGTACATCTCGTGGTTAATCTGCTTGTTCATGGCGGTTTCGATCTTCTTTGGCAGCATCATTGACTCCTTGGTTACAGTTTGCGCTCCAACTGTCGCGAACACGAACCCATTTCTATTCGTATGAGCAGACTCGTGTTCGCAGGGTTCATGATAACAATTCGCCGGCGGCAAGCCTAGAGCAAACATCGTACACGATGGCCGGTAAACCTTGCGGGTGGCTCCCGCCGGCGGCCGCCGGGGTGGGACACACGGCGCGAAACGCTCCACGGGATATACGATGGGAAAGGCTGTAAGGAATCCCGCGGGTTTCCGACAGAGAAACAAAGGGTCGAATGTAGACCCGAAAAAATCTCTGCGAATCGACCTCGCGGGCGGCTACGGACCTTTTTTGAAAAGCGTAGCCGCGCGGGTTCGTGAGGCAGCACACCGCTCGACAGGGGCACAGTGGGCGACAGACAAAGCGGTTGGCTGCCTCGCTTTTTTTCCATCGGGTTCGTCCCCGGCTCACGCCTTCTGCCCGCTCTCCGAACGGTTGTCCCGCGCAGGCCCTTCGCGGCCGACGTCCCCACATGGGCCTCCAAATCGCGTTTATCGGCTCGTTGACGGAATATCCGCGTTCCGGCGTCCGAACACGGGCGAAACCATGTTTTGCTTGACTTTGAGCTTGCCCAATGATATAAGTCAATAAAATTAAGCAAGTTGTGCGGTTTCCCCTTCTGCTTGACTCGGTCCGAGCCCGGGCTCGCGCGTTCGCGCGTCGTATTATCGAGGCGCGCCGGCGGCGGGTTGAACGGTGTCGTGTCGGTGACGAGAAGTCACCTGCTCTGTTCTGCCGGTCCTGCAGCCTCGTTGTGTGCGGGACCGTCGGGGATCGACAACGCGGCCGACTGTCATTGTGGTCTCCACCCCGTCATGACAGCCGACCGCCTCATCTCCAATAGAAGGAGTCCTTATGGCCGATTCAAAGTACAAACCGTACGTGTCCGTGGATACCAGCATGAGAGAATTCACGCTCAGGGCGCTGCTCATCGGGCTCGTCATGTGCGTGATCCTCGGAGCAGCGAACGCGTACCTTGGCCTGAAGGCCGGTATGACGATCGCGGCGACGTATCCGGCGGCCGTGATCGGGATGGCTCTGCTTCGTCTCTTCAAGGGCACGATTCTCGAAGAGAACTTCGCCCGTACGGTGGGTTCCATCGGCGAATCGGTCGCGGCGGGGGCGATATTCACGCTGCCCGCCTTCTTCATCGCAGGACTGTGGCCCAAGTTCGCAACCAGGGGGCACTACCTCGAATCGACCGCGATCATGATGGTCGGCGGTGTGCTGGGGATCCTGTTCGTTGCCATACTGCGCCGGGTGATGGTCGAGGATCCCGAACTTGTGTTTCCTGAATCCGTGGCCGCCGCGGAAATTCACAAGACGGGTCGTGCGGGGGGCACCGGGGCGGCGTTTCTCTTCAGCGCGATGGGGCTGGGGGCGATCATCCAGGCGTTGAAGCAATTCAGCGTCTTCGCCGCATCCTGGGAAAAGTTCGTCCCTTGGAAAAAGTCCGTGATTTCCTTGCGGGCGAGCGGTTCGGCGAGCGGCGAGGGCGGCATGCTACTGAGCTCTCCCGGTGTAAGCCCCGCGTACATCGGTGTCGGCTACATCATCGGCCCCAAGCTCGCTTCTCTAAACTTCAGCGGCGGACTTCTTGCCTGGGGGCTGTTTGTCCCCATTCTCACCTACTTCATCGGCCCGTCGCTCCCCGTCGAAATAACGAGCGGCGAAGCCGGGTGGCCCACGACAGCCACGAACGTGTGGCGGTACATCGTCCGACCCATCGCAATCGGCGGAATGCTCATGAGCGCCGCCTATACGCTTTTCCGTATGAGAAAGAGTCTCGCCACGGGACTCCAGCGGTCGATCGGCGACGTGAAGAAAGCGGCGAGCGGCGAGCACGTGACGATCCGCACGGAGCGCGACATCAACTTCAAGTGGATTTCGATTGGGATCCTGCTCACGGCGATCGCGACGTTTTTCATCTACCTCTACTTCGCCAAGGCGGTGTCGGCCGCGCTCGTTGCCACGGTTGTGATGATCATCGCGGGATTCTTTTTCGCGGCCGTGTCGGGGTATCTGGTCGGTATCATCGGCTCGAGCAACAACCCAATCAGCGGTTTGACGCTTTCGACGCTCGTGATCGCGGCGCTCTTGATGTATCTCCTCGGAGCGAGAGGCGACCAGGGTGTCGCGGCGGTGTTGGGTGTGGCGGGGGTGGTGTGCGTGGCCGCTGCGGTGGCCGGCGAGATGCTCCAGGACCTCAAGGTCGGTCACATCCTCGGGGGAACACCGTGGAAAATGCAGGCGGGCGACCTGATCGGCATCTTCGTCGCATCGCTCGTGATGTTCTTCCCGATCATCATTCTCCATCAGGGCGACATCAACATGGGTGGAGAAGGACTCGGCGGCAAGGCGTATCCGGCGCCGCAGGCGAGTCTGATGGCTCTCCTCTCGAGGGGCATCGTGGGCGGTGAAATGGCGTGGCCGTTGATCGTCGTCGGTATGTTGATGGGCCTCGGGTTCATTCTGATGCAGGTGAGGAGTCCGATGCTCGTGAGCGTGGGTATGTATCTGCCGCTCGAGACCACGTTCGCGATTTTCATCGGTGGGGTGATCAAGGGACTCGTCGAGCAGTTCGGCGGCAAACGGAAACACAACGACGCGCAGAAAGCGCGCGTGGAAAACAACGGCGTTCTTCTTGCCGCGGGGTTGATCGCCGGTGAAGCGTTGATCGGCCTCTTGTTCGCTGGGCTCGCGGTGGCCGATATCAGATACGACCAGTGGTTGCCCTCGGTGTCGGGGATCTTCCCGTTCCCGTTCGGCGTCAGCCTGCTCGTGTTCGTGTTGATCGGCTGGATTCTGGTGAAGCTCCCCCTCGACAACGCGGGGACTGCTGATCAACCCGCGCCACCGCGTGCAGCGTTTTGAGTAAGCCGACGGGTCGGCGTCACGATAGAGGGGTCTGGCATGTTCAGCGGTCCGACGGCGTCGCTGAGGTGCGGCGCCGTCGGACTGTGCGAACGCGGTTTCCATGTGGGGTTTCCGTCATGCGGCAGCCCCACTCTCTTCCGTGGGTTTGCGGAGTCTATTTCTTGAATCGCGAAGAAAGGGGATAGAGATGTCGGATGCGATCAAAGGGCTGAAACCCGAACGCTTGTGGGAGTACTTCGCCGAGATAGCGAAGATCCCGCGCTGCTCGAAGCACGAGGCAAAGATGACCGAGTACGTCGTCAAGACGGCAAAGAAGCTTGGGCTCCACGCCGAGGCGGACAATGTCGGCAACGTCATCGTCAGAAAACCCGCCTCGCCGGGCAAACAGAAGGTCCCGAGCGTGTGCCTGCAGGGTCATCTCGACATGGTGTGCGAGAAGAACAAGGACAAGGTCCACGATTTCGAGAAGGACCCGATCGAGCTCGTCCGCAAGCAAAACGTTCTCATGGCGAACGGGACCACCCTCGGGGCGGACAACGGAATCGCCATCGCGACGAGCCTCGCCATCATGGAAGACAAGTCTCTCGAGCACGGACCGATGGAGTTCCTCTTCACGGTGGACGAGGAGACGGGCCTCGTCGGCGCCAACAATCTCGGTCCCAGTTTTCTCAGGAGCCGAACGCTGCTCAATCTCGACTCGGAAGAGGAAGGAGCTCTCTACGTAGGCTGCTCGGGCGGGCGCGACACCACAGGTATCTGGAAGATCGATCTTGAAGCGGTTCCCGCGGGGACAAAGGCCGCGGAACTCAAGGTCACGGGTCTCCGGGGCGGGCACTCGGGGCTCGAGATTCACAAGGGGCGTGGAAACGCGATCAAGATCATCACACGCGTCCTCATGCGTCTGACCGATCTCGGTGCGAGGCTCTCATCGGTCGACGGCGGAAACAAACGCAACGCGATCCCTCGCGAGGCGGAGGCGAGGGTTTTCATCCCGAAGAAAAAATGGGACGAAGCCGTCGCGGCCGTCCAGGAGCTCAATTCGACGGTCAAAGCGGAATTCGCCACGGCGGATCCGGGTCTTTCCATCACACTGGCCGAGCTCAAGGGCGGAAAGGGCAAGGTCCTCAAGAAGGGGCTTCAGAAGAAAATCCTCCGGACGGTATTGGGCCTCCCCCATGGGGTGATCAAGATGAGCCCGGACATCCCCGATCTCGTGGAGACGTCGACGAACGTCGCCGTGATACAGTCGACGAAGAAATCGATCTCACTCGCGACGAGCCAGAGAAGCTCCATTGAAACCGAGAACGCTGAGATCTGTCAGACCGTCGCGTCGGTATTCGAACTCGGCGGCGCCGCGGTCGAAGGGGGAAGCGGGTATCCCGGGTGGAAGCCAAACCTCGATTCCCATATCTTGAAGCTCGCGAAGTCGACGTACAAATCGATGCACGGAAAGGAGCCGGAGGTCAAAGCTATCCACGCGGGTCTCGAGTGTGGTATCATCGGGGCGAGGTTCCCCGGGATGGATATGGTGTCGATGGGGCCCACCCTCGAGGGCGTTCACTCGCCGGACGAGAAGATCTACATCGATACGGTGGAGAAGTTCTGGGACTACCTGCTGGCCGTCCTCAAGAATGTAAAGTGACGGGTATGGGCGGGGTTCTCCCGCAAAGGGCTTGGGGCGTCGCCGACGCCTCAAGCCCCGACAACACCTCCCGTGAGTCGCAAACCGAAATGGCTGGACGGGGAGCAAATCTGCTCGACGTGATTCCCGAGCGGACTCGGGCGTTCCGGGATGAGGACAATGGCACGGTCACCGTGCTCATTCCTCGCTTCGGCGACGGCCGTGTCGGTGGCGTTTTGGAGAAGTTTTTCCGGAGTTCGCCCATCACACTTCACCTCGACGAGATGGGGACGGCGGTTTGGCGCCTCTGTGACGGCCAGCGCTCCGTGTACGAGATCGGCGACTGTCTCAAAGCGAAATTCGGCGATCGGATCGATCCGATCTACGAAAGACTGGGAGCGTTCCTTCACCAAATGAGAAGAGTGGGCATCATCGATTGGCGAACATGAGACCGGACGAATGAAAAACTCGCACAGGCGAGAAAAGGAGAGCGATATGAATCGAAGCGTTCTGCCGCAGCTGATGAAGACGATCGATGGATACGCAAAGGAAGTGGTCCGGCTTCAGACCGAACTGTGCAAACTCCCCGCCTTGGGTCCTGAAAGCGAGGGGGAGGGCGAGGAGAAAAAGGCGGATTATCTGAAGTCGTGCCTCGAGACCATCGGTTTCGAGGACATCAGCCGGTGCGACGCTCCGGACACACGAGTACCGTGTGGGTACCGGCCAAATCTCATCGCACTGCTGCCGGGTAAGTCCGCTACGTCGCGGTTGTGGGTCATGACCCACATGGACGTCGTGCCTCCTGGCGATCTCAAGATGTGGTCGGGCGATCCCTGGACCGCACGCGTTCAGGGGGACAAAATCATCGGCCGGGGGTGCGAGGATAACCAGCAGGGGATGATCTCTTCGATCCTGACGGCGAAGGCGTTCAACAAGACCGGCATCGAACCCAATCTTTCCTACGGGTTGATCCTGTGCTCCGACGAAGAGACAGGGAGCGAGTACGGTGTCGGCCATCTCGTCAAGAACCGCAAGGATCTCTTCAGGAAGAGCGATCTGATCATCATCCCCGATGCGGGCAACTCGAAGGGGACGATGATCGAAGTCGCTGAGAAAAGTATCGTTTGGATCAAGTTCCACACAAAAGGAAAGCAGACACACGGCTCGACACCACACAAGGGCGCCAATGCGCACAAAGCCTCCTGCTACATGGTGAGCCGTCTCGAGACGCTCTACAAGAAGTTCGGCAAGAAGAACCCCATTTTTGATCCTCCGATGTCGACGTTCGAGCCGACGAAGAAGGAGGCCAACGTCCCCAACGTGAACACGATACCCGGCGAAGACGTGGTCTATTTCGACTGCCGGATTCTCCCCCACTACAAGCTCGCCGATGTCGTGAGCGTGGTCACTCAAATCGCGCGGGAGACGGAGAAGCGCTACAAGGTCAAGATCTCGATCAGCTACCCACAGAAACAGGCCGCGGCGCCCCCAACGCCGGTCGATGCGCCGGTCGTCAAGGCGATCACCGCGGCGATGAAGGATCTGCGCAAACGGACGCCGAAGCCCATGGGAATCGGCGGCGGCACGGTTGCAAAGTTCTTCCGCGATCGGGGCTTCGCATGCGCTGTGTGGGGCACGCAGGACGAGGTGGCGCATTCGCCCGACGAGTATTCGAAGCTCTCGGCGACACTGGCGGACGCGAAGGTCTTCGCGCACATCGCCATGCAGGAGTGGTAGCCGTCACCGTTTGCCAGGATCGGCCACGCTGGCCCACGGGGATGTATAGTGCCCTTCGCGCTAACTCTGAGCGGCGTCGAACGCCAACGCGCGTCGCGGGTTTTCCGACGCCGCTCCCAACCGCGCGTCGAACACTGTGCATCCCGTGTGTATAGGACAATGAAATTGCGAATGGTTTTCAGCGATGCGGAGGGGCGGTTGTACGACCACCCGGATCTTCTCGCCGCAGGGGCGGATGGACCCGATCCTGTCGCTTTGTCCGAGGACGACGTCATCCCAGTCCCGCGGGGGAGCGATCTCATGATGCTCCCCGGCCGGCATCCGATCGGCATCGACCCAGTGACGCACGAACAAACGGTCTTCTCGGTCTGGGAGGGCAAGGCCGTCTGCGCGGCGGCGGTCTTCATGGCGCCCGCGCACACGCAGAGCCACCGAGCCGCGTACGTCACGCAGCCGGATGCGCCTGTTCTTCCCCTCTTCGGCTACACCGCCCTCGGCTTCTCCGACGGCGGGTTCTACGCGGCGGGGATTCGCGTGGACGACGACCGGCGGCACGACCCCTGGCGGTTCTGCCGGTCCGAAATCGAGCGCGGCATGGAAGAGGTCCTCAGCGACCTTCCCACGAACCGAGTTGTCCAGCAGTTGAAGACGTGCGCGTTGGTTTACAACTGCCGCAACGCGCAGAACTTCTTTCTCGGACGCTACGAAGCGCCTCTTCCCACGAGTGTGGCGTGCAATTCGAGGTGCGTGGGGTGTCTCTCGCTCCAGGAAGACGGGGGTTTCAAGGCCGCTCACGACCGGCTCGAGGTGCCGCCGTCGCCCGAAGAGGTCGCCGATGTCGCCTTGAGACACATCGAAAAAGCGGATCGGGCGGTGGTCAGTTTCGGTCAGGGTTGCGAAGGCGAGCCGCTCCTCAACGGCGATCTCCTCTGCCGGGCCGTCCGTTTGATACGGGAGAAGACGAACCTGGGGACGATCAACCTCAACACGAATGGCAGCCGCCCGGCGGTCATCGACAAACTGATCGATTCGGGGCTCGACAGCATCCGTGTGAGCCTCAATTCCCTCAGGGAGGATGCGTACAACGCGTACTACCGACCCAAAGGGTACGGTCTTGGCGATGTGATCGAAACGGTGCGCATCTGCCGCCGCAGGGGGGTCCGGGTTTCGGTGAATCTGCTCTGTTTTCCAGGCGTCACCGATACGCCGGAAGAGTCGGAGGTTCTTGGCGAGCTGATCGGAAGGGAGGGTGTGGACCTCGTGCAGATGCGAAACCTCAACATCGATCCGGAACTCTACATCCAAGCGCTCCCCGGGGGCGTACACCGACAAGGAATTGGAGTTAGAGGATTCATGAAAGACTTAAAGGAAAAATTCCCCGATCTTCGATTTGGCTATTTCAACCCTCCAAAAGAGAGCTATCGCTCGTCTGTTTCAGCTTGACAGATATGGATTAATCGTTTACTGTACGTTTGTCCGAATTCAAAACGAAAAGGGGTAGCACATGCAAGAGATTGCCTTTGGACCGACGATCAGACTGTTGAGGCAAGCAAAGGGGATCAGCCTCCGCGAGATGGCGAGAAAGCTGGGAGTGTCGCCGGCGTTCCTCAGCCAGATCGAAGCCGGCCGGCAGCACAAGATTCCCAAGGCGCGGATCGTTCAAGTGGCTGAAATGCTGGGAGTTTCGGAAGCGTACCTGTTGGGTACGGCGAAACAGATTCACCCTGACGTGGTTCAATTCCTGCGGGAGACGCCCGAAGCGGCGGAGTTCATGATCACGGCGATGAAAAGCGGACTGGAACCCGAAGATTTCGCCGTTCTGAGGGAGGCGTTGAAAGACAGAGCCGGCAAGGGATTCGTCCGCCGCGCCACTCTCCCCGCGACGGCGAAGAAGAAGCGCTCGCAGAAAGACGTCATGGAGGACCTTTCGAGCTTCCTCGATCCCTCGCTCTGCGTGACGGGGCTTATCGTTCAGAGCCGGGACCGGCTGTTCCAAAGGATTGCGAAGCTCGTGGCGAAGCGAAACAAAAGTTTGGCGACGGAAATAGTTCTCGACAGACTGAATCACAGGGAAAGGCAAGCTCCCACGATCGTGGGAGGCGGTGTGGCGATTCCACACGCTTTTGTTCCCGATCTGGAACATCCTATCGTCGGCGCGATGTGTCTCAAGCGCGCCGTGCCGTTCTCGAGTGAAACCGACGGCAGGGTAAGAACGGTCTTCTTTCTCGTAGGAAACGAGATGAGACCGCAGCACCACATCTCGATCCTTGCACGAATCGCACGGCTCTGTTCGACTCCGGAGTTTCTCGACGCGTTCAGAGGCGCGAGGACGAATCGGGAGCTCTACAAAACCGTTCTCAAGTGGGACAAACGGGTCGGCAACGTCTGAGGCGGACGGGGCAGGTCATCGATACGCGCGCGGGCCCGCGACTGTGGTCGCGGGCCCTTTTCTGTTTGCGGAACCGCACGCGATCGGATATCCTGCAGAAACTGAACCCGCGTTTCGAGTTCGACGACCGGCTCTTTTCGATCCAACTGAACAGGGAAACACGCTTGGGCACGCACACTGGGCTACCAAGTCACCGTTCTCGGACTCGGGCGCCTGGTCTCGTTTGTGGCGCTTTTCTTTATTCCCATCGTCAACGTTCGCACGCTGAGCCAGGTTTCCTCTGGAAGTCCGCGCGGTTGCTCGGCAGGTCGCGGCTTACCGTCATGCCGTGGGGGGCGCTCTCGCTGCGGCTCTTGACAGCGGTTGTCCTGGGCGCCGGGCTTTACGCCGCGTATCGAATCCGCCCGGTCAACACGTTCATCGAGCTTGCCGTAGCCGGCGCCGCGTATCTTCTCGCCTACTTCGGCCTCTGCCTGGCCTTCCGTTTCACGAGTATCTCGGATATCAAGTCGATGCTCGGTCGAGCGAACGCGTAAGCCGGTTCAGGAATTCCCCGCTTTTCTCGATACGATCCTCGAGAGACCGAGGAAACCGGTCTCGAAACGCATGACGATCAACGAAGCGGCGAGGAGGAAGAGATTTCGAAGAATGAGGAGATAGCCCGTCTGCGGCCCGCCTTCGTTGCTGAAACAGCCGCAGTCGATGGTCAAGCCGCGGACGACCGTTGTCGCAATGGCGATCGTGAACATGACGAGGAGGAGAAACACCGCGGCCGCCGCTTTTCGCGTCTGGACGCCAAAGAGGAGCATGACACCCGCGAGCATCTCGGACCAGGAGAGAACGAGCGCGAACAAGTTCGTGAGTGATACGGGTAGGAGTTTGTACGCCCGCGCGGCGATCGCTAACCGCTCGGGGTCGAGCACTTTGTCGGCGGACGAGTACACGAAGAGGGCGCCGATGAAAACCCGGAGCACGAGGACGAAGACTTTGTGGGTGAGGATTGCCGTCAGAGGGTTGGGGCCTCGCAAACTCGCTGTTGTGTTCGTTCCCATTCTCGTCACCTCACTCGCCTGGGTTTGAGCTCTCCGTCGGATAACCGGCCTGCGACCACTCGTCCCATCCCCCTTTGTAGGTGACCACGTTTCTGTACCCCATGAACTTCAGCTCCCGGGCGAGATTCTCGGAGTCTTCGCAGGTTACGCTCCGGCAGTAACACACGACCATCGCGTCGAGGGGGGCTCTCTGCATCAGCCCGTCGTAGTGTTCCGCGAGCGCCTCGTACGGAACGCTGATCGCGCCGGCGATGTGTCCGGTCTCGTACTCGCCGGCCGCGCGAGCGTCGATGAGCACGATCCGGCCGCCTTCGAGGAGCCCTTTCACGCGTTCCCGCGACACCTCCCCCGAGGCGAGCTCTTCCTCGGTGAGCAAAACGGGGGTCGCGCCCTTGCCGACGCGGTCAACGGCCCCGCCTGATTGCTTTGGCGCCGGTACTGAATTCTCCGAAGAGGAAGGCGACGTGTAAGGTTTTTTTGACACCGAAGCGGGGGCTTTGGGAACCAAGGGAATCTTGTCGTCCCGGACGGCGTTCTGGGCGATCGCGATGACGCCCGCCGCGAGAATGATCAAGAATCCACCCATGAGGTCTTCGACGAATTTCATCTTCTGTTCCTTGACGGCGGTCGGCCGGTTGGGAAGTCGGGGGTATCGATGGCAGATCGCCGCGGTGCCCGCGACGTCGCTGTCAGAAAATCTAACACAATTCCTTCGACGAGCGCCACGTATATCACTGGTCGCTTGTACTCCACACAACCCGGCGAGTTCCCCGCTCCCCCGGGGGTCCCCCCACTCGCCGCGTCGCCTTATTATGCGCTTGTCACGTTTGACGGGAGTGGTATATCTTCACTCTGATTCGGCCCGGAACTTGCTTGTTGTGTCTGAAGTTACCAGGGAGCGCTCATGTCGGATTCAGTTGCGTTCTTCATCTCGAAGTTCAAAGAGCCGTTGCCGGAAACGCCTCAGTCGCTCCGATATTTCCAACCCAGGCCGTACCGCAACGCCGCGGTGCGCTTTGCGGCGTCGAAAATCGAAGACTTCGAGAAGCGGAGAGTGGTTGCCGAGGAGACGGGTCTCAACGTATTCAACTTCCCCGCCCGTTTGATCCCTGGATGCGACCTTCTCACCGACTCGGGGACGACGACGATGACGCTCGAGCAGTGGGCCGCGCTCGTCATGGGAGATGAGTCGTACGGGTCGAACGAGGGGTACTTCGAACTCAAGGCGCAAATCCCGGAGACATTCGGACCCGCGTGGGCGCAGAGGAACCTCGATCGCGAGAACTTCTTCATCTTTCATCAGGGAAGAGCGGCCGAGCACAACTTCTTCAATCTCTTTGCCGGGGAGCTCCGAAGGAGAGTACCCGCAAACGACAGAGAACTCCCGAATTCGCTACCCGCGGAGCTCAAGGCGCGAATCGAGAGCCGCCTCGAGGGGATGCGGCAGCCGTATTTCATCATACCGAGCAACTCTCATTTCGACACGACCGAAGGAAACATCGAAGACAACCGGATGATTCCATTGAATCTTCCTGCTCCGGAGCACCTCGCCGGCGACGAAAAGTTTCCTTTCCGCGGCAACATGGATCTCAAGGCGCTCGAGGTGGTCCTCGAGACGCTCAACAGCCGCGTTCCGCTCGTGTACATGACGATCACCAACAACACCGGTGGCGGTCAACCGGTCTCGATGGAGAACATCCGGCGCGTGAGCGAGCTCGCGCAGAAGTACGACGTGCCCTTCTTCTTCGACGCATGCCGGTTCGCCGAGAATGCGTGGTTCATACAAAAGAAGGAACGCGGGTACGAGAACAAACCGATCCCGGAAATTGTCCACGAGATGTTCGGGTTCGTGGATGGTTTTCACATCAGTTTCAAGAAGGACGGGCTCGTCAACATCGGGGGCGGGATGGCCTTCAAAGAAGACGGCCGGTTCGCGCGTAAGTACTCCGATTTCTGGATGAGAATGGTCGACCGCCAGATCCTCGTCGAAGGGCACCCCACATACGGGGGGTTGGCGGGGCGCGATCTCAAGGCATTGGTCCAGGGGCTAAAGCTCGCCGTCAGACAAGAATACCTCGACTATCGGATCACCCAGGTCGTGAAGTTCGGGGCGAAGCTCGAATCGTACGGCGTCCCTCTCGTTCAGCCCATCGGCGGTCACGCCATCTTCATCGATCTCGATCGTTTCTTCGAGGGCACGCACTCGCGGGACGAGGATTTCAAAGGGGTCGCCTTCACGGCGCTCATGCTGATCGCCGGACACCGCCTCTGTGAGCTGGGCCTCTACGCCTTCGGGAAGTACAAAGATGGGAAAGAGATTTTGCCCAATCCACGTGTGAATTTCATCCGCGCGGCCGTTCCGCGCCTCACGTACGAAGATCATGATCTCTTTGCGGTCGCTGAGACGATGAGAGTTCTAGGCGAGCACAGAGACCGTATACCCGCTGTCGAAGTGGTGTACGGGAGAGATCTCTTCCTGCGTCATTTCAAGAGCCGATTCCGCTTCAAAAGATGAAGGGCAGAACGCCGGTGCAGCGTCGGGGGGGTGCACTGGAAATCATTGGCGTCCCACCCTTCAATTCTAGGTGGCTATGGGGAGGGTGACCTTTTTGCCCCATTGGTCGCCGCGAGCCGGGAATCCTTACACGGTTTTCACTGATTTTCCCGGGCGAGCATCTTTTTCATACGGGATTTCGCGTCCGAGGAAAGCGCTGCGTCGAAGACTAGGCCGTCGTCGATCATCGAAACATCTCCCGCGCCGCCTATCATCTGAGAGAGTCCGCGTATGATTTCGAGCTGACGGGCGAGCCTGCGGCAGAAGACGCACAGGGCGAGATGAACGCGGATCGCGAGACGCCGCGGGAACGACAGCCCGTGATCCTGTTGTTCAGAAAGCAGTTTTGCGATTCTCTTGCACGTCATCGGTTGGTTTTTCCCTCTGGTGTGGTTCCTAGCGTGCGGTCGACGAACGGCGCTTCGGCCCTGGGGCGGTATCGTGGAACCAATTGTCCTCCAAACAGTTCCTGAGTTTTCCACGGGCCCGGTGAAGCATTACCCACAGGTTCGTCGCCGTAACTCCCAAAACCTTACAGATTTCCTCCGTCTGGAGCCCGTCCAGCTCTCGGAGGGCAAAGGCCCGGCGAAAGGATTCGGGGAGCCCTTCGAGACACCTCACGAACACCTTCCAAAATTCCTTGTCTTCCAAGACATTATCAGGGCTATCACCCCAGGAGTTCGGCGGACGCCGCCACTGTTCCCAGCGATTGAAGGTGTCGTCCTCGGTCTCCCCTTCGAGAGCGGTCAGATCCGAGGACACGATCTCGCGTGCGTTTTTCCGGAAATGGTCGATAATCTTGTGCTTGAGAATCCCGATGAGCCATGTACGGACGGAAGAGCCCCCTTTGAATGCATCGAGTCCTTCGAGAGCAGAGATAAAGGTCTCCTGGACGAGGTCTTCGGCAACGTGCGCATCCTTGACACGGAGGAGAGCGAACCGGTAGAGCGCGTCTCCGTGGGCATCGACCCACGTCGACGGATCGAGTTTGTTCGTTGATGGGGAATCGGTCATAGGAGCGAAGGGCGCAACTTGCAAGTGCCTATTTTGTTGGGGGCATTATATCACCGCCGTGCCGCGGGTCAATCCATCTTTCTCGTCAAGCGGGCCGTTTTTGCTTGGACGAAAGGACCGGTGTCTGTATCGTGTGGCGGCACGATGGGGGAAGACCGCGGCGAAGCGGCCGTTACCAATGAGCACGAGCCGGGCATATGACCTCGTCTGTTTCGACGTCGACGGGACGCTCGTTCGACACCCGTCGGGGTTGGTGATTTGGGAAGTCCTGAACCTCAAGTACGGGGGGAGCAAGGAGATCAACCGGTTCCGATACCAGATGTACTGCGAGGGCAAGCTCTCGTACGAGCGGTGGGTCCAGCTCGACGTGTCGAGCTGGATCGAGAAGGGTGCCACGCGGGAAGAGATCGTCGAGTCGGTCCGCGAGTTCAGTCTCTTCGATCGGGCGCGGGAAACCGTTCACGAGCTCAAGCGCCGCGGGCTCATGCTCGGCGTCATTTCAGGCACGCTCGATATAGTGCTCGACACGCTCTTCCCCGATCACCCTTTCGACGAGGTGTACACGAACAAAATCTTTTTCGATGAGCGGGGAAGGCTCTCCACATGGGAGGCGACGCGTTTCGACACGCACGGGAAGCCGGATGCGTTGAGGGAAATCGCGAGCAGGCACGGTGTGCCGCTTTCGCGAACCGCATTCATCGGAGACGGGGAAAACGATATCCCGCTTTTGGGAGTGGCGGGATGCTTCGTCGCCTTCCGGCCGAGATCGAGGGAGCTCGCCGATGGCGCCGATGTCGTCCTGGGCGAGGGTGAACTCGAGAAGTTGCTCGATCTGTTCGATTGAACATGAGTAGGTGGACGTCATGCGTGATGAATTCACAGGCACACGGCGAAGGGTATTAAGACAAGAGGAGATCGGAAGGGCGCTGGAGTCGGTGCGATCGGTCCTCACGGCGGAGGACAACTCGCTTCGAGCCGTACTCTGCCGCGAGATCCTCCTCAACTCGCTCGAAGTCCAGGACGACGACCTCGATATCCTCGACCTCAAAGTCATCAACCGGTCGATGCGGGAGATGCGGTACGCGTTCAAAGTGTTCAAACCGTACCGTCACATCCGAAAGGTTTCCATCTTCGGGTCCGCGAGAACACCCGAAGGCAGTCCCTACTACCGGACGGCTGTCAAGTTCGCCCGCCTGTTGTCGCAGAAGGGGTTCATGGTGATCACCGGCGCCGCCGACGGGATCATGAAAGCGGGGAACGAGGGCGCCGGGACGGGAAAGAGTTTCGGCGTGAACATTCATCTGCCTTTCGAGCAGGGCGCCAACGAGTACATCGTCGATGATCCCAAGCTCGTCACGTTCAAGTATTTCTTTACGAGGAAACTCATCTTTGTCATGGAGTCGCACGCCACCGCCCTGTTTCCCGGCGGGTTCGGCACACACGACGAGGGCTTCGAAATCCTCACTCTCCTCCAGACGGAGAAGGCCAGCCCCCGGCCGTTTCTCCTTATGGAACTCCCCGGGGAGACGTATTGGGAACGGTGGGATGACTTCATAAAAGGGCAGGTTCTCGCCCGCGGCTTCATATCGCCGGAAGACGTGTCGCTCTATAAGATCGTTCATTCACCCGAGACGGGGGTCGAGGAAATCCGGCACTTTTACTCGACCTATCACTCGTACCGTCAGGTGAGAGACAAGTTCGTCGTTCGCCTCGATAAGGATTTGTCGCCGAAGGCGATCGATGCGTTGAACGAGCAGTTCAGCGACCTTGTCACCGAAGGAAGAATCGAGAAGACGTATGCCTTTCCCGAGGAGGCCAACGAGCCCGAGCTTCTGGCAAAGCCGAGGATCGCGTTTTCGTACGATCACCGTAGCGCGGGCAGGCTCCGGCAGCTCATCGATCAGATCAACAAGCTCGGGCGGTTTGGGCCGTAGCGCCGCGGGGGCTCACGGGCGGTTTGGGGGGGAAGCGCCGGCGTCTCGAGGCTTCGGCGGCTGGTGTGCATCTACTCCAAGAGCCGTATCAATTCTTCAATCCGCTCCACGATCAAGCGTATGTCCGACCTCAAGTAATAGAGCTGTCTCTTCAGCTTATCGTAATCCGTCCGGCCCCGCTTGGAATTCTTGACGAAGTCGAGCTCGTACGCGGGATCGAGGACTTCCCGGTGGAAACGTCTCAGTTCCTCCTCGTGGAAGAGAGCAGGTGTCGGGCCGAAGTCCAACGCATGGATCTTTCCACTCTTGAGAAAACCCCGGAGTGATTTTTCGGAGATCTTGCAGGACTTCGCCGCGTCCTTTATCGGGATGACGCGTTGGGTGCCATCGGGGAAGCGCGACGTGTTGACGACGACCCACCGCTTGTTTGGGAACTGGTAGGCCCCTTTGATCTTTCCCTCGCGAAGGAGCGTGAGAAGCCGAGTGTGCGGCTGCTTGTCTTTTTCGAGGAGATTCGCTTCGAGGAGCCATTCGGCGGCCTCACCCGCGGCCACCCCGTCTCTTTTGAGCGAGGCAAGGCGCTTCTGGATGTGGTTGCTCATCGCTTGAATGTCGGTCATGGCATAAGTCTGGGGGATAAGAAGCGCGAATTCAAGGGGTTTTTAGCGGGCGGGGGGTTTTGGGACCGGCGCGTAAACAGGAGTTGAAGGCTCCCGGTTGGTCCAGGGTCACACAGGGATCTTCGACTCGATCCGCAGCATCCGATCGGCCTGTTCGACGGTCCGTGCGTTTCCGCCGAACACGATGCCCATCTTCTGCAGCATTTCGAACGGAGGCACGCCGCCGATCTGGACGATGACGTAATCGTTGGCGATTTCCCGGAGCTCCTCTTTCGTCTTGAGCACCGCGGACTCCGGCCGAATCTCAACAACCTGCGAGTCGAAGATCGGCGCTATTTTCCGCTCCTGTATGAGCCGGGTGATCGCCTCCTCGTTCTTCTTTTTGACTTTGTAGAAACCACTTTTTCGATACGAGATGGTGACCTCGTTCGCCGGCTGGCGCGCGAGTCCGACCGCCGCCTCCACGGCGCTGTCGCCGCCTCCCACCACCAGCAATTTCGCAGCGGAGTAAGATTGGGCGTCGATCAGCTGATACATCACTTTTGAGAGGTCCTCGCCGGGGACGTCGAGCTTCCTTGGAGTCCCGCGCCGCCCCATGGCGAGGACAACGAACCGGGCAGCGTATGCGCCGTGACTGGTCGTGATGTCGAAGGTATCCCCTGTTTTCCGAACCGTCTCGACGCGCTCGCCGGTGCGGAGTTTGACATGGAACTTCTCGGTTGTCGTTTTCCATATGTCGAGGAGACGCTCTTTGGAATATTCGCCCTCCTTGAGCCAACCGTGGAGCGGAAGCTCGACGGGTTGGGTCATGACGAGTTTTCGCCTGGGATAGTGGAGGATGGTTCCACCCACATCCCGTTCTTCGAGGACGAGATAATTTAGCTTGTGCTTTACCGAAGTGAGCGCGGCGCTGAGCCCCGCAGGCCCCGCGCCGACGATGACGACGTCGTACAAGTCGTCGCGCTCCGGGCGTGACGATGTCCCCGCAACCACGCATCTGCCAGCGATCTCATCGGCCACCATGCGTCCCTGCGTTATCGCGTGACGGATGAGCGAGAGCCCTCCCAACTCACCGGCGATGAACAAACCGGAGACAGTCGTCTCGTTCTTCTCCGTGAGAATCGGGATATCGGGTCTCGATGTGATGTCCCCGAGGCCGATCTTGATCGCCCCAACGGGGCACACCCCCTCGCAGAATCCATGACCCACGCATCGCTCACCGTTGATCACTTGGGCCCGCCCCCAGACGACACCGAGCACGTCCCCTTCGGGGCAGGCTGCAACGCACGAGCCGCAGCCGATGCAAAGCGACCGGTCGATGAGAGGGTACTGCGCCCTCGGGCGGTCGATTCCCAACGCCTTGGCTTCCTCTTTGCGGCGCGCGTCCGCTCGTTGGGATTTCCTGAACGCTATGAAATACGGAACAAAGACAGCGAGGAAAAGAATGACGGCTGCTATCCAGATGAGTGTCTGTTCCATGCTACCCCTGCTCCAGGTCGTTCGACCGTGTTGTTTTTCTCAACGAAGCGGCCTCTCAGAAACGATATCCGAGCTCCATGAGCCCACGAACGCCCGAGATGGCATCTCCCCAGGCGTATTCGATGGTGGCGCCCGCGAAATACGACCTGCCGATGTCGACCCTCCCCGAGAGCTCGATCCACCGGCTGTTTCGGTGTGCCGCTCCACTCGCGGCGGAATAGGAATACCCTCCATAGGCCAGGTCCACGGAGGGGCCGGTCGAGAAGGTCTGCGTCGCTCGTGCGGAGTAGTTGTACCCGTTCTCGAACGGCCCGTGGAATCCAGCCGCCTGAACCCCGACGGAAGTTCCCGGCGTGATTACGTTGTTCTTTCTCATCATTCCGGAGTAGGAGAACGTCGGATCGGAATCGCCGGATTGTTTGCGGTATCCGAACGCGGCCGTCGTCCAAAGTTGCGGTCCCGGGGAAAGCTCGAGCTGGATGCGTGCCCCCTGGCGGAGCCGGTTGTCGAACAAACTGTCGACGAGACTCTTGTTCTCGTACGTCCACACGTTCGTCCGGTTGTCGTAGCTCAAACTGATGCGGCTGCGATTTCCGAACCGCGTCCATCCGTTGACAAAAAGGTTTGAGAGATCGACGGTCGACCCGCTTTTCTGTTTCCGCCACCCCGTGTTGACGTCCACTTCGGCCAGGTGATCGATTCCCCAGCGTCGGCCTTCTCCCATGCGACCTTGGAGAACGATGAACTCTCGGCTCACCACACCTCCGTGGTATTCGCCGACGGCTCCCACGACCTGTTCCACGCGGAACACATCGGGCGATCCGGCCTCACAGAAAATATATCCGCCGCCTTTTGTGAGCGAAAGCCCGCGGTTGTTGTAGAGCCACCACGGATCTCTCCCGCCAAAGATCCCGCCGCCGAATTTCTCCGAGAACCGCCACTCCCCGAGGAGCCCGTCGACGTACCCCGCGGCGCCGAGACGGCGGGGAAGGATGCGACCGACCAGAAAATTGACCGGCGCCGAGGCGTTCCCGTATCCGGCCGACAACTCCCAGATGCGATTGTCCCAGTCGTCCTCGCTGACGCCCTCACCAAACGCGCGCGCACGCCGGTCGTGCTGGACGCGCGCCCTGAGATTGAACGAGAGTTCTTTGCCCCAAAGTCGCCGCGCCGTCAAGGAAACCCGCCCGGTAGTCTGTATGAAATCGAGGTTCGCGTCCGAATTGTCGTTCCAATCGTTCACAACCAGCGAGACGCCGCCGTTCACGAGAGTCGAAGCGGGCCGGGGCGTCTCCCTCGGTTTTTTCGTCCAGGCGACGGTCGTGTCGGGGAGCACGGGGCGGAGAATGGTATCGGAAGGGGCAGGGGACGCCGTCGACACGTCTGCGACGAGAACGGCCTTGTCTCCCGCAGCGATCCGGCCGGGTGTGCCTACGATCGTGCATGACGACGAATGCTCGGCGGCGAAAACCACCTCGAGCATGGTTTGAGACCCGTCTCTTCCCGTTACGCGAAGCCTGGCGGTGGTCGTGAGCCCATCGGCCTTTCCACCGTCGAGGTAGACGTGCTCCGCAGAAAGGTAGGTCACGGTAAAGGTGTCCCTGGCGAACGCCCCAGAGACCCCGGTGGAGAGGATCATGAGGAGCGCGATCAAACTGAGCGTCGTACGCGTCATTCGTGGGTTCCCCGTGGGTGACAGGTGTAACACGCCGTGCTGACGTACTGGTAATTCGTTACTTCGCTGTGTTGGGCGTCCGTCTCCGATTGGGTGTGCGCGTGACACGTGATGCACTCAAAGGTCGCGAAGCTCGAGGGGATGACATGGCAGTCGCTGCACGCAGTCCACGCCCCGCGGTGCGTTCCCGAGTAGATGGGGAAAAACAATCCGTCGTGATCCCAGGTCGTACTCGTCCAGTTCGCGGTCGAATGACATCCTTCACAGGTCGTCGGGAAGCCGGCGGCGATATGGTTGGGGTCGGTGGTCGCCTCGTACGCCGCCCGGTGACAGGCATAGCAGTCGGTCGGCGTGTCGGCGTATGTCGTCGCGTGACAAGACACGCACGTCACAGTCCGGTGCTTGCCCGTGAGAGGGAACGCGGTCGCGTTGTGGTCGAAGGTCGCGCCGGTCCAGTCTGCGGTCGAATGACACCCTTCACAGGTCGTCGGGAAACCGGCGGCGATGTGGTTGGGGTCGGTGGTCGCCTCGTACGCCGCGCGGTGACAGGCATAACAGTCGGTCGGTGTGCCGGCATAGGTCGTTGGGTGACAGGAGACGCATGTCACAGTCGTGTGTTTGCCCGTGAGGGGGAACGCGGTCGCATTGTGGTCGTATCGCGCCGGTCGCCACGCGATCGTCGAATGGCAGACGGCGCACTCGTGACCGACCCCCATTTGTTCGTGGTTGGGGTCGGTTGCAGCCGCGAACGCAGCGCTGTGGCAGTCGTAGCACACGGTCGATGTCCCCTTGAACCCGCTCGCGTGGCACTGCGAACATACGGCCTGCTTGTGGCTTCCCGTCAGCGGGAAGGCCGCTGAATGGACATAGTTCGACACCCGCCAGTTCCCCAGCGCAGCGTTGTGGCACGTCTCGCAGTCGTGTGAAAAACCGGCGAGCGCATGATTCGGCTCCACCGTGGCCAGATATGCGTCGGCGTGACAGCCGTAGCAGTCCGTCGGTGTCCCTGCGTACTGCTGTTTGACGTGTTCGGGATGGCAGGCCTCGCAGTCAGCCACTGCATGCACGCCCGCGAGGGGGAAGCCTCTCTCCGCGTGGAGCTCGAGCATGTCTTTTCTGTTCTGCCAGTCGCGCGGGGTATGGCAGCTGCCGCAGTCGAGGCCTAGCTGGCCATTGTGGTGGTCCGAGTGACAATCGACGCAGGCTGCTCCGACGTGGTTGAAAATCAGATCCTGGTGGCAGCCGATGCACGGAGCGGTTCGGTGGCCGCCGGTCAGGTGAAAACCGGTGTCGTTGTGATCAAAGTTCATGGGGCTCCGAAGCTCCAACCAGGATGCCGTGGTGTGACAATCCTTGCAATCCCAACGGAGGGTGCCGTGTGGACCCTGGTTCTTCTGGTCCTGGTTCGTGGTCTGACCGAGAAGCGCTCCGCCGAAGATCATCCCGCCAATCACAATGACAATAGACAGGAATTTCACTGTTTTTCGCTCCCTTCGTGTAAATCGCGTGCGTGGTGGCAGGAGACGCACGCCATCTCGAGCGGCTTGTAACGCACGACGCGGGCGCCGCCCGAGGTCTCCATCGGGTGACACCCGGCGCAGGGAACCTCCCGGTGGGCGCCGTCGAGGACGAAACGAGTATCGGCCGTGTGGTCGAACTTCTCCGCTTTCCAGCCTTGCGTCGTATGGCACCGGTTGCATCGGATTGAGCCGTCGGCGGAAGCGAACTGACCACGGTGAATGTCGTCGTGGCAAGCTTCGCATGTCTTCGCCGTGATGTGAGATTCAAACTCCGGTTTTTGTGGGCCGCTTTCCCGCCCGCGGTGGCACTTGCCACAAGCCACCGAGGTGTGTCTTCCTTCGAGTGCGAATGTCGTGCGGCTGTGATCGAATACGACTTTCCCCCAGCTTTCGTCGTTGTGGCAGCTCTCACAACCTCCGACTGCCATGAACCGGTCGACCTCGCCTTTGTGCGGATCCTTGTGGCAGGTCCGGCAACCGAGCGCCGCGAATTCGAACGCGTACCGTTTCCCCTGGGCTTCGCTGCGCGACAGATGACATGCGTCGCAAGGCACAGCCCGGTGCGCGCCGCGAAGCGGATACGACGTTTGGTCGTGCTGCGCCATGTCGAACCGCGCGGGCCGGAAGCCCTCGACGGTGTGACACTCCTCGCAGGCTCCTTTTGAATTCCGTTTGGCGAAGTCCCCCTGGTGGTAGTCGCTGTGACAGTCCCGGCACTCGCTGAATCGAAGACCACTTTTCGGCCGGCCGGCGGAGTGGCATTTGCTGCACGCGACTGTCGCGTGCATTCCCTGGAGAGGGTAACGTGTCCGGCTGTGATCGAAGCTCGCCTGATCGGTGACGTGCCATCCGGTCTCGTTGTGGCAGTTGGTGCATGCGGGGCCCAGCTGTCCTTTGTGCGCGTCGGCGTGGCAGTCGGTGCACTTCGCGTGAGGAATCGGCTTGAAAAGCTGGTACTCGGCATCACCGCTGACCGGCTGCCCGGTGATGACTCGGTGGCACTTCACACACGTGACGGTCGCGTGTTTCCCCAGCAACTCAAATGCGGTTTTCCGGTGATCGAATTTCGCCGTGGGTTTCCACGCCTCATGCGTGTGGCACGAACCGCACGCGGCGCCGAGCTGGCCGCGGTGTTCATCACGGTGGCAGCTCGTGCACGTGGTGTCCAGACCAAGGAAGGTGCGTGCGGGATCGACCTTCTCACCGGGCGAGAGTGAAGACTCGCGGATGAATCGCGGCTGGTGACAGTCGTTGCACTTGAGTGAGGCGTGTTTTCCCTCGAGCCGATATCCGGTTTGAGCGTGGTCGAACTTGTCCCTGCCGCCCTCCCAGTAGATGAGCTCGGAATCACGCCCCTGGTGTTCCACGTGGCACATCCGGCACTCACGATGGTCGGGCCGGCTGTGGAGGCCGGTCCCACCGCGCCGCTGTCGTTCGATGGCCGTGTGACACGCGAGGCACTTGTCCGGCGCGATCGCCTGCTTGGGGTCGTGACACTTGGTGCAGTTCTCCACCCCTTCGAGAAAAGCGTGCGACCGGTGCAGCTTCCCCGGAGAGAGCTGCGCCATCGCCGACAGCGGTTGAAGCATCATCACGACACATGCAACGATAACCGGTCTCATCCGAACCACCCGTAACCCGTCCAGAGCGCCACACCGACATGGATTCCTACGATGATGTACATGATGATGGCAATGGGCTTGTGAATCACGTGCCAGTAGTGAAAGAGTTGTTGAACTCTGTCGAGCAATGCAATCCGCTTCTCGAGGAGGGCCCGCTCGAACGAAACACCCAAGAACTCGGCAAGCTGTGAATGAGGGAGCCGCACGGCCTGCATCAACTGTCGTTGGTACCGCCTCTTGACACGGAACCGAAACAAATCGTCGCGGGCCAACAGAAACAACGCACGGCCCACCCCGCCTTGATAGTGGGTTCCGAAATTCCGGGCGGCACTCTCGAGCCGACCCATCGTGGTCTCATCGAGTTCGAACTTTTCGCGGAGGTCTTGGGCGCGCTCCTCGCTCAATCTCCCGATCTCCTGGAGGGTCAGTTCGTTTCCCTGTATGTTTCGCGGGATCTGCAAATAAAGGTAGCGCCCGAAAAACCCGCTCAACGCGACGGCCACCATGGACCAAAAGCTGACGGCGACGAGCCCCTGCACCTTGAAGGAGGTGTGGAGGACGATGAAGAGCGGCCCCATCACCCCGAGATAGATGTGGAAGTCGAGAAATGGCCGGAGTGAACTCGATCGCCCGAGGAGACGCGTGCGCTTTCGAAGCGAATAGATGAGCATGAGCACCATCATCGCCGTACCGACCATGCCGCACAAAAGACCGCGGCTTCCCGCGGGGCGAAGGAGCCGGTAATCGGGGTGGTGGAGCCGCTCGGCGTATGGTGTGGTATAAAACGACAGGCCATCGGCCAAAAGGAAAAGGATCGACGCGAGCCCTACAATGTAGGCGCTCCAGAGCAGCAGCGACCGTCGTCTTCGACCCGGCCCCGCCTTTTGATCGGCTTGTCCGGCAGTCGAGGTATTCGCCATTCCTGACCTCGGTGACCTGTCCCCTGGTGACGATCCTTCTTGCCCCAAACGGAGCGTAAAGCGTTCCGGAAAAAGACGAAATGGGCAGCGGATTGCATAAAATATACCGCATCCTATGGGGGGTGGATAGCTTTTAACCCAATGGAAAAAGATTCTCGAGCCTCGAGTATGTTCGAACCCTTTCACATGCCGGGCAGCGGTCAGGAACGAAGAAGGATGGTTTCCGACCGAGATTCCGCCCGTGTTGAGTGATCGCAGTTGCCCGGAAACACGGTCTCAGGTACCTTGATGCTT
>Ga0315275_10000177_pt1 | contig 51307 bp, 57 predicted proteins | sample YL17G03_0_MG_FD_205557 | JGI IMG/M metagenome (GOLD analysis project Ga0315275, IMG submission 205557) | Sediment microbial communities from Yellowstone Lake, YNP, Wyoming, USA - YL17G03_0 | ecosystem: Environmental > Aquatic > Freshwater > Lake > Sediment | place: USA: Wyoming | collected... | reverse complement strand
TCCGGCATATCATGTCCCCCGAGATAGCCACTCCGCACGTCCTCACGTCATTTGCCCATGTCGAAAAGGGAACGCTGACCTATCCGAAACCGAACGATCCTTCTTCATTGTTCTAACTGAATGCGATGATGTACCCACTCCTGGCCGATCTGGTCCTGATTGCCCACCTGGCTTTCGTGGTCTTCGTCCTGTGCGGCGGGCTGCTTGTGCTGAGGTGGCGGTGGATCGCGTGGTTGCACCTCCCAGCTGCCGCGTGGGGTGCGGTCGTTGAATTCAGCGGCTGGATCTGCCCGCTGACGCCGCTGGAAAATTGGCTACGTGCGTGGAGTGGCGAGGTCGGCCATGAACAGGATTTCGTGGCACGCTACCTGCTGCCGCTCCTCTACCCCGGGGACCTGACACGAGACCTGCAGTTGCTGTTGGGCACAGTGGTGGTGGTCCTCAATGCCGCCGCCTATTGGTGGCTCTGGCGGACGAAGCGAGGTGGGGTCATTGCCTGACTTTGCACTGCTCGATCGCCTGTCGCTGCTGCGGGGTGAGGGCCGTTGATTCCATCGCGGCTTGAATCTTCGAAATCCGCGACGGCGACCGATGCCGATGTCCCGACGCAGGGCGTGATCTATAGTCTAGCTGCGGGCGCTCCGGCCGGGGCGGCTATCGATCCGACGCGCTCGACCTAGACCTTACTCTCAACCTCCCAGACGACCACACATCTCAGGTTTCATCTTTCACATCTCAGGCTGTAAGATAGGTTCGGTTCGAACGACTCAGAATCGAGCTCCTCCCCGCCTATGCGTGACAGAGAACCAGGGGAAACACGGAGTTGACGTTCTGGCAATGGAGTTGATACATGGAGGTCCGTACATCTCTCTACCCTACCGTGAGGAGACTATGCCGATAGACGAAATTGAGCAGAAAGTCCGAGAGCGCTACGCCAGGGCCGCCAGTAGGGGCGAGCAGATGTGTTGCCCGACTAGTTACGACATGGCGAACCTCAAATCCTTCATCCCGGAAGAGGTCCTCAAGATCTCCTACGGATGCGGCACCCCGGCCGGGCTGAAAACGGTAGGCCCCGGTGAAACGGTTCTGGACATCGGCTCGGGGGGCGGCATCGATTGCTTTGAAGCCTCGCGCCTCGTCGGTCCGACCGGTCGAGTGATCGGCATCGATATGACCGATACGATGCTAGAGATCGCCCGCAAGAACGCCGTCGTGGTCGCCACCAACCTTGGCTATCCCGCCTCCAATGTCGAGTTTAAGAAGGGGATGGCCGACGCCATGCCGGTGGCGGAGAATACGGTCGACTTGATCATCTCCAATTGTGTCATCAACCTCGCGCCCGATAAGCGGAAAGTGTTTCGCGAGATGTTCCGCGTCGCCAAGCCAGGCGGACGATTCACGGTCTCCGATATCGTGGCCGACCAGCCTGTTTCACAGTATTTGGTCCACGATGCGAAGAAATGGGGCGATTGCTTGTCCGGCGCCCTCACGCTCACCGACTACATGGGAGGCATGACCGACGTGGGGTTCGTCGGTCTTCATCTCCTTACATCGTCACCCTGGCAGCGGATCGACGGCATCCATTTTTTCTCGGTTACCTTGACCGGCTACAAGCTGCTCGCGCAACTCCCGACCACCGCCCCGCGGTATGCGACGCTTCGAGGCCCCTTCAGTCGCGTGGTGGATGAACGAGGCACGACCTACCTGCGCGGAATCCCTCAACCACTGACGCCGGACCTGGCCCTTCTCTTAAGTCAGCCTCCCTTTGACTCCTCGTTTGTCTTCTCGCGCGATCCTCTCTGGCTGGACCGGGTCGATCCGCGCTGGGCCTCCGTGCTTCCCGCACAGGATCCCTGTCTGTGGACGGGCGATTTCGCGCTTCTAGCCGGCCCCTTCTTGGAAGCCTGCGATGACGACCACCACCTGTTCCGGCGCGGCGAGCCGGTCGAAATCTGCTCCAAGACACGCAGGGTGCTCGAAACAGATGGCTATGCCTCGCACTTCGCCATACTCAATCGCGCCAGCGAACCAGCGGGAGGTGACGCCGTCAGCTGTTCTCCAGATGGAGGCTGCTGCTGATACTCCGTGAGAAGAAATCACAGAGGTCGTCTCTGTCGTCGGTCCAGAAACTATCCTTGGTATTGTGAACCAGAATCCTATGGCGCTAACCCTTTTGGGACAACTGAGCCCCCTCGCCTCTCCGGCAGAACAGTTGAAGCTTCTTGGGACCATCACGAGTGCGCCACCCTTTGAGACGCAACTCGATCGGATTGGCCTGCTCCCTCTTTGTGCCACTGGAATCACCGTCTTTCAAATCAACGTCGGCAAGCTCTGCAATCAAACCTGCCGCCATTGCCATGTAGATGCGGGACCCGATCGCACGGAGAGCATGTCACGAGAGACGGCCGCGCTCTGCATGCAAGCACTCGCCAAGACGGATATTCCTACGGTCGATATTACTGGCGGGGCGCCGGAACTGAACCCCAACTTTCGCTGGCTGGTTGAACAGGCTCGTGCACTCGGTCGCCATGTGCTGGATCGCTGTAATCTATCGGTGTTGCTGATTCCTTCGCAGGCAGACTTGGCCCAATTCCTGGCGGCCCACCAGGTCGAGATTATCGCCTCGCTCCCCTCCTATCAAGCGAGCCAAACCGACGCACAACGGGGCAACGGAATTTTCAAGAAATCGATTGAGGCACTCCGTCTGCTCAATCGGCTCGGCTATGGTCAGCCTGACAGCGGCCTCGCCCTGAACCTTGTCTACAATCCGGTGGGGGCTTTTCTCCCGCCCAAGCAAGGGGCCGTCGAAGCGCAGTTTCGGAAAGAGCTCCGGGCTCGCCATGGCGTCGAGTTCAACCACCTCTATACGATCACCAACATGCCGGTGAGCCGATACTTGGAGTTTCTGGTGGAGAGCGGCAACTACGAGCAGTATATGGAGCGACTCGCCAACGCCTTCAACCCTGCCGCCGCAGCTGGCGTCATGTGCCGCTACACAATCTCAGTGAGTTGGGATGGCACCCTCTACGACTGCGACTTCAACCAGATGCTCGATCTGCCGCTGGACCAGGGGTTGCCCGCCCATATTCGCAACTTTGATCCGGTTCAACTCAACCAGCGCCAGATCACGACGCGCAACCATTGCTACGGCTGCACCGCCGGGACCGGTTCGTCTTGCGGCGGATCCGTCACAACTTAGCTTGGCTGCTTCTCTCGATCTGCCAGAAATTGTCGAATGGCCGCGGCAATCTCGTCGCGGATACGGCGAAAGACGAGACGACGGGCATCTGCGTCCGCAATGGCCGCAGGGTCATCGAAACTCCAATGGATCAGTCGCGTCGAACCGGGCCAGCACGGACAGGTTTCTTTGGCGCGATAGCACACCGTAACCACATAGTCGATGGGCATGGAAATGAATTCCGTCGCAGATTTGGATCGGTGACGTGAAATGTCGATCCCAACCTCGGCCATGGCCTCAACCGATCCTGGATTCAGGCCGACCGGTAGGGTTCCCGCACTGAATACGTCATAGCGATCGCCCGCCAGACTCCGCAACCAGCCTTCCGCCATTTGACTCCGAGCCGAGTTGCCGGTGCAGAGGAATAAGACTCGCGACTTCATGCGACCGCCTCGCGCGTGAACCAATGTCTAGTCCGGTTGCAGATGCCGCAGACCGATAACATGACCGGCACCTCCACCAATACCCCCACCACAGTGACCAAGGCCGCTCCCGATTCGGTGCCGAACAGCGCAATGGCCGTCGCCACCGCCAATTCAAAAAAGTTGCTGGACCCAATCAAGGCGCCGGGCGCCGCAATCGCATAGGGCACACGGAACCGATGCATGAGCCCATAGGCCAATGCGGCGTTCATGTAGACCTGGAGCAGGATGGGCACCGCGATCAACACAACATGAACGGTCTTGCCCATGATGTTCTGGGCCTGGAAGGCGAAGATGAAGACCAAGGTGAGGAGCAAGGCCGCGATGGTGACAGGGGCAAAGCGCGGTAACAGCACGTCTTCCACCCACCGCTGCCCCTGTTGTTGCACGAGCCAGGCTCGCAGCCCCCAACCAATCGCCAATGGAATCACGATGAAGGCCAGGACTGAGTACAGTAAGACGTCAAAGGGAACGGACAACGACGAGGCGCCGCTCACCACCAAGCCGACAATCGGGGCAAACAGCACGAGCATGATCAGATCGTTGACGGAGACCTGAACCAGCGTATAGGCAGGATCCCCATCTGTCAGATAGCTCCAGACAAACACCATCGCGGTGCAGGGGGCTGCGGCCAGGATGATCGCCCCTGCGATGTACTGATCGGATTCAGCAGGCGTGATCCAGGTGGAAAAGATGATACGGAAGAAGAGCCACGCAAAGATCGCCATCGAAAACGGTTTGACTACCCAATTGACGAACAACGTAATGACGGGTCCGGTCGGGCGCGTCCCGACGTGACGAATCGAGGCGAAATCGACCTTCATCATCATCGGCACGATCATCAGCCAGATGAGCAGGGCAATCGGCAGATTGATATGGCTGCCTTGCCCGAGCTCCATCGCCCGCAATGTGTTGACAAGGCCTAGGACGACCTGCCCGAGCACGATACCCACGATCATGCATAGTGTGACTCAGATCGTCAGGTACCGCTCAAAGGGGTTCAGCTGCTTCTCGATTATCGGGGGCGTTTTCATCAACCTAGTCTCCATGAGCCTTACGAGTAAGTCATCAAGAATAATTGATTGATTAGCTAAAAAAGTTAACAACGCGAGCTAGGACTAACTGTTTTTCTCGTGGCTTTGAGCAAGCCGACAAGCTCCTCAACCGCTTCGGAATTAATAGTGTAATAGATCCGGCGGCCTTCCGGCCGATCGAGAATCTAGCCTGCGCCCTTGAGCACCTTTAAATGAAAAGATAGACGCGACTGCCCAGTCTGAAGGGCATCGGTCAGTTCACAGACGTACCGTTCCCCTTCCTTGAGCTGATCGAGAATATCCAGCACTGGTCTCATCTGCCAGTGCATGGCGCAGCTCGGCGGTTTTGGCTCGATTATTCCCCGACAGCATATGCATTTATTCTTATACATCAATAATTCGTGATGGGTCAATGAGAGAGGATCCTGATTGCGTAAACTTCAGGCAGTCTGCTAAGGTGTCCCCGACAGAATTCCGTCGCCACCATCATAGGACACATACCTCACATGGTTTGGGACCCCAAAGATCCTTGGAGCAAGAAGAGCGACCCGCTTGAGGATGCCCTCAAGCAGGCCCAATCGCAATTCAAAAATCTGATGCCCTCAAGCGGTTTCAGAAACATCGCGTTGGCAGGGCTGCTCGTCTTTCTCGCCTGGCAGAGCGCATTCATCGTCGCCCCGGATGAGGAGGGCGTCGTCAAGCGATTCGGCGTCCCTGTCCGAACTGTTGGACCTGGCCCCCACGGGAAAATCCCCCTTATCGAAACCGTCCTGCAGCCGAAAGTCGAAAAACTCCACCGCATCGAGGTTGGCTTCCGCACAGATCGGCAAGGACGCCAGCAAATGCTCGCGCAGGAAGCCCTGATGCTCACCGGTGACATGAACATCTTGGCCATCGAATTCATCGTGCAATACAAGATTAAAGAGTCTGCGAACTATCTCTTTAGCGTCGCAGAAATCCATGAGACGATCGGTAAAGCTGCCGAAGCCTCAATGCGGGAAGTGGTTGGCAAGAGCAAGATCGACGAAGCGTTGACGACCGGCAAAGCCCAGATCCAGCAGGATACTCTGGTGCTCCTGCAATCCATTCTCGACCAATATCATGGCGGCGTCCAGGTCGCAGCCATCCAACTCCAGGACGTCGATCCTCCCGAGGCCGTGGCGGCCGCGTTCAAAGATGTGACGAATGCGAAGGAGGATCGAGAGAAGCTGATCAACCAGTCTCAGAGCTATCGTAACGACATTCTCCCTAAAGCCAAAGGCGAAGCCGCTCAGGTAGTGAATCAGGCCAAGGGCTATGCCCAGGCTCGACTGAATCGTGCACAAGGTGAGGCCAACCGTTTTGTGGCGACCCTAAAAGAATACAATCAGGCCAAAGACATCATCAGCAAGCGGCTCTATATCGAAACAATGGAAGAAATCCTGCCGAACATTGAGAAAATCATCATTGATGGCAAAGCAGCCGATCGTGTACTTCCTTACCTTCCGCTCGATCGTCTCAAAACCAGAGCCGGCGCCGCCGTCGAGGAGCAGAAACCATGACCAAGCAGGGGTTCATCATTGCGCTGCTGGTGGTCGTCATGGGGCTGTTTCTTCTGGGGGCCTCACCGCTCTTCATCGTGGACATCACCCAGAATGCGATCGTGGTCCAACTCGGAAAGCCAGTTCGCAATCTCACGGAGCCGGGACTCTATGTGAAAGTGCCGTTTATTCAAGAGGTCACCTATTTCGATAAACGCCTGCTGGACTACGATTCAGATCCCCAAGATGTGATCACACAAGACAAGAAAACCCTCCTTCTGGACAACTTCGCCAAATGGCGGATTGTAGACCCACTAAAAGTTTATCAGAACTTTCAAAGTCAACGGGGAGCCTACCAACGGCTGCACGACATTATCTATTCTGAACTCCGGGTCGAACTCGGGCGCCATGACCTTCTGGAAATCGTCGCAACGGGTCGTGCCGATCTCATGAAAATCGTGACTCAACGGTCAAATGAGAAAGCGTCAGCCTATGGAATCGAGATTCAGGACGTGAGAATCAAACGCGCCGATCTCCCTGAGCAGAATGAGAAAGCCGTGTTCGCCCGGATGCAAGCTGAACGGGAGCGGCAGGCGAAGCAATATCGTGCGGAAGGAGCTGAGGAAGCACAGAAAATCCGTTCAGAGGCGGAAAAGGACCGCGAGATTATTCTGGCTCAGGCCTATAAGGAATCGGAAGAACTTCGTGGCGCAGGGGATGCAAAGGCCTTTAAGGTCTACGCGGACGCCTACCGGCAGGATCCTCATTTTTTTGAATTTACTCGCTCGATGGAAGCCTACAAGAAAACCTTCAAAGATAAGTCCACCATGGTAGTGAGCCCGGATTCAGAATTCTTCCGCTATCTTAAACAGCGCTAGCCTTCAGGACAGCCCCACAATCTCGCCCGTGCCTGGATCGATTCCAATTCGTTCCCCTGCAGGCTTCTTTGGCAACCCCGGCATGAGTTGAATGCCTGAACAGACCGCCGTGAGAAATCCAGCCCCTGCGAGCATTCGCACCTCCTTGATCGGCAGCGTAAATCCGGATGGACGCCCTTTCAAAGCCGGATCGTGCGACAGCGATAACGGTGTCTTCGCCATACAGATGGGCAACTGATTAAGTCCAAGCTGCTGCGCCAACTCGATATCTCGTTCGGCTGCTGCGTCAAACGACACGGCCGAAGCCCCATACATATGTGTGGCAATGGTCTGGATTTTCTTCTTGATCGGCCAGGTGACGTCATACAAATACCTGAACATAGACGTTTCCTCTGTGGCCCTGACTACCGCCTCCGCTAATGCTTCAGCCCCTTTGCCGCCATCGGCCCAGTGGGTTGAGACCGCGGCATCCACTGCACCAACCTCTCGGGACCGCTCTCGAACCCATTCCAACTCAGCCACCGAATCATCGATGAACGCGTTGACCGCCACCACCACAGGCACCCCATGAGCCTTTACGTTCGCAATATGCTGCTCCAAGTTTGCAAAGCCTTTTACCAACGCCTCCTGATTAGGCCCGGTAAGCCCTGCCGGAAGCGGAACGCCAACCTTGACCGCTCCCCCGCCACCATGGAATTTGAGTGCGCGAAGCGTCGCCACCACCACGGCCGCCGCAGGTTTGAACCCTGAGAGCCGGCATTTAATGTTGAAAAATTTCTCCGCCCCGAGATCACTCCCGAATCCAGCCTCCGTGACGACATAGTCCGCACAACGCAACGCGATGGCATCGGAAAGAATCGAACAATTCCCGTGGGCGATATTACCGAACGGACCCGTATGTACAAGCGCCGGCGTTCCCTCCAGCGTCTGAACCAAATTCGGCAGCAACGCTTCTCTGAGCAAAACTGCCATGGACCCGGCACACCCAAACTCCTCTGCCCGCACTGGCTTACCTTCCCTTGTAAACCCAACGACGATCTGCCCGAGCCTGTGTCGCAGGTCGGATTGACTCGATGCCAACGCGAGCATCGCCATGACTTCAGAGGCTTCAGTGATCACAAACTGGCCCGTGCGACCTGCCGGCCCCTCTCCCAGCGAGATCTGCCGTAACGCTCGATCACTGACTCCCAACGTCCGCGGCCAGGTGATCCGACTCGGATCCACTTGCAACGCATTTCCATGAAACAGGTGATTGTCGACAAATGCCGACAAGAGATTGTGACTGGCAGACACAGCATGGGCATCGCCGGTCAAATGGAGGTTGATCTCTTCCATCGGAAGGACTTGCGCCCGCCCTCCCCCTGTTCCTCCACCTTTGATCCCAAACACCGGCCCCAACGAAGGCTGCCGAAGTGTGACGGCCGTTCGATGGCCGAGGCGGGAAAGGCCCATGGCAAGCCCGATGGAAGTTGTCGTCTTGCCTTCCCCAAGCGGGGTCGGATTGATGGCGGTCATGAGTACATACCTGCCGAGGGGTGCAGCATGAAGCCGCTCAAGTACGTCAAGCGAAACCTTCGCCTTCAGCTTTCCATAGGGAAGCAGCTCGCTGGCCTTGATGCCAAGCTGATCGGCGACATCCTGAATTGGACGCGCCTTCACTGATCGGTTGATCTCAATATCTGTCATCGGTCGAGTAATGGCATGATTTCTACCGCCGCAATGGCGCGGCAGTATAGCATAGGAGTTGAGTCGATTCGGTTGGTGCTGTTGGACGGGAGGGAGGTTTACTGTGTGGCCTCGTCATGAACCAGGGCGGTCCTTGGAAAGGCCAATGAACAAAACTTGAATCTAACGAGCTATTCGAGGATGTACTTTACCGGGTCAAACGTCTGGCCATGAACCTTAACCATGTAGTGCAAGTGGGGCCCCGTGGCTAGTCCGGTGCTACCAACTAAGCCAACGACTTCTCCACGCTTAACGCGCTGCCCCTCTTTGACTAATGCCTTGGCTAGGTGGCCATAGAGGGTTTCAATACCGAATCCATGGTCGACTTTCACGAGATTTCCCAGCTTAGGGTCGAACCCGACCATTGTAACTCGCCCTTGAGCCGGAGCCTGAACTGGCGCGTTAGCAGCAGCTCCAATATCCAACCCGTCATGCCAGGCGGGCTTTTCAGTAAAGGGAGAAACCCTCGGGCCAAACCCAGAGGTCACCCACCCCTTCACCGGCCAAATGGATGGGGTTGCTGCCCAACGAGAAGATTTTTGTTCGGCAGCCAAAGACAATTCTTGAAGCGATTGCTCCTGAGTCGCAGCTTCTTTTAACAGCCAATCTATACCATCCTTGATCGAGGCGATCATCTCCTGGTCAGTGAGACCGCTTGGACTAGCAGATGGGCTAGTTTGGCCAGACAAAGCACTCTGACTGGCTTCCACTGAACTGAGGTGTTGAGCCCCAGTGTCACCCTTGGAAATCTTCTCAGAGGTAGGCAGAGTATTGCCCTCGGGAAGGGGAACATCCTCACCACCTCGACCATTAACCGTATCCCCTGTTTTCGGGGTCTCGATTCCCAACATGACGCGAAGTCGCTGATTGACCTCCTTCATGCTCGTTATACGCTTCTTCAGATCGTCGACGGCACTAGAAAAGGCTGCTGTCTGTTCACGTGCACTCATGGCTTCTGCACGGAACGCTGAGAGTTCCCAGACCTCGCCGGTTCTAATCACGTAGTGTGAGATGACAAGAATATCGGCTAGGATGAAAATAGCTCCGACAATCAATAGCTTACTGACAAATTTGCGAGGGAAACTAAACCGCAATGGCTTGGCCGTCGAGCCACGGAAGATTACGACGGTATAGGCATCACTGTTTTCTGCGCCGTTCACTTGTCCCATATAACCTCACCCCCTGCTGAATAGGCTCCTTAGCTTCCTAAGATAGTCCTGAGCGAGTGTACCTATCCAGGTCACTTCGGTCAACCCCTCACTTTGGTGATGAAAAAACACCTGTACCTACAGTTAGTTGTGGGTCTCACTACGCACCCACTCAATATATTGATCAAGGCCTCCCTTAACAGGCAATACGATGATTTCAGGAGTCTCATATGTATGCATCGCCTTGATCGCTTTTTCGAGTGCACGATACCGAGGCCTGGTAGATTTCATTATGAGGAGAACTTCCTGTGCTTTGACAACTTTCCCCTTCCATCGATAAATCGATTGAATCCGTGGGATAATATTCACACAGGCAGCCAGCCTCTCATTCACCATTTCTTCGCCAATCCTTACCGCTTCTTTCTGATTTATCGCCGTAACCAAGATAACGAGGACCTGCCCTGATAATGCTTTCATGAGGGGTGCGACCATTGTAGCAAGACAACTTTTCTATCCTGAAATGCCCCCTGCCATTATCTATCGACAGGATAAAGCAATTTCCAGGCCTATTACGTATGCATACGTATGCAAAACTATTAATATCACAATTTATCAATAACTTATGTTTATTAATCTAACCATTGCCCGTTCTCTTCGGTGCCGAATTGCGTTATTATAAGCACACTAAAAAAAAATATTGACAAAAATGTACAATTCCTATCCCTTCTTCTCTCAAGAAAGTAAAGGATGCGACTTCATGAGGTGACAGCACTCTCTATCTCAGAAAATGCCAGACGGAGGTGGCCATCGGGCTCATTGACAGGATTTTCACCCTTCACATATGATGCCGTTAAGCAAGGAGGTCGCTCAATGGGCTTTGTCATTTCCCCGAAAGAACTGAAAACAAGACTTGATAAAGGCGATAAGTTAGTACTGGTTGATGTGAGGGAGGAATGGGAGTATTCCCTTGCAAAGCTGCAAGACTCAATCCTAATTCCCCTCGGAACACTCCCCCAATCGCTAGCTCGGTTGAACCGCGACTCGGAGATCATTGCCATCTGCCACCATGGCATGAGAAGCGCCGATGCGACGAATTTCCTGCTTCAACAAGGATTCCCGAATGTGAAGAATTTGGTGGGGGGAATCGACGCCTGGTCGACCCAAGTGGATGGAACCGTCCCTCGATACTAACTCAGCCCCACCAAGCCGATAGCACACGTTCCCTCTCCCCTCTGCCATGAGCGGCGAAGTCGAGTCTAGCTCATGCGCTCACGGAAATAGTCGACGGTGCGCTTGAGCCCTTCACTGAGTTCAGTTCTTGGCTCCCAGGGCAGTTCTTGACGGAGCTTGCTCGAGTCAATCACGCTCCGTGCCTGTTCACCTTTTTTGGCTGGCCCATGAACTTCCTTGCATGTCGAATTCGTGTGGGCGATTAAAATCCTGAGCAAATCGTTGATTGAGGTTTCTTTCCCCGTTCCAACATTATACGTTCCCTGCGTGTCCTGACTCATCACCGCAAGATTTGCCTCAACGACATCTTCGACATAGACGAAATCCCGAGTTTGCCGCCCATTCCCGTTGATGATCGCTTGCTCGTTATTCAGCAGCTTCTGAATAAAGATCGCGACCACGCCGGCCTCTCCATCAGGGTCCTGACGTGGACCATAGACATTGGCATAACGTAGGCTCACCATTTGAAGCCCGCTAACTCGTTGATAGTAGGATAAATACTGCTCCCCACACAACTTGCTGATGCCGTAAGGCGACAGAGGCTGCGTGACATGGGATTCGGGGGCAGGATAGATATCCTGCTCGCCGTAGATGGCCCCGCCGGAGGAAGAGAACACCACCTTCCGCACACCGTGCCTGACCGCTTGCTGCAGCACATTCAGCATCCCAAGGACATTCACCTGGGCATCGAAGACTGGATCTTCCACAGATTTGCGGACGTCCATCTGTGCGGCAAGATGCATGACAATATTAGGCCGTTCGTTGCGAAACACCCGTTCAAGTCGCCAACTCTGAATATCTAGTTTGCAGAAACGCGCGGCACGATTAAGGTTTCTCCGCTTCCCCGTAGACAGATTGTCCACAACAACAACCTCATGTCCTTCCTGGACAAGACGATCGACCAAATGCGACCCGATAAAACCGGCGCCTCCGGTCACGAGTACCTTCATGCATCCCCCCATCGCCTATGAATCCGTGCCATCATCTGTCCCCCGCCTACCCGATCAGGCTGTTAGCTCGCGTGCAAAACCAACAAGAATCTCCCGATTCCCTTTTCGCCCTATCACGGGAGAATCGAGCATGCCTTTCAGCTGAAGGCCCAAATGAGCGGCACAGGTAATGATCTTTTCGGCCACCGCCTGGCGCTGCGCATCATCTCGCACGATTCCCCCTCGTCCCACCTGCCCCTTACCGACTTCAAACTGTGGCTTCACTAACGCCACGACCATTGCGGAGCTATTGAGTAGGTGGACGACCGCGGGCAACACCAAAGTCAGAGAAATAAAAGAAACGTCGATCACAGCCAGATCGATCAGCTCAGGAACCGCTGCACGGTCAACATACCGAATATTGGTCCGTTCGAGCAAGACAACACGCGAATCTTGCCGGAGCTTCCACTCGAACTGCCCATACCCCACGTCGATGGCATAGATGCGGGTGGCTCCTCGCTGCAACAAACAGTCAGTGAAACCGCCAGTCGAACACCCGACGTCCAGACCGATCGCCCCGCGCGGATCGATATGAAAGGCATCAAGAGCCGCGGCCAATTTGTCACCCGATCGACTGACGAACAACGCAGGCTGCACAACCTCGATCCGCGCATCCAGCGGCACCAACTTTGCGGGCTTATCCACCATGATCCCATCAACCGAGACTCCGCCCGCCAAGACCACTCTGGCCGCAGCCTCCCGGCTTGGCACCAAGCCCTGAACCAGCAGCACACGGTCCAACCGTTCTTTGTTAACACGAGGGGTGGAGGCCATAGAGACTAAGGAAGCAACGCTTCGAAATGGAGGCGGATACAGGAGCCCCTACCAGGGAACCTAGGAAGACGGTTCATCGGGTTCGTCTTCAGGGGAGAAGGCGTGGATTCGTCTCTTGCCGTTCTTATCTTGCACGAGCACTTCGACTTTATGTTCGGCTTCTTCGAGAATCTTGAGGCAGTTCTTCGAGAGGCGAATGCCCTCCTCGAAGATCCTGAGCGATTCGTCCAGGGGAAGATCGCTTTTTTCCAGCTCACCAACAATGGCTTCCAGCCGTGCCATTGCCTGTTCAAATTTCACCGCTGCCACAGTGCGCCTCACTAGTAATATATGTATGGAGAGCCATTATACTCAACAACACCTCGATTTCAAACTGAGGAATCGTCAAACACTCGCGTGACCATGCAACTCAATCGCCCGCTCGCCAATTGCGCCTCCAATTCCTGTCCAACCTCCACGTCGCTCGCTCGATGGAGGACCTGACCGGCCGGAACCGTGTGCAGAATGCTGTAGCCTCGCCCAAGGACCGCCAAGGGACTTAGGGTATTGAGTTGCGCCAGCATCGCATGGATCCGATGACGATGCTGCGCCAATAGCGTCCCCATCTGCCCTTCGAGACGTTTCGAAAATTGCGGGACCGTCGCCAACCCTTGCTTAATCACGAGAATAGGATTGAGGCCGGATAGATCGCGCTGCGCCTCATGAACCCGTTCACGCCCGGACATGAGCACACGTTGGAGCAGCTCGCGCAACCGATCCACCATGTCATCTGTCCGTTGCGCCGCTTCCTGGAGACGGAAGCGTACATCCGTCACCCCTCGAATGCCGGCAGCAAGCCGCTGCCCCTCGAAAGCACAATGCCGGAGCATCATCTGTCCCACACGAACGGTCAGCTCCCGCAATCGTTCCACGATCTCAGCCAACACCGGAACGACCGCCTCGGCTGCCGCTGATGGTGTCGGCGCTCGAAGATCTGCGACGAAGTCGGCCAGCGTCACATCGATTTCATGCCCGACCGCCGACACCACCGGAACATGGGAGGCAGCAATGGCACGCACCACGATCTCCTCGTTAAAACTCCAGAGATCTTCCAACGATCCTCCGCCTCGCCCGACAATGATGACGTCTACAGAACCCCAGTCGTTCAACGCTGCCAGCGCCTCGGCAATTTGACGCCCGGCACTCTCCCCCTGGACTTGCACTGGGGCGATAAGAATATGGAGCGTCGGCCAGCGTCGCCGAAGAACGGCCAGAATATCCCGAATGGCTGCGCCGGTCAGCGATGTGACTACGCCCACCGTCCTGGGAAATGTCGGAATCGGTTTCTTTCTGTCCTGATCGAACAACCCCTCCGCGGCCAATCGTTCCTTCAACTGCTCGAATGCCACCTGCAGCGCGCCGATGCCCTTCGGCTCCACCGTGTCGAGCACAATCTGATATTCGCCGCGCAGTTCGTAGACCGTAAGCCGCCCCCGCACGATCACTTGCATCCCTTCTTGCAAGGCAAAGCGCAGCCGCACTGCGCTGGATCGGAACAGCACCGCGCGAATCTGGCTCGTCTTGTCCTTGAGCGTGCAATAGACGTGTCCCGATCCGGGAGCACGGAGATTAGAGAGCTCGCCTTCCAACCAAATATCGGAGAATTGTTCTTCGATTGAGGTGCGAAGCAGCCCCGTCAACTCCGAAACCGTTAACACCCGTTTCGGAGGAGCGGCCTGAGAGAAGAGATCAGGAAAACCGGGAGGGCTCGTGATGAGGCTCCTTTAATCGATGTTGCGAATTCGTTCGATCGATAGGGCCTTCCCAAGGCGCGCATCAAGTTCGATCAGAACCGCACAAAAGACGGCAGGCCCAGAGGCCACTTCAAAGCGGCGTGGCATCCCGGTCAGAAACTTTTCGATCGCCAATTCTTTCTTCACCCCGATCACAGAATGGAGCGGACCGGTCATCCCAATATCCGTTATGTACGCGGTCCCTTTCGGGAATATCTGGTCATCAGCTGTTTGCACATGCGTATGGGTCCCGACCACGGCGACGACCTCTCCGTCCAGATAGTGCCCCATCGCCATTTTCTCTGACGTCGCTTCCGCATGCATATCTACAATCACGGCAGCCGTTCGCTTCTTCAACGCGGCCAATTCTTTTTTGGCTACCTGGAACGGACAGTCCAACGTCGGCATATAGGCCCGCCCCATCAGTTGGAGAACGCCCAGCTGCTCCCCGCCGGCCGACTCGACCACCACACTTCCATATCCCGGCACACCACTCGGATAATTAGCCGGCCGAAGCAGGCGTGGTTCTCGGGGAAAGTAATCGAGAATTTCCTTCTTATCCCAGGCATGATTCCCGGTTGTAATGACCGCGAGGCCGAGGTCGAACAACTCTTCCGCCAAATCCGGCGTGATGCCAAACCCGGCGGCCGCGTTCTCCCCATTCCCGATAACGATGTCGACCTGGCGCTGGGCCACCAGCTTGGGAACAACTCGGGCCACCGCACGGCGCCCAGGCTCCCCGAAGATATCGCCAATGAAGAGAACCTTCACTTGGCATATTCCACATACCGACTCTCTCGAATCACGGTCACTCTGATCGTACCGGGATAGGTCAGTTCCTGCTCAATCTTTTTTGCCAGATCACGGGACAGTTGGAACGACTCGGCATCGGTAATGTCTTCCTGCCGAACAATGACACGAATCTCTCGGCCCGCTTGGATGGCATAGGCCTTCTGCACCCCTTTGATCCCCGTGGCGAGCGACTCCAGCTTCTCCAGCCGCTTCACGTAGGTCTCCAAGGCTTCACGTCGAGCCCCGGGCCTGGCCGCAGACAACGCTTCGGCCGCAGCAACCAAGACGGATTCTGGACAGATCGGCTCCACTTGCTCGTGGTGCCCTGCGATGGCATTTACAATTTTCTCGCTCTCACCGTACTTCTTGGCAATCTCAGCTCCCAGCATGGCATGGGGGCCTTCTTCTTCGTGACTGACGGCTTTCCCGATGTCGTGCAGCAGCGCGCCCCGTCTCGCCAACTTCACATCGAGACCAAGCTCCGATGCCATGATGCCGCAGATATACGCCGCTTCGCGCGCATGATAGAGATTGTTCTGCCCGTAGCTAGTCCGGTACTTGAGCCGACCGAGTACTTTGATCAACTCCGGGTGAAAGTCCGAGAGTCCCAACTCGAAAATTATCTTCTCGGCTTCTTCATACATGAGCTTGTCGATATCGACTTTGACTTTCTCGACGATCTCCTCGATCCGCGTCGGATGGATACGCCCGTCATGCATCAACCGTTCGAGCGACACCTTGGCGATCTCCCGACGCAACGGATCAAAGCCCGAGATAATGACGGCTTCTGGCGTCTCATCGATGATCAAATCGATCCCGGTTGCGGCCTCGATCGCGCGAATATTGCGCCCTTCCCGTCCGATGATCCGCCCCTTCATCGCGTCGTTCGGAATCTGCACAACGGAAATCGTGGATTCTGCGACGTAGTCACGCACCACCCGTTGAATCGAGCAGGTAATGATCTCGCGCGCTTCCCGCTCCGCATTCTCCCGCGCCTCTTCTAACACCCGCTTCGCAAGCCCAACAGCTTCGAGCCGCGCCTGGCTTTCCATTTCATGAATGAGCTGCTTCTTCGCCTCATCGGCCGTCATCCCCGCGACGCGCTCCAGCGCCTCAAAGTGCTCCTTCTCCGCTCGAGCACACGCCACTTCCTTCACCATCAGCTTCTCTTCCCGCTTCACCAGCTCCAAATCTCGCTTCTGAGCATCGCTTTCTCGCTTGTCTACCGCGCTGATCCGTTTCTCGATGGTCTCATCGCGCTGAATCAAGCGCTTTTCGACAGTGGCGAGCTCGGCCATTTTTGCCTTCTGCTCCTTCTCGAGTTCCGCTTTCGACTGCAGCAGAAGGTCTTTCGCTTCCAGCTTCGCTTCTTTGACGATATTGTCCGCTTCCCGCTGGGCATTTTGCACAGACTGGCGGGCCTGTTCCTCTTCTTGAGCCTTCTTCGTGGCGCCCGAGGAACGACGGATCAGTTCAAAGAGCCCGATTCCGAGCAATCCTCCAACGAGTCCTGTCAACAGATAGGCAATAATTGAGGTCGAAATTTGACTCACCCCCTTACAGTCGCGAGACGAGAGAACACTTATTCTCAGCCTCGTCTTAATACAAGGTTGGTCGACGGTACTGTACTGACAAGGGAGGGCAGTGAAAAGATAGGGAAGGGAAGAAGATGGCCCAAAACGCGGTCTACAAACCTACTCCGAGAATGGACTCCACGGGGATGAAGATCTTGCTGGTTTGAGATAACGAGTGCGTCCCGTGCAGGACAGATTCCACGAAACCCCTCTGCGTTGGCTCCCCCCCATCTGCATGAGAGGATTGAGTGCGCGAACCGGAAGCAGCCGAAGACCGATTCCGTAAACCACACTTCCCGGCAGTAGGAGGAACTCCATGGTCTTGCCCAGCATCTCCAAGAGGTTATACATGAGGAGGGCGAACTCTTGTGCACATTTTACCTGTCTCAATTTCACCAGCATCAATAACTCACATCTATTCCGTGGTGACTTCATCATCTCCCCGGATAACTGAACCGGTTCGAGCACAACCTGATAGTATCCCTATCATAGAAACCACACCATCCCAACACACACGAGTGACGATAACAAAGAGAGGCGCCCTTTGCAAGTTGAATCTAGCTAAAGAGCGAGGTCGGTACCTGCTCCTCGATTGATTCCATGAGCGACGCCATCCGCCGCTCGACATCCGCTTCACCTTGAGCACGCTTCCGTTCAAGCTCAAACAACTGATGGGCCAAATTGAGGGCGGTCAGCACGGCGAGTTTGGAGGGGGTGGTTGTATTCATCCCTTCCGCGAGATGGCGCATCTGGCCATCTACAAAGCTTGCCAGGCGCCGGACATCGGCCTCGTCCGCCTCACCACGAATCGCGTACCGTTGGCCATAGATTTCAACGTCAATGGTCTTAGTCAAGTGCCACCTCCTTGCGTTCTTCAAAGCACTCCAACAACTCGATGTCGCCGAGGACCTTTTCGATACGAGACTTGATATCGACACGCTCTTGCTCCCACCTTCGATTCGAATCATCTCTCTCCGTAAGTCGTTGTCTAACAACCTTTAATTCCTCTTCAGCCGCCGCGTTCTTTTTCTTCAGCTCTTGAACAAGCTTCACCAGGTCTCTAATACGATTTTCTAGCGCGTCCAGTCGATCGAGTGCCATTCCCTCGCTCCCCTTTTTACGAAGCCCCTACAGGTTGTGGCGCACTATAGAAACTTGTCTAGATCTTGTCAAGAAATGGCCATCAAGAGGCCTTGCCTAGCCGTATGTATTCTCGGTAGCTCCTCAGCACTCGCTTCACATACTGCCGCGTCTCCTGATATGGGATCAATTCGACGAACTCATCCTGACTTCGCCCGCGGTGCAGAGCAATCCAACTTCCGACAGCCATTGGCCCTGCATTGTATGAGGCAATTGTGTGCGCAACATTCCCGGAAAATTGTTCGAGTAACTGTTCGACGTAGTGGACGCCGATCCGAATATTGGTCTCTTGATCGAAGAGTTCATCCCGTCCGACTGCGGGGAGCCCGAGTCGCTGCGCCACATTATTCGCGGTTCCCGGCATCACCTGCATCAGGCCAATCGCACCGACTCGCGACACAGCCCGCCAATCGTACTGACTCTCCTCTCGAATGATCGCCGCCACTAGATAGGGGTCGACACCTCTCGCACCCTGGCCCTTGATCGTGGGAAGGAGACCTGTCGGATAGGCCACCTTCCACAACGACGGGTCGACGACACCGCCAGTTCGCTCCAATTTATCGCGAAACCTGGCCCTCGCGAGTCGGAGCGCATGATGGTAGGCACCCACCTCGTTCAACATCGTCGCAAGCGCCATGAGGACTTCGGAGTCTCGGCTATAGCGATCGGTCAACCCCGCCAACTCTCGCGCAGCATCCGAGTCCAACCCCAGCGTCTTGAGCTCAATGGCTCGCCGGTACGCCGACTGCTGCTCGATTTCGGCCCTGGTAGACACCGAGCGTGTGGCCTCACCATTCGCAGGCGTGCCACCGTTCACCGGAACAGTCGCCGGAATCGGTTCTGATGCAGGGGGCTCCGACAACGGCATATCGAACCGTTCGCGAGCCAGCTGGCAATAATAGGTATAGACGTATCGTTGGCAGAGTTGCACATACACGTCACGAGCATGAGGCTCCTGGCTCAGTTCAGCCGCGCGCCCCATCCAATAGAGCGCCTGTGGCTCAAAATCGCTGTCGTGCTGACCGGCGAGCAGACGCAGCTCTTCACTTGCCTCACGATAGCGCGCCATACGGTAATACACCCAACCCACGCGCCACCGTGCTTCGGCTCGCTGAGACGCCGGTTCTCCGACCTTTGCCACCTGTCGGTACCGCACAATCGCGTCGTCAAAGCGGCCCTGATCTTCTAACCAAATCCCGGCGAACAAGAGGATCTGCCCTTTCTGTTCCGCAGAGAGCGAAGATGTCGGCAGCATACGGGCGAGATCTACTAACTTGTCACCCTGTCCTTGTCGAAGATAGACGCGCGCGAGCCAGACCGACGCCTCGCGGGACTCCGTCACCCCATCTTTCGCCAACGCACGGAACGTCTCTCGAGCTTGGTCATACTGTTTCAGTCGTACCTGCGCGATACCAAGCTTCAGCTTTGCCTCGGCGCGCCGAGGCGACTGCGGATCAGCCGCGAGAAACTTTTGAAGCTCCTCAATCGCCTCGGCATGGAAGGCTTGTCCAAGATACGCCTGCGCCCGGGCAAGCCGCTCACTCGCCTGAACAACCCAGGGCTCGCCACCAAGATTCGAAGTCAGCAATGCTTCTGCTTCTTTCGCTTCTGCGCTGTATGCAAACCGAACCCAGAGCTGCTTCAGGGTCTCGCGACCTTCCGGTATGTTGTTCTCTCGCAGTTGGCAGGCGGCCCGCCGAAGGAGCGCCTGGGGAGTCCCCGGCTCTTTATCATTCATCTCCACCGCTTTAGCAAACCAGGCCATCGCTTCAGGACAACTCGAGGCTTGATACCATGCTTCCCCTGCTCGATACGCGGCCTTGGTCAGCAAATAGGAGTCAGGTACCGCCTGCGGAATGCTTTCGAACATCTCCGCCGCCTGTTTCGTGTCTCCGAGGTTCAATAACGCCTCCCCCGTCCATAATCGGATATAGTCATCCAAGACCGGAAAGTCCCGCTGTGCCGCGCGGAGAAATTGAATTGCCACGGCAGGATTCCGTTCATGGAGCAACACCCCGGATAGCAATCCTGCACGCCTGGCCCAAAGTGTGGCGGGAAATCGCTCCATCAGCCGTTGGAGACGCTCCAGTTTCAGCAACAAGACTTTTTCCTTGTTGAGGACCTTGCCAAGTCGTTCCTTCGGCAGCGCGGCTGCTTGAAAGCAATCCTCCGCCCTCTCACAAGCTTCGCTTTCACTCGACATCAACGGAGAGGAAGGACCGGCGGACGCCTGGTCGGAGAGCAAAGCAAACCCGCAGAGGCCAATAAACGTGGCAAGGAGCAAATTTCGTATGGCCCGTTGATGTATATAGTCACGCACTTGTCGTCTCCCTCTTGATCTGTCACATATATAGCAGTGTGCCTCCCCTGTTGCCAGCAGAGCTGCGTAAATCCTGCACCTTGTTCCATTTTTTCAGGCTGTGGTAGGCTGCCCCCATGCGGCACGAGCAAAACGTCCTCCCATTGAGTCCAGCTCCCACCAACCTCTTGGCTCATACTGAAGAAGGGTTGGGCCGGCTCATACAGCAGTTAGGATGGCCTCGCTACCGAACCGGGCAGATTCTGCGCTGGCTCTATCAACGGCGCGCCCGCAGGATCGCGCAGATGACCGATCTCTCGCAGAAAGATCGAGAACAACTGGCTGAAGTCGCGACAATTCAACGCACGCAGGACTGCACGGTGCTTAAATCGACCGACGGCACGCGCAAGTTCCTCCTGACATTGGACGATGGGCTCCGCATTGAAACAGTGCTGATTCCAGACGAAGATCGGCTCACGCTCTGCGTCTCGACCCAGGTGGGCTGCATGCTGGATTGCGCCTTCTGCCTGACCGGCACCATGGGGCTGAAACGAAACCTCAAGGCGCATGAGATCGTCGATCAAGTGCTCACGGCACAAGACCATTTGACCGGCACGGAACGCCTAACCAACCTCGTCTTCATGGGCATGGGGGAGCCCCTTGCCAATATTGATGCGCTCTCCTCCGCGATCCACTGTCTCATCAATAAATCGTGGGGGCTAGGCTGGTCGCCACGCCGCATTACTGTGTCGACCGCGGGGCTCGCCGCTCGCTTGAAGGATGTGGGCGCGCTCGGAGTGAATCTTGCCATCTCGTTGAACGGAACGACGGAAGAACAGCGCCAACAATTGATGCCGGCGGTCAGTCAGATCGCCTCGCTTAAGACCCTCATGGCCGCGTGCCGCCGCTATCCACTCGCCCCGACCAGACGGCTGACCTTTGAATATGTGTTGCTCGCCGGTGTGAACGACCGCGATGAGGACGCCCATCGAATGGTGAAACTGCTCAAGGGCCTCCGTTGCAAGGTAAACCTGATTCCCTTCAATGAGTTTCCAGGCAATGCCTTCCGTCGGCCGACCGACCAAAACGTGCTCGCATTCCAGGCGATACTCACGCATGCCGGCATCGACGCCTTCATTCGCAAGAGTCGCGGACGCGATGTGCTGGGCGCCTGCGGCCAATTGGGCGATCTTTCACCCGAATACGCAGGACGCGCCTTGACACAAATTGAATCCCGTTGCTAGCATGCACTGTGCGCGCCGCCCAACTATGACCTGGCTCTATTCCCGACACATTATGCAACTATCCTGGCTGATCGCTGCGAGCAGTCTCCTTTTCGCTCTCACATCGCCCGCTGCCGCCACGGAACCTCGTGAGTTCATCCTCTCCAACGGGATGAAAGTCCTGTTAGTCGAAGTGCCCAAAGCTCCGGTTGCCACCGTTCAAGTCTGGTACAAAGTTGGCTCGCGCAACGAAGTCATGGGTCGTGCGGGCCTCTCTCACATGCTGGAACATATGATGTTCAAGGGTACCGTCAAATACCCTAAAGGCACCTTCTCCCGTCTCATTCGCAAGAACGGCGGAATGGACAACGCCTTCACGAGCCAGGACTTCACCGCCTACTTCGAGAATCTTGCGGCCGACCGTGTCGAACTGGCCCTGGAACTCGAGGCCGATCGCATGCAGGGGCTCGTGCTCGAGATGAGTGAGTTGACGACGGAGAGAGAGGTAGTGAAGGAAGAACGACGCCTTCGCACGGAGGATGACCCACAAGGTGCGCTCGTCGAGGCGCTCTTCGCCCAGGCCTATCTCAGCCATCCCTACCATTGGCCTGTGATCGGCTGGTTCGGCGACCTGGATACGATGACCCTAGACGACCTACAACGACATTACGACACCTACTACTCGCCCAACAATGCGACCCTCGTCGTGGTCGGCGACATCAAAGCCGACAGCCTGCTCCCCACGATCAAACAGCTGTTCGAACCGATTCCGAGAGGACCGGAGCCCAAGCCGATCGCCACCATGGAGTCGGAACAAAAAGGTGAACGCCGATTCCTCCTAAAGCGAGACGCTCAAGTCCCCTTCGTCATGATGGGCTATCGCGTGCCGAATTTTACGAGCGAAGACTCGTATGCGCTCGACATTCTAGATTCGATTCTCTCACATGGGAAAAGTTCACGCCTCTACCAGAGCCTCGTGTACGAACAAAAATCGTCGTTGGCAGTCGGGGCGGAATACAGCTTGCTCCAGACCGATCCCGGCCTTTTCTACTTTTACGCCCTCGTGAGCCCCGGCCAGAAACCCGAGATCGTCGAAGAAGCCCTTCATCGAGAAATCAAACACCTCCAGGCCGATCCACCGACAGACCAGGAGCTCCAACGGGCGAAGAACCAGGTCGAAGCCACCCACGTCTTCGAACAGGACTCCAACTTCCGACATGCCATGTTGCTTGGACAGGCGGAGTCCGTCGGCGCCGGCTGGCGAAAGATCGACCAGTTTGTGGAACGGATCAGGGCCGTCACTGCCAAAGACATCCAACGTGTTGCCCGCCAATACTTGACGGAAGACAATCGGACCGTCGGCACGTTGATTCCTGTCCCGCCCAAACAACCAGAGGCACCCTCCACCGCCTCACAACAGGGAAGGCCGTAGTCATGTCGAGGACGAGACAAGGACATTTCGCGCCTCGCCGACAGGCGATCCTGACCCTCGTGATGGGATTCTGTGCCTTCCTCTGCGCGTCCGGTTCCTCTGTGGCAGCAGAGATCGCCCCGACGAAATTTGTGACCTCGAACGGCATCACGGTGCTCGTCCTTGAGCAACATTTCCTCCCCATCGTTGAGATCCACGCGCTGATCAAGACCGGCTCTGCGCAAGATCCTCCCGACAAAGCAGGACTCGCGAACCTCGTCGCCAGCCTCCTGGACGAAGGAACGACTACGCGGACGTCAAAACAGCAGGCAGAGCAAATCGATTTTGTCGGAGGAGCGCTGGAAGCCAAAGCCTCAGAGGATTTCACCACCGCCACCGCCCGCGTACTTAAGAAAGACATCGACCTTGGCTTTACCCTGCTCGCGGACATGCTGCAGCACCCCTCGTTTCATAAGCAGGAATTCGAACGGATTCGCACCCAACTCCTGGGCGAGATGGCAAGCGACAACGACGACCCGGGGCACATCGCCATGAAGGCGTTCAATCAGCTCATCTTCCACGGGCACCCCTACCGTTGGCCCGTCAATGGAACGGAGGAGACGCTCAGTAAGATCACCCTGGCCGACGTGCAGGCCTTCTACGGGCGGGAATACTCCCCTTCACAAATCATCCTGACCATCGTCGGCGACGTCACACTTGAGCAAGCCACTGCACTGGTACAGACCCATTTTGGAACCTGGAAAAAAGTGACGGCAACAGCACGGACTACGAAAAAGCCCTCGCCGGTCGAACGAAGAACTGTCCAACTCATCGAGAAAGATCTCACCCAATCCACCATTGTCCTTGGTCATGGGGGACTTCCGCGCGCTCACCCGGATTTTTATTCGGTCACGGTGATGAACTACATCCTGGGGGCCGGCGGGTTTTCCTCCCGCTTGATGGATTCGATACGCGACAAGCAGGGGTTGGCCTATGGAATCATGAGCCACTTTGACGCCCGGCTGATGCCCGGTTCATTCTGGGTAAACCTCCAAACCAAGACAGAGACGACGAATCAAGCCATTACCGGCGTCCTGTCTGAAATCAAGTCCATTCGTGACTCGCCGGTTTCCGACCAGGAGCTGGCCGAGGCCAAATCATTCTTGGTCGGCAGCTTCCCGCTTCGATTTGATTCCACCGCGAAGCTCGCGCAGGTGCTCGCCCAAGTGGAGTTCTATGGCCTGGGGTTCGAATACTTTTCGGAATACCCAAAATGGATAGACCGGGTCACGAAGGAAGACGTCCAACGCGTCGCTAAACAGTACCTGGACCCCAAGCGATACGCCTTAGTAGTGGTGGGCAACATCGCCAAAGCGAAGGTCAAAAACTAGTCGCTCGTGCATCGACTCCAAGGTCAGGCATCCATGGTGACCGAATCCCTCCAGGGCAAACTCGACACACTCCGCCAGGTGATCTCGGACATGCAGTCCGTGCTGGTTGCCTTCTCCGGCGGGATTGACAGCACCGTCGTCCTGAAAATCGCTCAAGAGCAACTCGGTGAACGCGCGCTGGGCATCACAGCTGTCTCGTCGACGTTTCCCACAATCGAACTCGAGGGAGCGAAGCAGGTAGCCTCAGAGATCGGCGCGAGGCATGAACTGGTCCACACCGATCAACTCGAAATTTCAGCCTTCGTGCAGAATGATGCAGCCCGCTGCTTTCATTGCAAGACCGACCTCTATCAATTGCTGGACGAGCTACGCGAACCACGCGCGAGTCAGTGGATTGTGGATGGAACGAATCTCGACGATCTCGGGGACGATCGGCCAGGAATCAGGGCCGCACGGGAGTGGGGGGTTCGAAGCCCGCTGGTCGAAGCCTCCCTCTCGAAGTCCGATGTGCGGGCGCTCGCCCAGATCCTGGGGCTCTCAAATTGGGATAAACCGGCAGCCGCTTGCCTCTCTTCCAGAATCCCTCGCGGCATCCCAATCACGATCGAAAAGCTCCGCCGTGTGGAGGAGGCTGAAGAAATCCTACAAGCTGAGGGATTTCGCCACTTGCGTGTACGGGAGCACGGAGAGATCGCGCGAATCGAGGTCGGGGCAGAGGAGTTTTCTCGGCTGAATCAGCCGGATCTGCGCGCACACATCAGCGCCCGTCTCCGCAAGGTGGGATTCCGGTTCGTCTGTGTGGATTTGGAAGGATACAGACCGGGCGGGACCAGCCTAGACTGACCCCAGCCCGATCGAAGAACTATCGCTGGTAGGATTTTGACAGCGCCTCGAGCGCCTCATCTGCAAATTTCCGGTGGTCCGCATCAGTCAGACTTCGCTGCAACACCTTCTCTGCCACCATCAATGCCAGGTCCGTCGTTTGGGCGCGAATATCCTGAATCGCCTTGCGACGCTCATGATCGATTTCACGCGTCGCATCGCCCTTGATCCGCTCGGCCTCGGTCGTCAGCCGCTGCTCATTTTCCTCCATGAGCCGCTGCGCCCGTTCTTTTGCGGCAGCCAGAATGGCTTCTGCCTCTTTCGCAGCAGTGTTCAGCTTGGCCTCATACTCCTTGAGTTTCCGTTCTGCCTCTGACCGGTGACGCTCGGCCTGATCGAGACTGTCCTTAATTTTCTTTTCCCGCTCTTCCAACACGCTCAAGATGCCGGGGAAGGCAAACTTGTAGAGCAAGAAAAAGAGAATCGCGAACGACAGGACTTCCCAAAAGATCAGGGAGGGAAAAAAGTGAGATTCAAACTGCGGCATAGTTCACATCAGAAAGGCCGAGATTGAGGCTGAGGTTGAAATACTTCCCTTGGCCTTGACCTAGACCTAAGCCTGCTCCTATTTGCGGAGTCCCATGATGATGAAAGCAATGACCAGGCCGTACAGCGCGATGGCTTCCACCAGCGCAAACCCGATCCACATATACTTTCCGACGCGGGCTTCCGCTTCCGGCTGGCGCGCCACCGCTTCAATCATCTTCCCGAAGATGTAGCCGATCCCCACACCGGCTCCGGCAAACCCTGCCGCCGCCAACCCCATGCCCAACAATGCTGCTGCTGCTGAATCCATTGTGTCCTACTCCTCCCTTGTCTGAACTGACACGCGCTAGTGCGCGTGCTCATCGTGGCCGTGCAGATGGAATGCGTCTCCCAAATAGACGCAGGTCAACACGGTAAAAATATAGGCTTGAATGAACGCGATACCGACTTCCAATCCGTTCATCGCGATCGTAAACGCAAAAGGCAACCACCCGATAAACAATCCTCCGCTAATGGCCAGGCCGAACAGGACCCCCAGAATCACATGGCCGGCCGTCATATTCGCAAACAATCGAACGGCCAGCGAAATGGGCCGCGCCAATTGGCTGATCAGCTCGATCGGTATCATCAACGGCAGCAGCCAGGCGGGCGTACCGGGCGGAACGAGAATGCCCAGGAACTTCACTCCGTGTAACAAGAATCCCATGACCAGACTGAGCCCATACACCAGGCAGGCGAACACGGCTGTCACGACAATCTGACTTGTCACGGTGTAGCTGCCGGGGATCAACCCGATAAGATTACAGAAGAGAATGAACAGAAACAGGGTGGCGATGAGAGGGAAGAATCGCATCCCCTCTTTGCCCATCGTATCCATGATGATGCCGCGAATAAAATCCACCATCATCTCCGCCATGCTCTGTAACTTGCCAGGCACCAGCTTGCGTGCCGATCCCGCCCTCACCATGAGCACCGCCACCAGGGAGACGACCACCCACATGATGACAACGGCTTTATTAATGGAAATATCCAATCCGCCAAGTGAAATCGGTATCCAATTGTGAAGTTCGAACGGATGAAGCGGACTTTCTTCCATGGCGCTTTCGTACTTTCTATTGAATCTCGTTATGTCTTTGGCCACCGTTGCGCCGACCGGTACGCATTCCTGATCCCGGCCACAACGCCCAACACAAGACCTCCGACCATCCCCCAGGGAGTGGAGCCGAAGAGGTATGTGTCACACACCCATCCCAACCCTCCTCCGACAATCAGCGCAGCGAGCAGATCGGTTCCGATCCGGACCGCTTGGCCTAGCCCCGCGTACAATGGATCTTGTGAAGGGGGCATGTCATACCCACGGAGGAGAGTGCATTGCAGCCCATAACGCAAGGACTCTGCCGATGGCGGGCGCGCAATTCAAGCAGAATCATCCTAAATTTGTCAAGCCGACCCTGCGCTGTGACACAGCCGAAACAGTCGGGTATAGTGAGTGGCGCGTATTTAGAGCAATACACGTTCACCCATGACTCGTTTCTCCCAACCATCATTCCTGATCGGTCCTCCGCAACCCCTGGTCCTCACGATGGACGTCCAAGGGAGGACAGCCTTTGACCTATACCGATTGATTGCGTCTCCCTCTCAGCCGTCCTTTCTACTCGACAGTGGAAAGGGGACAGACGGAGGAAGCCACTATTCATTTCTGGGGAGCAACCCCTTCTCGGTGCTGACCGGTCGACAAGGGCAGGCCTGCCTCCAGACCAGCAAGGGACGCGAATGTTCGTCGCCCGACCCCTTCAGCAGCCTCCGCCGACTGTTCGATGGCCCCCAGATCGAACCTCCTCCAGGCCTGCCCTCTTTTTGGGGCGGAGCCGTCGGCTACTTCAGCTACGACCTGGTGCGCGACTTTGAAACGCTCCCCTCCATTGCCAAAGACGATCTGCCGATCCCCTACCTACAGTTCGGTCTGTATGACCTCGTCACCGCTGTGGATCATCAGACCGGCCGTCTACAGATTATCTTCTGTCCGCCCATGGAACGGTTTTTAGGAGAATCACGAGAGACACTCTATCGCGAGGGCTTAGACCGGCTGGCCAAGTGGGAAGCCACGTTGAGCGGACAGCCCGCGCCTCTCGCTAATCTCCCCTCACTCGATCAGATAGCCTTTCATCCGGACCAAACGAGGGATGCCTACCTCGATCGAGTCCGGCGCTGCCAAGAATATATTTCCTCGGGAGATATCTATCAGGCCAACCTGTCGCATCGATTCACTCTTCAACCTCCCGGCACCTACAACGATGGTACAGATCGACAGTCCTACGAGCAGGAACTCTATCGACGTCTGCAAGCCGTCAACCCCTCGCCGTTCTCAGGGCTCATGCACTTCGACGACGTCACCTTGATCAGCTCCTCGCCCGAACGGCTGGTCCGCCTCCACAACCGGCAGGCGGATACGCGCCCGATTGCCGGAACCAGACCGCGCGGGCACGACGATCGTGACGATCAACGCCTCATCGACGAATTACTCGCGAATGAAAAGGAACGGGCGGAACACCTCATGCTCGTCGATCTCGAACGAAACGATTTAGGCCGCGTCTGCCAATTCGGCAGCGTACAGGTCGATGAATTCATGGCGATTGAGCAGTACTCCCACGTCAGCCACATCGTGTCCAATATCAGCGGCACCTTGCGGGCGGACGCCACGCCCTTCGATCTGATTCGGACGCTATTTCCTGGGGGCACCATCACAGGCGTGCCAAAGATCCGCTGTATGGAGATTATTGAGGAACTGGAGCCAGTTCGCCGTGGCCCCTATACCGGATCATTTGGTTACATCGGCTGGAATGGCGATCTCGATCTCAATATCGTGATTCGAACTTTGGTATGGTGTGGGGGTAAAGGATACTTGCAGGTCGGCGCCGGGATTGTGGCCGACTCCGATCCGGCCAAGGAATACGAGGAAACAATTCAAAAGGCCCAGGCATTTTTCAGCGCATTGAAACAGACTTGACGATGTGGATTTATCTCAATGATCGGTTCGTGAAAGAGGAGGAGGCCGTCGTCTCCGTCTTCGACCATGGTTTTCTCTACGGCGATGGTATCTATGAGACGATTCGCTCCTACGGGAGCCGGATCTTCATGCGGGACCAACACCTCGCTCGGCTTCGCCGGTCTGCGGACGCGATCGGTCTGACCATCCCAATTCCCGAACACAGGTGGCCAGCGCTCCTTCATGAAGCCATGACGCGGAATGACGTCGGGCACGAACGCACCGACGCATATCTCCGTATCACCATTTCCCGAGGAGCCGGCGATATCGGCCTCGATCCGGCTCTCTGCCCGATCCCCACCGTGGTGATCATGACCAAACCACTTCAGCCTCCCCCACCCCAACAGTACCAGGCCGGCGTGAGCCTGATCGTCGCCAAAACGAGACGGAACTTGCCCAGTGCACTCTCGCCCCAGATCAAAGCCACTAACTTTTTGAACAACATCCTGGCTAAACGGGAAGCCATCGCGGCCGGTGCCTTCGACAGCATCCTGCTCAATTGGGAGTCGCATCTGACAGAATGCACCGTCAGCAATCTCTTTTTCGTCCGAGCAAACCGGCTCTGTACCCCGGCACTTGCATGCGGCCTGCTGGACGGTATCACGCGCTACATGCTGCTCAGCCTCGCTCGAGAAGCGCAGATTTCGGTTGAGGAAGCACATTTCGGGATCGAGGCGATCCATAAGGCAGACGAATGTTTTCTCACCAACACGACAATGGAAGTGATGCCGGTCGCCATGGTGGACGGGCATCCGGTTGGAGATGGCACACCAGGGCCTCTCACCCAACAGCTCCACAAACTATTCGTTGCCAACCGAGCGCGTTTTTTAGAAGTCTAGCGATTCGGCCCCCTCACAAACCCTGTTGTTTTCCTTCACTATTTATTCTTAACCTCCAGGCACAAGATCTGCAAATTCTTGACACCCAGTGGGAGGCTGATATCGTTGCAACCATGCACAACACCTTTACTATAGTTATGACATCCCTTGGGCGGCACGCGGCCATTGGGCTCACCACGACAGTGATCGCGGGAATCGGCTCACTGGCCTTCTCCGTGCCAACAACCACGGCAGAGATTTATCAGTTTGTCGCGCGCGACGGCTCGATCTCCCTCACCAATGTCCCGTCAGATTCGCGCTATCGAAAAGTTGGGATCGAATCCGGCCGACTCCACGCCACCTTGTCCGAGCGAGAACTCGAACCAGTCATTCGCCGCTACTCCTCACAACATCAGCTCCATCCCGCGTTGATCCGAGCCGTCATCAAAGCAGAATCGAACTTTGATCCACAGGCGGTTTCTCGCGCTGGAGCTATCGGCCTGATGCAACTGATGCCGCAGACCGCCGTGCGTCTGGATGTGCGGGATATGTATGATCCGGATGATAATGTAGGCGGAGGGACGAAATACTTACGCCAGCTGCTCGACCGCTTCCATGGGAATTTACCACTAGCCCTGGCGGCCTACAATGCAGGAGAGAATGTGGTCGACCGCTATCAGGCACTTCCCCCATTCGACGAAACCAGACAATACGTCAGGAAGGTTCTCCGATATTACCGCACGTTCCTTGTCCGCGATGGCGTCATCATGGAACGTCCGGTCAGCGAATACGCCCCCGCAGAGACAACAGCAACCCGCGAGATTTCTGAGCTGTCTTCCCACTAAGTACTTCCCCGCTTGAAAGGCGACTGTGTTGCTGCCAACCGGCCCGCTTGGCCTCTGGAAAATCTGACCGGTAATGGGCCCCGACGCTATCCTCTCGCCACAGCGCTGCTTCCGCGACGCATTGCGCGACCTGCACCATGTTCTTCACTTCCAATGCTGCTCGGGTTGTAAACGGCTGGGCCACGAGTTGAGCCCACCGTGACAGTTGCGCACAGGCCCGGATGAGTGACTCGCCCGAGCGAATGACGCCGACCTGTCCCCACATCGTTCGCCTGAGTGAACTTCGCAACTTTTCCGCATCCTCCAGTGTGCCGAATTGGCCCGCTCGGATCGTGGCCTCCTGAGACGACAATTTAGGAAGCTCCTGTCGGTCGGCAAAAGCCACAGCTGCTACTGCCGCGCGCGCGCCAAATACCAATCCTTCAAGCAAGGAATTACTCGCCAGACGATTCGCTCCATGCACACCACTACAAGCCACCTCCCCGGCGGCGAAGAGCCCTGGAACCGTCGTTGCACCGTTCAGATCAGTCCAGACCCCACCCATCATGTAATGCGCGCTGGGAGACACAGGGATCCATTCCTCTGTGATATCGATGTCGTAGCGAAGACAGGTCGCATAAATCGTTGGGAAGCGCCGCTTCACGAACTCCGCACCCAAGTGGGTGACATCAAGATAGACATGACGCGCCTTCGTCGCCGCCATCTCCGCCAAGATCGCCCGCGACACGATGTCTCTCGGCGCTAAGGCCCCCATGGGGTGGTATCGCTGCATGAACAGCGCCCCTTTATTGTTGCGCAGTTGCGCGCCCTCGCCTCGCATCGCTTCCGACAGCAAGAACGGCGGACTCGACGGCAAATACAGTGCAGTGGGGTGAAATTGAACGAACTCCATATCTTGAAGCACCGCGCCCGCGCGCAGTGCCATGGCCATTCCATCACCAGTGGCATTCGGGGGATTGGTCGTCCGTGCATAAATCTGCCCGGCCCCGCCGGTGGTCAGCACGATCGCGCGAGCCGGGAGCACAAACTGGCGACCAGACCCTTCATCCAGCACAACGGCCCCGCAGCAACGCCCGGCGTCGACCACGAGATCCACAGTAAAGTGATGATCCAACCGCTGAACACGCTCCTGCCGATTCACCTCTGCAATCAACACTCGCACCATCTCGTTCCCCGTCGCATCGCCCCGCGCGCGCAGAATGCGGCTTCGGCTATGGGCAGCCTCCCGAGCAAACGCGAACTTGCCGCCTACTTTGTCGAACTTGGCCCCCCACCCGATCAATTCTTGAATCCGCTCAGGTCCTTCTTCGACGAGGACCCGCACCGCTTCTTTCCGGCAGAGCCCATGCCCCGCTTTGAGCGTGTCTGTTAAATGAATGGCCACGTCGTCTTCTTCACTCATCGCCACCGCCACCCCGCCCTGCGCATGGATCGAACTACTCTGAAGCGGATGCCCTTTCGTCAGCACCATGACACGGCCGGAACGGCTCAACTCCAACGCCGCGCGGAGGCCGGCCACGCCACTCCCAATGACCAGGAAATCGGCCTGCACCGGAGCACGGGATCGACGAGATGGCATGGATTACTTCTTCTTGGGAGAACGTGTAGGGTCGGTCGTGGTCTGCCGAGCTTTTATACCGAAGGGAGAATCGCCTTGAACCCCGCGCAAAAGAATCGACTTTGTGCCGACCCACTGCAATCGCGTATGGCCTCGCTGACGGAGGCCCGGATCGTCCGCATCTTTTTTCCACAGCCCCTGCCAATGCACGAACACATCGATATCGTCACCCTCGATCATAATACGCTCGACCGAGAAGTCCAACGTGATGGCACTAAATGTTTCGAAATCTCCCTGGGCCTCCTCCCGCAGCCTGTCAAGCTGGTCAATTGGCATCATGAGCGAGGCCAAGTCCGACGACTCTTTCTTCACATAGGCCTGGCGAAGTGATTCCACCGCCCGATCGATACGGAGGTACCGTTCGTGATCTTCCGGATATTGAATCGTCTTGCCACCGCAACCGACGCTGATCAAGGATATCGAGCCAAGCAGGAGCAAGACGGGAATCAGTGCGAGTTTGTACGGTAACATCATAGTTGCAGTATAGGAATGGGTATCAGACAGGTCAAGCGGCCCGTAAGCCGGCCCCCGTCGCAACCATCATCAATTTAATCCGTTGATGGCCTTGCAATTCGAAGCGAAAACTTCTACACTTCCCTATTGTCAGGAGAGAACGCATGTCCAGTGTTTTGAAAAAACGCCGTAAAAAAATGCGCAAGCACAAGTACAAGAAGCTGCGCCGGCGTCAAAAATTCGAACGTCGTAAAAGCTAGGCTCACCCGAGATCGGGGAGGAGGGGTCCGTGCCAGAAGGCAAAAAGGTTCGCATCCGCGTCCGGACTGTGAGTTGCGTCTACGTTGGCGACTTTCTTATTCCTCCGATGCGAAATCGTGTGTCCGATGCGATCAACGAAGAGCCACGTCTTTTTATCAGCCTCACCGACGTGGTGATTGACGATAAAGAGCGCTCGGACTTCGTGGCTCTCAATAAAAACTTGATCGAGTCCATCGCACAGCTGTAGCTGTCGACAAGGCCTCGGTCTTGAATTTCCGCCTTTGTTCTCGGGTTTCCGTAGCCGCTGCCTCGAAGATCACCCCTCATCATGTCCACCTTCTCGCGATTTCTCCCGTTCCTCAAGCCCTACCTGTCCCGCATGGTGCTGGCAGGCCTGCTAATTATGGCTGTCGCCGCCATCAATCTGGCCCTGCTTCGGTTGGCCGGCACCCTGTGGGACGTCATTACCGTGCAGCACAACCAGCCCAGAATGACGTACTTGATCAGCGTCTTTCTGGGGCTCGTCGTCCTGCAGGGGCTCTGCTCGATGGGCCATAGCTATCAGACCGCGTGGATTTCCCAGCGCATCGTCGCCGACTTCCGCCAACATCTCTTTGCGCATCTGCATACCTTATCGGTGAGCTTCTTTGCCCGCCGACGAACCGGTGAACTCCTCTCACGGCTTATGAACGACGTGACGGTTATCCAGTCGGTCGTCACCGAAACGCCGATCGACAGTGCGAAACAGCTCGTGACCTTCATCGGAGGGATCACCTTCTTGTTGACGATGAATTGGCGGCTCTGCCTCTTGATCCTGGTTCTGCTTCCGTTACTCGTCCTCGTGGCCAAGTTCTTCGGGCGAAGACTCAAATCACTCTCGACCTCGATTCAAGATCAAACCGCTGCACTGAGTACCCTGATCGAGGAAGTTATCTCCGGCATCCGTATCGTAAAATCCTTCGTCCAAACACAACGTGAAGAGACCAGGTTTACCTCACAAATCGAACAGACCTTGGCGTTGACGATGCGACGAGCCAGCATCATGGCGGTGTTTATTCCCGTCATCAGCCTCCTCACCTTCTCGGCCGCAGCGGCGGTCTTGTGGTATGGGGGACGCCAGGTCATCGACGGGAGCGTGTCTCCCGGCGATCTCTTTGCGTTCGTCCTCTTTGCCGGAATTCTGGTCGGCCCCTTCAGTTCCGCCGCCCGCGTGTTCGCGCAGATCAGAGAGGCGCAGGGCGCCACCCAACGGGTGTTCGAAATTCTGGACACACATTCCGAGGTGAGCGACTCCCCCACGGCCACGTCGCTGTCCACCGTCTCGGGACACATCCGGGCGGAGCACATCAGCTTTGCCTACGATACGCGCCAACCGATCTTGACGGATGTGTCGTTCGAAGCCAAGCCAGGCGAACTGGTCGCCATCGTCGGTCCCACCGGCGCTGGAAAAACTACCGTCATGAACTTGCTCCACCGCTTCTACGATCCGAATGAGGGACACATCACCATCGACGGGCAGGATCTCCGCCAGGTCACAATGGACAGTTGGTATCGGCAGATCGCGCTGGTCCCGCAAGAGACGATCTTGTTCGGCGGGACGATTCTCGACAATATCCGCTATGGAAACAGGGAGGCCACTGAAGAGGAGGTTGCGGCTGCGAGCCATGCGGCACATGCCCACGACTTCATCATGAGCTTCCCGGACCAGTATCAGACGATCGTGGGGGAAAAAGGGATCAATGTGTCAGGCGGACAGCGTCAGCGCATCGCCATCGCCAGGGCCATTGTGAAAAATCCACGGATCTTGTTGCTGGATGAAGCCACCTCTGCTCTCGACAGTGAATCGGAACGACTCGTCCAGGAGGCACTTGAACAACTCATGAAAGGCCGAACAACCTTTGTGATCGCGCACCGCTTGACGACGATCCAACGGGCTGATCGCATCCTCGTCCTCAACAAAGGACGCCTCGTTGAAACCGGCACCCACGCTGAACTGATGGACCGTCAAGGTCTCTACCACTACCTCTATACCCTTCGGCTCACAGAACTCCCTTCGTAAACCTCGAAGACTTCCCGCGATTGTTCCGCGACGCAATTTAGTTTCCGCCCAAAACCGACTGATAACTAAAGAGCCTGCAAGCTCCTAAAGCAGTCCGTCCTCTTCGTACGTCGTTCGTGAATCATGAGCGAGACAAGCAAGACAGGCGCGACTCGCGAAGATGATACTTCCAACCCGTCCCGCTTTTCTCCCAAGTCTCGCGAATCTCGCGCGAATAACGAGTACGCGTCACGTATATCGAGAGTACTGCTGGCGAATTGAGTCAGTCTTCTGCTAGGGTGATAAAAAATAGCCTGCTCCGCCGACTGTTCTCCTGCACGAACCGTTGAGGAGTCCCATGCCACATACACGCCGAACCGCCCCATCAAACCCGGCCAATCTGCCACCGCACACCGCGGAACAGCAACGACTCGAGGAAGACGCCCGCCGCCAACAACACTGGAAACGCTGGGGCCCCTATTTGAGCGAGCGGGCCTGGGGCACCGTCCGCGAAGACTACAGCCCTCACGGGACCGTCTGGGAATCGTTTCCTCACGACCAGGCCCGTTCGCGCGCCTATCGCTGGAATGAGGACGGACTGGCCGGCATCTCCGATCGTCACCAATACATCTGCTTCGCCATTGCCCTCTGGAACGGACGAGATCCCATTTTGAAGGAACGGGTCTTCGGCCTCACGGGCAAGGAAGGGAACCACGGCGAAGACGTCAAAGACTATTACTTCTATCTCGATTCGACGCCGACCCATTCCTACATGAAGTACCTCTACAAGTACCCGCAAGCGGAGTTCCCCTACGCGAAGCTCGTGGAGGAAAATCGTCAGCGCGGCAGGCGTGGCTTGGAGTACGAACTGATCAACACCGGCGTCTTCGATGAGAATCGCTACTTCGACGTGGTCGTGGAGTATGCCAAGGCCACGCCGGAAGATCTCTTCATCCGCATCCAGGTGGTAAACCAGGGGCCCGATCCTGTGGAGCTGACGCTCCTGCCTACGCTCTGGTTTCGAAACACATGGTCCTGGGGTCTCGACGCGAGGCGACCGCGAATGCGTGAAGGAGCAGCTGCCAAGGGCGTGAGCGTCATCGAGCTGGACCACGAATACTATGGCCGACGCCGCCTCTGGTGTGATCGCCAACCGACGCTGCTGTTCACAGAGAACGAGACGAACACCAGCCGGCTATACGGAGACGCAGAGGGAGCCCGGTATGTGAAAGACAGCTTTCATGACTACGTGGTACAGGGAGACAGAGAGGCGGTGAATCCCGACAAGATCGGCTCGAAAGCCGCAGCCCACTACACCTTCTCATTGGCCCCAGGCTCATCGGATACCATCCAACTTCGACTGACGAACGAAAACAGCGACAAGGGCCTCACGCGCGAGACCTTCAACGCGACGTTCACGCAACGGATTCAGGAAGCCAATGAGTTCTACGACAGCCTCGCGCCGAGCGATCTCTCCGAAGACGCACGCCGCGTGCAGCGCCAGGCCTTTGCCGGTCTGCTCTGGAGCAAGCAGTTCTACCACTACGACATGGCGCGGTGGCTAAAAGGCGACCCGATCGGGCCGGAACCACCGCGCGAACGGCTCCATGGCCGTAACGCGGACTGGACACACCTCTATAATGCCGATGTAATTTCGATGCCGGACAAATGGGAATATCCCTGGTACGCAGCCTGGGACTTGGCGTTTCACTGTATCCCGCTGGCCTTGGTCGACGCGACCTTCGCCAAGGATCAACTGATCCTCATGCTCCGCGAATGGTACATGCATCCGAACGGTCAGATCCCGGCGTATGAATGGAGCTTCGGCGACGTCAACCCTCCGGTCCACGCCTGGGCGGCCTGGCGTATCTACAAAATCGAGAAAAAACGCAAAGGCGTGGGAGACCGGCTCTTCCTTGAGCGTGTGTTCCAAAAACTGCTTTTGAATTTCACCTGGTGGGTCAATCGCAAAGATGCCGAGGGCAAGAACATCTTTCAGGGAGGTTTTCTGGGCCTCGACAACATTGGGGTCTTCGACCGCAGCGCGCCGCTGCCGACCGGCGGGCATATCGAACAATCGGACGCGACGAGCTGGATGGGCATGTATTGCCTCAACATGCTCTCGATCGCATTGGAACTGGCCCGAGAAAACCGTGCCTATGAAGATGTGGCCAGTAAATTCTTCGAGCACTTCGTCTACATCTGCCGCGCCATGAACAACATCGGTGGTGAGAAAATCGAGCTATGGAATAAGGACGACGGGTTCTTTTACGATGTGCTCCATCTTCCTGACGGGCAGACATTTCCCTTGAAAGTCAGATCGCTGGTTGGGCTGATCCCGCTCTTTGCCGTGGAGACGTTGGATTCTGAACTCATCGATAGCCTCCCCCGGTTCAAACACCGGATGCAGTGGTTCATCGAAAATCGTACAGACTTCAGCTCGCACGTGGAAACCCAATCACAGAACGGCGGGGTCCGGCGCTTCCTGTCGCTGGTGAACCGCGACCGGCTGAAATCGGTGTTGCGTTATATGTTGGACGAAGAGGAATTCCTGTCTCCCTTCGGCATCCGCGCCCTCTCGCGCTACCACAAGGATCACCCCTACGTCCTGTCAGCGATGGGCATGGACTATCGAGTGGACTATGAACCGGCCGAATCGAGCACGGGAAATTTTGGCGGGAACTCCAACTGGCGTGGCCCGATCTGGTTTCCCGTCAACTATCTGTTGATCGAATCGCTCCAGAAGTTCCATTACTTCCTCGGCGATGAGTACAAGGTCGAGTACCCGACCGGATCCGGTCAGTTTGTCCCCTTGAGCCAAGTCGCCGCGGAATTGTCCCGACGGCTCACCCACATCTTTCTCCGCGACCAAACCGGGCGACGCCCCGTATTCGGAGGCACCGCCAAGTTCCAGGAAGATCCACTCTGGCGAGATGCGATTCCCTTCTACGAATACTTCCATGGAGACAACGGCTCCGGCCTCGGCGCGAGTCACCAAACAGGATGGACAGGATTGGTGGCGAAGCTGATTCAGCAGTCAGGGGAGTAGGGCGGCACAGATTGGGCGGTCTACTTGCTCGCGCAACACGCGGCATGTCGGGAAACGCGGCGGCTCAGCGCCGCGAGGGTGGGCGGGGAAGAGCGGAGGAACGCCCGCCCCAAAATCCTTCGATGCTTCCGACTTACATCCCGATCGTTTCGATCAATTGCATGTCTTCAGCGCTGAGAGTGAGCTGTTCAGCTTGTAGATCTTCTTTCATATGTTGTGGGTTCGTGGTGCCTGTCAACGGGAGCATCCCGACCTGCATCGCAAACCGAAAGACGACTTGTGCGAGACCGGTCCCTAACCGTTGAGCGATGGCCCGAATGCCTGGATCAGCAAAGACCTCTTGATTGGCGGTCAACAACGAAAAGCCTTGATAGATGATGCCGTGGACCCGGCAGATCTCCCGCACCTCTTTGTCCCATCCGAGTGCAGCATAACAGCGATTCTGTACCATCATAGGTTTCACCTTTGCCTGAGCACAGAGCTGGGTGAGTTGCTCAGCCGTGACATTGCTGATACCGATCATTTTCGTTTTCCCTGACTGATAGAGCCCTTCGACGGCAGCCCACACCTCCCTGTCCGCGTCTCCCAATCCCTGCCGCTGATAGGGCCCGTGCAAGACATAGGAATCGAGATAGTCGGTGTGCAGGTGGGTTAACGAGCTGTTGAAGGACTGGTTCACTTGGGTGATGAGAGTAGCCGAGGCATCGTAGGGGGTGCGATGGTCCTGGCCATTCGTCGGCGTAAACTTGGTCTGAAGAAAGAGACGATCTCGCGTGCTCCCTTGCTGTGCGAGGGCCAGCAGGGCCTCCCCCACCAATGCTTCCTGGTAATGGATCAGTTGATTGGCCGTGTCGATGGCTGTGAAGCCAGCCGCCACCGCTAACTGCACCAGTTGCGTCGTGGCCTCTTTTTTCCACGCCGTGCCATACATGAACGAAGGAACCGGCACATTGTTATAGGCGCTCAAAGGCATGCTGTGTTCTCCAAGATAAGCAGGATGCTGAAAAAGTCCATCAGCAGCGTTCTCATATCGTTCAGACCCTCAACGTACAGAAGAGGCCTCCGAATTACTGAGGGACTTTTCCGTTCGCCAAGACCGATTGAATGGACGAACGGTTCACACGAAGTGCGGTCTGTACCTCCTCGGCCCTTCACTCGCTGCAGCCTTGCTGAACGGCCTTTTTGAGCATCCTGCGGGAGGATTCTTCTGCTGTGCTACACGTGCGGACCATCGAACAGTTCTCGCGCCAGAATAGTGTGTCAGCAGACTGCGAGCCGTCACGAAGAGGCTGGGCGCCGGGCCCGAATGAGATCCGACACAGGGTAACCCAACTGCCGGGCCCGCTCGATCAGACGCCGATACGTGGCTTCCTCCAGCTGAGGGGTCCGGGACAGGATCCAGAGGAATCGACGATCAGGAGTACCCACCGTGGCGGTCTGGTACTCCTGATCGAGATCGAGAATCCAATAGTTCCCCTCGCGGGATGAGCCAAACAGCCGCGCGAACCAGTTGTCGAATACCACCGTGAGTCGTGCATTTGTCTTGGTATCGACCACCGTCGCGACTCCCTCTGCCCGCTCGATCCCGCCGGTATCCGTGACACATTCATTGCGTACGCCAACTGCCCCATCAGGACGGCTGGAATACATCGCCTTGGAGTCCACGCAGTGACGCTGAAACCACATCGGGAGTCGCGCAATTTCATACCATGTGCCGGCATATCGGGAGAGATCGACCGACGCGACCGTCTGTAGATCACCTCTCGAATCCACTCTTGCGCAGGCCCCCAGCGTGAGGCACAAGATCATTAGCGCGAAACGGGCGCTCACAGAACCTAAATGGTTGGTGCCACGTCGTATTGGCGACGTCCTCATCGGCAGCAAAGCGCTTGCCGCGACGGCAAGAACATGACGAGGCAGGCCTCTGCTCGCCAGATCGTGAATTGTCATGTTTGTCCTCCTTCAACCAGACACGCCAGGTGAGAATGGTATCTCCTGCTGAGGTGCAATCACCATAGCACCAGCAAAAAAAGCATAGAGTAAGAGGATTCTGATAAGAGATCAATGGCCCAACCACCCTGGTAGCCAGACCATCGCATAGTCTTCTCGGGTGAGCTCCACCCTGTCGATATGCCAGCGGAACCAAGTTGGGAGGATTGGTGAAAAACCGTCTTGCCCTCAGGCAGGTCTGAAGAGCCGGATTGCGACCGGATGGCGGGAAAGAAGAAGGAATCGAGAACAAGCGGAAAACTGACGGCCACCATCGGGTCTCTTCAGAATCCGATCGATCCGACAATGTGGGAGACAGCCATTCAAGCCGTCTCCCAAAAACATTGACGGCAGTAACTTATCGACGGGCGGCCTGATCGCGGCGGCAGCTTTCCTCCGCCAACATCTTCTGACCCGCAGTGGCGTCCTTGGGGATACGCGCCAGACAGGCATTTGAGGTATCCTCCACAGCCCCCGAGGCGATACGGTTGATGCCCGTTGCCGACCCGGTACCAGACGATCCCGTCGTCCCCTCGCTCGCACAACCACCAACCATCACCCCCAATAGGGCGATGAAACCAAATACACTCACTGACCGATCTGCCATGGTGTGATCCCCCTTTACATAAAGACAATTGACCCAGAAGTAAGGCGATCCTACTCCCGATATCGAAGAAGAACAAGCCTGGGTATGGTGCCAGAGTGCGGAAGGCCGCCGAAGATGTGGTGTGCCCCGATTGAAGAAAGACTCCATGGAGCGAACATCGGATGAAACGCGCCGAGAAATAGTTGCTGGTATCCTTTGCCCGCCACGCGATGGGGGGGGGCCGCCCTGGATGGCAGAAATATTAGGGTCCGGCCTGGCCGTTCATCGCTTCACTGGGCACGCTAATTTTGGTGCGGCATTCACCTTCGTTCCTTCCTTCACGGGCGGCTCGATCTTGATGTTCGGTCCCTGAACTTTTAGCAGCAGCCCTGCACCAGGCTTCTCCAACAACCGCTTGTCACTTTGATTGCTCGACAGACTTTGCTTCGAGTGGACGTCGTCAAACGCCGTTGCCTGGGCCAACGAGTTCTATCCTGTGGCATTGGTCTGACCCGGATCGTTCGCCAGCGATTGTCCGCTGGCGTGATCGACGGCCTTGCCCATGTGATACCCCGGATGCTTCGGCAACAGGGCGGGTTGGCCAGGGCGAGAGAGATCGACAACAATACGACTATGAAGGAAGGTGAATAGCACGAGAGAGTCTTTATGATGCAACCTCCTTGGTGAGAGAGGAAGAAACAACAACGCCTTCGCAGGCGTTGAACCTACAAGGGCGCAAGAAAGGAACGAGGGGGAGAGTCACAGAAACGTGAACAGCGATAGAACTGGCGACCCCGGTGTCATAGTTCACCTCCGGGACACCTTATGGCATCATCCCTGCTTGAAGCAGAGTCAAGCGAGCGGGAGTCGGTCCTGCAAGCAGCCGAGGTGAGGGAACCGGAAATGCATGGTAACGCAGGTTGTCAAAAGCCGAGTTCTTTCTCTAGATCGGCTTTCTTATCCTTGAACTTCTTCTGATCCGTTTCGCTTTGTTGCGTGATTGCGCTTTTAACATTCTCGCCCGACTTCTCCGCAGCACGCCCGGACGCTTCCATCTTCTTGTCGAGCTGCGCGGCCTTCTCCTTCGACTTCTCAGAATCGGCGAAGTCGTAATACATCTTGGCATTCACCTGGGTGAACATTGGGTCAGGCCGCGCCATGACGGTGTCCCCTCGCTGCTCGGCCCTGACCTTAGCCGGATTGTCGCCGTTTGGCAAAAACTTCATCCAGTCCGCGGCCTTCTTCAAATTCTCAAGCGAACCCATGGTCGCTTTCGCGACCTCCGCCGCGCCACCAGACAAGCCCTGGGCATCCCTTTCCTCAGCCTTCATAAACCGGTCGGCGTTGGCCGAAGCAATTTTTTGAAGCTCCTGACGATAGGCAGGAAGCGAAACATAGGGCTGTCGGTCACCCGACTTGGGATCACGGGGGCCATAGCGGCCATTGTCCACGCCCCAGGCCGTCTTGAAAAGCGCCAGATCGTCCGATTTGGCCTGCGCGGCCTTCAGCATCACCCGGTTGGCCTCGTTGTAATCGCCCATGGCCTCAAAATACCGGAAGGCCGACGTCCGTCCATCGGCCCGCACTGGCTCACTTGAATACAGTATCCCCTTCGCTTCGGCCGCCTTGGCCAAATCTCGACCGAGTTTCGGCAGGTTCGCCTTGGCTCTGCCCATCACATTCTTATCGTATCGGTCAATACAGTCGTTGCTTGCAATAGCCTGATACGCCACAAACAGTTCAGCCGGTGGGCCAGACTTTTCAACTTTATTCAGGGCGGCGACCTGAGTCTTGGCAGCCTTCTCTTCCTCGTCAGTGATACAGATATCGTCCGCGCGAACGGAAGGAGCCGTCAGAGCGAGAAGCAGCAACGCACTGCAGAAAATTCTGAGCAGAATCATCGTGCTATCCTCCGTTATCGTCCCAACAGGCCTTTCAGCATCTTGTTCACATCGATAGTCTCATCGCTTTCCGCGCTCTTGCTCTTGCCTTTGTCTCTACTCCGCCCTTTATCTTTCTCCTGTCCCGAGCCTTTCATCATGTCTTGAATGTTCGGAGCTCCGCCCTGTCCAATCATGGCTCCCATGTCATTCTTGGTATAGCCGGCGGGAATCTCGAACAGGGCCGGATCCTGCTTCTCGATCTTCAGATTGGTCAACTCGCTCGCCATGCGCATTTTCTTGTCACCCTCCTTGGACAGGAGATCCATTTTCACCGTGATACCCTCTTTGGTCGTCCAGAAGAATCCGCCGAACTTCGACCCGTCCTTCTTCGTCGCAATAACCTTGGATTTGGTGGTCTTGATCCCGTTGATCGTTTCTTCCCCGACGGCATTCTGTTCCACATCCATAGCGCTGAGATCGGACGAATTCGACTGATCCAGGGGCATCTCCATATACATATCCCCCATCAGCTGCCACATTACCTTCTTATCCTTGCGGATGATGGTGACACTGCCGTCCGCTCCGCCCATTTCCATACGCTCCTTGCCCGACGTATGGTAGACATGGGACTTCATCGTCATGCCCCCTTCCATCTCCATCGTGCTATCGGCTGAATAGTCCACCCGCGATTCCGGTGGAGACGCAGCACTAACCGTCAAGGGCACCAACACCATCGACAACGCCATACCGACATATCGCAACAGTTTCATGGCCTAACTCCTCCTTTAGTAGCGTTCCGGATTTCTGATCGATGGGAGGCTAGCGAGTTTCACAAGACGAGTCAATACGCGGACAGAACTGTGTCCGCCCGAGGATGGCGGCATACATTGCGTACAGCCGGGAATAGACTATTGCGCCCCTGGAACCGACTTACGGTTCGCTGTGCCCTGCAAATCCATCTCGAGCAGGACCGCACTGTTGGGTTTCTTGGGATCGAGTTTGATCGGCATCTGATCGACAACCAGTTTGACCAAGGGCACCGCGACGATATGCGGAGCCTTGTCCGATGGCCTAGAATAGAGCCCGAGCCGGACATTCTTCGGCCGCAGATTCGGCGTCAGCTCAGGCTTGAGGGCTGCCTCCACGAATCCCACCAGCATCCCGCTGCCGTCGGCGAGCTTATGGATCTCATAGGCATTGGTGGCGGGAGGCGTCTGCTCCAGCGGGAGATCCGGACTCTGCGTGACCAAGGCCAATCCCAGGAGCCTTGGGGTAATAAAGCCAAAGCTCCCCGTTGGTGCGACCGAGAAGAGAATCCCCAGAGCGGAGGAACTGAGTTCGGATACCCCGTTTTTAGCCCGCATTTGACGCCGTAACTCCACTTCACTTCCGGTCGTCTCGATAAAGACCGCCGCAGGTGCGGCTGTTTGCACAGGCAACACCTCTGTCTTCCCTCCTCCTCGTGCTGCATCGAGCGAAGCAGGGAGGAGGCTCATCAGAAACAGGCCCAGCAACGTGCCGACGAACACGTGCCGGACAGGCGTGAGTCGAGTCAAGCGTGCGACGACGTCAAACATGGGTGCGAGCCCTCCTGGTACGGCGATAAAGAACGAGTCCCTCAGACAACGACTACACTCTTGTTTATCAAACTTACCCAATGCGGAGCAAACTAAGTCTAACCACGAAACCAGAGGCGCGACAAGAAAAGGTTCCCGCCGCCGCTGTTCCTTGACTCTCCCCTTGACTCCCCCCTCCAACGGGGAATAGGGTTCTCGGTAGACGTCGCAGTACATTGCACTCAACAATACGTTGAGAGGTCCTGTATGACGACTTTCGGACAAACAATTCTCACCCTCGCGGTCACGGCTTCCCTAACAGGATGCGTTGGCACCCGTATCGAGTACTTCACGGACACAACCTATCCTCCGAGAAGCAGTATGGCTGTTGTCGATTGGCTCCAGGAGGAGCCTGCACGGCCCCACGTGGAAGTGGCACGTATTACCGTACGAAGCTCAAACTATAGTCTGGAGACGCTACGACAAACGATGCTGGCTCGCGCCCGCGCGTTGGGGGCCGACGCGATTGTACCGGACGTGCCGACGGTCGTGATGTCTCGGACGGGAAGCGCGTACTATGAACTGGGCTTGCTGGGCCCATCCGGAGCGGCATTTGGTCTCTATGGATACGGGTGGTACTCCCCCTACAGCTCCAACCCTTTAATCCTGACACAAGGTGCCACGGATCAGCCGCGCATCGAACATGCCCTCTCAGGCATCGCCATCCGGTTTGAAGAGACCCCGACCGACGCGCAGTAGCGCGCCCCAATAGTCGCAGGCCCTCTTTCCACATTCCTTCAAGAGGACAAAAGACTCGAGGGCGATCCCTAACGATCAGTGTGACACCGCATACCGCGAAGCGGTTCCTCCCCTCTTTCTAATCTCACAGCCCCTTTATTGCCTTTCTGGGAGGACTTCATTTCTTTTATCACGTTCGTCTCTTTCAATCTTGCACTCACCGTCCTCGCAGACCTTTATTTGTGCTTGATGGCTCTGATCACAAGAAATCTTATCCTCTTCGCTAATGGCATTATCGAGGCACTGTTTCACCTCTTCCTCGGCTGCCTTGAGACATTCTGAGCAAAGGCTTTGTACGTATACCGTGGCGCCAAGAAACAGGAGCGGGAACAACGCGAACGCGAGTCTTATGGTCATAAAAGCACCTCTCCTTACAACTGCCGAGTCAATATGCACAGTGCGTCGCAAACGGGGTCTGAGGCATTTCTTCGCCGCGTAATGTTGGATGGCAAAACCTGTCCCTCAGTCTTCCGCAACGAGCTATCTACCACCGACCTCACCATACATCACCAACCCCTGGGACATCATTTCAGTTTGCCTGCTCCGATAAATCGTCGGTAGCCTTGAAAAATGGCCGGCGGCAATTTCACCGAGTCCAGCGCGTTCGGGTTCTCGTACACAGAGAAATGGTAGTGCAACCCTTTGTCCCTGAGATCAACGCTGAAAATTCCAACACCGCCCAGGCGGTCGTATCGACGGTCTGTGAAACACCCATCGCCAGAGCGGTAGAGCGCAATGTCAGGCCCGAGGAGCTTGTCTAACGGTATGAAATAGTCGCCCCTGATCACCAACAAGTTTGGGATGGAATCGCGAAACTTTTTATATCCATTCGACACGGCATTTCGAATCACTGCCCAATTATTGATGGACCGTGTCTCAGCCTGAATGTACTTTGGCTGCGTAAACCGCTGACTATCCTTTCCCTCTGCTTCTTTTATGTCTTTCTGCCAGCCACCGGTCTTTACTTCGGCGAACACTCTTTCGTTAGGTGAGCCAAAAATGAATTCTCCCCTGGTTCGGGCTTCTCCCTATGGTTCCCATTCGATAATCGGCAGGGAGCACTTCGTTTCAAGAAAATACCCGACAGCGATCTCGGCAAAAGTCCTGTCCCTCTGGTACGACGATTTCATAAGACTAGAAGCAAACCGGGCTGTCTGTCCCTTGCTATCAACCAACTGAAGCCACTCTTCATGTACATCGACCCACTCTCGAGCTGCCGGAAATTCGTCTTCAGAGATCCAATCGGCCTTCTGTGAAATCTCGTACAGCAAGGAATGCCGACTTCGATCAATATAATTCGCAGCTCGATGGCGGCTGTGGTGTGTCGTTTTCATGTCACTCTACCTACGTTCCGCTAGTTCCTTCCGATTGTGCCAATAACTGTGTCCGTGTGAGGCTATATACCACCCAGTGCCACCCTGCGCAAACGCATACCACGCTCGTCCAACGAGAGACTTCTAATTCCTTCTACCTCTCTTAAAGAGAACAACTTCATCGTGGGGGCTCTGCGAGCAAGAAGGGCACCTGGCCGCGCCCCTCCCATTCTCTGCTCAGGGAGCAACGGACCAACGTGGCGCCGTTCCCATCTCCATCTCATCATCGGCACCGACCCAGGCGGGGGCACGCTGACCTAGAAGGTGGCGCCGTCGGGGAAGAAGATTCTATTGCTTGAACGGGGGAGGGCTGCTTTCGAAAGGTTGGAGACGGTTTGTGAAACCGCCGCACCAGGGCCTCTTTCACAAGAGGCCCTGGTGGCATTGAAGATGGCTGGCCGCAGCGCTATTGCACTTCGACGGTGATGCTCTGGGTGGCCGAGACAAGCTTGTGGTCCTTCGTGGCGCCGGTCACAGTGACCTGGTGCTTCCCCTTGCTCAGGCCCTTGAACGTCCCAGGAAAACCCTTCTGATACTGATTGTCCAAGTATACGTGAGCATGCGCAGCTTCGGAGCCCTTGACCAACTCGTACTTCAGCTCAAAACTGTCGCTGACCTTGTCCCCGTCCTTGGGAGACACAATCATAATCTTCGACCCATCCTCGATCTGCTGATCCGCTCCGAAGACTGGTGCTCCGCTGAGACAGCCCACTAACGCGATCCCCAATCCCATGAACCCAATACGTCCCATCACATGCATCACGGCCTCCTTGTTTGAACCAACTGAATGAATACTGCACCTTACCATCCCCTGTGGGATATCTTCTTGTCTGATGACCAATCGTTCTCCGAGGTCCAATCGAAGAGGATGTAGGTTCACACCCTCTTCGATCTCCCTCAAGGATCTGCAGGCGGTGATTTATCGATCCTGCCTGCTCCGCTTCAAGAGTGAGCTTCCACCACGCTCTCGATCTTGCTGCGAGAGTGATTTGCTGTCGCGCTCTTTGTCGTTCTCCCGAGGTGGCTTGATGTTGCCACAAGCGGCAGGGGCGCCAACCACCGGAGTCCGGAGGCGCGTCAACCAATTGGCTTTGGCGACAAGCGCACAAGGTGCGACATAGACACTCACATAGAGTCTAAACCGGCCATTCCCCCCGGTTTCACCCGTCGCGATCTGCACGCCCGTATCGGAGTCGAGAATGTCGACGGTGGCCCCGTTGGGCGCCCGGCCTGCTACCAGGAGTTTTCCTGATTCAGCATTCCATCGTGCCCTGCTGATATAGATCCCACGTGCCGGCGGCATAACCACCGTCTTAATCATGACCGTCGCGGGGCGACTGTCGAGCTTTCCGTCATTGACGATAAGCTGAGCGACGTATTCTCCACCCTTATCCAGGATGAAGGATGGTCTGGCCGCCGTGGGATCGTTCAGCGCTGCGGCGCTCCCAGTCGGTTTGCTCGTCAACGCCCATTTCCAGATCAAGGCGTTCCCGTCGACATCGCGCGAGGCCGTGCCATCCAGGATGACGGTCGTACCCATCGCCACAATCTGATCCGGCCCTGCATTGGCCGCCGGCGCAGTATTACCGGCCCCAGCCATGATCGTGACGGTGTCCGGTGCGCTGCTCACCGTGCCATCGTTGACGATCAATTGCCCCGCATAATGGCCCGCCACATCGGCGATAAAGTTCGGCATAGCCGTGGTGGAATTAGCAAACGTCGCGGCACTCCCCGTCGGTTTGGCAATCAACGCCCATTGGTAGGTCAAGGCACTCCGCTCGACATCGTGCGAGGCGCTGCCATCCAGGATGATCGACGCAGCGACCGCCACGGCCTGGTCCGGCCCGGCATTGGCCACCGGCGCGGTATTGCCGGTTGCGGCTACAATGGTGACGTTATCCGACGTGCTGTTCACCGTGCCGTCATGACGACGAGTTGGACCACGTAGGAGCCCGCCTTGTCGGCCACAAACGATGGCGTGGCTGCGGTCGGATTCGACAACGTCGCAGCACTGCCGGCTGGTATTGAGACAAATGACCAGTCATAGGTTTAGGGGTTCTGGTCCGCATCCGTCGAACTGCTGCCATTCAGTATCACTGTGGCCCCCACCTGCACCGACTGATCCGGCCCGGCATTGGAGACCGGCAAGGTATTGCCGCCTGTCGTCGTAATGATCACGGTGTCCTGAGTGCTCGTGACCTTGCAGTCGTTGACGAGAAGCTTGACTACGTACTGGCCGGCCACTTCCGCCACAAACGTTTGCATAACGACGGTTGGGCTTGACAGCTTGGCGGTGCTACCGGTCGGCACGGTCACGAACGCCCACTGATGGTTGAGCGGATTACCGTCCACATCGCTCGAGCCGCTGCCATTCAACGTGACCGTGGCGTTCAATTGCACTGTCTGGTCAGGACCTGCATTGGCTACCGGCGCGGTATTACCCGGTGTAGTGGTGATCGTCAACGTGGCCGGTGTGCTGCTGACCACGCCGTCGTTGACAAGAAGCTGGACGACATACTGACCGGTTTTATCCACCAGGAAGGTCGGTTTGACCGCCATGGGGCCGGTTAACGTCGCACCGCTGCCGGAGGGGATTGAGACGAATGACCAGAGGTAGGTCAACGGATTCCCGTCCGCATCACTGGAGCCACTCCCGTTGAGGATGACCGTCATTCCGATCGTCACCGTCTGCCCCGGGCCGGCATTAGCGACGGGTGCGACGTTCTTGACCGGGCAGATGACCGTTAGATTATTCCCTTTGTAGAACTGGCCATTCTGGTTCAGATCCCCTGTGGAAGGATTGTTCGACGTGTGACAGAGGGCACAACTCTTATCGGCAAACGGGGTGGTCCCGTTAAAAGCCTGACAGGCGGTGTCCGTCTGTCTGCCAAAACTGGATAGGGCTTGACTCGACTCTACCGATACAGTCAGTGGCAGTCCCATCACCGCCAGCAGTAAGAACAGTACTTTCATGGTGCGCCTCATGCTTCTCTCCTTTGTCTGTCCCGGGTTTCTGTTGTCGGTGGGCCTCACGCCTCGATATAGGAGACACATCTCACGCGCACACGAGTACGCGTCATACGTGATCATCGGGGCGAGCTGGGTACAGCCGACAGGTGAGGGCGATGAGAAAGCGGAGTGCCAGTTGAACTTTGTCTATGTTTTCAAGGGAAAGACCTCAAACCTCTCATGCGTCTTGTTCTACGAGTGTAAATTGCGCTAGCAGGCCCCTACGCAGGCAGAATCCTTCACCGTGGGAAAAACGTCCCAATGGCGCGAACTGAGCCGCCCCCTTCTCATTCCATCTGAGGGCACGCGCTCTAGATGTCACCGGTGTGATGTGCTCGCCGTTCCTATCCGGTTTTCTCGACCCATATGCCATGAGTGATAGAGCCTCTCTATCACTCATGGCATGCCGCCTCGCTTCTTTCGCGCACTCTGACCCATCGAGCGACCACGAATATATGGAGACGGTCTTTCCAGACCCGCTCGTTCCACTTTCTCGAGAATGGCACCCCTGTTGGTCCTATTGCAGCCTCAAGCAAGGTTGCAGGTAATCCCTCCAAGCTCGCTCGTTCTCCATCAGGGATGGGGGCTGATTGATCTTCCACTGCGCGCGTCCAACGAGGGCCTTCGGAGGCCGCGCGTTGCGCGAGCACAGAAGATCACCAGCCTTCATCCCCTCTCCCCATTAATTATGGTACGTTAGAGAGAAGCAGGAGCCTGACTATGACCATCAAGGCACAATTTCCGGACGAGCAGAGCGTCGAGGGCGCCTTCACCAGGCAACCGGATGCCTTTAAGAACTGGGTGACCGCTAATGGGAGTTCCGGCTACCAGGCGGCGAGCGGCCGCTACCATCTCTATGTCTCCTTGGCCTGCCCGTGGGCGCATCGCACGATCATTGTCCGAAAACTCAAGAAACTCGAAGACGTGATCGGCATGACGGTCGTGGACCCGATCCGCGACGAACGGGGCTGGGCGTTTCGCGAAGGGCCGGGCCACTCGCTTGATCCCATCAATGGATTCCAGTTCCTCAGCCAGGCCTACAAGGCCACCGATCCTGACTATCGGGGACGGTTCACCGTCCCTGTGTTGTGGGATACGGTGACGAAACGCATCGTCACCAACTCCGACGACGACCTCATGCGCATGTTCAACGGCGAATTCAATCGCTTCACCGAGAGCACGATCGACCTGTATCAGGAGGGCATCAGGAAGGAGATCGACGATCTCAACACCTTCATCTATGAGAACGTGAACGACGGGGTCTATCGCGCGGGATTCGCCACATCGCAGCAGGCCTATGAACGAGCCGTGTTGCGCCTCTTCGATGCCCTCGATCAACTCGAAGCCCGGCTTGCGCGCCAACGCTACCTCTTCGGCTCACAATTCGTCGAAACCGATTGGCGCTTGTTCGTCACCCTCGTGCGCTTCGACGCCGTCTACCATGGCCATTTCAAGTGCAACCTTCGGCGGATCATCGACTACCCGAACCTCTTTGGGTACCTCAAAGACCTCTATCAGACCGACGGCATCGCCGACACCGTGAACTTTGACCATATCAAACGGCATTACTACGTCACCCACGACGACATCAATCCGACCCGTATCGTCCCCCTTGGTCCAGATCAGGATCTGACCACCCCCCATGGCCGCGAACTCCTTCCATAAAACGAGCAGGCTGTTGAAAAAGTCCGCCAGCGGCGCGCTCGACACCCGTGAAACGTGAAGCGGAAGGCCCCCTGGTTGATCTGGTTTGTTGGGGTTGTCTCGTTTATTTGGTTGAACCAGACAAACTACTTCTGGTTCACCTCGACGTAGCATTTCAGGACAGTCCGCCAAACACCATTGCCCTATTCTGCTACGAAACCTGTCTGTCACCTCGCCGGCCTCGGTCATGATCCTGCGCTAACTACGCAGCGAATCACACATTTACGTGCTCCATCGTGCGCGAGGGTGGTGGCATTCTCCTTGCTCACTTCTTACTTTGAGCGCCAATTTGAGCGTCTCACCCCTTACCCCTCGGAGGTCATTATGCCCGTTCTGAAGAGACTCCAAGCCTA
>Ga0315275_10000176_pt1 | contig 51443 bp, 47 predicted proteins | sample YL17G03_0_MG_FD_205557 | JGI IMG/M metagenome (GOLD analysis project Ga0315275, IMG submission 205557) | Sediment microbial communities from Yellowstone Lake, YNP, Wyoming, USA - YL17G03_0 | ecosystem: Environmental > Aquatic > Freshwater > Lake > Sediment | place: USA: Wyoming | collected... | reverse complement strand
CCACTTCACGCGGGAGCAATGGGACTCGCTGGCGCTGCTACTCGGTCTCATCAGGGACATCTGGGTAACGGTCGGGGAAGGGGAGGGGGAGCGGAGCTACGTCGCCGAGCCGGTAGCGATCTCAGAGGAGCTGGACCTAGCGGTGCTGCGCGTGATCCGACCGCCCGGCGACCCTTCGACCAGCTCAGGGTCGCCCCGACCCATTCGGGCCCCGGAGGGGGCGGGGCCGAGGGGCGACCAGGCGGAGTTCGATCACCTTGCGCTGGCGGATTCCGACGCGGTCAAAGTGGGAGACCGTGTTCGCGCGCTCGGTTTTGCGGAAGATGGGTTCCAGGACACTTCCGGCGAGGTCCTGTCGCTCATCACCGGCCACGAGGTCCACGAGCGCATGAACATCGTCCGGAGCGTTGATCCGGTTACAGGGCGCGAACTGATCACCGTGAGCGGGACTAGCCCCGGCCCGGTCATGCGCCTCCACCACGACGCGCCGGTGGGTCATGGCAGCAGCGGGGGCCCGATCGTGGATGCCAACGGCCGCGTCATCGGCGTCGCCTATGCGCTGATCGCCGAGCGCGGCCCCGACCTGGAAGACGAGTCGGCCGGCCCAGGCCTCAATCTAGCCATCGCCTCCAATGCCCTCAAGCGCTTTCTCGCCAGTCAGTCGGTTGGCTTCGACGAGGCGCCTCTGTGAGGGTTGCGCGCGCAGTTGCTTTCATCGGACTCGTAGTCCTTGCGACGCAGGCGACAGCCGCGCGCTGGGTGTATGATGCCGACCCCGCGCTGGGCCGAGATCCATACCGTTACACCGCTCGGCAGCTGCTAGTCCGGCAGTGCCGAGGGGATAGGTACTATGCCTCGGCCTACTGGCATGCCGCCTGGCTCGCCTGGTTCGCCCCGCAGCGGTTCGCGAACTCCGGCGAGGGAGGAGCGTTCCTACGCGACCGAGGTAATCGCGACCGCGCAGCGTCGGACCCCGCAGGCCCGCTGCCAGTGATCGCCGCGGCCGATGCGCGCCGGCTGCTCGACAACAGCTGCCTAAGCGGGACCCTCGCCCAGCAGGCTCCACGCCTCCGCAGAGAGATCGCCGATCTGCTCGCCCGCGCTGAACAGCAGGAGGCGGCGGCCGCTCGTGACGATCCCGTCTCTCGAATCGCGCTCGCCCATATTGCCTTGGCGTTGGACGATGCCCTGCAACTCGATAGCCCCAGCGTGCTGACGGCCTTCCGGCTCTCTCTCCTGCGAACCGCTGCCACACGTGTCGAGACCGTCGCTGCGTGGCTGCCCGACGCGCCCGGGCCTCATCGGCTTCTCGCTGTTGTTCGCGCGCGATTGGCCGTGGCAGACGGCCGCGGCGAGCAGTGGGATCTGGCGATCGCTGAGGCGAACCGCGCCTACCAGATTGACGCGGCCGACCCCTATCTGACGGAGCTTCTCTGGACTCTTCACCTGCGAGCCGGCCATTGGGCCGAAGCTGCCACCTGGAAGCTCAAGGTCGAGGCGGATTCGCGAGCAATGTCGGCACCTCGTGACACAGTTCGCGGCCTCAACCCTGGCGCTGTCGGTCCGGCCGGCGTACACTAGCACTGGCCGCATTCCCCGTTGGGCACACCGGTCACTGCATCTCCCACGCTGAGCGGCCGAAGGGCTTCCTCTGAGCGTAGCCGAAGGGAGGTGGTATGAGGTGGAGCTGAAGTGCCCGAAGTGTGGGGCCAGGAACTGGCTCGAAAACCAGAGCCGGTGCCTCGCGTGCAACGCCGTTCTCCGTCGCTGCGCCGACTGCGCCAGCTACGACTCCGGCCATGAACGCTGTGGCAAGCTCGGCGCCGAAGTGGATCGGTATGAGGCGGAGAACCCCAGCCTGCTCTCGAGCAGCACGAACTGCTTAACCTACCAGTACGGCTCTCGGGTATAGGGCTGGCGGAAAGGTAGAGACAGGCTTCGCCCTGTCCGGTAGGGTGCGGGCAGGCCGGAAGCCTGCGGCACCCGAAGATTGCAGCTCGGCCGGCACCCCTCTGTCGGCCCCCTTCAGCCGCGCCGGGCGCGCTCCACCCGCAGCACATCGCTCAAGGCGCCGATCCGGTTCATAATGTCCTGCATATGGGCGAGGCTCTTCACCTCGATCCTCAGCGAAATACGGGCCATCTTGGGCTTTCCCCCGGTGGACACCTTGGCCTCCAGGATGTTGGTGCCTTGTCCGCTCACGATGGAGGTGACATCGCTCGCCAGTCCCACCCGGTCGAGCGCGTCTACCTCGACCGTCACGGGGAAGTAGACGTCCGAGCCCATCGTCCATTCCAGCGGCACCAGCCGATCAGACTCCTGCCTGGTGTAGTAGCCGACATTGGGGCACGTCGCCCGATGGACCGTCACACCCCGCCCACGCGTGATGAACCCCACGATCGGATCCCCCGGAACCGGCGCGCAGCAGCGCGACAGCCGGAAGAGAACGTCCGTCACTCCTCCCGCGCTGATCCCCACCCGCAGGCTGCCTTGCTCGGACTTCGTCGGTTTCTTCCGCTTCTGGGTCTTCGGCGGCTCGCCCCGCAGTCTCCGGATGACGGTTTCGGCCGCCAGGTCGCCGTAGCCAACGGCCGCGTAGACGTCGTCCACCGACAGGTAGCTCAGCTGGGGAGCGAGCGCACGCAGCCCTTTCTCTGTCAGGGTCGTCTCCCGGTCGAGCCCGAGCCGTCCGCACTCTTCTTCGAGGCGCTCGCGCCCGCGGACGATGCTCTCGTCCCGTTGCGCTCGCCGGTACCATGCCTTGATCTTGCTGCGCGCCGGCGAGCTTGCAACGAAGGAGAGCCAGTCCAGGCTTGGCTTCGCCTCCTGCCGCGACGAGGTGATGATCTCGGCGACATCGCCGTTCCTGAACACGTAGCTGAGCGGCACTATCCGCCCGTTCACCCGCGCCCCCACACAATGATGCCCAACCTCCGTGTGGATCCGGTAAGCGAAGTCCACCGGCGTCGAGCCCGCGGGCAGGTCTATCACATCCCCTTTGGGCGTGAAGACGAATACCTGGTCTTTGAAGAGGTCGAGCTTGAGCGACTCCAGCCACTCGTGAGGGTCGCGCAGATCGCTCTGGAGATCGAGCAACTGCCTCAGCCACGACAGCTTCGTGTCCGCCTGCAGGTCTCCACCGCGGCCTTCCTTGTAGCGCCAGTGCGCGGCCACTCCATACTCCGCCCGCCGGTGCATCGTCCAGGTGCGAATCTGGATCTCCATCGGGCCACCTCCCGGCCCGATGACCTTCGTGTGGAGCGACTGGTACATGTTGGGCTTTGGCTTGGCGATGTAGTCGGTGAACATGTCCGGCAGCGGCAGCCAGAGCGAGTGCACGACTCCCAGCACGGTGTAGCACTCCGTCTCCGTGTTCACGATCACGCGGATCGCCTCAAGGTCGTGGATCTGACGGAAGTCAACCGCCTGCGTCTGCATCTTCTGGTAGATGCTGTAGAAATGCTTGGGCCGCCCTTCGATGTGGGCGTTGATGCCCATTTCGTCCAGCCTGATCTTCAGTTGCGAGATCGTCTGTCCTATCGCCGCCAGCCGCTCGTCGCGAGTGCGGGCCACGGCCTGCGCGATCTCGTGGTACTTCGGCGGGTCCAGATACCGCAGGGAGAGATCCTCCAGCTCCCATTTGAAGCGCCACACCCCCAGCCGATGGGCTATCGGCGCCAGGATCTGCAGTGTCTCCTGCGCCACCTCCACCCGCCGCTCCGGCGGTAGAGGCTGCAGGGTCCGCATGTTATGCAGCCGGTCGGCAAGCTTGATCAGGATCACGCGCAGATCTTGCGCCATCGCCAGCAGCATTCGCCGGAGGTTCTCTGCCTGACGCTCTCGGCCGCTCTCGAACTGGATCCGGCGCAGCTTGGTAGCCCCATCAACAAGAAGGGCGATCTCCTCCCCAAATCGCCTCCGCACATCCGCCAGCTCGCGACCTGTGTCCTCGACCACGTCATGCAGCAGCGCTGCCGCCAGGCTCGCGTCATCCATCTCCAGTTCGGTCAGCAGCTTCGCCACCGCCAGCGGATGGACCATGTAGTCTTCGCCGGTCAGCCTCGTCTGCCCCTGGTGAGCAGCCGATGCGAACTCATACGCCCCTGTCAGCAGATCCCGGTTCACCTCGGGGTTGTAGGCCGCGGCTAGGTCGAGCAGCTCCTCTATGCCTGTCTTCGGCTTCTCGGTCGTCGTCCCGCCCATTCCCTAACCGTCACCTCGGACAGCGATGTCACTCACCTGGAGCTGTACCCTCCGCGAGCCGCCCCACTCGTCCACCTTCGGCCTGAAGCACACGTCAACAGACTGCCCAGTAGCCAGCACTTCCCCGGCTTCTCCGGAACCGGAGTCGCGGGAACGCTCGCAGATGCGAGCGCCCCCAAACCAGATGGCCCTCAGCATCTCCCCCGACTGGTGCTTCAGCCGAAGCGACAGGTGTGACCCGTCGCCGACGCGGCTCACCTCCTGCACCTGAAGCCCGCGCGCCACCAGCAGCGGCGCTGGATTGCCCATCCCGAACGGGCCCATCCGGTCCAACTCCTCCGCAGCAGCGACAGTCAGATCGCTCGGCCCCACCTCCGCGTCGAACTCGATCCGCCGGGTGAGGTCATCGCTGGTGAGCACCCGATCTGCCACTTCGTTGATGCGCCGGCGCAGTTCCGGCAGGCGGCTGGCCTCGATGCCAAAGCCGGCCGCGTAGCGGTGCCCCCCGAACCTGGTGAATAGGTCAGCGCACTCGTGCAGCCCCTCCCACAGATTGAACGTCCCGATGCTTCTCCCCGACCCCTTCCCGGTTCCATCGGCGACCGCGGCGAGCAGCACCGGCCGGAAGTAACGTTCGACCAGGCGAGAGGCGACGATCCCGATCACCCCCGGGTGCCAGCGCTCTGACGCCAGCACGATCACACGCTCGTGGGAGAGGTCCACATCGAGACCCACCATCTTCTCGGCCTCTTCCAGCGTTTTCAGTTCCTCCGCCCGGCGCGCGTCGTTGTGTGCACATAGCTCGGCCGCCAGGGAGCGTGCCTCCGCCGGGTCGCGGGTAAGCAACAGGCTCACCGCCGCCCGCGCATCCTCCATCCGCCCGGCGGCATTGATCCTCGGTGCCAGACCGAACGCCACATCCCGTACCTGCAGGGATGCGCCGCTCTGTGCCCCCGCCCGTCTACCTCCCACCCCCGACACCTCGATCAACGCTCTGATACCAGCCCTTCGGCCGTTCGAGAGGCGCTGAAGACCGTGCTGCACGAAGAGCCGGTTCTCACCGAGGAGCGGCACTACGTCTCCCACGGTGCCAAGACATACCAGGTCCAGGAACACCAGCGCCTGCTCATCTCCCAGACCCCGTGCCCGGCCCAGCGCAGCCACGAGCTTGAACGCGACACCGACCCCAGCCAGTTCCTTGAAGGGGTATCCACAATCATCCCTCCACGGGTTCAGCACCGGCGCCTGCGGAAGGCGCCCATCGGGCCGGTGATGATCAGTGATGATCACCTCCATGCCATGCTCCCGCGCTACTGCCACCGGGCCCACCGCCGTGCTGCCGCAGTCCACCGTGATCAGCAGCTCGACCCCGTCATCCTTCGCCTGTAGGACCGCCTCTTTGTTTACCCCATACCCCTCGTCAACACGGTGAGGGATATACCAGTCCACGACACTCGCGGAGCGAGTGTCGGCGTCGCCAGCTAGTCGCTGCGGTTCGCGACTAGCGAGAGACGTTGGTTCGTGCTCGGCCAACCCGCTCAACGCCCTCACCAACAGCGCGGTTGCGCACACCCCATCAACATCGTAGTCCCCGTACACCCGGATCCGAGCACCACGCCCCAGCGCACTCTCCACCACTGCGACCGCCCGGTCCATGTCCTTCATCGCGAATGGATCGTGCAGGTTGGGCGCGCCCGTTTCCGCGGCATCGCGCAGAAATGCTTGCGCCGCTCCCACCTCTGCCACGCCGCGACACACAAGAGCTCTAGCGGTCACGGCCGACACGCCAAGCACTTGGCTAAGTCTGCGCGCGGCCTCCTCGTCAGCGTGCTTGAGCACCCAACGAGCTCCCGTCAGGCTGCGCATACCGGCTTCAGTCATGATCAGGCGCGTTCCCAGGCGGGCCCGCGGGCATCGGTTCCACGTGGATCATAACCTCCGCGCCGCGGACCAGCGAACGGAGGTCCTGTTCGAGATGGTCGCAGAGCGCGTGCGCGTCTATCACCGACAGGTTCCCGGGCACCTCCAGGTGCAGGTCAATGTACTGCTCCGGCCCGGCCTGCCGCGTCCGCAGCAGGTGGAACCCGCTGAACTGAGGGTAATGCTCCTTCAGCAGCGACTTGATCTTCTCAACCTCCTTGCCGGGCAGGGAGCGGTCAACAAGATGGTTGTAGGAACGATGGCAGATATCCACGGCCGCCCGCGCGATCAGCGCCGCTATCAGGATGGCCACGATTGGGTCGAGGTGGTGGACCTCTCTCATCTGCAGAGAGGAGCCGATGGCGATGATCCCCATGCCACCCAGCACCCCGAGCGAGGTCCAGACATCGGTTCTCAGATGCCAGGCGTCTGCCTCCAGCGCGAGCGAGTGGGTCTCGTCCGCCACCCGGAAGAGCATCCGGCTTACGAACACGTTCAAAAGCGCCGAGATCCCCATCACGATCACGCCGACAAGGGGCTCTCGTATCTCGGTTTCCCCCAACACCAGCCGGCGCACGGCACCCCAGAGGATGAGTCCGACCGCGACCAGGATCAGCAGGCCCTCGGCCAGCCCCGACATGCTCTCGTACTTCCCGTGGCCGAAGTTGTGGTCCGCATCGGCGGGCTCACTGGACTTGCGCACCGCCATTAACGCCATGACCGCCGCAACCAGGTCCAGGCCGGAGTGCACCGCCTCGGAGAGAACGCTGACGGAGCCAGTCACGATGCCGGCGCCCAGCTTGAGCAGCGTCAGCAGAATGTTGGAGACAACCGAGGCGCGAGCCGCGCGGGAAGCCCGCGCTCGCCTGGCTGAGCCCTTCGAACCGTTGGCTAGACCTTCGGCCGACATGAACGCACCCCCATCCCCCAGCGGGTCAGAACCGCCGCTTCCGCTTCCGCACCGCCCTCAGCTTCTTGCGCGCTCCCCGCGCCATCCGGTCCTGCTCTGACCCCCCGCCATCATCCTCCGCCTCACCCTCGCCTACCGCCCCCTCGGCCGCTCGACCGATTGGCTCCTCGCTCTCCACCTTCTGCTCCACCAAGCGAGGCGCTATCGGGCGCGGCCGCCGCGGCGCCCCCGCCCGCTCTGCCATTTCTCTCATCGGCCGCCCCGTCGCGCGGCGAGCGGCGATCCTGCGCTCCTCCCGGTTCCTCATCACCACCAGCAGCTGTGCGGCGTTGAAGATCGAGGAGTAGGCGCCAAGCGTGATCCCGACGATCATGGCAAACGTGAAGTCACGCAGCGAAGCTCCGCCGAGCAGATAGAGAGCAATCAGCACAAGCTCAACTGTCAGCACCGTGTTGACCGACCGAGGCATCGTCTCGAGCAGCGAGATGTTCGCCGTCTCCGCGAAGCTGCCGCCCTTTCGCAGCCGCAGGTTCTCTCGGATCCGGTCGAAAATGATGATGGTGTCGTGGACGGAGAAACCAACTACCGTCAGCGCCGCCGCCACGAATGGCGTGTTCACTTCCTTCTGGGTAAGCGCGAACACCCCGGTCAGCACCACCACATCGTGCACCAGCGCGATGATCGCGCAGGCCGACCACTCAAAACTGGGATAGCGGATTCTGATCCAGAAGAGGATGAAAATGCACCCTAGCGCCACTGCCCAGATGGCCCGCGTGATCAGCTCCTGGCTGACCACCGGGCTCACCATCTCGCCCGCCATCTCCTTCAGCCCCGGAAATGCCTGCTCCAAGGCCGGGCGCAGTGTCTTCTGCTGCGTCGTCAGCACCGCGTCCGAGTCCTGCCCGGCCTTCGACACGATGCGGGTCCTCACCAGAAGCTGGTCAATGCGGCCAGCCGCGCCCGCCAACTGGAGCTGCGCCTCAATGCCGGTCGGCGCGATTGCCTGGCGCGCGCGGGCGAGGGTGTCGGCCTCCCCCCTAGCGCGAACTGGCTCACTGAGTTGGTACGTGACCAGCCCGCCGCCGGTGAAGTCTATGCCCTTGTTTAGCCCCCGACTGAAGTAGGCGACCACGCCGGGGATGATGATGAGCAGCGATAGCGCAAACCAGAGGTTGCGGAGGCCCACCAGGTCCCATTTGCGTCCTCGGAAGAAGTCTGGCACGATCTCTCTCCTTCGCCTGGCTTCAGCCCCCGCTCAGGCCCGCTCCAGCTCGCGAGGCGACACGCCGAACAACGCCACGTTGTTGGCAGCCGATGTGCTCGTGATCATATTCATGAACAGCCTAGTCACCGTCACCGCCGTGAACAGGCCCACCGCCACACCGACGATCAGCGCCACCGCGAATCCCTTGATAGACCCGGTGCCGAACCAGAACAGCACCACCCCCGTGCCGATCGAGCAGACGTTAGAGTCCAGGATCGCGGTCCAGGCACGAGCGAACGCTGCCTCCACCGCCGACCGCATCGTCTTGCCCGACCGGATCTCCTCCTTCAGCCGCTCGAAGATGATCACGTTCGCGTCCACCGCCATGCCGATAGACAGAATCACCGCCAGGATCCCCGGCAGTGTCAGCACCTGCCCGATCAGCTTGATCGCCCCCATCAGTAGCACGATGTAGATCAGCAGCGCCGCGTCCGCCAGCAGCCCTGGCAGCCGGTAGTACCAGACCATGAAGACCAGCACGAGCGCCAGACCCACCAGTCCGGCGTAGAGGCTCTTCATCAACGCATCTTGCCCGAGCTGCGCGCTGACCGTGCGGCTTTCGATGTACTCCAGGTCGAACGGCAGAGCGCCTGCGTTCAGCAGGATCTTCAGCCCGTTGGCTTCCTCCAGTCCGCCCGGCTGGTCGAAGCCGCCCGAGATCTCGCCCGTCTGGCTGATCGTCCCTTTGATCACCGGACAGGTGATCATCTTCCCGTCCAGCACGATCGCCAGGTAGTGCTTGATGTGGCTTCGAGTGAACTGCTCGAACTTCTGCGCGGCGTCGCTCTTCAGCTGGAAGCTGACCGCGGTCGGTTGCCCTGCTATTGCCTCCACCCGGGACTTCGGCAGAAGATCGCGGCCCGTGACGATCACAGGCGACTCGTCAATGACCTGGCTAGTCGCCACTTCCTTGCCCGACGGGTCCGCGAAGGTGAACTCCACTCTCCCGGCCACCTTCGATTCCCCGGGCGGCCGGTCGCCGAACGCGAACTTCCTCGGTATCTGACGGAACTCCAGCACCGCCGTCTGGCGGATGAACTCCTTCGCCTTCTCTGGATCCCTTATCCCGGGGAGCTCCACGATTAGCCGGTCGGGCGGCTGTCTCTGGATGACCGGCTCGGTAACCCCGTAGGCGTTCACCCGGTTTTCGATGATTGCCTCGATGCTCGCCAGGTTGTCTGTGGTGATCTCTTCGGTCTCGGCCCGCTTGACCTCGACATCCGGGAACCGCTCAACCAGCAGCGCCTTGATCTTCTCCGACTGCTGCTTGACGTTCGTCCCCGGCAGCAACCGGGTCTCGACAAAGACCCTGTCCCCCCGAAGCTGGACGTCACGCTTGGTGGTGCCGATCGCCTCGGTGCTAAGGAGGTCCGCCACCTGCGAGTAGAGCTCTGTTTGCTCGTCGTCAGACATCGCCTCGCCAAGCCGCCTGGCGGAGAACTCGTAAACCGCGCGCCCCTGCGCTTGCAGCACAAGGTGGCTACCCCCGCGGAGATCCAGTCCGAGGGTGACCCCGAAGTGCGGCTGGTATAGCCGGAAAGGGCCAACCCGCGAGATGGGCCGGATAACGCGGCCGGTGTTCGGGTCGCGCCGGTCCCTTAGCTTGATCGGCTCGGTGACGCCGATGGCCGATGCCAGAACGAGCGCGATAACGGCAAGAAGCCACGAGCGCGTTCGCGATTGCATACGGAGAGCCTTTCGCCTGCGCGCGCCAAAGCAACGGCCAAGCCGCTGCAACGGCCGCCCGTAGGGCTGCCGCTGGCGCTCGCCAACAGGAGCGCCCCGGCGCAAAAAAAGTGCCCGAAGCCAGTGCTCTGGGCCAGAGCCGCTTCGGTTTGGGCGATTATACCTTCATGCCCGCGCCCATGTCAAACGTCCGTCCCACCTCCAACACCGAGACAGAGGCCCACACGCGTTTTGACGTCTCGCTCATGAGGCCCTGTCGTGCCACTATCACCCCATCGCCCGTTTGTGGAATACCTTGCCCAGGCGGTTTCAATCTGGCTGGAGGTAGACGATTGGCCGAGGCGAGTTCCATCTCTGCGGCCGACAGAGTAAGGCTAACGCAGCGACGCGGTCTGGATGCCGCGCTCGCTGTTGGGCTCACCCTCCTCTCACTGCTCGGCTACCTCTCTACCATGCGCCCGACCTTCGGCTGGGGCGACTCGAGCGAGCTCATCACCGCGGCCTACTACCTCGGCGTCGGTCATGCGCCCGGCTACCCGACCTGGATGCTCATCGCCCACCCGTTCAGCCATCTCCCCATCGGCGACGTCGCCTTCCGGCTGAACTTCATGAACGCCCTTCTCGGCTCGGTCGGCGTGGCAATGCTCTACTTCCTCTTCGCGAAGGTTGCCAACAGCCGGCCCGCCGCGGTTATCGCCGCTCTCACCTTCGCCTTCTCACCGACCTTCTGGGATATCACCACGGAGACCGACGTCTTTACCCTCCACGTCTGCTTCGCCGCGGCCATCATCCTCGTTGCGCTCGCCTGGCGCGCCACCGGCAACGGCCGCTGGCTGTACCTGCTGTCATGGTTGTTCGGCATCAGCCTGGGGAACCACGCACTGACCGTGCTGATGATCCCGGCGGTGCTCTACCTCCTATGGGCGGAGCGGGGCCGCCACTCCCTCACGCTGCGGCGGCTGGCGATCTGCTTCGCGCTGCTTCTGATCGGCCTCTCAGTCTATGCTTACGAGCCTATTCGGGCTGTCTCCAACCCGCCCCCACATCTCAACAACCCCCACAGCTTAGCCGGGCTTTGGGGCCAACTCACCGCCCCGGGCGCTCGCGAATCCATGTTCGACCGCGGCCTGCTCGTGGCGCTCCTGCGCGCCCGCAACAACATCGGCCAGTTGTTCCTGAAGTTCACCTGGTTCGGCTCGGCGGCGGCGCTGCTGGGCATCAGGGCGCTCTGGCGGCGCGATCGGCGGCTCGCCGTCTTCCTACTGCTGATAGCGTTCTTCGATGTCGCCTACTCGATGAACTTCAGTATCTTCGACATCTACATGTACTACTTGCCGCTCCACCTGGCCTGGGCCGCCTTCATCGCAGCCGGCGCAACCGTAATCATCGCCTTCGCGGGCAGGCAGCTCCAGCGCCTCCCCGCGGCAATGCTGTCACCTCACCCCGTTTGGCGCTACGGCCCCGCGATCGCCCTCTTGATGGCTCTGCCTGCCGTCCAGTTCTTCGCCAATCGGGCCAAGGTTGACGGCAGCCAGGACTATAGCTCGGAGCGCTTCGCCAGGGCAGCGTTCAAGCAGATGGAGCCGGATGCGCTCGTGCTGGCAGACTGGTGGACCATCGCCCCAATGGGCTATCTCAAGTACATCGAGGGGCAACGCAAGGACCTGATCATGTTCGCCGCCCCCTCGATGTATGCCGGCAGGGATTCTCTTGACTTCTCCCAGGAGAGCTTCCTACGCAACTACAAGAGCATCTACTTCGTCGAGATGCTTACCCATCGCATTGACATTCTTCGAAGGAAGTACTACCTCGTCCCCGAAGGCCCAGTCTACCGCGTCTACCTCGACCGGCCGGCGCCGGAGACCGTTTTGGCCGCAGACCCCATGCCTGCAATCATCGCGCGTTTTGGCGACCGCGTCGGCCTTGTTCGCGCGGACCTCGGCAGCGGGCCCCTTCGGCCGGGCGAGTGCCTCGACCTGACCCTCTACTGGACGCCGCTGGAGGGCTTCAACCACACAGACCACACTGCCGCCTTGCTGCTGGAGAACACCAAAGACGGCCGCCTCCAGCGCATCTGGCAGGAGAGCAATGTCCTCGGGCATGATCTGTTCCCGCTGGAGAAGTGGCAACCCGGTCAGGTACTGACCGAGAAACATCGCATCTACCTCTCGGAGCCTGAGCCGACCGGCGAGTATAACCTCTATCTCCGCGTCCGCGAGCGCGGCCAGTCGAAGTGCCTCGACTGCGACAGGCACTCGACTGGTGGCAAGGCGCGGGATTACCGTATCGGCTCCGTCAAGGTTGAGCAAGCCCCCTCTCCGTCGGTGGGACGGCAGCGGATCCCCGCCCTCGTCGCCATGCTGCGGCCCTGACCAACTCCTCGTTTGCGGCGAGCGGCCCACTTGCGCGGCCCGCCCCTTCTGTGTTACACTCTCCCCACCGGTGAGGCGTGATAGCCGGCCGTCGCGCGCGTGTGGCGGCGGCTGCCAGCCAGCCGGTAGTCCGACACTGTCGCGCGCGGTGCGCGTGACCAAGCGGGTCCCGCCGCCTCGTTGCGGCGGGGCCGTAGCATATCCAGGCGTGCTGCGGTGTCCCAGTCTGCGGCGGCGCTTGTGGCTCAGGCGAGGCTGAAGCCCTCCACACGGCCTGCGGGCAAGCCTGCGCTGCCCGGTGACCGTCCGCAGATACTGCAGCTCGCTCCAGGGAATGGGGCACGCCGCCGAAAGGGGAGTAACCTTGTCGTTGGTCACCATGAAGGAGCTGTTGGAGGCCGGAGTCCACTTCGGCCACCAGACCCGCCGGTGGAACCCGAAGATGAAAAGGTTCATCTACGCGGGTAGGAACGGCATCTACATCATAGACCTGCACCAGACGCTGAAACGCCTCGACGACGCCTACCACTTCATCGAGAGCGTCGCCGCGGACGGAGGCAACGTGCTCTTCGTGGGCACGAAGAAGCAGGCCCAGGACGCGATCCGGGAAGCAGCCGAACGCTGCTCCATGTACTATGTCACCGAGCGCTGGCTCGGCGGTATGCTAACCAACTTCCGCACCATTCGCCAGCGGATTGAGCGCCTGGCCGAGTTGCGCAAGCTGGATGAGGACGGTATCCTAGCCAGGCTGCCGCGCAAGGAGCGCAACCGGCTGACCGATCTTAAGGCCAGGCTCGAGCGGTTCCTCACCGGCATAGAGAAGATGCCGGACGTGCCCAAGGCGATATTCATCGTGGATCTAAAGCAGGAGCACATCGCACTGAAGGAGGCTCGCCGGCTGGGCATCCCTGTCACCGCGATCGTTGACACGAACTGCGACCCCGACGAGGTGCAGTACCCGATCCCAGGAAACGATGACGCGATACGAGCCATCAGATTGATGGCGGGGAAAATGGCGGACGCGGTGCTGGAGGGTCGTGCCGAGCATGAGTCGCGTCGCGCCGAGGAAGCGATTGCTGCCGAAGCCGCCGCTGCTGCCAAGGAAGAGGCCGCCGTGGGCATCGCCGAGCCGGCGGAAGGGCAGGCCGAGGAGATGGTAGACTGGGCCTCGGAGCAGTTCGGTGTCGAGATGCCTCCGGAGCTACCCGCGGTCGAGCCCGAGCCGGCCCGTCCGGAGCCATCGTTGGAGCCGGAGCCCGAACCTGAGCACCGCGACTACACGGGCGGCGAAGCCGAGCTTACCTGAGCGCCGGGCCTGCGGCGCGCTGCTCGCGGGAGCTTCGCTCCTGGGGCCGCTGGTTCGCAGAGCAGCAGAGGAGAACCAACAATGGCAATCTCAGCCCAACAGGTCCAGCAGCTCCGCCGAAAGACCGGCGCCGGTGTGATGGACTGTAAGAAGGCATTGGCCGAATGCGAAGGTGACCTCGACAAGGCCTCCGTCCTGCTGCGCAAGCAGGGGATGGCGCGCGCCGACGCGCGCCTCTCGCGCGCAACAACCGAAGGCCTCGTCTCCTCCTACATCCATGCCGGGGGCAAGATCGGCGTGCTCGTCGAGGTGAACTGCGAAACCGATTTCGTCGCCCGCACCGATGAGTTCCAGCAGCTCGCTCTAAACCTGGCGATGCATATCGCCGCCGAGAATCCGCGCTACCTGAGCCCCGAGGATGTCCCGGCCGATGTCATCGAAAGGGAGAAGGAAGTCTACCGTGCCCTCGCCCAGAAAGAGGGTAAGCCCGAGAACGTGCTGGACCGCATCATTGAGGGCCGGCTGAAGAAGTTCTACGGCGAGGCCTGCCTGCTCGAGCAGCCCTACGTCCGCGACGACCAGGTCACCGTCGCCGATGTCATCAAGGAGACCATCGCCAAGCTCGGCGAGAACATAGCCATTCGCCGCTTCACGCGCTACCAGCTCGGCGACGAGACCGGGAGCTGAGCGGGGGCTCGTGCTTCGTGTGGAGCAGAAGCTTCGCTGCTTTCCAGGGCAGCGACGGAGGGTCCGTTGACGCAGCCGCGATACAAGCGAGTGCTACTGAAGTTGAGCGGCGAGGCCTTCGCCGGGCACCACGGCTTCGGCATAGATCCCGACGTCACTCACAGGATCGGCGGTGAGGTCAAGGAGGCCCAGGGCCTCGGCATCGAGTGCGGCGTAGTGGTCGGTGGCGGCAACTATCTCCGCGCCCGCTCGAACTCCCTCCATGATATCGAGCGGACCACCGCCGACTACATGGGAATGCTCGCCAGCGTCCTGAACTGCCTCGCCCTCCAGGCGTCCCTCGAGATGCTCGGCGTCGACACGCGGGTCCAGTCGGCGATCGAGATCCGCGAGGTCGCCGAGCCGTACATCCGGCGACGTGCTATCCGCCATCTCGAGAAGGGCAGGGTCGTCATCTTCGCCGCCGGCACCGGCAATCCTTACTTCACCACCGACACCGCAGCCGCGCTCCGCGCCGCGGAGATCGGCGCCGAGGCGCTGCTCAAGGCCTCCACCGTTGACGGTATCTACGATAGCGATCCGAAGCTGAACGCGAATGCGAAGAAGCTCCCTCACCTGACCTACCTCGACGCCATCAAGGCCGGGTTGAAGGTCATGGACACCACCGCGATCTCCCTCAGCATGGACACCAAGATCCCCGTGATCGTCTTCGACCTTCGGACTCCGGGCAACATCAAGCGGGTGCTCCTCGGCGAGGAGATCGGCTCAACGATTAGCTGATTCTACAGGGGAGGAGTCCAATGCCGACCGATTCCGTAACCCAGCTTCTCAAGGATCTCTCCACCACATGCTTGAGGTGATCGAGGCGGTCAAGCGTGAGTTCAACTCGATCCGCACCGGCCGCGCCAACCCGGCGATCCTCGATCGCATCCGGGTCGAGTACTACGGGCAGCTAGCGCCGCTCAACCAAGTCGCCACCATCAGCGCGCCCGAGCCGAGGCTGCTGCTCATCTCCCCCTGGGACAAGCAGATGACGAAGCCCATCATAGACGCCATCACCAGCTCCGATCTCGGTCTCAACCCCAACAGCGACGGCAACATCATCCGGGTGCCTGTTCCTCAGCTCACCACCGAGCGCCGCAGGGAGCTGGCCAAGATAGCCGCAAAGAAGACCGAGGACGGGAAGATCTCGATCCGCAACGTCCGCCGGGACGCGGTCGAGAAACTGAGGGCGATGGAGAAGAACGGCGATATCTCGGAGGACGACCTCCGCCGGGACCAGGAGCAGATACAGAAGATCACGGACGGGCACATCGGCCAGCTTGAGAGGGCGCACGCGGGCAAGGACAAGGAGATCCTGGAGGGATGACCGATTCCGCAAGCCCGGGGCGGCCCGCAGTCCGCGCCATGGTCGTCCTGGGCCTGGTGCAGGCATGATCACCCCCCGCGCGATAGCGCTACCGATAGAGGCCGCTCAACGGCTGCTGCGCCAGCAGGGGGAGACCGCCATTGCCATGCGGCAGACCCGACCTCCTCGAGGTGAACCGTCGGGGCCATTGCGCGTCATCCGGCAGCTCGCTTCCGCCGGCCGAATCGAGCTGGTGGTAGCGGCCTCGATCCCGCTACCCGACAGGGAGGCCTCCCACGACTGACCTCCATGTCGAGTCAGCCGCCGGTGACCTCCGGCAGCAGATTGACCCCGCTGCTCTCCCCCGGCACATCGCCGTTATCATGGACGGCAATGGGCGGTGGGCCGAACAACGCAGCCTCCCCCGGCTCGAGGGCCATCGCGCTAGCCGCCAGAGCATCCGTGACGCGGTCGAAGCGTGCGACGACCTCGGCATCGGATTCCTGACTCTCTACACCTTCTCGGCGGAGAACTGGAACCGGCCCGAGGTGGAGGTGCGAGCGCTCATGGCGCTCATAGAGATCACGCTCCGGGAGGAGGCGGCCGACCTTCACCGCAGAAAGGCTCGCGTGAGGCTCCTCGGCGATGCCGCGCCACTGCCCGAGTCGCTGAAGCGGGAGATCGCCCGAGTGGAGGCGATGACCGGGGACAACGCCGGTCTCACACTGCAACTCGCTATCAACTATGGCGGGCGGCAGGAGATACTGCACGCCGCCTTCGCACTTGCCCGGGAGGTGGCGGCCGGTCGTCTGTCAGTCGGCAGCCTCCGGGAAGAGCATTTCACGCGCAATCTCTACCGCCCCGACGCGCCCGACCCGGACCTGCTCATTCGGACCGGGGGCGACTTCCGCGTCTCGAACTACCTGCTGTGGGAGATCGCCTACACGGAGATCCATGTGACACCGGTGCTCTGGCCCGACTTTCGCGCGATTCATCTCTATGAGGCCGTGGTAGACTACCAGCGACGGGAGAGGCGATTTGGCGGAGTTACGAATGTCGGGTAAGAGCTGGGGCAGAATCGGCCTGATCGCCGGCGCGCTCGTCCTACTGGTGGCGTTGGATGCGGTGGTATCGCTGGAGGGCCTTCCCATCCTGCTTGTCCTGCTCGGCCTCGCGTTGCTGGCGACCCAGCGCCTACGGCTCTGGCTCAGGGCCCGCCAACGCGTCGGGCTCTCGATGCTCCCCTTCATGTCGTCGGCCCTTGTGCTCATGTTCGCGTTTGCCCGAGGGCGCGACCTGTCCCAGGCGGCGCTCCTCATCGTGACTCTCGCCGTCGTGTTTGACATCCTGTTGGTCGCGCTCTCCCTGATTGGAGAAGCATCCAAGCGCGGGCTGAAGGGTCTGGCCGAGTTCGCAGGGCTCGCAGCCGTCGGGCTAGTGTTGGGATTCGCGCTCTCGCTGGCCTTCGTCGTTGGCATAGGCCGGCCGGGCGGGACGAGCCTAGCCGGGCCCTGAGAGGCACATGACTCCTGCTAAGAGGATCGCCCTGCTCGGCTCGACGGGTTCCATCGGCAGTCAGACGCTGGACGTCATCGGCAGTCTGCCAGGTCTCTTCCAGGTTGTCGCCCTAGCCTGCGAACGCTCAGTTGACGCGGTCGTCGCCCAGGCATTGGCGCACAAGCCCGACCTCGTCGCGGTTGTGGAGCCGGCCGCTGCTGCGAAGGTCTCGGAAGCGCTCCGCGGCACCGGGATCGCGGTCGAATCAGGCATCCAGAGCGTGATCGAGTGCGCCCGGCGCCTCGAGGTGGACATCGTCGTCGCGGCCATCGCCGGCGTCGCCGGACTACTGCCTGTGTGGGAGGCTGTGCGGGCCGGCAAGACCGTGGCCCTGGCCAACAAGGAGCCGCTAGTCGTCGCCGGCCATCTCATCACTGCCGAGGCCGCCCGCTCCGGAGCTCAGCTTCTCCCGGTGGACAGCGAGCACTCGGCCATCTTCCAGTCTCTGCTCGGGCAGGATCGGGAGGCAATCGCCCAGGTGATCCTCACTGCCTCGGGCGGGGCGTTCCGAGATCTGCCGATGGACGAACTGGACCGCGTGACCCCGGAGCAGGCTCTCGCCCATCCGACCTGGAAGATGGGCCCGAAGGTGACAGTGGACTCTGCCACTCTGATGAACAAGGGACTGGAGCTGATCGAGGCGCGCTGGCTCTTCAATCTCGAGCCAGCGAAGCTCGATATATTGCTGCACAGAGAGAGCATCGTCCATAGCCTCGTGCAGTTCGTGGACGGCGCTGTCATTGCCCATCTCGCCCAACCGGACATGCGCATACCGATCCAGTTCGCACTGACGTACCCCCGGCGCCTGCCGCGGACGCAGCCCGCGCCCGATCTGGCAAGCTTGGGAGCGCTGCATTTCGAGCCATTCCAGGATGATCGTTGGCCCTGCGTCCGGCTCGCCCGGCAGGCGATGGCGGGCGGCGGCACCACCCCGGCGGCGCTCAATGCCGCGGACGAGGTCGCGGTTGCCTGGTTCCTCGACGGGCGCATTCCCTTCAGCGCTATTCCCCGCGTGATCGAGGAGGCGCTGGCCGCCCATCAGCCTGCGCCGGGTGACTCGCTCGAACAGCTCCTGGAGGCAGACCACTCGACTCGCCGCTATCTCGCAGGGAAGGTCCCGCTTTGGACTTCGTGAGCATCGCCGCCATCGTCGGAGCTTTCGCCTTGATTGTGCTGGTCCATGAGGCCGGGCACTTCTTCGCTGCGCGCCTGTCCGGCATGACCGTGCACGAGTTCTCCATCGGTTTCGGACGGCCGCTCTTGCTCTGGTTCCGCCGGGGCAACACCCAGTACTCGCTCCGACTCTGGCCGTTCATCAGCTATGTTCGCGTCGCCGGGATGGAGCCCGGAGATGACCACCCCCAGGGGTTCAACAAGAAGTCCCGGCTGGCCCAAGCATTCGTTCTCGTCACCGGTTGCCTGATGAACTTCCTGCTGGCCATGGCCATCTACGTGGCAATCGGCGCATTCATGGGCGTGCCGGTTTGGAACAACAGGGTCGAGAGCGTGGTGTCCGGTACTCCGGCCGCCGGTGCGAAGCTCTTGCCCGGCGATAGGATCGTCGGCCTGGGTGGGCGCACCGGTATGTCTGCTAAGGCCATCCGCCAGGTGATACAGAGTAGCCCGAACAAGCCGCTTCGGCTGTCCGTTGAGCGAGAAGGGAAGCTTCGGACGTTCACCATCACGCCGAAGCGTAGTGATGCCTATGACCTCAAGGGCTTGCATCTGGTCAAGGTGCCGATCGGCATCATCGGTGTCCACTTCGCCTTCACCAGAGAGCGCGCCGGCATCGCCAGGTCAGTTGTCCTGGGCTTCGAGGATACCTACGGCATGATCCAGTTCCAGGCGGCGGCACTCATTGCCACCGCCGCGCGCCGGGTGCCAGCGGATTTCATGGGGCCGGTGGGTGTCGTCCACACGATGTACAGCGAGGCGCGGAGTAGTTGGGCAGACTTCCTCACGATCTTCGCCGCCATCGCGGTGACCGTGGGCTTCATCAACCTGCTGCCGCTGCCGCCCCTGGATGGCAGCCGGCTTCTGATCGTCGTGCTCGAGGCGATCAGGCGCAAGCCCTTCGACAAGCAGAAAGAGAGCCTGGTTCACCTGGTGGGGCTGGCGGTGATAATGGCGCTCTTCGTTCTGCTAACTTGCCGCGACATCGTCCGGATCGCGACAGGCGGCGGCGAGTAGAGCGCATTTCATAACCGCGGGTCAGATCGCTGAACACCAGCGCTGTGCATGAAATGCGCTTGCAGGGCGATGGGCGGATGCGAGCTGTTTCATGCCCCGCCTTTGCCGGGGCATGAAACAGCCTCCAGTCACGCCGTCGGCGCTAGTTCGACCCACCTGCCTGTCGCGTTCGATTCCTCGACGGCGTCAATGACTCTCATCACCTCCGCCCCCTCGCGGAACGTCGCCACACACTCGGGCTTCTCTCCGCCTCGCAGATAAGAGACCATCTCGCCGAACATCCTGCCCAGCGCAGCCTCCGGAGTCGCGAAATCCTTGCCCCGACCAGGCAGGTCCGTCGGTCGGGAGGCGCCCGCCAGCGCAAGCCGAGCCGTGGGGTTGAACGGCCCCTTGCCCTCCAGCCACTGGAGCAGCGAAGGCGACTCGTAGGTCAGTCGCCCGCGGTCGCCCTCGATCTCGATCTGCTGATCGCGGCGCGCGTTCCAGCTCAGCTTGACCGACCCGATGCCAGCTCCGGCGAACTCGATCAGCGCCCAGCACTCATCGGGGACATCCACCGGGCGCATCCGCCCGCCCGCCTCCAATGGGCGCTCCGTCACCAGCGTCTTGCAGCGCCCCAGCACTCGCCGGATCGGGCCCGCCCACCAGATGAGCAGGTCGAACACGTGCGCCCCGAGATCGGCCACCACCCCGGCGCCGGAGAGCTTGCGCTGGAAGCGCCACCGAAGCGGCTCTTCCCTCATGTCCACACCCCAGCTTGCGCTCACGCTGATGGTTCGCCCCGCGTGCCCGGCCGCCACTGCCTCCTTCATCGCCACCGCCGCGGGCGAGAACCGGTAGGGGACGAAGGTGACGTGTCTCACGCCGGCGGCCTCGGCCGCGCGGTAGAGCTGCCCGGCCTCCTCGCCGCTGAGGGCCAGTGGCTTGTCGCAGATCACATGCTTGTGCGCGCTAATGGCTCGAGAGACGAACTCGGCATGTGTGCTGTTGGGGGTTACAACGGCCACTGCCTCCAGGTATGGAATCCGCAGCAGGTCCTCGAAGTCCCTCGTGTAGCTGGGGATGCCGAACTCCTCCGCCATCGCCGCCGCCCGCTCGGCGCGGCGGCTGAAGACAGCCACTACCTCGACCTCCGGGTTCGCCTTCAGCCCGGCGGCGTATCTCTCCCCGAAGCCTGTGCCCGCAATGGCGATCCTGAGTTTCCCTGCCACAATGGCTCCCTCGTCCGGTGCTTTGTCGGCGCCCCAAACCGGGGCATTATAGCATACCGGAGACGTCATCGAAGGGGGCGCGGCCGCCGCCGTGCCAACACCAGGCGCGCAACATCTGTCGTCGCCCTCTTACACGCAGCCCGGTAGGAGAACCGCCTCATGCTGAGGTAGTTGCTCACTGCTTGTTCTCTCTGATTGACCCCACAATAGCGAGGTAGTGATGGCAGCAGGCGAACGTAAGGCAGACGTGCTGATTCGCAATGGCGAGGTGATAGACGGGACCGGCGCGCCGCGGAGGCAGGCGGATGTTGCGGTGAGGGATGGCTTCATTGCCGAGGTCGGCGATGTGCGAGGCTGGGAAGCCGATGTCACACTGGACGCGGGCGGCCTCGTGGTCGCGCCGGGGTTCATTGACATGCACACCCACTCGGACCTGTCGCTGCTGCTGAACCCGCGAGCGGAGAGCCACATCAGACAAGGTGTGACAACAGAGGTCATCGGGATGTGCGGCTTCTCGCCTGCTCCCGCGCCCGGGCCTCGCGCCGATGCCATCCGCGCGATCTTCGGTGTCTGGGGGCGGGAGGTCGAGTGGTCGTGGGGAAGCTACGGCGAGTACCTCGACTCCCTCCGGCGCAAGGGCACATCGGTGAATGTGGTTCCCGTCGTCGGGCAGGGAGTGATCCGCGCCGGTGTTGTGGGCGAGGACAATCGCCCGGCATCCGCGGCCGAACTGCAGCGAATGCAGGCGGCGGTCGGACAGGCGCTCGAAGACGGGGCGTTCGGCCTTTCGACTGGGCTCTACTACGCGCCCAGCATGTTCGCGAATACCGATGAGCTGGCGGCGCTCGCATCGGCGATGACGGACCGCAGGGGTATCTACTTCAGCCATATCCGCGGGGAGGGCGCCAATCTGTTCAACGCCGTCGCAGAAGCCATTGAGATCGGGCGACGGGCTGAGGTGCCGGTGGAGATCGCGCACTTCAAGGCAGAGGGTCGGGCGCACTGGGGGAAGACGGCGGAGGCGCTCGCGCTGGTGGACGAAGCGCGAGCCGCGGGAGTGCAGGTGGGCTTCGATGTCTACCCGTACACCGCCTGGAACACGGGCCTCGGCCAGACGCTGCCGGCATGGGCGCGGGAGGGCGACCTCGAGACCGTCCTCGGCCGGCTGACCGATCCAGTGACGCGAGCGCGTCTCATCGCCGAGATCGCGCAGGAGGCCGAGGCCGACCCCGGCCACTGGGAGCAGCGCATCCTCGCCTCCGCCGCCACGGAGAGGAACCGCGCCTTCCAGGGGATGACCATCGCGGAGATCGCGGCGAAGCGCGGCACGCCGCCCATCGAGACCGTGCTCGATGTCCTAGTCGAGGAGCGGATGGACGCGGGCATGGTGGGGTTCGGTATGTGCGAGGAGGACGTCAGCCGGGTGCTCGCCCATCCGGTTGCGACCATCGGCTCCGACTCGGCCGCGGCCGCGCCCTACGGCATCCTCGGGCAAGGCCACCCTCACCCGCGGACCTATGGCTCGTTCGCGCGGGTGCTCGGCCACTACGCCCGCGACCAGAAGCTGTTCTCACTGGAGGAAGCGATTGCGAAGATGACCGGCCGCCCGGCAGCGCACCTCGGCCTCACCGACCGGGGCCGAATCGCCCCCGGCCTCGCCGCCGACATCGCCATCTTCGACCCCGACAGCGTCGCGGACACCGCAACCTACCAACAGCCGCAGCAGTATGCCGTGGGCGTGCGATGGGTGGTTGTGAACGGGGTCATCGAGCTAGACGGGCAAGACCATCGAGAGCGGTCTGCGGGGAGGGTGTTAGAACGGTCGGGGAGATGAGGGGATGGCACCCTCAGGCTAATCGCCGGCGCGCCGCTCGGCGAGACAGCGCCACGACGAGCACTACGGCAGAGGCGACCGACGCACCGACCACAGCACCTGTCGGGAGAGAGACGAACACATTGCGCTCCGCATCATATGCAACGTCATCCATGCCTGCAACGCAGCCCACGATGCCGATAGACCAGTAACACCAGACGAACCACGCGAACGCTCCCCAGAGGTCACGCCGGCCGGCTACGACCGCCGCGAACATGGCCCCGATGGCCGCAATCAGTCCTGCCCACAGGAAAGCATTATCTTGGTTGACGCCCCACGGCCCCAGATACGCGTCCGCCAGCGCCAGCAGGTGAGTTCGCCCGGCAGACCAAGCATGCACTGCTGCCAGCCCGGCGAGCATGAAGGCGAGAGTTGATGCGGCGTAGGCCATGACGGGTCGCAGCCTTCCCGCGCGCGCAGCGGACATGAGCACCGTCGCCAACAACGCCGCGATCACCGGCAGCAGCAGGTAGCCAAGCCATGCGGAGCCGACAGCGCGCACGGCCAGCACGAATCCTGCGGCATGAAGCGCTCGCGGTGCCCATGCCCTGATCGGAGCTACGGCGCTTTCGCGCGGCATCGGCCTTCCCGACTCGCCGAAGCCCATCTCACATGCCGGCGGGCCTCGGACAGCCGTCGTCGCAAGGACGGCGTCCCTGTCCTACGGTACCTCGACCAGCTCGTACTCCCTGCTCCCCAGGCCGATCTCGGCGGCGGTCTCGACCTGGAGGTAGGGGTCCTTGCGCCAGATCTTCCAGAGCAGGTGACCGTCTCGTTCATCCAACTGCACCTGCTCCGGCATCGAGCCCTCGATGTAGTTCTCGAACTTGATCGAATCAATCGCTGCCTGCTCGATCGCGACGATGTCCTTCGAGGCCATGATGCCGATGTCCGGCACGAGCGACGGGGTGCTGAAGCCCCAGCAGTCGCAGAGCGGCGTGATGTCCATCAGCGCAGTGATATAGAGGACGCGGTTCGGCTCGAAGCAACCGAGCACCGCCTTGGTGGTGCGGGCCATCCCCTGCTGGAAGTACCGGCTCCCCTGGTCGTCAATGGTGATCGCGTGCTGCGGACACGAGGTTACGCAGTGCATGCAGTAACGGCAGTGATGGAGGAAGATGCTGAACTGGCCCTCATCGTTGAACGAGACGGCGCCGCCGGGACAGTTGTCCCGGCAGACGTAGCAGTGGGTGCAGACCTCTGCGTCCCAGGTGAAGGCGGTGTCGCCGAGGGCGTGGATCCAGCCGCGGGTGTTGACGGTGACGCAGCCCATGGCGATGTTCTTGATCGCCCCGCCGAACCCGCAGTGGCCGTGGCCCTTGCCATGGCTCAGAACGACCATTGCGTCGGCGTCAGCGATGTTGCCCGCGACTTCGATCTTATCGAGCGTGCGGTAGCCGATCTCCTTGGTGACAAAGTGCCGGTCGGCGATACCGGCGACGGGGTAGATGGGCGCGCCGAGGACGTCCTCGGTATAGCCGCGGGCCTTCGCTCCATCCACTGAGAATGAGCCATCGGTGAGGAAGGGCTCGGCGCCGGCCTCCTTCAGCTTCGAGACGAAGATGCGGATGAAGAGCGGGTGGATCGTTGTGTAGCCGAGATGGCCGCCCACGTGCATCTTCACCGCGACTCGCTTATCGCCGAACATCTCCTTCAAGTCGAGCTGATCCAGCATGCGCCCGAACTTCGCAGGCAGCGTATCATCGGCTGACAGCTTCTTCACCTTTGCGGAAGCGAAATGCACCCTGCTTGACATAACCTCACTACTCCATCTCTCAGATTGGGGATATCTCTATGATTAGGCGTTCGGGCCCAGGAGCCTGCTTCTCTTCCCGCCAGTTTCGCGATGTGGGCAGGGAGACAGGGCGCATCGGCGAACCACTCCCCAACCGCGGGCCTGAGGGGGCCTGATCGAGTCAAGGGAGGGTGGAGATGAGCGAACGCACTCCGACGGCGAAGGCATGGCTCGTCGGCGTAGTCGGTGTTGCCATCGCGATTCTGCTCGGATGGACACTAATCGCGATAGGCGGCCATAGGATCAAGAAGGCGGATGAGATCAGAGTCGCTTCTGAGGCGAAACTTCAGATCGCAGTGAGCTACGCGGCCGATGAGGCGATCGAGGAGCTGCGGAAGGCGCGCCTGGCGCTCGGCAACCAGAACTGGGGGAGCGCGCAGACCGCGCTGTCAACCGTCGGCACTCGGGTCAAGCTCATCAACGATGTGGCTCCTGAGGGCGAACGCGGCGCAGTGAACGAGGCCCAGCAGTTGCTCGACGAGCTTCAGACAGCGGTCGGTCAGCAAGCGCCCGATTCCTCCCAGAAGCTGGACGCGCTGGAGGCCGCGCTCGACAAGATGCGTCAGCAGTAGGCCGGGGGCGACCGCTGAGGGTCGCCCCTTCGGGAGCGGCATTCCCGCTGCCCTGCCTGGATGTCGTAGGGGAGCCCCTCTGTGGGCTCCCGCCGGCTTGCTTCACGCGTTGCGCTTCGCGCTCCAGGCGGCGATATCCAAGCGGTAGACGGCGGTGCGGGCGAGCTGGTCCGGGGTGATCGGCGCGTAATCCTCGCCGTAACAAAGGTGGGGGAAGTACTTGGCGAGCAGCAGGCGAAGGGCGCGCGTCGCCTCTTCCGGCTCGTCTATCACAGTCGCCTTCCCGAACACCACGACGCTCTCGTATTTGACGTCGAATCGCCACGCTTCGGTGTCCGCGATCAGCTCACCCATCCGGCACGTGTTGAAGCAGACTCGGGGATTCGCCGCGGTATTCGCGAAAATGCGTCCGGCACGGCCGGTGTGGAAGTAGATCGCGTTAGCGCCCTCATCATAGACGAAGAGCAATGGGTTGGTGAACGGCTGCCCCTCTGACTCGCTTGCGACGACACCATAGCGGGCCTCGCGCAGAAAAGCGCGAATCCAGCCGTCATCCTCGACCGCGCGGTCGCGACGTCGGACGCGGTTGATCGAGCAACCTGGTTCGCCGTGGTTGTCCACTCGGCCCTACACTGCGACCGGCTTGCCCGTCTCGGCGGACTTCGTCGCGGCGAGGCATAGTTCGACTGCGTACTTGGCCTCCTCGGCGGTAACGGTGGTCGGCTTCTGGCCTTTGTCCTCACAGTTCACGAAGTAGTTCACCTCGACGAAGTACCCGCCGAGCGCCGAGATGTTGCCCGCGCTGCCAGCCCCCGCGACAGCTGGGACCTCCGGTTGTGGCACTTCCGGATAGGTGACGCTGCCGTCGGCATGGGCGACCAGCAGGCTCGGAGTGAGCCGCGAGTTGAGCTCGATCGAGCCGCCCTCGAGGTTGGCCTTCAGCCCCATCGTAAAGGGGAATCCTCCGGCCATCTCCAGCGAGCACTCGGCAAACCCAACCGCGCCCGAGGGCGTACCCGTCATGGTCGTGAACACATTATCCAGCCCCCCGAGCTTTGTCTTCGTGCCCGCGGCCGCGATCGTCTTCGGCTTGCCCAGAATCCAGGCGAGGAAGTCGAGATCGTGGATGTGCAGATCTAGCACCGCGCCTCCACTGAGTTTCGGATCGAACAACCACTCGCGCCAGGACCAGGTGGGAGGAGGGGACATGCGGGTGGCGCTCATCCACTTGATCTTGCCCAGCTTGCCGGAATCCAGGATCCCCTTGACCACAACGTACTCCGGCCAGAAGCGGATGACATGCCCGACCATGAACTCGACTCCGGCTCTCTTCACCGCCGCTGCCATCGCGTCGCATTCGGCCGCGCTAAGGGCCATGGGCTTCTCGCAGAGGATGTGCTTCTTCGCCTTAGCCGCCGCTTCGACCGCCTCCCTGTGCAGGTAGGTAGGAAGGCACAGATCAACCATATCCAGGTCGGCCTTCAGCATCTCCTCCAGCGAAGCGTACGGCGTGGCGCCATAGGTCTCCGCGAACTTCTCTCGGCGGTCTTTCTCGACATCGCACACGGCCACCAGCTTGCTGTTCGGGATCGCCGCATGGCACTGCGCATGCGTTCCCCCCATGAAACCAAGTCCGGCCAGCCCGACACGGACCATTGACATGACCTCCTGACGGTAGTTGCCAGCGCCCGCCCCTCGTGGGCACCGGCGATTCTATGCTGCGACCTCAAGGCTGTCAAGGATGACCTGCGGACGGTCACCTTACTATCCTCTCGCTCAGTTGCATCGCTGCGTGCACCGCGGTGATCGTCGCGTCAACCTGCCCCTGGAGTCGCTCTGCTTCGGCGCGGCCTAGCGATCCGTAGCGCCGACCCATGCGAGGGGGGGCGAGATCCCCGACGAGTTCCTCGACGGTCCTGAGCAGGATGTTGACCCACATCAAGGTCGCGCTCGGTCCCGCGGGTTCGGCAGATGCGGCGGCGGCCTCCGATGCGAAAGAGTGCATCATGTCGCTGAGCCCATCCCGGATGAGGTCCAGCGCCTCGAGCAGTCTCTGTCTCCCCGGTTCCGGCAACGGGGTCAGCTTAGCGCCGGAGGGCGAATTGCCGACGGTGACGGCCTGGCTGATCTCCTCGAGATGCTGCAAGGCGGTGGTGCAAGTGGAGAAGACGTGGGATCTGTGTTGTGCCAGCATCATCCGTTCCTCATCGAGCTACGATTGACGCCGCGACGTAGGCAAACGTGTAGGCGGCTGGAAGCAGCGCCCACGAAGCGCCCAGGAATGCCAGCCGATGGCGGTCCGGGACGGCGGGCGACTCACCGAGCGCAGTCCCGCACTGCTCTTGGTACCAGTTGCGCAGCCAGCAAGTGAGTACGGGCCAGAAGAGCAGGAAGACCAAGACGGGAGCCTACGCGCTGGTCGCCAGCGCGGAAGAGGGTTCCATCTGCTCCTCGCCGTTGCCTTCATCCCCGTCACTTGGCGACCAAGACGCTGCACGGCGCCAGACGCGTCAGGGTCTGCGAGGTGCTTCCCCAGATGCGCTCGAAGATGCGCGAGTGCCCCATGAAGCCAACTACCAGGAGGTCGAAGCCCCCCTCCTTGCAGAAGCCGATGACGGTCTCGACTTCGTGGCCGGGCATGACATGCGTGTCGAGAGGAATGCCACGCGCGGCGGCGACGGCGTTGGCCTCCTGTGAGACCTTCTCGAAGTAGTGGTTCTCGCGCTCCTTGACCGCGTCGATCTCATCAGTAGTCGCGGCATAGTGCGGCAACCCTTCCTGGACGGAGATCGAGTGGAGCTCCGCGCTGTACTTCGCCGCCATGTCCACTGCCATCTTGACGGCCAGGCGGGCGCCGTCCGAGCCGTCGTTTGCCACCAGTATCCTCTTGAACATGTCAGTCTCCTCGTATGCTAACTAGCCGTTCGGGGCCTGGGATGATGCTTCCGCCTGGTCGCGATCCGGCAGGAACAAGGCTTGCGCGATGATGGTGGGCACGACCGCGCTGGCGATCACGACCGTCACCAGGATGCTGTACTGAATATGATCAATGAGGCCCCGTTGGTAGCCGAACAGCGCCGAGATCGTCCCGAAGGTGAGGCCTGTCGACATGAGCAAAGTGGTGTAGACGCGGGCCCGCGGGTGCATGCCGAACGCACGGGTGAGGGGCACAACTCCGGCGGTCTTGGCGACCAGCTTCACCGCCAGCAGTAGAAGGATGACACCCCCACCTGTCCAGACCGCGGGCAGCGACACGAGCATGCCGGCCCTAAGGAAGTAGAATGGCGTGAGCAGTGCGAAGACCGTGGTGCGCATCCTTCGCACCAAGTCGGGGTGTTCGGCGAAGAGCGGCGCAAGCGCCAGTCCAGTCACATAGGCGGGAAGCACGGCCTCACTGCTGGCCTTCACCGCGAGACCGCCGAGCGCGAAGAGCAACAGAAAGACGAGCTTCGTCTCGAGTTCGCTGATCCGGCCGCCGAATCGGGAGAAGAACCACCGGGCAGTCCTCGGCAGCACGACGAGGACGAGCGCCGCCACTACGCCGAAGAGCGCGAGCCAGAGGTCGTAATGCGCAAAGAGTATGCCCAGCGCCAGAACCGTGCCCAGATCCGTGACGAAACAGGCGGCCAGGATGAGCTTGCCCAGATCCGTCCGGTTCAGCCCCGTCTCGAGCATGACGGAGTACACCACGGCGACTGACGTCGTCGAGAGAGCGACGCCCGCGATCTGTGCCGCGCGAACCTCCCATCCAATGATGTAACGAGCGAAAGCCATCGCTCCGAGGAATGGGAACAGGAAGGAGACGAGGCCGATGGCGAGGCTTGGCTTCAGGTGCTTGCGTAGGGCGACGGGATCAATCTCCGCGCCTGCGAGGAACGTCAGCAGGATCGCGCCGAATCCCGCGAGGAAGACAGTCCACTCGGTTGTCGGAACGTGGAAGAGACTGCCAGCTACGACACCGAAGGTGATCTCGAGCAGGGAAACCGAGATGGCGGTCCGGACCGACACGACCCCTGCCGCCAGCGCGAGAGATACCCATACGGCCGCGATGAGCCACTGATCCACGACTGCTACCCCTTTGCACGCTCCACGTGTGGAGCGTGCCTACGCTCAGGTCAAAGGGTAGGAGTCATCAGCACTAGGCGGTTCGGACGAGGGGGGCTCGTCGCGGGCGGAACTCCATCGCCGAAGGTAGTGTAGCGATCAGCACGATACCGTGTCAATACTCGGATGAGGGCCGGAGTTGTGCCCCGGGCCTTAGGGCCGGCATCCGCCACGCCGCCGCCACCGCGGCCGACGCGAGCAGCGCCATCAGCCCGAAGACCGTGGGGAAGGGGAGGTACTCGAGCATCCACCCGATCAGCGCGGGCGTGAGCGCGCCCGGCGCGGTGAGCAGGCTCATCAACGCGATGTACCGGTGTCGCTCCTGGTGGCTGGTCAGCTCGAAGAGGTAGTTCATCAGCCCCATGAACATCCCCGAGCCGGCCGCTCCCGCGGCCATGAACACGAGCGCCATCGCGTAGTAGAGGCCCTCGCCGTCGCCCCGAATGATCGCAGGCACGAGCAGTGCCAGCACTGGCGCTGCCGCCAGCATCGTGCACGATCCCTTGACCACGCTCTGCGGCCCATAGCGGTCGTTCAGGCGACCCCAGAGCCAGGCGAAGCCGGCGCCGCTTAGCGTCATCGCCAGGATGTAGACGCCGGCCATCGCCTCCGGCACGCCTAGTCTGACCTTCGCATAGACCATGTAGAACGGCGTCGTGAACGTAAGGGATGAGCCCAGAAAGCCCGTCAGCACGAGATAGCGAAAGGCGCGGTCACCGCGGAAGAGCGGGCCTGCGCTCCGCACTATCGCGCCCATCGAGTCGGGCGAGTCGAGCGCCGGCCGAATCGGCTCGCGCATCATCCAGCAGAGAATGGTCGAAACCGTGAAGAACGCCGCCAACAAAGTGAACAGCACGGTGTAGCTGAGAGGGAACCCCGGCCCGCTGGCGCCGAGGATCCACTTGACCGCAAGACCGACGCCGATCGTCGCCAGCGATGTCGTGAACTGCATCGAGGCGAAGAACCTGCCGCGTAGGACGCTGGGTATGGACTTCGCGATGATGTCCTGCCACGGCACCGCGACGACTCCGTTGCCCGCGGAAGTGGCGAAATAGGAGAACAACATGAAGGCGAGAACGAAGCCCTTTGGCTCGGTGCCAGCCGTCCAGAGGTAGACCACAAACGCCAGCATCGGCATCCGGCCGATGAGCACGCCCCAGCGCAGGAACGGGGCCCGCCGCGATCGGTGCCCCAGGATCGCCGCCATAGGGAGCTGGGGCAGTATGTACCCGAGCCGCTGCAGCACGATCACGAGCCCTACCAGCAGCGGCGATCCGCCCAAGCGCGTAATGAACAGCGGGAGCACGGTCGCCGGGTCCACGAAGGCCAGGCCGCTCATGAAGAAGGCGGTCTCCGTCACGAGGATTGGGGAATTCCACCGGGTATGTTCGGCCTGGTCGTGCTCGGGCGTGCTGACTGACAACAGCGTGACTCACCTGGATCTCACTGGGAGAAGCATCCAGCCAGTACGCTGTCGCCCCGCTCCACTCCTGCCGGGCCCGGATTTCGCGATGCCAGTGTTGCTCGCGGCGGCGACACCTGCTAGACTTTGCTTCACGTGCCAACCGCACGAAGGAGGATCATGTAGTGAACCGGTCAGATGGCAGCAAGGACTTCACCCGACGGGACTTCCTGCTTCGCACGGCGGCCGCTGCGGCGGCTCTTGGCGCGGCCGCCGGGATGCAGCCCCCGCGGGCCGAGGCTGTGGTTGCGCCTGCGGAGGGGGGGGATGCAATGAAGTACCGGACCCTCGGGCGGACGAAGTTGAGGGTCTCGGTGCTAGGGATGGGCGCGATCAAGATTGACAACCTGGCGGTGGTCCATCGCGCATTGGATCTGGGGGTAAACTTCTTCGACACCGCCGAGTGCTACCAGGGGGGCAACAGCGAGATAAAGCTCGGCCAGGGGCTGAAGGGGCGCCGCGACAAAGCCATCGTCGCCACCAAGTGGCACACCGACGGCTCGACTCCGGCGAAGGAGTTGCTGGACTCACTAGACGGCAGCCTCAAGCGGCTAGACATGGACTACGTGGACCTCATCCAGATCCACGGCGCGGACGACGCGGCCCAGGTCGAGAGCGATGAGGTATGGGACGCCTTCACCAAGGCGAGGACGGCCGGGAAGGTCCGCTTCAACGGTGTCTCTACCCACAACGCCGTCGAGATAATCCGCGTCGCCATCAAGACCGGACGCTATGACACCGTCCTGCCCACCTACAACGCGATACTTGGGGCGCGGGTGGGCGCGGCTATCGCGGAGGCGAAGCAGGCGAATGTCGGGGTCATCGCCATGAAGGCACTCCAGCCAGCCCACGAGGGAAAGGATACCGATGCCTTCCGCGGGCTGAAGGGCAATCCATACCAGCAGGCCATCCAGTGGGTGCTGCGCGATAGCAGCGTCTCGACCGTGATCGTGGACATGCCGACGTTTGATGAACTCGATCAGGACTACGCCGCGGCGACGATGCCGCTGACCGAGGCGGCGCTGCATGAGTTCGAGCGTGCAGTCGCGCTCGTCTCGGCGGGCGCGTGTCATCTCTGCGGGGCCTGCACCGGTCAGTGTCCCCAGGGGGTGCGCGTCGCCGACATCATGCGGTACCGCCTCTATCACGACGGATACGGCGACAGGCAGCGAGCGGCGGAACTCTACCGATCTCTGCCGACCAAGGCGTCGGCCGCGGCGTGTGCGAACTGCGAGAAGTGCCGGGTAGTATGCCCGTGGGGCGTGCCCGTGCGAGGGCGACTGGAGGAGATGCATGGTGTTCTCGCGTAGTGCGATCGCGCTGCTGGTATTGGTAGCGGCATCCGTCTTGCCGGCCTCAGCCGCAGCGACGTCTGATGTGCTGCCTCCAACCTGCTCGGCCAAGCTCTGGCAGATGCGGGGCCCGGTCCGCAAGTACTCCCCGAAGAACCTGTACGAGTACATCGACGGCAACGCGGACCTGTTCCTGTCGTACGGCTTCGCTGACGCCGCTGTCGGCGACTACGCCCCGGACACCGGCGAGGGCTTGCCCGCCGGCCGTCTGGAGGGCTTGCCCGCCGGCCAGTTGGCGGGCTGGATCAGCGTTGATGTCTACAACATGGAGACGCCTATCCAGGCATTCGGCATCTTCGGAGCCGAGAAGCCGCCAGACGTGAAGCCAGCTTCGCTCGCGACGCAGAGCTATGAGTCGGACGGCCTGATCGCCTTCTGGAAAGGGCGCTACTACGTCAAGGTCTCGCTGGTGGAGGGCAAAGACATGGCCGCCGCCAAGGCACTTGCTCAGGCCGCGGGCAAGAGCATACCGGCCCCCGCGGCTATGCCGGCGGAGCTCCAGCGGCTTCCGGCCGAGAACCGCATCGCCGGAAGCGAGCGCTATGTCAGGACAGGCGCGCTGGGGCATGCGTTTCTGAGGCAGACGCTGAGCGCGCAGTATAAGCTGGGCGACTCTGTCGCCACGCTCTACACCAGCGATCTCCGCGCCCGCGGTCCGGCCGCCGCAGCCTCTCGTAAGCTGGGGCTCTTCTACCGGAGGGCCGGGGCGTCTATGGCCAGTGCTCCTCCAGGGCTGCCGAGGGGAGCGTTTGCGCTCCGGGACGAGTTCTACGGCGAGATGGTTGTCGCAACATCGGGCAAGTTCATGGTCATCGCCACCTCGGAGAAGGCCTCGCGACCGCAGCTCGCCGATTTCGCCAAGGCCGGCATCGCCGCGGCTGGCGCCGTCGCCAAAGGCACGGCCACCGCGCCGCCCACGACCTCTCCGGTCAACGGGCCGTGCCCTGCGGCGTCGCCGGAAGGCCACTAGCCGCGCACACAATGAGATCACTGCAGGTAAGCGACAACCACAGGTACCAGGTCAAGCCTGACGGCACCCCGTTCTTCTACCTCGGTGACACCTGCTGGGAGCTGTTCCATCGGGCGACGCGGGAAGACGCCGACTTGCTGCTCGAGACGCGTGCCGAGCAGAGGTTCACCGTCATCCAGGCGGTGGTGCTGGCCGAGTTCGACGGGCTCACCGTTCCCAATGCTTATGGGGACCTGCCGCTCCACGATCTCGACCCGGCGAACCCGAACGACGCCTACTTCAGACACGCGGACTACATCGTGCAGAAGGCCGCCGGCCTCGGCCTGTTCGTCGGCATGTTGCCCACTTGGGGCGACAAGGTAGGGCCGGTGCTGTGGCGCGGCGGCCCGGTCATCTTCACAGCGGAGAACGCGCGCGTGTACGGCCGATTCCTCGGCAAGCGCTACCGCGACGCGCCGATCATCTGGATCCTCGGCGGCGACCGGCCGGCCGAGACTGACGATGTGCGCACGGTCTGGCGCGCGATGGCTGAAGGTATCAGAGAAGGTGACGACGGCCGGCACCTGATGACCTACCACCCGATGGGCGGGAACTCGTGCTCGGCCTGGTGGCCCCCCGACGAGCCGTGGCTCGACTTCCACATGATCCAGTCGGGGCACAGCGCCAAAGACATTCCTAACTACCAGTTCGTCGAGCACGACTACGCGCTCCAACCTGCCAAGCCCACCATGGAGGGCGAGGCCCGCTACGAGAACCACGCCATCAACTGGAAGCCCGACACGGGTCGTTTCGATGACTTCGACGTGAGGCAGGCCGCCTACTGGAGCCTGCTTGCCGGAGGCTGCGGCTTCACCTACGGCTGCCAGGACGTCTGGCAGCTCTGGGAGCCAGGCCGCGAGCCGGTCACCTTTGCCAGTAAGCCGTGGCGCGAAGCGCTGCACCTCCCCGGCGCGGAGCAGATGCGGCACGTGAGGGCGCTCCTCGAATCCTGCTCCTTTGCGAAGCTCGTGCCGGATCAGTCCCTGATCGCCGCAGGCCAAGCTGATGGCGCGGACCACATGCAGTCGGCGCGCGACGACGACGGGAGCCTTGCCCTCATCTACCTCCCCACGGGTCGGCCGGTCACTGTTGACCTCACTAGGCTCTCAAGTCATGCCAACGCAGCGCGATGGTATGACCCGCGGACTGGTGGTTGGCAGCGCGGTGCGGCACTCGCCGGGGCCGGAATGGAGCAGTTCACGCCCCCTAGCAATGGGAGGGGTAAGGACTGGGTTCTGGTGCTGGAGGCAGCTCCGCCCCGCAACCGCGAGATGGCTAGGCTGCGGGGTGCACTCCACCTGGCATGACGCGAAGCGGGGCGGGAGCAACAACTCCCGCCCCGCTCAGCTATGGCACCGCACCTACTGCTGTTCGCCCATGGAAGCCATATGAGCGAACAGCTTCCATCCAGTTCCTGCCTGTGTTCTCTGATGAGTTTCGCCCTTACGCATTCAGGCGAAACTCACTAGTCCTCCGCATCGTCCGCTTCGTCTGCCTCATTTGCTTGGTCCGAATCGTCAGGCTCCTCGGCGCACTCCTGCTTTGGCTGCTCGCCCTTGCGGCCGGCCGCCAGCAGCATAGGGAGCGCCTTCCCGCCGCCGGCGCGAACGATCTGGCCCAGTAGATCGCCAATCGGCTCGCGGGTGGTGACCAGCGCGACGATCAGCTCCTGCCCATTGGGGCGCACCGCTACGAAGACGCCCTTGCCCCCAGGGGCGACATAGGCCGCCGCCTCCTGTCCCGTGATGGCGCGGGTCGTAACCAACATCGTCCAGCCGCGAGCCACCATCATGGCCTCATACTGGCCGATCACGTCCTTCGAGTCTGGCGGCGCCTGCATCACGACCGCAGTCACCCGAGAAAGGCTCTTCACCAGGTCCTTTGCGGGCCCGATAAACGGCTCGGCCATCGCCAGCTCGCCCATCTCGCCGCCCTGCCCCGAGGCGGCCGCCTGCTTAACGGTGTCCGCGGCCGCGTCGAGCATGCCGCCAAGGAGCTGCATCGCGACTTCGCCGTTCACGTCTACCTGGAACTTCACCGTCGCCCCCTGCATCACGAGCTGCTCGGTTGTCAGCGCCGCGTCTCCCACCGGAGCCGCGACCGCAGCCGATAAGCACAGACCCACGGCCGCCATCACCAGAGGCATGGCAATCCACCGCATCCGTCGAGCGCCCATACTGTCTCCTTTGCCCCTCCTACCGGGGCTTCCAGTTCCGAGCGACTGCCCCCTGCAAGGTGGCCCTTTCTGTTGGGCGGCGCCATCGCTCTCGCCCATTCATACGCACCAGTTCCCCATTTGGTTTCAGTCCCTAGGTCGCCAAGCGACCGGGATGGCGGCCCGATCGGCCTAGCCCCCTCGCCCGATCCTTGCGGGATCTAGCGGCAGCGCCCCTCGGCGCAGCTCAGGGTGAACCAGCGAACGCCGCAGGCCCGCGGCCACGATAGGACAGATCGGGTAGACAGGGTAAACTTAGCCTGATCTCCTATTCCAACACGAGTTCCGCATGAGAATGAACCTTCGTCGGTCGCTGCTGTTGGGGACTCTCCTCATTGTCGCCGCCATTGCGTCGCCGCTTGCCCAGGCGGCGGTCGAGCCGACCCCCGTCGGCCCGGGCACCATCTACTGGCAAGACTACCATCCCGAAGGCCCCTATGCCATCCACGTCATCGAGGCAGACCTTTCACAGGAGTACGTCGAACTCCATACACTCCTGGGCGGCGGCGCGACTATGGCCCGGCGGGGCCTCTCCGGCATGGTCTCCGCCGCCCATTCCCAGACGGCGAGGCCGGTTGCCGCGGTGAACGGCGACTTCTTCTCCCTGGGGAGCGGCAACGGTCTGCCGCTCGGCCTACATGTCGAGGATGGCGAGTTGGTCACGTTTCCTGACCCTTCGCGCTCCGTCTTCTACGTGCTTTCCGACGGCACCATGCACATTGACCGGCTCAGGGCGAACGCATGGCTCCGGGGCCCCGGGAACCTCTTGCTCCAGTTCTCCGGCATGAACCGTGCCCCGAGCTACGCCGACCTGGTTCTCTTCACGCCCCGGTTCGGCGACCAAACCCGCGCCGATCCCGGCACCATGCAGATCGCCCTCATCGGCCTGACAGACCGGGTTCACCCGAATGTCGAGCTGAACGCGCGCGTCGCCAGCATCAGCTCCGGCGCCTCCCAGCGTATCCCTCCCGACGGCGCGGTTATCGCCGCCCGTGGCGTACAGGCCTACGCTCTCCGGAAGCTCAAGGTGGGGGACGATCTGACGCTCTCGCTTGGCCTGGAGCCGGAGAAGGGACAGATGGCTAGGCCTTCAGCCGCCATGGCGGTCGCCTCTGGCGACCTAGCCATCCAGCAGGCCATCAGCGGCGGACCCCGGCTCGTTCGCGAAGGCGTGGTGTCCATCGAGTACAGCCAGGAGCGGTTCGCGCAATCCTTCGCCACTCGGAGGCACCCCAGGACCGCTTTAGGCATCCGTAACGGCGCCCTCGTTATGGCGGTCGTGGACGGGCGACAGCCCGGCTACAGCGACGGGATGACGCTCTACGAGCTGGCAAAGTACCTCGTTGAGTTGGGCTGCAGCGATGCCATGAACCTGGATGGCGGCGGATCAACGACAATGGTCGTGAGGGACCGCGTCGTCAACTCACCCTCCGGTGGGGCCCAGCGCAACATCGTCAACGCCCTCGCGGTGCTCAGCGTCGCGCCGGTCGGTCCACCGATCGAGCTTGCGATCGAGCCTCGCGAGTTCAGCTTGCTCTCAGGTGAGCGTATCTCCCTCCGGCCGGCAGGGATCGACCAATACTACAACCCCGTGACGGTGGATGCGGACTCCGTGCAGTGGGAGGCGGCGCCGATGCTCGGCGCCATCAGCAAGGCGGGCGTGTTCACCAGCGCCAGTGTCAAGGCCCCAACGATGGGACTCGTGATGGCGCGGCTGGGAAACATGACCGCCTCCTCGGTTGCACATGTCGCCCCGGCACCCGCCCGCGTTGTTGTAACGCCAGCCAGCGTGACGCTGAAGCCTGGCGAGACGCAGCAGTTTGCCGCTCAGGCCTACGATGAGGACAACGAACCCCTTGCACTCTCGCCGGGCAGGGCCGTCTGGCAACTGGAGCCCGAGGGAAGGGGTGCGAAGATAAGCTCATCCGGCCTCCTCACCGCGCCCAACCGTGACGCGCAACTAGCGGTGCTAGCCTGTGTAGGCACCGTCTGCGGCCAAGCCGACGTAGTCGTCGGCGAGGAGCTAGCTCTGGTCGAGACCTTCGAGAGGAAGGGGAACTGGCGATACCGAGCCGAACCGGCCTCACTCCCAGGCAAGGTCGAGTGGGCGACGGATCCTCTGAGACCGCGGAACCACGGCCTCTGCCTCTCCTACGACTTCTCGCAGGGGACAGGAACTCGGGTGGCGTATGCTGACCTGAATGTCCAGCTACCCGAGGCCGGGGCATTCAGCGCCGATGTTCTCGGCGACGGCCAGGGCGGATGGCTAAGGGCCCGGCTCAAAGACGCCGCCGGACGGGTGTTCTCAGTTGATCTGGCGAGCAAGGTGAACTGGTCAGGCTCCTGGCGGCGGCTGACCGCACCGCTGCCGGAGGAGGCGGAGAGCCCGGTGACGCTGGAGTCCGTTTACCTGGCTGAGATCCATCAGGATCACACGCCGAGCGGCGAGATCTGGATTGACGACATCGCCGCCGCCCGACCGGTTGCCGCGCCGGGAAGCGAGGCCAAGCAATGACGGACCTGCCCATATACGTCTGCCGCCGAACCGCAGAACCTGTCGTGGTTGACGGGGCCCTGTCGGACCCTATATGGTCCCGCCTTGAGCCGGTCGGAGATTTCCGGCTGGCCGACGGTTCTGGCAAGCCGCAGCTTCCCACCGAACTGAAGCTCTGTTGGGATGACTCGAACCTTTACCTCGGCTTTACCGCCATTGACACCGACATCTGGGGGACCATGCGCCAGCGCGATGACTCGATCTACGAGGAGGAAGTGGTAGAGGCCTTCATCTGCTCGGGAGGCGACATCACCCACTACTACGAGTTCGAGTTCAGCCCCCACAACGTGGTCTTCGACGCGGCTATCCAGTGTCCCGAGTCAGGGGACCGGCGCTTCCTTCGCGCCGACCTCAACTGGAACTGCGAGGGGCTTCAGTCAGCGGTGACAGTCGCAGGCACACTCGACGATCACACCGACGTGGATGACCGCTGGACCGTCGAGGTGGCGCTGCCGTTCTCTCAGATCGGGCTTGCGGCGGCGCCGCAAGCGCGTCGCCAGCAACGATGCGACCGCCGGGGCGAGCGCAAGCGAGGCCGGGAGCATCTTGCGAGAGACGGGTGGGGTAGAGCGCCGCGCGATGGTGAGACGTGGCGGGCGAACTTCTACCGCATTGACAGGGCTTGGGGCGCAGCCCCAAGTGCGTCGCCAGCAACGATGCGACCGCAGGGCGGAGCGCAAGCGACGCCGGGAGCATCTTGCGAGAGACGGACGGGGGGTCCTGCTGCCGGACCTGCGGGCGAGTTCTCCTGCTGGTCGCCGACGCTGGCCGACCCGCCCAACTTCCACGTGCCCGGGCGCTTCGGCCGTCTGGTGTTCTCGGCGAAGGCGGCGTAACGGCGCAGCCGCGCTGCTTGGCTTTGGGCGTCCTGGCGTGGTAATCTCCCTGTGGATCGCCTCTCACAGGCGAAGGGGACGGGATGAGGGAACTCCGCATCGCGCTCGCGCAGATCAACGTAACCGTCGGCGATGTCGAGGGCAACGCCGACCGGATCATCGCGGCCGTCAGCGAGGCGGAGAGCATTGGCGCTGACATCGTGGCGCTGCCCGAGCTTGCGATCGCCGGCTATCCGCCGGAGGATCTCCTGCTCAAGCCCGAGTTCATCGCCGCCAACCGGCGGGCGCTGGAGCGCGTCGCACAGCAGACTGGCGACATCGTCGCCATCTGCGGCTTCGCCCACCGTGAGGACGACCTCTACAACTCCGCCGCACTGCTGCACAAGGGTCGCCTGGTCGGCGCCTACCACAAGCATTTTCTCCCAACCTACGGCGTCTTCGATGAGGACCGCTACTTCAAGGCCGGGGCGAAGAGCCGTGTCTATCGCATCGCCGGCGGCGTCGTAGGCGTGAGCGTCTGCGAGGATATCTGGTACCCCAACGGCCCGCCGACCGAGCAAGCGCTCGACGGAGGCGCCGAGCTGCTTGTCAACATCTCCTCCTCCCCCTACTGCATGGGCCGGCTGGAGGTGCGCCGCGAGATGCTCGCTACCAGAGCCGCCGATACGGCCGCCTTCGTCGCCTACGTCAATCTCGTGGGCGCCCAGGACGAGCTGGTCTTCGACGGGCAGAGCATGATCTTCGGCCCTGACGGCGAGGTGATCGCCCGCGGCCCCGCGTTCAGGGAGGCGATGGTCGTCGCAGACCTCGACCTCGACGCTTGCTTCAAGCGCAGGCTCCACGATCCGCGACGGCGCAAGCAGGCGCGCCCCCCCGAGGAGCCGCCGCTCCTCATCACAGAGTCACCTCGTCGCGACCGCCCCGGCATGGGGCCGCCGATCCTGCGGACCCCGCTCGCCCAGGACGAGGAGGTCTACCAGGCGCTTGCCCTTGGGACGCGCGACTACATTCGCAAGAACGGTTTCAGGAAGGTCGTCATCGGGCTGAGCGGCGGAGTGGACTCATCGCTCGTCGCCGCCATCGCGGTCGAGGCGCTCGGCCCGGAGAACGTGATCGGTGTCTCAATGCCCTCCCGCTACTCCTCCGAGGGAAGCAGGAGAGACGCGGAAGCGCTGGCGAAGGCGCTGGGCATCGAGCTGAAGGTGGTGCCGATCGAGCCGGCTCATGCCGCCTTCGAGGAGATGCTCAGGGCGCCGAGCCCGGACGCACCGGGTATCGTCTTCGAGAACGTCCAGGCTCGCATTCGCGGCAACATCCTCATGGCGCTGTCCAATGCCTATGGCTGGCTGGTGCTTACCACCGGGAACAAGAGCGAGATCTCGACCGGCTACTGCACCCTCTACGGGGATATGGCCGGCGGTTTCGCCGTCCTCCGCGACGTGCCGAAGACCCTGGTCTATCAACTCGCGAGGTACAGAAACCGCTCGGCCGGGCGCGAGGTGATCCCGCAGAGCGTCCTCGACAAGGTCCCCTCGGCCGAGCTGAAACCGAACCAGAAGGACAGCGACACACTGCCGCCCTACGATGTGCTGGACGCGATCCTGAAGGCCTATGTCGAGGAGGATCGCCCGGTCGCCGAGATCGTCGCCATGGGGAACGACCCGGAGGTGGTGGCGCGGGTGGTGCGGATGGTGGATGGCAGCGAGTACAAGCGCCGCCAGGCGCCGCCCGGCGTCCGCATCACCGCCCGCGCCTTCGGCCGCGACCGCCGCCTGCCGATCACGAACCGCTTCCGGGGAGGGCCGGTGTAGGGCTGTTCCAGATGGTCGCACAGCAAGACAACGGATCCTCAGGCGAAGGCCACGGAGGCACAAGTCGCCTCCGCACTGCAAACTCGTGCGCGGCGTGGGGTATCGGGGCTGTTGCATCGCTGATGCTGGCCGCGTCATGGCCCCCGGCGCTCATTCTCATCGCCCCCGCGATCACCGTCGTCCTCGCGTTACTGCTGGTTGTGGCCGTCCGCCGCGAGCAAGCCGAGCGGCGTGCCGGGCGACTGGCGAAGGGGGAGGCGGTTCGGCCGGCATGGACGGCCGTCTCGGTCGTGCTTTCAGGGATTGTGTGCTTCGTATCGGCCGCCGCGGCTCTGGCGCTTAGTGGACTGACAGCATTGGCGCTGCGCCCTCCGTCGCCAAGCGCGCATGGCACCGTGTTTCGGCTGATTGGCATGGCGGCGTGTGTATCCGCGACGTCGGTGCTGATTGGGTTCCTCTGGTTGGCTGTAGCGCGCGCAGGTACGGTCCGGCGGGCAGCAGCAAGGCTGATGCTGGTATGCGGATGGCTAGGCGTGACGCTCGCGCTCGGTCTGCCGCTCTATCTGCGCGATGTCGTGAGCGAACGCAGCGGGGTGTGTCTCTATCACGCGAAGGAACTGGCATTGGCGCTGCGGATGTACGCAGACGACAATGACGCGCGACTCCCTCCCGCAACTGACTGGCAGGGTGTGCTAGAGCATTACTGCAGAGGATCAGCAACGTTCACATGCCCTGAAGCGCCGGGGATGGCCTCGGCATACGCCTACAATTCCGCGCTGGCCGGCGTGGCTTACCCGGGCCTGGCCATCCCAGGCGATGTTATTGGCATCTTCGAGAGCGACGCAGGTCCCAATGCCGCGGGCGGCCCCGAGTTGCTTCCCGACGAGCCGCGCCATTACGGCGGCGACAACTTCAGCTTCCCAGACGGCCACGCCGCATGGATCGCAAGGGCGCGCGCGAACGCGGGGAACGCTCGCGGCAAACCGATCTGGCTGAGAGAGCCACAGAAGCCCGTCAGGTGGCAGCCGTGACTCAGAGAGGGATCGGTTAGAGTGACTGCTATGGCGAGACGCAGAGGGTTCACGCTCTGGGATGTGCTGATAGTCGGGTTTCTCGTCCTGGTTGTGCTGATCATGGTCTACCCGGTGTTTGTGCGCGAGAGGGGCTCGCGCATCAACGTGTGCCTCTCGAACGTCAAGAACATCGCCCTGGCCATCCAGATGTACGTCGTGGACAATGGTAGCCACTTCCCTCCCGCCCCGATCTGGTGCGACGCACTCGACGAGTACGTCAAGAACCGCGATGTGTTTCGGTGTCCGCAGGCGCGGGGGAAGTCGGGGTGGGACTACGCGTTCAACGCGGCGCTCGACCGACAGGACTTCGAGAAGCTGCGCAAGCCTGAAGCCACGGTTGTCATCTTCGAAAGCGATCTCGGCCGAAACGCCTCGGGGGGTCGCCGGGACCTTCCCGCCGTGCCCCGCCACCTGAACGGCGACAACTACGGGTTTGCGGACGGGCACGCCTCTTGGGCCAAGAGAAAGGCATGGGGAGAGGACAAGAGGGGGAGTCCGATCTGGCTGAAGGAACCGGAGCAGCCCCTGTGGTGGCAGCCGTGAATGAGGTCCACGGCGCGCACGACCAGGGGAACCACAGATTTCGCGGATTACGCAGATGCAATCTGTGCAATCTGCGTAATCTGCGGTTGATGCCTTCTCCTAGCGGCGACTCGCCGTGCGCCCCTACCTGTACTTCTTGAACGCACTCGCCAGTCCCCGCATCCCCTCCGCAAGCACCCCTCCGTCCGACCCCAGGCCGATGAAGGTGAAGCCATCGGCGACGGTCTGCTCGAGCTGATCCGGCCTGCTCAGGAGAATGCCCGCGGCTTTGCTGTGGTTGCGCGCGGCGGCGGAGACCTTGGCGAGGGCGGCGCGGAAGCGGGAGTTGCCGAACTGCGTCGCGATACCCATGTTGAGGCTCAGGTCGAGCGGCCCCACGAATAGAACGTCCACGCCGTCAACAGCCGCGATCTCGTCTAGACGATCCAGCGTTTGCTCGGTCTCGATCTGGACGACCGTGAGCAGCTTCTCGTTGGCGGCCGCCAGGTATTCCCCTTGGGCAGCGCCGAAGCCGGCGGCGCGGGTGATGCTGGCCGCGCCTCTGATGCCCTGCGGGGGATAGCGCATGGCGGCGACCGCCTGCTTCGCCTCCGCCGCCGACGTGATCCATGGGATCACGGCTCCCGCCGCACCGAGGTCGAGCACGCGCTTGACCCTGGGTGCTTCATTCCAGGCAACGCGCACGAGGGACGCGGTCGGCGTCCCCGAGATCGCCTGCAATTGGTGCAGCGCGCTGTCGTGCCCGCCCGCGCCATGCTCCAGGTCCACCACCACCCAGTCGAATCCGGCAAGGCCGGCGATCTCGGCAGTGATGCTCGACCCGAGGTTCAGCCATGTGCCCGAGAGGATCTCACGCTTCAGCACACGATCGCGTATCCAGTTCATGCTGTCACCCTATCACATTGCTGCCGGGTTATTCGCTGGAGCGCGAAGCCCGTCCTGCCTGGTGGTCGGAAGGTGGGAGCGGCCGGGGCTGGAAGACTGGGCCGACAGCACTCATGCCGGAGGAGGCACGGAATGGACATCGGACTGCTCACTGCGCCGCTCACGGACAAGCCGCTCGATTACGTCGTCAGCTTCGCCAAGGCGAACGGGTTTCAGGCTTTGGAGGTCGTGTCGGGGCCAGGCAGCTCTCATCTCGACACCTCGGCGCTGTCGAAGGCCGACGCCGGCAAGATCAAGGACACGCTCGCGCGGGCTGGCGTCCGCATCTCCAGCCTTGCCTGGTATGCGAACCTGCTCGATCCCGATCAGGCGAAGCGCAACCAGATGAGCGCCGACATGCGCAAGGTGATAGATGCCGCGGTAGCACTGGGGGTGGAGGTGGTCTGCACACTGGCCGGCATGCCGCTGCCGGGCAAGAGCAAGATGGCGACTATCGAGCAGGACTTCCCGGCGGTGTTCGGGCCGCTCACCGACTACGCCGGCGGCAAAGGCGTGAAGATCGCCTTCGAGAACTGGTACGCGACCAACATCCAGAACCTGGCACACTGGCAGCGCGTCTTCGAGGTCGTCCCCGCGCCGAACCTGGGGCTGAACTTCGACCCCTCCCATTTGCACTGGCAGGGGATTGACTACCTCGCCGCAGTGGACGAGTTCAAGGATCGCATCTTCCACACCCACGCCAAGGACGTCGAGATCAAGCAGCACCTGCTGCGGCGGTTCGGCAACCAAGCTGACGGTTGGTGGCGCTACTGCATCCCCGGCTATGGGGAGATAGACTGGGGCGTATACATCGCCCGCCTGAGAGATGCTGGCTACGACGATGTGCTCAGCATCGAGCACGAGGACCGCGCCTTCGGCCCGGAGGACGGCTTCATCAAGGGCCAGCGCCAGTTGGCGCAGTGGGTGTAGGGCGAATCCCATCGTAAGTTGCCAACTTGCGCCACTAGCGCTATCATCGCCCACGGAGGCTGTGGATGGGCACGGACGAGGCGGCTCCAAGTCTCTTCCCCCAGGGCAAGCGACCGGCGAAGGGAGCGCGGGAGGAAGCTATGCCCCTCGCCGCGCGGGTGCGGCCTCGGACCCTCGACGAGTTCGTAGGGCAGGATCACATCGTCGGCCCCGGCACCTGGCTGCGCGCCGCCATAGAGACCGATCAGCTTTCCTCGATCATCCTCTATGGCCCCGCAGGCACGGGCAAGAGCACCCTCGCCCACATCGTCGCCCACTACACCAAGGCGAAGTTCGAGCCCTATAGCGCGGTCACCGCGGGCGTCGCCGATATCCGCCGCGTGACGCAACAGGCGCGCGAGCGGATGAAAGCGACGGGCCAGAAGACGATCCTTTTTGTAGACGAGATCCACCGCTTCAACAAGGCCCAGCAGGATGCGTTCCTGCCCTTCGTCGAGGACGGGACGATCACTCTCATCGGGTCAACCACCGAGAATCCGTTCTTCGAGATCAATGCGCCGTTGGTGAGCCGCTCTCGCATCTTCGTCTTCGAGCCGCTGACGCCGGCGCAGGTCGGCGCGATCGTTGACCGCGCGCTCGCCGATGGGGAGCGCGGACTGGGCAAGCTGGATGTCGAGCTGACTCCCGAGGCGCGCGACCATATCACAGATCTCTCCGGCGGCGACGCTCGCGCTGCCCTCAACGCGCTGGAGGCGGCCGCGCAGCTCGCCCGGCCCTCCGACGGCAAACGCGTTATCCGTGTGCAGACTGTCGAGGACGCAGCCCAGCGGCGCCTGCTCAGATATGACAAGGGCGGCGACACCCACTACGATGTGATCTCCGCCTACATCAAGAGCCTGCGCGGCGGCGACCCCGATGCCGCGCTCTACTGGCTCGCCCGGATGCTCGCGGCAGGGGAGGACCCGCGGTTCATCGCTCGGCGGCTGGTCATCCAGGCAGCCGAAGATGTCGGCAACGCCGACCCCATGGCGCTGGTGCTTGCGACCGCGGCCGCCCACGCAGTCGAGTACGTCGGCCTGCCGGAGGCGCAGATTCCACTCGCCCAAGCAACTGCCTATGTCGCCACCGCGCCGAAAAGCAATGCCTCCTACCTGGCCATTTCCCGGGCAAACGAGGACGTACGAAATCGAGTGGTGCCGCTCGTCCCCAAGCATTTGCGAGACGCGAACTACCCGGGCGCCAAGCAGTTCGGCCACGGCGAGGGCTACAAGTACCCGCACGACTACCCCGGCCACCATGTGCCCCAGGAGTACCTGCCCAAGGGCACCAAGTCGCGCCGCTACTACGAGCCGACCGAGCAGGGGTTCGAGAAGAAGATCAGAGCGCGGATGGAAGAATGGGAGAAACGGAGCGGAGAGCAATAGAGCAATGAAGCGGCCGGGCGAGAGAGGGAGGAAACAAAGGAGGCCAACCAGGCGGGCGGTGCTCGTCGCCGCCGCGCTCCTTGCGCTGTGCGCCCTGTTGCTCTTCATCACCGAGGGATGGAATCTGTTGCCCGAGGGCTATGCTCGGCAGTTCTGGCAGGCGATGTTCAACCACTGAGAGGCCGAAGCAGGGGCGAGCCCCTGCCGAACGGATATGGTGACGCGCGTTGCGGTTGCGATGAGTGGCGGGGTTGACTCCTCCGTCGCCGCCGCGCTTCTCGTCGAGCAGGGCTTCGAGGTCGTCGGCCTTACCATGCAGCTCTGGCCGCGCGAGCAGGAGGAGGACATGCCGCCCGCAATGCGCGGCTGCTGCGGCCTCGATGCCATAGACTCGGCCAGACGAGTTGCGCGCCACCTGGGAATCAGACACTACGTCCTCAACCTGCGCGAACCGTTCGAGCGCTTCGTCATCGAGCCGTTCTGCGATGAGTACGCGCACGGCCGCACCCCCAACCCCTGCATCCGCTGCAACACCTTCGTGAAGTTCGGGCCGCTTTTGCATCGGGCGCGGGAGATCGGGTGCGGGAAGCTCGCGACAGGGCACTACGCGCGGGTCGAATGTGATAAGACCGGGGGCAGATGGAAGCTCCTCTCCGGCATTGACCAGACTAAGGACCAATCGTACAGCCTCTACGGACTGACCCAGGAGCAACTCTCCTTTGCGCTCTTCCCGCTTGGCGACTTGACGAAGAAGGAGACGAGGCGGAGGGCCGTCGAACTCGGCCTGCCGGCCGCCGAAAGGGCGGAAAGCCAGGAGATCTGCTTCATCACTGGCGAGAGCTACCGCGAGTACCTCCTCCGCCGCCGACCGGAGGTCGCAACACACGGTGCCATCATGGACACAGAAGGGCGCGAGATCGGCCGGCACCGGGGGGTCGCCTTCTATACCGTCGGCCAACGGCAGGGCTTGGGGCTGGCGCGGCAGAGACCCCTCTATGTGGTGGCAATTGATGTCGAACGGAACCGGCTGGTCGTCGGCGACATGCAGGAAGCGCGGGCAAACGGCCTCGTCATACGGGAGGTGAACTACCTGTCAATCTCGGCGGTCCCGGAAGAGGGCCTCCGGCTCGCCGTCAGGATCCGGTCCGGCTCTCCCCTGGCGGACTGCACCGCCACGGCCGTCGGTGATCGGGTGCGCGTGTACTTCGACACGCCTGAGTGGGCAGTCTCGCCCGGCCAGGCCGCGGTGTGCTACGATGGCGAGGCGGTGGCCCTCGGTGGGGTCATCGAATCGGCCTTGTGATGCCGCCGAGTTTCGCCCCTGCTTCTTGCGGCGAAACTCATCCGCGGTGCTTCTGCCGCTACTGCGGCGATGACGGTTCGACAGCGATAGGAGTCTGCTGCATCACAGGAACAGCCTGTGATCCAGGAAACTCCTCAGAAGCAAGCGTAGGGCTCGTTAGGAGGATTGTCTTGCATCATGGCTGTTACCATGATGCAAGACAATCCGTAGGAGTGCGTGATGGCTGAAGTCGCTCTCGTTGCCGCGGCAATTGCCGCAGTCGCTCTCGTGATAGTCTGCGTACGGGCCTACCTTCTGCTCGTCCAAGCAGAGGCGGCGCTGCGCCGGCTCGACAAGCTGGTGGACACCGACCTCCGAACAGCGGTGCACTCGGTGGCTCGGGCGGCGCAAGGGGTTCAGCGAGCAGCAGGGAAGCTAGCGGAGGGCATAGAGCCCCTCAACGCCTGCCTCTGCAGAGCCGACCGCGTCAGCGAGAGGTTGGAGCCGGACCTGCTGGCGGTCTCGATGATACAGCCGGCGATCACCAGGATGAGCTCCTGGCTCGATGGAGTACGCAAGGGTCTGTCTGATATACGCGGACGTCGGCCTAGACGGCCGCCGCCTGGCGGCGGCATAGACACGGAAGCGGGGTAGGAGAGCGACATGACCACGCCCATCAAGATCGGCGCCCGGTCCGAGGATAGCGAGACCGCCGTCTTGTCCCTCGCTGGCGAGGTGGATGTTGCCAACGCCGGACAGGTCCGTGACGCCGCCCTCAAGCTCATAGCGGGAGGGACCAAGCATCTCGTCGTGGATCTGACGAGCACCGACTACATGGACAGCACCGCCCTGGGCACCCTGGTCGGGCTGCAGAAACGCCTCAGGGAATCGGGGGGCGAGGTGACAATCGCTGGCGCCCAACCGAGGGTGAGCAAGCTCTTCGAGATCACGGGCCTGACACAGGTCTTCCGGACGTATGAGGACGTGTCCGCTGCTCTCAAGGAGGTGCGGGGATGAGAACCAAGACCTCGGACCAGATAGAGATTCGTATTCCGCGCAGGGCCGAATTCGTCCGGATCGCCAGAAGCGCCGCCCTTGCCGTCGCCTCGCAGATGGACTTTACCTACGACATCATCAAGGACGTCGAGTTGGTCATCGGGGAGGCCTGCGCCAACGCCGTCGAGCACGTTGCTGACGAGAGCTGCGACGAGATACTCGTCCGCTTCAGCCTCGGCGATGACCACCTCACCATGGAGGTCATTGACCGCGGCCAGGGCTTCGATCCCGAATGCGTGGGGAAGCCGTCGGAAGAGCCCGACTGGGATGAGCCGGGGGGTCTGGGTCTCCTCGTCATCCGTCAGCTCATGGATGAGGTCACCATCGAGTGCAACCCCGCCACCGGCACCTGTGTTCGCATGGTGAAGCGGAAGGCAGGATAGCGATACCGATGACCTCGCGAGAGAGCGCGGAAACCGAAGAGGTGGAGCAGCCCGCGCCGCCCAAGCGCAAGGCGGGCGCGCGCGATGCCGCCACGCCCGAGCTGTTCGCCGAGTACCAGCGGACCAGAGATCCCCAGCTCCGCGATCGGCTCATCGTGTCTCACATGAACTTGGTCCGCTATCTTGCCCGGAAGTTCGCGAACCGGGGGGAACCCCTAGAGGACCTAACTCAGGTCGGCATGATCGGGCTTATCAACGCAATCGACCGCTTCGACCCCGGCCGCAACATCCGCTTCGCTACCTACGCAACGCCCACGATAGTGGGGGAGATTCGGCGCTACTTCCGGGATCGCGGCTGGGCTGTCAAGGTGCCGCGACGGCTTCAGGAACTCAACCTCGCCGCCAACAAGGCAGTCGAGCACCTGACGCAGCGTCTCGACCGCGCACCGACCACCGCCGAGCTTGCCGCGGAGCTCCACGTCAGTGAGCCCGAGGCGCTCGAGGCGGTGGAGCTGGGCGAGCTCTACGAGCTGCCGTCTCTCGACAGCGACATGGGCGGCGACTCCGACGAGACTCACGGCCGGCTCGCCGACTACGTCGGCCGGGTGGATGAGGAGATCGAGCGCTTCGAGCGGCACGCCCGGCTCGACGAGGCCCTCCGCGCCCTTACGCCCCGCGAGCGGACCATCATCGAGTTGCGCTTCTTCGACAACCTCTCCCAGACGCAGGTGGCGAAGCGGCTCAGCATCTCCCAGATGCATGTCTCGCGGCTCCAGCAGCGGGCGCTGACCAAGCTGCGGGAGGCGGTCCGCGACCAGGACAACGAGTAGGCGCAAGCGACGGCCGTCTCGACCGGGCTAACCTCCACCGCGCGAGCGGCCGGGCATGGAACGGAGCAGGAGCTTGGTGCCTGCGCCCGGATTGTGGCATTTCAGGCGCGAGGGTTCTCAGGTACCCCGGAGCGTCCACGACGTTTAGGCATCGGGTAAGGGAGGCGTAGCCACTTGGACCTGCCGACCGCGCTAGTCGCGCTCATCGTCGTCGCCGTCATCGCCTACATCGTCACCGTCGTGCACGCGGCGACGACCCACACCCTTGGCCGCACCTCCGAGCCCTATCAGCCCGAGGAGCGCCTTCTGGCCTGGCCAAAGTGGCTCTCTGGGCTGATCGGCGTTCTGCTCGTGATATGGCTCCTCTACCAGGTGCGAGGCATTCTGCTTCCTTTCGTCCTCGGCGCTGTCGTCGCGTATCTGCTTAACCCCGGCATCGCGCGTCTCGAGCGCCGCGGCTGGCCACGTGGCCGCGCGGTCGCGCTCGTATTCGGGGCGTTTCTCGCGGTGTTCGTGGGCGCGATCGTCCTGCTGGTGCCGGTGCTCGTGGAGCAGGCGCGCGATCTCATCACCCATTACGATCAGTATGCCCTTAGCGCCCAGCGATTCGCTCTCAGGCTCCAGGACGAGGCGAGGCTCCTCCCGCAGAACGCCCAGAACGTGGTCGGTGACATCGGCAAGAAGATCGAGATCTACGGCCGCCAGCTCCTCGACTCCATCCCCGCCATCCTCAACCGCTCTATCGCGCTTGCCTCCATGCTCATCATCACGCCCATAGTGGCGTACTGGCTATTGCGCGACTACAAACGCCTCGGGGGCAAGCTCCTTCGTGTGCTGCCAGAGCCGCGCCGCACGACCGCGCTGGAGGTGCTCGGCGAGATAAACAAGCTCGTCGGCAGCTACCTGCTGGGCATGGCTATCATGGTCGTGGTGGTAGGCGTCTACGCCTCGGTCGTGCTGCTCGTCGCCCGGGTGAAGTTCGCCGCCCTCCTGGGCATCGGCACAGGTGTGCTCTATCTCATCCCTTACATCGGCTATCCCGTCGCGATGGCAAGCATTGCCCTGACGATGGCAGTCGCGGGCCAGGGGATCGGTCCCATCCTGCTCGTGCTGGGCGTACTCTTCGGAGGCAACATCGCCGCCGACTACATCGTGACGCCGCGTGTCGTCGGCAGCCGTGTGGGCCTGCACCCGCTGGCGTTGATCTTCGCACTGCTGGCTGGCGCCTCGCTGCTCGGGTTCCTCGGAATGCTGCTGGCTGTCCCCACCGCGGGCGCGATCAAAGTCGTGCTGCTGCGGTTCTGGCCGGAGTTATTCACCGCCGGGCCGCCGGGCGACGGCGATGGCCAGCGCGGCGCGGGGAAGACAGACCTTCCCGTACCGATTGCACCAGATACCGAGAGCTAGCTTGTCATCGCTGTCCACCGAGGCGCTCGCCCCTCCGGGTGCGCGCCTCGCCCGAACCTGCTATAATCCCGGCCGTGGGGCAGAGCTTCCCCACGTAGGGCAGGAGGTTGCTCCTGCCCTGTCAGTAGATCCCCTGGGAGGTAGTTGAGCGTGACCAGCCTGCCTGACGGCCCGCGGACAGGCCGGGAGTTGCGGCGAAGCTTCCTCGATTACTTCGCACAGCAGAACCACCGTCTTCTGCCCAGCGCCCCGCTGAAGCCGACCGACCCTACCACGCTCTTCATGAGCGCGGGCATGCAGCCCTTCGTCCCCTGGTTCCGGGGGCTGATCCCGCCTGCCGCGCCGCGGGTCGCCACCTGTCAGAAGTGCTTCCGCGCCGATGACGTCGAAGAGGTCGGCCACACCCCCGTCCACTGCACCTTCTTCGAGATGCTCGGTAACTTCTCGTTCGGCGATTACTTCAAGCGCGACGCCATCGCCTACGCCTGGGAGTACGTGACGAAGGTGCTCTCGCTGCCTAAGGACCGGATCTGGGTCACGGTTCACCCCGATGATGGCGAGTCGCCGGGCTTCTGGCGCGAGGTGTCGGGCATACCCGACAGCCGGATCGTCCCCGATCCGACCAACTGGTGGGGGCCGGTCGGCAACTCCGGCCCTTGCGGCCCGGATACCGAGCTCTACCTGGATCTCGGCGAGGAGAGAGGCTGCGGGAAGGTTGGCTGCGGTCCTCTCTGCGACTGCAACCGCATGGACGAGTTTTGGAACCTCGTCTTCCAGATGTACAACAAGACCGAGTCGGGCGACCTGGAGCCACTGCCGAAGCCAGGGGTAGACACGGGCCTGGGCCTGGAGCGGCTTACCCGGCTGATGCAAGGCGTTCCCACCATCTTCGAGACCGATCTCCTCGCGCCCATCGTCTCCGCGGTTATCGCGCGAGCAGGTAGGGGCGACTCGCCGAGTCGCCCTCACGAGGTGGTCGCCACGAGGATCATAGCCGAACACACCAGGGCGCTCGCGTTCCTGCTCGCCGATGGCTTCACTCCGTCCAATGAAGGTGCCGGCTACGTGCTGCGGCGGTTGCTGCGGCGCGCCTATCGCTTCGGCCGCAAGCTGGGCATCGAGGAGCCGTTCCTCCACGCGCTTACTCCCGTCATCGTCGAGACGATGGGGCCCGACTACCTGGAACTGCGAGCGGCACAGGCGCGCATCCAGACCTGGTTGGAGCAAGAGGAGAAGCAGTTCGAGGAGACGCTGGAGCGAAGCCTCGGGCCGCTCATGGCTGCCATCGAACGGGCGCACGCGGCTGGCTCCAAGGCCCTGCCGGGAGATGAAGTCTTCAAGCTTCACGACACCT